>Ga0194063_10000872_pt1 | contig 20694 bp, 28 predicted proteins | sample SepL3720m_MetaG_FD_155459 | JGI IMG/M metagenome (GOLD analysis project Ga0194063, IMG submission 155459) | Anoxic zone freshwater microbial communities from boreal shield lake in IISD Experimental Lakes Area, Ontario, Canada - Sep2016-L373-20m | ecosystem: Environmental > Aquatic > Freshwater...
GGGCGGGTCAGGGCAGGGTGAAGATCTCTGGCCCGTGGTCGGTCACGGCGATGGTGTGCTCGAAGTGCGCCGAGCGCTTTCCGTCGGCAGTGATCACACCCCAGCCGTCTTCGATGGTCATCGTCTCCGGCGTGCCGGCGTTGACCATGGGCTCGACGGCGAAGACCATCCCGGTCTTGAGGGTAGGCCCAGGGCTGCCCGGCCAGTAGTTGGGCACCTGGGGCTGCTCGTGCATGGCGGTGCCGATGGCGTGACCCACGTACTCGCGCACGACGGTGAAGCCTGCCGCCTCGGCCACGTCCTGGACCGCCCGGCCGACCTCGTGGAGCCGATTGCCCTTGGAGAGCTGATCGATGCCCGCGAAGAGGCTGCGCTCAGTGACATCGAGGAGGCGCTGGGACTCGGCGTCGATCTCTCCCACTCCAGCGGTGTAGGCAGCATCGCCGTGGTAGCCCTCGATGATCGCCCCGCAGTCGACGCTGATGATGTCCCCTTCGAGCAGGACGATCTCGTCAGAGGGGATGCCGTGGACGATCATGTCGTTGGGACTGGTGCATATCACCGCAGGGAAGCCGTGATACCCGAGGAAGTTACTCGTCGCTCCACGCCGCTCGATGACTTCGGCGGCCACTTTGTTGAGATCCATGGTCGTGATCCCCGGTCGGATCGCTGCCCGGGTCTTCTCGTGCATCTCAGCGACCACCAGGCCGGCTTTACGCATCTTGATGAGCTCACCCTCGTTGCGTCTCACGACATCTCCTTCTTGCGGCGCTCCACCGCGATCACGGTCTCGGCCAGCACATCGTCTGCCGGCTGGTCGCCGTCGATCGTCTCAAGCAGCGCCCGGGCCTCGTAGAACTGGATGAGCGGCAATGTCTCTCGCTCGTAGGCCTGGAGTCTGGTCGTGATGGCCTCGGTCGTATCGTCGGGCCGCTGGACAACTTCGCCACCACAGGTATCGCAATTCCAACCCTGAATGGGTGGCTCGTGGATGGAGTAGATCGCCCCGCAGTCCACACAGGTGCGTCGCGAGACGAGCCGTTCGAGCACCAGGCTCGTCGGCACCTCAAGGTTGACCACGCAGTGAAGTGGAAGTTCTCCACCGAGGATGGTGTCGAGCATCTCGGCCTGCGACACCGTGCGAGGGTAGCCGTCGAGGATGAATCCTCTGGTCGTGGCGTCGCGCTCTGAGAGTCGCTCAGCCACCATGCGAGAGATCAGATCGTCCGGCAACAGCTCACCGGTGGTCATGAGGCTCTCGGCCTCAAGCCCCAGCTCCGTCCGTGCTCGGACGGCAGCCCTGAGCATGTCGCCAGTGGAGATGTGCGGGATGGCGTAGCGGTGGGACAGTCGGACGCACTGCGTCCCCTTCCCCGCCCCCTGCCGCCCGAGGACTACGAGCCTGACCCCGGTTGGCATGGGCCTACTTGAGGAAGCCCTCGTAGTTGCGCATCATGAGCTGGCTGTCGATCTGGCGCATGGTCTCAAGTGCGACACCGACGCTGATGAGCAGCGTGGTCCCGTAGAAGGGGAAGTTGTTCAGATGCCACAGCGCCATCAGGATGCTCGGCAAGACCGCCACTGCACCAAGGAACAGGGCGCCGACCACGGTGATCCGACTCAGAAGGTGGGCGAAGTAGCGCTCAGTTGGAGGACCCGGACGGATGCCCGGCACGAAACCACCCTGCTTGCGGATGATGTCAGCCTGCTGGTGAGGATCGAAGGCGATGTAGACGTAGAAGAACGTGAACGCCACGATCAACAGGAAGTACATGCCGATGTAGATGAAACTCGTCGGCGAGAGCGACTTCGTGACGAAGGTCTGGAACCAAGGCCACGGGATCACGTTGCTCAGCAGCACCGGGATGTACAGCACCGACGAGGCGAAGATGATCGGGATCACTCCCGACTGGTTCACCTTGAGCGGGATGTAGGTGGATGAACCGCCGTACATCTTTCGACCCACCACTCGCTTGGCGAAGGTGACAGGAATTCGACGCTGACCCTGGTCCATGAACACGATGAATACGAGCAAAGCCAAGGAGACTGCCAGCATGACGGAGAACTTGATCCAGCCGCCCTCCTGGAAGATTGCCTTGCCGCCGGAAGGGATGGCCGAGACGACGTTGGCGAAGATCAGGATCGACATACCTTGGCCGATGCCACGCTGGGTCACGAGCTCAGCGAGCCACATCACGAAGGCGGTCCCGGCAGTGAGGCAGAGCACCATGAACGCCCCGAGTGGGATGGTGAATTTGGGGATCAGGTCGATGGTCGAGCCGATGAGCGCTTGGTCGTGCCCGTGGAAGGCATAGATGAGCCCTGTGGCCTGCATCAGGGCCAGCGCCACAGTCACGTACCTGGTGGTCTGGGTGATCTTCTTCTGGCCCACCGCTCCCTGGTCTCGCCACTCCTCCAGTTTCGGGATCACCGTGGTCAGCAGTTGGATGATGATCGAACTGGTGATGTACGGCATGACACCGAGACCGAAGATGGCCAGACGGGTGAGCGCTCCTCCAGAAAACAGGTTCAAGAACCCGAGCACGCCCGACTGACCCGCCCGGCTCTGAAGCAGTTGCACCTGATCGTACGAAACTCCCGGAACCGGGATGTTCGCGCCGAACTGGTAGAGACCGATGATCGCCAGCGTGAAGACGACCTTGTTGCGAAGGTCGGGAACCCTGAAGATGTTGGCCAGGCGCGTCAGCACAGGAAGAACCTACCTGTTGGTGTGCTGGTTGCCCTGCGCGGGCGGGCGCACGGCGAACGGCAAGGCGACTTTTTCGGTCGATCCACCTGCCGCAGCAATGGCCGACTCTGCCGACGCGCTGAACGCGTGGGCCTTGACCACGATGCCCTTAGACACCGAGCCTCGGCCAAGCACCTTGACAAACTCGTTCTTGCCGACGAGCCCACGGGCCACCAATACGTCAGGATCCACGGCGTCGAGGCCGAGGGCATCGAGCGCATCGAGGTTGACGGGCGTGTACTCAACACGGAACGGGTTGGTGAAGCCCTTGAGCTTCGGAAGGCGCTGCATCAGCGGGAGCTGACCACCTTCGAAGCCAGCAGGGATCGTCCCACGAGCCTTTTGGCCCTTGGTGCCACGTCCGGCGGTCTTGCCGCCCTTGCCGCCGATACCGCGACCGACGCGCTTGCGGCTCTTCTTCGAACCCGCTGCGGGGCTCAGATCATGGATCTTCACTGGGAGACCTCCTCGACCTCGATGAGGTGCGGAACTCGGGCGATCATGCCGCGAATCTCGGGTCGGTCAGGCAACGTGTTGGCCTGACCGATCCCGCGCAAGCCGAGTGCCCGCAATGTTCCGCGATGCTTGGGCTTGGTGCCGATGGCAGAACGCACCTGGGTGACCTTGATCATGGACTCAGCCATCTTCAACCTGCCTCGTTGTAAAGATCGGTAGCCCGCTTGCGCTCACGGTAGGCACGCAGGACGCCGGCGGGGGTGACCTCTTCAGGGGTCTTGCCCCGGAGGCGAGCGATATCCTCTGGCCGCTTGAGGCCCTTCAGACCAGCGATCGTGGCATGGGCCACGTTGATGCCATTGGTCGATCCGAGCGACTTCGCCAGGATGTCGCGCACACCGGCCATCTCGAGGATGGCTCGAGCTGCGCCTCCGGCGATGACCCCCGTACCGGGTGCTGCGGGCTTGAGCAGCACCTTTCCAGCTCCGGCCTGACCGAGGATCTCGTGGGTGATGGTGGAGCCGGCGAGGGGAACCTCGAACAGATTCTTGCGGGCCTCTTCAATCCCCTTCTGCACGGCCAACCCGGCCTCCTTGGCCTTGCCGTAGCCCAGACCCACCTGACCGTTACCGTCACCGATGACCATCAGGGCGGCGAAGGAGAACCGACGTCCACCCTTGACCACCTTGGCCACACGGTTGACGTTGATCGTCCGCTCCTCAAACTGCTCGAAGTCAACCATCAGAACACCATTCCTTCTGCACGCATGGCGTCAGCCAGCGCTGCAACTCGACCGTGGTAGGCGAAGCCACCTCGGTCGAACACGACCGAGGAGATCCCGGCCTCCTTCATTCGGCCAGCGACTTCCTTGCCGACGGCCTTGGCGCCGTCGATGTTGCCACCGTCGGTCTTGATACCCTTCTCGACCGAGCTGGCCGAGACCAACGTACGGCCGGCCTCGTCGTCGATGATCTGGACGCTGATGTGCTTGTTGGAGCGGAAGACGGCGACGCGAGGCCGCTCTGCCGTCCCGGACACCGAGAAGCGGACACGATTGTGCCGACGGATCCGGAGTTCACGTGTGGTTCGCTTGGCCATGACTACTTCGCTGCCTTTCCGGCCTTGCGGAGGACCCGCTCGCCGGCGTAGCGCACGCCCTTGCCCTTGTAGGGCTCGGGCTTGCGGATCTTACGGATGTTGGCGGCCACCTGGCCGACGATCTCCTTGTCGTTGCCCTTGACCACGATCTTGGTCGGGCTCGGCACATCGAATGTCACGCCCTCCGGGGCGTCAAAGAAGACCGGGTGGCTGAAGCCGAGTGCAAGCTCAAGGGATCCAGGACCCTTCGCCTGGGCCCGGTAACCGACGCCCACGATCTCGAGTTCCTTGACGAAACCATCGGTGACGCCAATCACCATGTTGGCGATCAGCGTGCGGGTCAGGCCGTGAAGTGCACGACTCTCACGCTCGTCATTGGGACGCTCAACCGTCAGGGTCTCACCCTCTTGGTTGATCGTCAGCATCGGGGCGATGGTCCGCTCAAGGGTCCCTTGAGGACCCTTGACCGTGACATGATCACCGTCAACATTCACCGTCACCGAGGACGGCAGCGTGATGGGGTTCTTTCCGATACGGGACATCTACGCTCCTCTCCTCTCCGAGGTGGTGGACTTACCAGACATGGCAGAGCACCTCCCCGCCGAGGTGGCGCTTCCGGGCTTCACGGTCGGTCATCAGCCCGGCCGAAGTGGACAGGACAGCGACACCGAAGCCACCGAGGACGCGCGGGATGGCGTCGGCGGGGGCATAGATGCGCAACCCTGGCTTTGACACGCGCTTGAGGCCAGAGATGGTGCGCTGGCGCTCGGCGTCGTACTTGAGCCGGATCGTAAGGGCTTCGCCAGGCTTGCCCTCGTTGATGTTGGTGTTGAACCCTGCGATGTAGCCCTCGCGTTCGAGGATCTTCGCCAGGTTCGTCTTGAGCTTGGAGCTCGGCATGGACACCGTGTCGTGCTGCGCCTTGTTGGCGTTGCGGATACGGGTCAGCATGTCGGCGATCGGGTCGGTCATTGTCATGTCAGAACCTCCTCACCAGCTCGCCTTCGTCACGCCGGGAATCTCCCCTGCGTGCACCATCTGCCGCAAGCAGATACGGCACAGGCCGAACTTGCGGTAGACGGCCTTCGGACGCCCGCAGCGCTGGCAGCGGGTGTAGCCGCGCACCTTGAACTTCGGGGTCTTCTGTTGCTTGATAATCAAAGCTTTCTTCGCCATGTCAGCGGTTCTCCTGTCGGAACGGGAAGCCGAACGCACTAAGGAACGCCCGTCCCTCATCGTCGTTGCGGGCGGTGGTCACGATGGTGATGTCCATCCCTCGCGGGGTGTCGATCTCGTCGTACTCGATCTCCGGGAAGATCAGCTGCTCAGTCACGCCGAACGTGTAGTTGCCGTTCCCGTCGAAGGACTTCGGGGACAATCCCCGGAAGTCACGGATCCGGGGGATGGCCAGCGAGATCACTCGGTCCATGAACTCCCACGCACGATCGCCGCGTAGCGTCACCTTCACACCAATCGGCTGTCCTTCACGGAGCTTGAAGCCGGCAATCGACTTCTTGGCCCTCGTGATGGCCGGCTTCTGGCCGGTGATGCGCTCGAGGTCCCTTGTGGCGCCTTCAAGCAATGACTGCTGCTGCGTGGCCTTGCCAACGCCGGAGTTCACTACGATCTTGACGAGCCGAGGGGTCTCCATGATGTTGCCCAGCTCAAGGGTCTCCTTGAGCTCAGCGCGCAACGTGGAGTCGTAGCGCTCCTTGAGGCGGGGTCGGGTTGTCGTACTCACAGGTCAGCTCCACACTTGCGGCAGATACGGGTCTTCTTCGCACCATCGATCTTCATGCCCGCCCTGGTCGGGCCGTCACAGGCCTTGCACCAGAGGGACACCGACGCCACCGGCATCGGCAGGTACTTGTCAATGATGCCGGCCTGCATGGTCTGCCCCTGTTGCTTGAGGTGGCGCTTGGCAACGTTGGCACCGGACACCTCAACCTTGCCTTCTGCAGGCAGGGCCCGGATCACCTCACCGCGGTGGCCGGCGTACTTGCCGACGCGAACCACGACGTCATCACCCTTCTTGATACGCATCAGAGCACCTCCGGTGCGAGCGAGACGATTCGCATGAACTTCTTGTCGCGCAGTTCACGGCCGACCGGGCCGAAGATGCGCGTCCCACGCGGCTGGAGCTGGTCGTTGATCAGCACGGCGGCATTCTCGTCGAAGCGGATGTAGCTACCGTCTGGACGGCGCTTCTCCTTCTTCACTCGAACGACGACGCACCGGACGACGTCGCCGCGCTTCACGGCGGCACCGGGGATGGCGTCTTTCACCGTGGCGATGAAGACGTCACCAATCGAGGCGTAGCGACGGCGAGAGCCACCGAGCACTCGAATACAGAGCACTTCCTTGGCGCCGCTGTTGTCAGCGACGCGGAGACGTGATTCCTGCTGAATCATCGGGCACGCTCCAAGATCTCCACCAGGCGCCACCGCTTGGTCTTGCTCAGGGGTCGAGTCTCGACGACACGGACCCGGTCGCCGAGCTTGGCCTCGTTCTTCTCGTCGTGGACGTAGAGCTTCTTCGTCCGCTGCACGGTCTTGCCATACTTGGGGTGACGAACGCGGTCGTGCACCGATACGACGAGGGTGCAGTCCATCTTGTCGGACGACACAATGCCCTCGCGCACCTTGCGCTGGCTACGCTCGTTGGTGGTCTCTGCGGTCATCAGGCCGCACCTCCCTGGGTCTCGAGAGCCTCAGCCTCGGTGATCTCGCGGTCTCTCAGCACGGTCAGCATGCGGGCGATGTTCTTGCGAACTACCCCCATGCGAGCCGTGTTGTCCAACTGGCCGGTGGCCAATTGGAACCGCAGGTTGAACAACTCGCGACGCGCCTCTGCGAGGCGGTCGACGATCTCGTCATCGCTCATGGCGAGGACGTCAGCGATCTTGGAACTCATACCTGCACCTCCGGTGTTCCGTGCGTGCCAGGACGGATGACGAAGCGAGCCTCGATCGGCAGCTTCTGGATGGCTCGCTCCATGGCGGCACGAGCCAGCGTCGGATCAACGCCGGCAAGCTCAAACATGATGCGTCCGGGCTTCACGACGGCGACCCAGTGCTCCGGGTTGCCTTTGCCCGATCCCATGCGCGTCTCGGCGGGCTTCTGCGTGACCGGCTTGTCCGGGAAGACCCGGATCCAAACCTTGCCGCCACGCTTGACGTGACGGGTCATGGCAATACGAGCAGCTTCGATCTGGCGAGCAGTGATCCATCCGGGCTCAAGGGCCTGGATGCCGAAGTCACCGAACGTGACCTCGGTGCCTCCCTTGGCGTTGCCAGACATACGACCACGGTTCTGCTTCCGGTGGCGGACCCTACGGGGCATCAGCATGTTCAGTCCACCTCCTTCTTGAAGTGCGGAGCCTCATGGTGCTCACTGGTGGTGCGACGCTCAATGTCCTCTTCGGCGTTGAACTGCTCGTCAAGCGAGTCACCTGTCGCTGCCGGAACGACGACCTCGGCCTCAACCTCGCTGGCGATGTCGGGCTTCCCGGGTTCCGGCATGTCGTCCTTGCGACGCCCACCACCGGCGGTCACCAGGCGCTTCGGTCCAGTCGGAGCCTCTGCGGGTGCCGTTGTGGCCCCTGTCGCCTCGCCGACGGCCATCGCCGCCTCACGGGTGATCTTCTCCTCGACCGAGACCTTGTAGGGGAGGATGTCACCCTTGTAGATCCACACCTTGACGCCGACACGTCCCGTTGCCGTCTTGGCCTCACGGAACCCGTAGTCGATATCAGCCCGCAGCGTGTGCAGTGGGACTCGGCCCTCCCGGTACTGCTCCTTGCGGCTCATCTCGGCGCCGCCAAGACGGCCCGAGCACTGGACCTTGATGCCAAGAGCTCCAGCCTTTTGAACATTCTGGATAGCCCGCTTCATTGCACGACGGAAGGCAATTCGTCGGACCAGCTGGTCACAGATGCCCTGGGCGACGAGCGCCGCATCGAGCTCAGGCTGCTTGATCTCTTGGATGTTCAACTGGATGCGGTTGGGCAGTCCGGTGATCTCCTCGAGCTTCTTCTTGAGGCGGTCGGCCTCCGCACCACGACGACCGATGACGATACCGGGCCGAGCCGTGTGGATGTCTACGCGGACCCGGTCACGGGTGCGCTCTACCTCGATACGACTCACGGCGGCGGTCTCGAGCTCTCGGGTCAGGTAGTCCCGGATCTTCCAGTCCTCAATCACCAACTCCTTGTAGTTCCGGTCTGCGAACCAACGGGACTTCCAGTCCGTGGTGATTCCGAGTCGGAAGCCGTAGGGGTTTACCTTCTGGCCCATTAGTTCTTCTCCTCGTCCGACGACTCCGTGTCGGCGTCGTCAGCGGTCGTCTCCTCTGCGGTGGCCTCGACGGCCTCCTCGGTGACGGCCTCGGTGGCCGGAGCCTCCGTGGTCGTCTCCTCGATCACTTCATCGGTGACGGTCTCGTCCTCGTCGACCGCCTCAGCGGCCTCTACGGCAGCTGCCTCACGAGCTGCGTCACGGCGACGGCCTCGACCCTGCTGGTCAGCCCGACGCTGGGACTCGGCAACCCGACGCGAGCGCTGGGCACCGGCGGCACGCTGTGCCTCAGCCCTGCGCTCGAGCAGGTCATCATCCATCCGGGCAACGATGACCGTGATGTGGCAGGTCCGCTTGCGGATCTTGGTGGCCCGCCCTCGGGCACGAGGACGCCAGCGACCCATCGTCGCACCTTCGTCAGCGAACGCCGTAGCGACAAACAGGTCGTCGGCGATCTGCCCATCGTTGTGCACGGCGTTGGCCACTGCCGATGCGAGCACCTTGGCGATGACCCGTGCGGCTTCCCGCTCGGTCCCGTTCAGGATCTCGGCCGCCGTCTGGACGTCCTTGCCTCGGATGAGGTCGAGGACCTGTCGTGCCTTCGATGCCGACATGTGGAAGTGGCGCAGGACCGCCTTGGTCCCTGGGCGCTCGTTGGTCTTGGAAGCAGTCATCTCAGCGACGCCCCACCTTCTCCTGTCCGGCGTGGAACCGGAACGTACGGGTTGGGGCGAACTCGCCCAACTTGTGTCCCACCATCGACTCGGTGATGAAGACGGGCACGTGCTTGCGACCGTCGTGCACACCCAGGGTGTGTCCCACCATGTCCGGAATGATCGTGCTCCGACGTGACCAGGTCTTGATGACCTTCTTCTCGCCGGCCTCGTTCGCCGCATCGATCTTCCTGAGCAGGTGATCGTCGACGAACGCGCCCTTCTTGAGGCTCCTCGGCATGTTCTATATCTCCTAGCGCCGGGACCCGCGGGTGCGGCGTCGGCGGACGATGAGCTTGTCGGACGGCTTGTTCCCTGCACGGGTCCGTCCCTCTGGCTTTCCCCAAGGCGAGACCGGGTGGCGACCACCGGAGGTCTTGCCCTCTCCACCACCAAGGGGGTGGTCGACAGGGTTCATGGCAACACCACGAGTCTGCGGACGCTTGCCCTTCCAACGGGCACGTCCAGCCTTTCCGATCTTGATGAGCTCGAACTCCGAGTTGCCGACCGTGCCAAGTGTGGCTCGGCAGTCAATCGGGACGCGCCGCATTTCCGTGGAGGGAAGACGCAGCGTGGCGAAGCCGCCATCCTTGGCCACGAGCTGCACGCTCATGCCTGCGGAACGGGCAATCTTGCCGCCGCCCCCAGGACGCAGCTCAACGTTGTGCACGACCGAACCAGTCGGGATGTACCGCATCGGAAGCGCGTTGCCGGTCCGGATGTCGGCACCTTGGCCGTTTTGGACCTTGTCGCCGACATTGAGACCCGCCGGGGCAAGGATGTAGCGCTTCTCACCGTCGTGGTAGTTCAGCAGGGCGATGCGGCAGTTGCGGTTCGGGTCGTACTCGATCGACGCAACAGTGGCGGGAATCCCGTCCTTGGCGCGCTTGAAGTCAATGATCCGGTACTGCTGCTTGTGACCACCACCGCGGTGACGGGACGTCTTGCGTCCGTAGTTGTTGCGGCCACCGCTCTTGGGCTTGGGCGCCAAGAGCGACTTCTCAGGAGTGGTCTTGGTGATCTCGGAGAAGTCCGAGACCGTCTGGAACCGACGGCCGGGGCTCGTCGGCTTACGTGAACGAAGTGCCATGGTGGTCTCTCTAGCTCTCGAACAGGTCGATCGAGTCGCCCGGCTGCAGCGTCACGAAGGCACGCTTGGTGTCGGGTCGTGATCCAGCCGTGTTCGTACGACGGTTGCGGGTGGCCTTCCCCTTGCGGTTCAGGGTGTTGACGTTCTTGACCTTGACGCCGAACGCCTGCTCGACGGCGTGGCGCACGTCGATCTTGGTGGCGGACTTGTCGACGATGAAGACATAGGTCCCCTCGTCCATCAGGGCGTAAGTCTTCTCCGACACCACCGGTCGGACGAGGACGGACATCGGATCGCGCATCAGGCCGACTCCTCCGTGTTCTCAGGGGTCGTCGGGAGGGTGGCGTCGGTGAAGACGACCCACTCGGACCGGATGATGTCGTAGGGGTTCAGTTCGCCCGCAACGATCGTGTGGACGTTCTGGAGGTTGGCGAAGCTGCGACGGGCCACCACGTCCTCACGACTCAACACCACGAGGACATGCCCATCGAGGCCGAGTGCCGCAAGGGCGGCGATGGCGTCCTTCGTCTTCGGTGACTCCCAGGTGAAGGAATCAACGAGGGCGATCCTGTTCTCGATGGCACGGTCCGAGAGGGCCGACCGCAACGCAAGGCGAATCATCTTCTTGGGGGTCTTCTGGGCGTAGCTGCGAGGCTTCGGCCCATGGGCAACCCCACCACCCACCATGTTCGGGGAGCGAGACGAACCCTGACGAGCCCGGCCGGTTCCCTTCTGGCGGAACGGCTTGGCCCCGCCACCGCGGACCTCGGCCCGCGTCCTGGTCGACTGGGTTCCACTGCGAGCCGCAGCCAGCTGTGCGGTGATCACCTGGTGGAGTACCGGGCCGTTGGGCTCAATGCCGAACATCTCGAGGTCGAGGTCGACCGTTCCGAGGACCTTCCCGTCCTGGTCGCGACGTTCGACGGAGCGCTGCGTGGGAACCGGACGATCCTTGACGATCGGGCGACGAAGAAGCGTATCGCTCACTTGGCACCTCCACCCTTGCCCGAAGGCACCTTGACCGAATTGCGGAGCACGACGGTGCCGCCGCGAGAACCGGGGACGGCCCCCTTGACCAGCACGATGCCACGCTCGGCATCTACCCGAACGATCTGCAGGTTCGTCGTGGTGACCTGCTGGCCACCCATGCGACCGGCCATGCGGGTTCCCTTGAAGACACGGCCTGGGGTGGCACAGCCACCGATAGACCCCGGCACGCGGTGCGCCTTGTGGTTACCGTGGCTGGCTCCCTGGCCCTTGAAGTTGTGACGCTTCATGCCGCCGGCAAAGCCCTTGCCCTTGCTGACCGCAATGACGTCGATCTTCTCCCCGGCCTCGAAGATATCCACCGAGATCTCTTGGCCGACGACGTAGTCGCCCACCGAATCAAGTCGGAGCTCCATCACCTGGGCACCAGGCTCAACGCCTGCCGCCTCAAAGTGTCCTGCCTCTGGCCGGTTGATCCGACTGGCCTTCTTCGTCCCCCAGGTGACCTGGAGTGCGGAGTAGCCATCGGTCTCAGGCGTTTTGACCTGCACGACCCTCAGGGGCGCGACCTTGACGGCCGTGACCGGGATGGCCCGGTTCTCCTCGTCCCAGATCTGGGTCATGCCGGTCTTCTCGCCGACGATCGCCTTCGTTGCCACGATGTGACCTTCCTTGCCGGGTGTCGACGGTTACGCCGACACGCCAACGCTCCGCTCGGGGGGTCCCGAGCGGAGCGCTCGACTGGTGTGGCCCGGTGTCCCTCCACTTGGAGGCTGCCGGGCACATCTGCTGTTGGGCGCCTGCATCACGCAGGGGCCAGAGAGCTCACCCGCTCCGAAGAGCAGGGTCTCTCACCCTAGTCGGTCCACTCCCCCTCCGCCAACCCGGCGGTGATGACAGCGGCCGGACGAGGGCTACTGGATCTTGATCTCGATGTCCACGCCCGCCGGGAGGTCGAGGCGCTGAAGCGAATCGACCGTCTTGGGGGTGTGCTCGATGATGTCAACGAGCCGCTTGTGCACACGCATCTCAAAGTGCTCGCGAGAGTCCTTGTACTTGTGTGGCGAACGGATCACCGTGTAGCGGTGCTTCTCGGTCGGGAGCGGGACTGGACCTTGGACCTTCGCCTGCGTGCGGAGGACCGTCTGCACGATCTTCTCCGTCGACTGGTCGAGGATCTCGTGGTCGTAGGCCTTGAGCCGGATCCGGATCTTATTGGCCATGTTGCCTCTTCTCTCTTCCGGTTCTGCGTCTGCTACTTGAGGATCTTGACGACGCGACCGGCGCCGACAGTGCGGCCACCTTCACGGATGGCGAACCGAAGGCCCTCATCCATGGCGATCGGCTTGCCGAGCTCGACCGTCATCTCGGTGTTGTCACCCGGCATGACCATCTCGGTGCCAGCAGGCAGCGAGATCGAACCGGTGACGTCCGTGGTGCGGAAGTAGAACTGCGGTCGGTAGTTGGCGAAGAACGGCTTGTGACGGCCACCCTCATCCTTGGTCAGCACGTAGACGTTGGCCTCGAAGTTGGTGTGGGGAGTGATCGATCCCGGGGCACAGAGAACCTGGCCTCGCTCGACGTCTTCCTTCTTGGTGCCACGGAGCAGGGCGCCGACGTTGTCGCCAGCCTGGCCCTGGTCGAGGAGCTTGCGGAACATCTCGACACCGGTGATGGTGGTCTTCTGCGTGTCGCGCAGACCCACGATCTCCACCTCGTCGCCGACGTTGACGATGCCCTGCTCGATCTTGCCGGTCACCACGGTGCCACGGCCGGTGATGGACATGACATCTTCGACGGGCATCAGGAACGGCTTGCTCACGTCACGCTCGGGCTCAGGGATGAAGCTGTCGACAGCGTCCATCAGTTCAAGCACCTTCGGAGTCCACGCCTCATCGCCCTCGAGGGCCTTGAGGGCAGAAACGCGAACGATCGGGGTGTCGTCACCGGGGAAGTCGTACTCGGAGAGGAGCTCGCGCACCTCCATCTCGACGAGGTCAAGAAGCTCCTCGTCATCGACCATGTCGGCCTTGTTGAGCGCGACAACGATGTACGGAACGCCAACCTGGCGAGCGAGCAGCACGTGCTCACGAGTCTGCGGCATCGGGCCATCGGCGGCCGAGACCACGAGGATGGCACCGTCGACCTGAGCAGCGCCGGTGATCATGTTCTTGATGTAGTCAGCGTGACCCGGCATGTCGACGTGGGCGTAGTGACGAAGCTCCGTCTCGTACTCGACGTGAGCGATGGAGATCGTGATGCCTCGCTGGCGCTCCTCCGGGGCCTTGTCGATCTGGTCGAAGGGGGTGAACTCGGTGCCGTTCTTGTCGGCGAGCACCTTGGTGATGGCGGCCGTCAGGGTCGTCTTGCCATGGTCAATGTGACCCATCGTCCCGACGTTGACGTGCGGCTTGGTGCGCTCGAACTTCTGCTTGGCCATTTCGGGGACCTCTCCCTGGTGCTGAGCGGACCCCCTCGGGCCCACCGATTGTCTTCTGGTTGGTTGCTTGAACTTCTTGGGTTTCTCACTCTCCCCCGAGGAGTACCGGATACGCCCGGCTCCTCAGTGGTGGGTGAAGATCTCTTCGTCGAGCTTGGCTCGACCTTGCCTACTCTCCAGTCGCCCGGGCGACGATCTCCTTGGCGACCGCATCGGGGACTTCGTTGTAGGCGTGGAACTGCATCGAGTACGTCGCACGACCCTGCGTCCTTGAACGCAGATCTGTAGCGTAGCCGAACATGTCGGCCAAGGGAACCTGAGCCCGAATCACCTGGGCGTTGCCCCGCTGATCCATGCCCTCAACCCGGCCACGACGAGACGACAGGTCGCCGATGACGTCGCCCATGTAGTCCTCGGGGGTGACGACCTCGACGGCCATCACCGGCTCGAGCAGGACGGGCTTGGCCGCTCGGGTAGCTTTCTTGATCGCCATCGATCCGGCGATCTTGAACGCCATCTCCGAGGAGTCGACATCGTGGTACGAACCGTAGGTCAGCGTTACACGAAGGTCCACCATCGGGTACCCGGCGAGCACGCCCGAGGTGAGTGACTCCACGATGCCTGCGTTGATGGAAGGGATGTACTCCTTGGGGATGACACCACCGGAGATTCCGTCGACGAACTCGTAGCCACCACCAGGTCCCGTGGGCTCAACGGTGATCACCACGTGGCCGTACTGACCCTTACCACCGGTCTGACGGACGTACTTCTCCTCGACCTTCTCGATCTTGTTTCGGATCGTCTCGCGGTAGGCCACCTGGGGCTTACCAACATTGGCGTCCACACTGAACTCTCGCAACATACGGTCGACGAGCACCTCGAGGTGCAGTTCTCCCATCCCGGAGATGACCGTCTGGTTGGTCTCCTCGTCGGTGCGCACACGGAAGGTGGGGTCCTCCTCTGACAGGGCATAGAGCGCCTTGCCGAGCTTGTCTTGGTCAGCCTTGGTCTTCGGCTCGACGGCCACGTGGATGACGGGCTCCGGAAATTCCATGACCTCGAGGACGATCGGGTTGTCGACATCCGACAGGGTGTCTCCCGTCGTGGTCTGCTTGAGCCCTACGGCGGCGATGATGTCGCCGGTGCGGACCACATCTTGGTCCTCACGGGTATTGGCGTGCATCTGAAGGAGCCGGCCGATCCGCTCCTTCTTGCCCTTCGTCGTATTGGTGAGCGTGCCACCCTTCTCGAAGGTGCCCGAGTAGACCCGCATGTAGGTCAGCTTGCCGACATAGGGGTCGGTCATGATCTTGAACGCCAGTGCGGAGAACGGGGCGTCGTCGGACACCTCACGGGTGACCACATCATCCTTGTTCGGCAGGGTTCCCTCGGTGGGAGGAAGATCAAGCGGCGAGGGGAGGTAATCGACCACTGCGTCGAGCATGGGCTGCACGCCCTTGTTCTTGAAGGCCGTTCCGCACAGGATCGGCACGATGGCAGCAGCCAAGGTCCCTGCACGCAGTGCAACCTTGAGGTCATCGGCCGTGATCTCCTCGTCGGCCAGATACTTCTCCATCACATTGTCGTCGAAGTTCGACAGCACATCGATGAGTTGGTGGCGTGCCTCTGCGGCCTGCTCGACCATGTCGGCTGGGATATCGACGGTCGTGTACTCCTCGCCCATCCCGTCATCACCCTCCCAGACAAGCGCCCGGTTGGAAACAAGGTCGACCACGCCGAGGAAGTCTGACTCGGCTCCGATGGGCAGCTGGGTCACTGCCACTGTGGCGTCAAGACGATCGATGATCATTTCCACGCATCGATAGAAGTCAGCACCGACGCGGTCCATCTTGTTGACGAAACACATGCGCGGCACGTTGTACTTATTGGCCTGGCGCCAGACCGTCTCAGTCTGCGGCTCCACGCCAGCCACGGCGTCAAAGACGGCGACGGCGCCATCGAGCACGCGCAGTGAACGCTCGACCTCAACGGTGAAGTCAACGTGACCGGGGGTATCGATGATGTTGATGATGTGGTCCCGCCACATGCAGGTGGTGGCTGCCGAAGTGATGGTGATGCCACGCTCTTGCTCTTGGACCATCCAGTCCATGGTCGCAGCGCCCTCGTGGACTTCACCGATCTTGTAATTCTTACCGGTGTAGTAGAGGATCCGCTCGGTGGTCGTCGTCTTGCCGGCGTCGATGTGCGCCATGATTCCGATGTTTCGGATCCGCTCGAGCGGGGTGATGCGGGGCTCAGCCATTTCTCAACCTTGTGTACAGGGGGTGGGTGTTCGATGGGCCACCAGGGCCCGGGGCTACCAGCGGTAGTGGGCGAAGGCCTTGTTGGACTCGGCCATCTTGTGAAGATCTTCTCGGCGCTTCACGGCAGCTCCGACGCCGTTGGACGCATCAAGGATCTCGTTGGCCAAGCGCTCGGCCATGGTCTTCTCCCGGCGAGAGCGTGAGTACCCGACGAGCCATCGAATGGCCAGCGTGGTCGCACGACGAGGACGCACCTCGACGGGAACCTGGTACGTGGCGCCACCAACACGGCGCGAGCGGACCTCGAGCTCAGGGCGGACGTTCTCCACGGCTCGCTTCAGCACGGCGACCGGGTCGGAGTCAGTGCGCTCCTTCACGGTCTCAAGAGCGGTGTAGACGATGCGCTCAGCAATCGTGCGCTTGCCCTGGGAGAGGACCTTGTTGGTCACCTGGGTCACGAGGACCGAGCGGTAGACCGGGTCCGGAGCAAGCTCACGGCGGGGTGCGGGACCGGAACGGGGCATATCAGGACTCCTTCTTGGCGCCGTAGCGGCTTCGTGCCTGCGAACGCTCACGAACACCAGAGGTGTCGAGTGCGCCGCGGATGACCTTGTAGCGGACACCCGGAAGGTCCTTCACACGACCGCCACGGACGAGGACGATCGAGTGCTCCTGCAGGTTGTGCCCCACACCGGGGATGTAGGCGGTGATCTCGACGCCGCTGGTCAGTCGCACACGTGCGACCTTCCGCAGGGCCGAGTTCGGCTTCTTCGGGGTGGTGGTGTACACACGGGTGCACACACCGCGCCGCTGGGGCGCCCCTTTGAGGGCCGGAGTCTTGGACTTTGACGTCTTGGCCTTCCGTCCCTTGCGGACGAGTTGCTCGATCGTGGGCACGCGTTACCTCGTGAACTCTCTTCTTGGTGATTGCTGGGGGAAACTTCTTGGCGCGCTCGGCGAATTCGCCAGCAGAGCGCGCAGGGCTTCAGAGCATAGGCCCAATGGGGGTCCCAAGTCCACCCGCAGCAGGAATCCCTCCTGCGGGTGGCTCTGGACCGGTGGATCAGGCTCCCGCCTGGGCGCCACCCTCGATACCTTCATCGGTGGTCGGTGCCTCGCCGACCCAACTGGCTCCGAGCTCAAACTTCTCGTCAGGACCGTCGTCGAAGCCCTCGAGCAACCATGCAGCCAGATCATCGTCCTCGCTGTGGAGGTCGACGATCGGCTCGGCGTCAGGCAGGTCGAGACGGATGGACCGATAGTCCTCGGTACCCGACCCTGCTGGGATCAGCTTGCCGATGATGATGTTCTCCTTGAGACCGTGGAGGTCATCGGTCTTGCCCTCGATAGCCGCCTCGGTCAGCACTCGGGTCGTCTCCTGGAAGGAGGCGGCCGAGAGCCAGCTCTCGGTGGCCAGCGAGGCCTTGGTGATACCCATCAGCTCGTTGCGACCCTCTGCGTGGCGCTTGCCATCGGCGAGCAGCTGACGGTTGGCCTCGGTGTAGATCTGACGATCGACCTGCTGGCCCGGGAGGAAGTCAGACTCCCCCGGGTCGGCGATGTTCACCCGACGCAGCATCTGGCGAACGATGAGTTCGATGTGCTTGTCGTGGATCGACACGCCCTGGTCGCGGTAGACCTTCTGAACCTCTTCGACGAGGTACTGCTGGGTCTCCCGCTCTCCCTTGACGTCCAGAAGCTGCTTGGGGTCCTTGGGGCCTTCGACCAGCGCATCGCCAGCCTCGACCTCATCGCCGTCCTTGATCTCAAGGTGCACCCGCAGCGAGACCAGCTCGACCTGCTCGGTGCCGTCGTCGGCCACGATGGTGATGACTCGAGCCGTGTCCTCTTCCTCCACCCGGACCACTCCGTTGTGGAGCGCCAAGATGGCGGCCCCCTTCGGCGTGCGAGCCTCGAACAGCTCGACCACTCGGGGAAGACCATGGGTGATGTCGGACCCGGCCACACCACCGGCATGGAAGGTCCGCATGGTGAGCTGGGTTCCCGGCTCACCGATGGACTGGGCTGCGATGACTCCGACCGCTTCGCCAATCTCGATCATGTTTCCCGTGGCGAGGGACTGACCGTAGCAATCAGCGCAGATCCCCTGGCTGGCCTCACAGGTCAACGTCGAGCGAACCCGAACCCGGGTGATCGCTTCGTCGTCGCGCATGGCCGAGACCATCTCGTCGCTCAGCATCGTGCCGGTCTCGAATGTGGTCTTGTCGCTCAACACGACATCCTCAACGAGGACACGACCATAGGCACGGGTCTCCACGTAGGAGCGAGCTCCAGCGGTGTCCGGAACGATATTCTCGATCCAGATACCCCTTGTCGTCCCGCAGTCGAGCTGCCGGATGATGAGCTCCTGAGCCACATCGACGAGTCGACGGGTCAGGTAACCGGAGTCAGCGGTCCGCAGTGCAGTGTCAGCAAGACCCTTACGGGCGCCGTGCGTCGAGATGAAGTACTCGAGGACGCTCAGGCCTTCGCGGAAGCTCGACTTGATCGGACGCGGAATCATCTCACCGCGCGGGTTGGACACGAGGCCCTTCATGCCGGCGATCTGACGGATCTGCTGTGCGTTTCCTCGGGCCCCTGAATCCACCATCATGTCGAGTGGGTTGAAGGTCAGACCCGACAGGGTCTTCTCCATCGCCCGACCGACCTCAGTGTTGGCCGAGGTCCAGATCTCGACTTCCTTCTGGCGACGCTCGTCATCGGTGATGATGCCCCGCTTGTACTGCGTCTCGGCCTTCTCCGCCTCCTTCTCGTGGCGGTCGAGGATGTCCTGCTTCTCCGGCGGCGTCTGAACGTCGTTGATGGAGATGGTCAGACCCGACTGCGACGCGTAGCGGAAGCCCAGTGCCTTGATGCGATCAAGGCTGGCAGCAACTTCCTGCCGACCCCACCCAGCACTCAGCTCCTCCACCACCACGGCGATGGGCGTGGCCCGCTTGCCGATGACGGTGTTGACGAAGCGGAAGCCATTCGGCAGACCTTCGTTGAACAGGGCACGTCCCGGCGTCGTCTCGAGGACAAGACGACCCTGGGCGTCAGGCTCAATACCGGCCGCTACAAGTCGATCGCCGAGGTTCGAGTCGAGCTCGGGTCGCAGCTGGATCTTGGCGTGCAGCGACAGCCCCCCAGACTCGAGTGCCGACTCGATCTCGAAGATCCGTCGGAAGACACGACCTTCGCCGGGCTCACCGTCGATCTCAAGGGTCAGGTAGTAGGCACCGAACACCATGTCCTGGGAAGGAACTGTGATCGGGCGACCGGTAGCCGGGCTCAGGATGTTGTTCGCACTGAGCATGAGGATGCGGGCCTCAGCCTGCGCCTCGGCCGACAGCGGGAGGTGAACAGCCATCTGGTCGCCGTCGAAGTCAGCGTTGAACGCCGTGCAGACGAGCGGGTGGACCTGGATGGCCTTGCCCTCGACTAGCTGGGGCTCGAATGCCTGGATTCCGAGGCGGTGGAGCGTCGGAGCACGGTTCAGCAGCACCGGGTGCTCCTTGATCACGTCCTCAAGCACATCCCAGACCTGGGGCTTGCGACGCTCGACCATGCGCTTGGCCGACTTGATGTTCTGCGCCAGCTCCTTCTCGACGAGCCGCTTCATCACGAACGGCTTGAAGAGCTCGAGCGCCATCAGCTTGGGAAGGCCACACTGGTGGAGCTTGAGGTTCGGGCCGACCACAATGACCGAACGGCCTGAGTAGTCCACGCGCTTGCCAAGCAGGTTCTGGCGGAACCGACCCTGCTTGCCCTTGAGCATGTCCGACAAGCTCTTGAGGGGGCGGTTGCCAGGTCCGGTGACCGGGCGGCCACGACGGCCATTGTCGAACAGTGCGTCGACGGCCTCTTGGAGCATCCGCTTCTCGTTATTGACAATGATTCCCGGGGCTCCGAGGTCGAGCAGCCGCTTCAGCCGGTTGTTCCGGTTGATGACGCGGCGGTACAGGTCGTTGAGGTCGGACGTGGCGAACCGTCCACCGTCGAGCTGGACCATCGGTCGCAGGTCTGGCGGGATCACCGGCACTGCGCCGAGGATCATCGCAGCCGGATCGTTGATCCGACGCCCGTGCTCGTCACGGCGGTTGAAGGCCGACACGATCTTGAGACGCTTGATCGCCTTCTGACGGCGCTGGGCCGACAGGGGCTTGCGGCCATCGGAGGCCTCAACATTGGCGCGGAGCTTGACTTCCTCCTCGTCGAGGTCGATGCGGTCGATGAGCGCGGTAATGGTCTCCGCTCCCATTCCACCCTCGAAGTAGTCGCCATAGTTGATGGTCAGCTCACGCCACAGGAGCTCGTCTTCGATGATCTTGCGGCTGTGGAGGGCCTTGAGCTCGGTCAGCGCCCGGGTGGCGATGTCGATCTCCTCGTCTGCCGAATCGCGGATGAAGCCGATCTCCTTCTCGCCAGCGCGCTGCTCTGCCTTGATCTCGGCGTCGCGGGCACCGTCCTTCTCGAGCTGACCGGTGCGGATCTCGAGATCCTTGTACTTGCGATCGACCTCGAGGTCACGCTGCTTCTCGATGGCGCCCACGTTCAGGGCGAGCTCCTTCTCGAGCTCGGGAAGGTCATTGTGCAGTTGGTC
>Ga0194063_10000873_pt1 | contig 20688 bp, 17 predicted proteins | sample SepL3720m_MetaG_FD_155459 | JGI IMG/M metagenome (GOLD analysis project Ga0194063, IMG submission 155459) | Anoxic zone freshwater microbial communities from boreal shield lake in IISD Experimental Lakes Area, Ontario, Canada - Sep2016-L373-20m | ecosystem: Environmental > Aquatic > Freshwater...
TCGGGGAAAAGCATGTTAAGAAAGTTATTTTTAGTGCTGATACTTGGCATAAACTCAATGGCGGCTTTAGCCATAAGCAACGCTGAGCTGTTTGTTTATGCGCAAACAACCTACCCGACTGTTTTTGCAGGCCCTGCTATTGCAGGAACACATCTGCAATATAACTTCAATTACTATACCGGCAGCCAGAACTATTTGGCAGTTGACAATAATGCCCATATTTTCATGAAAGGGCCATTTACTAATGGCGTAATTTCTGATGTTGGTGCCGTTGCCGATTATCAAAATGCTTTCAGAAGATTTATTGATCAGGTTGGGCCTCCAGGTCCAATGGGGCCACAAGGACTACAAGGCCCACAAGGGCTAAAAGGAGCAACAGGCCCAAAAGGGGATACGGGTTCCGCTGCACCTGTTAAAACCATTGGTGAACTATACCAGGGTGGAATAGTTTTTTACGTTGATGTTGATGGACAACACGGCTTAATCGCAGCCAGAGCTGATCAAAACAGCGGCGCTTTAATACAATGGAATAATGGCACCAATAAAGTCACTAATGCTGGTGGTGACGGGCTTTATGCGGGAGCCATGAACACCGCGCTTATCATTGCCCAACAAACCGCAGATAATCCAGCTGGCAACTTTGCTGCCAAAGTGGCTGCTGATTATAGTGTGCAGGAGAATGGTGTAGACGCTTGTACTATTGCTGACGGCTTTACGCATCCATCAAAATATGAAACCTGCTATGGCGATTGGTATTTGCCGTCAAAGGTGGAATTAGATTTGTTATATGGCCAAAAAGCCGTTGTAGGTGGTTTTGGCACTAACCAGTACTGGAGTTCTACGGAGGCCAGTAGCGGTATTGTCTGGTACCAGAAATTCTCCAGTGGCTACAAGGACACCACCAGTAAGTATTCCATGCTCCCGGTACGCGCTATCCGGGCTTTTTAACACTTCAAGCCTTTAATTGTTTGGGTTCAGCTAAAGGTTTCAGCCTTTATTCAATAAGCCTGCAAGGCTGTAGTAAGGATTTACACCGCATTTATGCAGAACTTGAATATCCAACTATCCTTACGAGGAGCACAACCTGTTTTAGATTAAAAAAAGAATAACTTTCGGGAAACTTGTCATGACAGTCTCAACTTTCAGAGCAGTGACAAGCTATTTAATTAGGAGAATAAAATGAAAGTATTTATAAAAGCTTTTATGGTAGCTACGTCCCTACTGTTTGCTGGCATTGGCAACTCGGTTTATGCCGGTCCTGTTCTTTTACAGGATGCCTATACAGCTACAGGGTATTATGCAACTCTAAATTACGGCAGCAGTCCTTCGCTTCTTGTCTCTTCAACAAAAACCGGCATTACCACTTCCACCCAAACCAGTTTTCTGCAATTTTCAGTCAACCCCTATGTTCCAACAGGCATCATCGGCAAGGATGTTGCCAAAGCCACCCTGAAAATATTTGTCAATTCGGTCACTACGGCGGGTAGCTTCAATGTTAATTCCGTTACTAGCGCTTGGTCAGAAGAAACCATTAAAGGTAATTATCAACCCATTATTGGCGCACAAATTGCCGGTCCAATTGCCATAACCACTGCTTCTGCCAGACATTGGATCAGTATTGACATTACCAGTCAACTCAAAGACTGGCTGGATGGCAACGGCATTAATAATGGCTTGGCGCTGGTTGCCGCCAATGGTATTAATGTAAGTTTCGACAGCAAGGAAAGCGCTACATTCAGCCAAGCACCGGAAATTGATATTATCATGAAGGGAGTGCCTGGTATTCAAGGGCCAAAAGGTGATATTGGTCCAATAGGAGCCACAGGAGCGGTTGGCCCCATAGGTTCAATAGGTGCCACTGGTTTAACTGGTCCAATAGGCCCGGCAGGAACTACTGGAGCAATAGGCCCAATAGGGGCTACTGGTGCGGTTGGAGCCACTGGTCCAACAGGTGCTACTGGTGCAATAGGACTAACTGGAGCAACAGGCCCCAAAGGAGATACTGGTTCCGTAACGCCTGAGCTAACGGCTCTAATAGATAAAGTTAACTCGTTACAAGATACAGTAACCAGCTTACAAACTACAGTAACGAGCTTACAAACAGCAAATACAACCCTACAAACAGCAAACACAAAGCTAACGACTGATGTCACTAATTTAAAATCAACGGTTTCCAGTTTACAAAGTGATGTTATTGTCGGCTTAGGAGACGTTATGACCTATGATTCTGATAAACAGTCTGTTTTATTTACTGGAGTTGATGTCCATATTGTTAATGGGATGGGTCATACATATGGAGTAAATGGCAAAGGAAATCTCATTGTTGGTTACAATGAGCTTGTAACACCAGCAGGGGGTAGAGCTCTTTATTGCTCAGATGGTCAATTTACCACAGAGCAAACTTGTATTGATAATCGAAGAAAATGGCAATTGGATAATCGTAATGGCTCTCATAATATTATTATTGGTTATGGAAACGATTATACGATGTATGGAGGTATAGTCGCTGGACAAAATAATGTTATTAATCGCGCTTTAGCTAGCGTGTTAGCTGGTTATGGTAATACTGCAAGTGGCTCTTATAGTAGCGTTAGTGGTGGTTCTAATAATACCGCGAGTGGTGGCATGAGTAGCGTTAGTGGCGGTGTTCAGAATACCGCGAGTGGTGGCATGAGTAGCGTTAGTGGCGGTGTTCAGAATACCGCGAGTGTTGGCGAGAGTAGCGTTAGTGGCGGTGTTCAGAATACCGCGAGTGGTGGCATGAGTAGCGTTAGTGGTGGTTCTAATAATACCGCGAGTGGTGGCATGAGTAGCGTTAGTGGCGGTATAAATAATATCGCAAGTGGTGACTTATTTAGTAGCGTTAGTGGTGGTTCTAATAATACCGCAAGTGGTAACTCTAGTAGCGTTAGTGGCGGTATTATGAATATCGCAAGTGGCAGTGTAAGTAACGTTAGTGGCGGTGGTAGTAATACCGCAAGTAGCCAATTTAGTAGTGTTAGTGGTGGTGCTGGTAATATCGCAAGTGGCAAATATAGTAGTGTTAGTGGCGGTATGGGTGCCACAATGCCAAACCAATTTGGATGGGCAGCAGGTGCTCTTACACAGTAACCATAGTAGTGTTCAAACCAAGCGATGGGCTTTACCGCTCCAAAAACTTAATAACTACCAAAAATAATCCCCAAAGCAACAGACAAGGAAGTCAAACTTGCTAAGTTTTAAAGCGCTTTTAAATATGGGGTGCTAATCAACAAAAGAACCTAAAGTTTCCACGGAATTTATCGGCGCTATCAGCCATAAAAACCGAGAATAGCACCCCATACCAATGAGTATGAGCGCGAGGCTCAATGTCTGTTCCCGGCTGACCCTATTCCCTTTTAATAGCGGATTTAATTTCCTTTTTAATGGTCTCACATTGTATACAATCCAAGACGTTTTTTACCCAACGGTAGAATGCGGGTTTGAAGTGTCTTAATTTATGTCTTATTATTGGCTATTATAAACTCTTAGAATAAATAAGACATAAAACACTACTCGTCACAATCACCAAGTAAGTGAGTCTGCAGGGCGCAGAATGCTTCAGAAATAGGAAGATGCACCTGATCTGCGAGATATTGCAGCATTGCTTGATTGGTCTCATGATAATTATAGTTTGTCCAGGACTTACGGAGTGCGTGACGAATAGGCAGGGCATCGATAATCCCGAGGCGCAAACCATGGGTCTCAAGTTTGATTGGCCAAACCAAATCCAGACCCCAACCCATTGGCGCCCTTTCATCGAACGGTAGCAGGTGCGAATACCCATCACGGCGTAATGAGAAAAGTGGGCCAATTTCTACGAAACGAGTCCACCGAGCGGCTACACCGTCTTGTTGGGTATTGAAATAGTGGCTGATATAGCTGTCTTGGGTGAGTGCAGGCTGTGCTAGGGTGAAGTTATGCACTTGTTGGTAGGTAAGGAATTGATTAAGAAAATCTTCTGGAAGTTCAATATCATCATCGATTACAACTAGAAACGCATAGGGATCTATATCGATTGTGGCTAGCAGGCGATTCAGCATGACGAATTTTGGGATGTGCACCGTAGCTTCTAAGAGGGTAAGATCACGAAGTCCTTCTGGAACGGCACCACCACCTACGGTCGCCCAGCGTAGGTTAACTTGCCAATCCCGCGTGCGTAATAGCTCTGCTGAGATATCAAAAACATAGTTTGCGGTCGCAGGCATGTAGACACCAACGATCAATACTTTATTGTCTTTTATGATCGGCATGTTATACCCTGAGCCTGTAACTGAAGTAATAATTTGGGTAGTGTTTTAGCTGGGAGTCGCTATTTTTGCGAAAGCTCTTTTGGGCATCCCTGCCCAACAAGCGGCAAAAATTACGCGACCGCCAATACCTTCGGCGCCCCCAGCCGTCCTGCTTTACTCGTTGCATACCCAACAAGGGGTATGCAACATAGTTACGCAATAACTCGACGCGATTTCGTAAAGCCTGCATTTTCACTACGCAAAAAACGCTCCGTGAAAACACATGCACTATCGCTTCTGGTGACTACTCGACTCCTGTCTCGCAACGAATATGGATATTATAGGTATCAAACCAAGATGTAAAATTTCGTATCGATTGATAAATCGACCGATCATAATATAATGCATTTTTCCAATTTGAGGTTGTAATAGACACTCTGAAAAAATGTCGCTAAGGAATATAGGAACTAAATCCGGCCTTCTTCAATAGCGATGTAATTGATTCTTAGGAAATATATTCAAAAAGCGGACGGCAAGCTTGCGCCATTTAGGAATACTGGCCATTGCGGATAACCGTTGGGTTATCGACTATTCCCCCGTTAATAGCTGCCGAGGCCAAAAAGCGTAAATGTACTGTGGCGACATCCTGGCGGATGGATGAAACCTACGTTAAAGTCAAAGGCCAATGGATTTACTTGTACCGAGCGGTCGATAAATTTGGTGACACCGTTGATTTTATGCTTTCTGAACAGAAAGCGACGAAGTGGTCGCCACCACGTTCTTTAAACAGGCGATCAACAACAATGGTTTCCCCATAAGTCGTCATGGATAAAAGCACAGCTAAACTATGCTGGCCTTGAGAATATCAATATGTTACTGATGCTGGCAGGATTGATTAGCTTTATAGAAATTTATCAGGTCAAATATTTGAACAATGTGATCGAACAAGATCATCGTTTCATCAAGAAAATCACGAATCCCATGATGGGATTAAAGGCCTTTCATTCGGCACGAGCGACTATCGAAGGTATTGAAACTGCAAGCGTAATTCGAAAAAAGCAGCTGTCAGAAAACAATATTCCGGCTTTTAAGCAGTTTATGGCGTTAGCAGGATAATTTCGTCCGCAGATTAATGGGGCTTGGCCTTTATAAATATTTGCGACAGAACTACACCACGGGGCTTTTCCGTATGGTGTTTTGATGATTTAACCAGAGGAGTTTTCATCACATGTCGATCCAAGATAAGGCGCAAGCGGATCTAGTTGAGCCTAACCATAAATGGGATCCTGTTGAGTTGCCAACACCCGCGTCGGATGCCAAGTTACCGCTCGTTTCGGTGATCATCCGTAGCATGGGACGGGAGACCTTGGGGGAGGCTCTCGAATCGGTTGCGAGTCAGACCTATCCGCGAATAGAAATCATAGTTGTTAACGCCATAGGCGATGGTCATCCGGAACTTCCCTCCCAGTATGGCGGTTTTTCTTTACGCCTGATTCAGTTGGACACGCCGCTTCTTCGTAGCCGCGCGGCCAATGTCGGTCTCGATCATAGCACGGGGAAATATTTGATTTTTCTTGATGATGACGATCTGTACTTCCCCGAGCACATTGCCTCCTTAGTGGTGGCCTTGCGCCATTCAACACATGTCCGATGCGCTTATGCCGGAATCCGAGTTGAGTATTTTATCGGCGGCGAAGTTGTGAGAGAGGGGGTGTTCAATGAACCCTTCGATCAACTAAATCTCAGGATTAATAATTTTATTCCTATCCACGCGGCTCTCTTTGAGCGGTCATTGTGTAGTGAAGGCTGTCGCTTCGACGAAGGCCTCAATGTTTACGAGGATTGGGACTTTTGGATGCAGTTGAGTCAGCATACCACTTTCGTTCATGTCAATCAGATCAGTGCCTATTATCGTAACTCCGGATCTTCTGGACTCGGTATTGAAGTTGATGAGAGAATAATGCGCGAAGGCATCGCGTTTTTTTACGATAAATGGAAGCGCCGCTGGACCGAAGAACAGTTCTGTGATTGGATTCAACGTAACAAAGAAAGTTGCAGGAAATATTAAATGAATTATAGACTTTCAGAAATTAAATTCCCTAAAATTCCGTTAGAATATGTCCATTTAACAAAATTGAGTGATCATATCAATGGCAGTGTTAGCAATATCCTTTTCCAAAGCGCTATTAGAAAAACTACGGGCAAGTTTGTTAACCGCGTTCAAATTATAAAATATTCAAGCATACCGATCGCCGCAATTGCACGCATTACAGGCGGAAATTTCAGATTGTTACATCGGTTGTTTGTGCAAATCGAACGAATCCTTCGCATCAATGATCTGAGCGTAATTAGTGATGATGTTGTCGAAGCCGCTCGCAGTACTCTTGTTATTGGTGTCACATAGCGTTGAAAATTTGGTGCCAATTACCGCTGAAGATCACACCTTTACGTCGCTTGTAGCTTTCCATGATGCACAAACCTATTGAATAATTAAACATTAACGCAATAGGTTTGTGCAGCTATTATGCTCATCTGATACCAGCCATTTTATTGCCGCCTGGGGGGCACTTTAATTTTATTGGGGGTATGATTTTTCAGACAAAAAGCTCCATGTTTCTGTCAACATAACCCCCCCAAAAAAAATACCGCTTAATTGAAGATAAAATTTGGTGACCGTAAAATCATCGGTAAATGCGGCTATGAAAGCGTTTGCAACAAATCCTATGGTGCGTTACGTACCTTTATGCAGAATAACCCAGCAGCGCGTGGGCAACCGTTCCGGCAGGATCGAACCAAGAGCTGTGAATAAACGACCAAACCCTACCCAAGACTGATGAAACCGAGGCCGCAAGCACGCGAAGAAATCCTTAAGAACGGCCACCCTAAGAAGCTTAAGTAAGAGCCATTCAGACCACCCCCCTTTGATCCCCAATCCATCTATCTCTCAAACTTATCAAGATATTGAAAAATTGCTTCAAAATAACTCGCTGCACCCAGAACCAAAAGATCACCGGAACCAGCCATTGCAGCCGCCTGATCGAACGCCATACGCATGTCAGAGCAGATCGTTATGCGATCGCGGGGAATTCCCTCGGCTCCTAGCGCGTTCGCGAGTAAGTTTGGCACTTCGCCAGGGTGACGTCCTCTTAGTGGCGCGAAGTCATAGCAGAAAAAGTGGTCGAAAGATTTCGACATTCGCTTAGCCATCGCCTGAAGATCATCATCGCGACGGTCTCCCAACCCGTGGAACGCAATGATCCTGACAGGGTGGTTTGGGAGCCGATCGACAAAATCACAAAGGGCCCAACTACTTGGCGCAGTTGCACAGGCATCTACGATGACAGTGAAAGGCAGTCTGTCATAGCAGTTAATGCGGCCGGGTGAATCGGCCAGAGAAGACTCGAAACCGGCGAGCCCAGACTTTATAGAGCTTGGCTCCGCCCCCATCCCTATACCAATCGCTGCTGCAAACATCGCGTTTTGAACGTTGTGTTGCGCTGCACCACCCCAAGTAGCTGGGATTTCTCCTATCGAGATAAGCCGTTCCCGAAGCGTGCCTTTCCGCAAGGTAATTACTGAATCGTCTTTATCTTCCTCAAGAACAATTGCAAGTCCACCTGTAGCTAGATGGGATTCGAGAGCGTCGCTACGCGATCTCCTGGTTACCCAACAATGTTGGCGCGCTCGGCTTGTCTTAAGCATAGCCAGGCACAACGGGCAGTCCGCATTTACGATAGCGAACTTGGATGCTTGAGTGATGACAACACCCTTCAGATCGGCCATCTCGGCCACTGTCTCGATGCCCTCCAGTCCGATATGGTCGGCTGTCACGTTGGTACATACCCCGACGTCGGCCCAGTCGTAACCCAGACCCCGTTTGACCAATGTGCCACGAGATACCTCAAGGACAGCCATTTCAACCTGCCTATTAGTGAATAGATGCAATGCGCCGCTGATACCACTAGAAGTGCTGCATGTGATCCTGTTAGACCCGACATATACGCCGTCCGAACATGCGAGGCCTACGGTGTGGCCGGCTGCCGCCAGGATTCGTGCCGCCATCCTGCATGTGGTGGTCTTGCCCTTTGTACCGCTGATTGCAACGATGGGTATCCTGGTTGGGTTATTTTGAGGAATCAGGTGGGCCACGAAAAGCCGCGCGACATGAAGTGGAAGGGCCTCTCCGTCCATTCGGTATAGATTCAAATCCGGTGCCAAATCTACTTGAACTACGGCACCCCTGCTAGCCTCAAGCGATACGTTAAAATCTTCGGTTACCACGTCGATTCCTGCAACATCGAGATCAAAACACGCCGCTGCGCGGATGGCCGTAATTTTAATCTCAGAGTTAAGGCTTTCCAAATTAATCGGTATAGATTCACCGTGAACTGCCGAATGGTTCTTCACAGTGCGCCTAGAAGCAGCAATAACCATCCCTCCTATCACCAAGAGCTGGTAAGTATCGCCGGTAATATAGCGCTCAATGATTACTTCTCGGCTAAAATTAGCAGCCTTTTTGAAAGCTAACCGGATATCCTCGTTACTCCGTATGTCGATGGATACACCCGATGCACTTGCACTTGAGCTAAATTTTGGCTTCAGCACGACGGGATACCCGATCCGTTGCGCACTCCTCACTGCGCGCATCAAGCTATTGATGTTTTTGAATTCGAGATCGCGTGCTGGCACACGAATACCTGCGGCAAGTAGCACAGCATGCGTCATTACCCTATCGGCGAGAAGAGCAAAAGTCTCGGGAGTGATGGCAGTCGTGACCGTCTCCATGAGCCGCTTGCCGTGGATCCCCAAACCAAGCTGCATCATTCCTTTTTGTTCAGACGGTATCTCAGCCCTCTCGGGTAAAATCGGCCACCTGTCAAAGCGTATCACCGGAATCTTGCGCTCATTCGCTACAATTAAAATTGCGGCCTGTGTAGAAGTTGGCCGAAGCGACGCTGCAAACCGCTGGAACGCCTCTAGGTTGGCCAAGAACTGATCGAGCCGCCAGCAAAGCCGGTTTGGCGATCCCGCTAGCGCATCAAGGAGCTCAACAGCAAGCTCGGTAGCTCGACAACCCACCCTCGTCTCAGAGCATCGTATAATGACCTCGAATATGGTGGCATTATGGTTGGAGAGAACTTCGATCAAATCGACTGGCTCAGCGACGAGCCACAAAACCTGTAGAACTGCCGTTTCAATTATCATACCAACGCCATTTTTGGCCGACTCGCTCAAGGCTACCCCGGTCCGCTTGATGAACCCCGCAAGTTTTTTACGGTCAGACGTATGTCTTAGGTATTCAGAAATTCGCCGTTCCAGATCGGATCGAGCGGAGGTTAGGGCCAGATATTCTTCAGCCTTTAGAACGACCACCAGGTAGGCAATTGGGACTGATGCGTAGGGATTCGGTCCGAAGTATGACCTAATGACTGTTAACTTCATGGAAGTACGTAAAGAGCAATTGACAAACTAGTGCCGTGCCAATGCGAAATGTGAACCTTGCCAAAAGCCAAGGACGGATAATTTCCCATGAAATAGCAACGCCAACGGGATTTTCAAAGACCTCACGACCGCTGTTGGGGAGCACTCATTGCCTTCGACTCCTAAACCATCACTTAGTACCTAGAAGAAGAACGTTTTTTTGAAAATGGTGACTCTACAAAACAGTTGGTTGCGAAGTGCTTTCTTCTGAAAAAAGGGGTTTTTCGAAGTGCCATTCAGAAAAACTACTTGTGAATGCCATTCTTATATTTTTGAATAGAGATGGATATTTTATATTCTCTATACATTCGTTGTTATTCTCTCATAAATACCCCATATTGTAAATGTCTTGTCTCACAACCTTTCTTATAGAGCAAATGGATAACTTTTAACTTCACGCAAATTGCCGCAGCTTATATGGTTTAGCGCATTTTCGATCCAGGGTGCCATACGCAGATTTATTGCAACCTCGAAGTCTGCTTGGGATTCATGCCATAGCGATTGAGCACTGCTAAGTAAATTGAATGCTTGTATTGGCTGATCCCTCATGCACATTATTTCCGCTTGGACCATTGCGCTATTAAGACACTCTACCGGGAACATATCTGATCGTGACTCGAATGCGCGACTAAGGTTTGATAGGGCAGAATCCCATTCCCCCGATTTGAACTGCATGTAGCCAAGAAACCAGTTGTAGCGATACCATTCTGGATTATGTTTAAGCGCACAAAGTAGGCGTTGTTTGTAAAGTCGCGTTTTGAGTTCGTGCTTGCTTCGATCAGGGAAATGATCGACGAAAAGTCGATCACACCATTGCGCTCGCGATCCCATTTCTCTGATGTCCGTCTGAACATTCGAGTGGATAAGACCGCGTGCCCTGAAACTTGGACGAAAAATGAAACATTTGTAGTCATCGAAGACATCCTGGCCTCCGACATGGTTTCGCCATAGTCCGAAATATCCAGCCGTGCTATCTGAATGACGCATCGCTTTGAAATCCAGAAGACTTTCAGGGTCAATGTGTTCATCAGCATCGAGAGTAAAAATCCAGTCAGTGCCGGTACACGAAAAAGCCAAGTTTTTTGCGTCACACATCGTATGGCAGCGCTTCTCGTCGGTCTGTCCGTGCAATACCGCAATACCATACTTGCACCAAAGCAATTCTGGAGTACCATCGGTTGAGCCAGAGTCGACGATGATGATCTCATCGAATAGATGGTGGATCGGATCAAGGCATTCCTCGATTCGGTTAGCCTCATCTTTAACAACCATACACAACGTAATTGACACGGATATCTCAACTCCTGATCGCTTTACGATCACTGCATTTTCCTGGCAGGTAAATGATATATTACCAAGCTTTCAATAGCCGTCCTGAATTTGCCTCAGAGGCCAGCAATTCTCATTTTTGCTTATCTTTTATAAAGTGGTTACCATGGATTTTGACTCGAAATCCCATCAATTTCAGAAAAACCGTCATGCCGACAGAGAATTTAGGAAATCCACGGCGGAATGACAGTGTAATAATGGCTATGACGGAGGGCAAGCGCATCCGAGGCCGCAAACGCCATCTGGCGGTTGATGTCTTGGGTCCGTTGCTGGTGGTATGTGTCCACTCCACCTAGATTAAGGACGGGAAAAGTCGAAACGAGGGTTCTAATCGCCATGATTCAGATCATGGTCAGGAGGTTCGCCAATGCGACCTGAAGTTTTCAGACAAGCTAAAAAACCTAAAACACTTCTTTTAAGGCTACTAGGAAGCCTAAAAGCGGCTTGCTCTTGACCATCTTTGTAAAAATACCCCACTTGAGCCGAATTTTCTCGGCCGAAGTGTGTATGATAAATATCCACAGGCCTTTAGAACTGCTCAATCCGTGTCAATGAATTCATTTTGGCAGACAAAAGAGGCGAGATCCTTGTCCAAGTTATTATACCCACTTTGGAGAACAACCAGGCGTTGCTCGATTGGCGGCCACCACGACCCCGTACAATCAACTGTGGCATTTGCAACAGTTAGGTCAAGATTATTTCGAAGATTGAATCTGAAAACCTTAGGAATAGTTACCGATCTGTTTTCTAAAATATCAACATGCAAAGGTGTATTTGGTACTTGATAGTCAATGATTGCTTGTACTTGGTTGTCACCTGCAGTTGGAATAGTAGGCTGGTTGGTAGGCAGGTTGGTAGGTCGTGCCTCGATGAGGCTACCGTTATACTTGTCGCCGATCAACACTCGGTCAACTAGACTAAGACCGGTTCCGATGATGGTAAGCCGACACTTTCCTCCTGTCTTCACTGCGTCCCATATGTGATTATGGTTTCCATCGGTGAATGTTGCAGTACAAATTGCGTTTGTTATTTGCGTGATCATCGGTCCGCTCTGGAAGAAACCTGCAAAGACGGTTTTTGGCACTCCCAAGGCGGCAACTGTCGCTAAGCCGGTTATGCCTATAATCTGATAGGTTTTTTTGGTTAACATATTAAATCCCTCATTAATCGTAGATATATTTAAACGAGTAGCCATTTTTTCGCGATACCAGAAAATGGATCCAATTTGATCTCGGGATAGAAAATTAGCGACTACTTTGCATTCGGTGACCCGCGCTCGTCCTGCTCTCGCCACGAAACGATACTTCGCTAAGCTCACATCGTCCTATGGCTACCACACTGACTTTACGCCGGTTGCCTAATTTTTTGTCTCCGTCTGCGATGGGGCATGGAAAACATCCAGTCATCGCCGTAAAACGGCTCGGCTTTGCTTTCCAGCAACACATCAGAACCACTTCCCGTGCTACCTTACGGTAGGTTTGACTTTAACTTTCCCAGTTGACCATAAATTAAAAAAATTTTCAACTGAGTATTTAAGTAAGTTTCTATTTTTAAATGAAAAATTACTCATTGTTATTTATGATAACAAGTTTTTAGATACAGTTTTTATTAAAAAAACGAACCCTTTTATCCAGTGTCTAAAATGACCACATAGTAACGGCGCGGTTTGCGGGACTGGTAATTTCTGGAAGTAGTTCCACCGGATCGGGTAGTTATCAAACAGGGCCAAAAGGAGGCTGCTATACCTATTCAGCCAGTGGTACTAAAAAATATGTGGCGCATTCCTATTGTGGGCATTGATATACACAATAACTGTGGATAACCCTGTCACTAATTCTTAATATTTAGTTCTAACCAATGGTAATGGATGGAGTTTAGTTAAATTGACTAAAAATTAGCCAACTTTATTCAGCAAAACTTGCAGACGCCAGAAACCGTTATTGAAGCAGTCAATAGGCTGATGATGGTTCTTGATGGCGAACAGAAAATAACCCTTGCAACCATGCAGGAAGAGGATTTAATTGCCTCGCACTTTAGCCTGGGCATGGCTATAAGGAATGCTTTTGGATTGCATAAAGCAGACAGTAAGTTACTGATGTCCTGCGGTGTGATACATCCTGATGATGTTTCTGGGGTGATTATTAAGGAATTGTGGCATGGGTTAAATAAATGAAAAATGTCCAGTACACAACCATCCCAAGCAATACTAAGAAATAAGCTATTATTTGTTGATTAATTTGTATAAATGTATACACTTAAACCAGTCAACCACTATATCAGTATACACGTATGAAAACGATTGCTATCATTAGCCAGAAAGGTGGTGCAGGTAAAACCACTCTCGCAGTTCACCTGGCAGTTTGTGCAGAACTAAACAATAAATCTACAGTTATACTTGATCTCGATCCACAAGGCTCAACAATGGCCTGGCGACGTAGTCGATCAACAGACACCCCAGATGTACTTGCTGCAACACCAGAACAACTTTCCTCATTAAAAAATCAAGCATCTGAATTAAAAACACATCTTCTTTTAATTGACACGGCGCCCCACTCTAATAAAGCCGCTGCAATGTCAGCACAATTTGCCGATTTGGTATTGATCCCTTGCCGCCCATCTGTTCTTGATATAAATGCTATTCATGCAACATTGGACACATTAAAACTGACGAACACTCCAGCAGTAATTGTACTTAATGGAATACCAACAAGCGGAAGCCGAGAAAGGGAAGCAAGGGATGCCTTAAAGGGGATAGCCACTATTGCACCTGTCGCTATCTATAATCGAGTGGCTTATTCTGACGCCCTTAATGATGGCAGGGCTGTGAACGAATACGATCCAAAGGGTAAGGCTGCTCTAGAAATTATGGCGTTATATCGATGGTGTATAAAATAATACTGTTGTACATGTATACCATTGTACGTGTAATTAGTTATACTATTGTACGTGTAAATAATCATACAAGTATAGGATATAATAATGGCCGATAAATTACCCACAAAATCTGCAACAAAACCAAAACGGGCTTTATTGTCAGAGGCTGTACAAGCGCAACAAGCAATAACTATAGCAACTCCCCATTCAAACGATGAAGCTATAGTAAAACCAAGTCAGCGAACTGGACGTGTTGGAACCAGGATGCTTGGAGGGCATATTAGCGAACCAGCTCAAAGACAATTTAAAATCTTAGCGGCAGTACAGGACAAAACAGTACAAGCATTACTCGAAGAAGCTATCAATGACTTATTTCGAAAATATGGGAAAGAACCGATAGCTTAGAAACATACTTGTATACCATTATAATTATTAACAAGTATACCAATATACTGGTATACAATTAGACAGTTTTTAGTATGGAATGAAAGAAGGGCATAGTAAAGGCGCTCTGGACAACACGGATAAAATTGATTTATTAATCTGATGTTTGATTAGACAAGCCGAAGGAGAAACACAAGGTGAAAGCAACAGAAACGAATTTGAAAAATAAGCTTGATAGACTCCAAAAGAAAGTGGATGAACGCAGTTTATCAAAGGAGCTCAAACTACCTGACTGGCCTAATACAAAACGAGGGACACCTAACAGTTTTTTAAGGTCGGCATTGTTTTCTGCTATACAAAGCAAAGACCGTGTATTTTTGAAAAATGCTGTTTTAGCGAGCCAGGAAGGATTCACTGTAAAGTTTACAGGTGAACAACTGAACCAAGAGGATCTGACGTTGTGGGAAACATTGGTCCATTTAGCAAAGGATCAACCTCTAGGGAATATTTGCGAGTTTACGGCTTATGGTATTTTACAGTCTATGGGATTAGGTGATGGTGGCATCGAACGTGATCGTCTGCATATAGGCATAATACGCCTTGGTGCTTGCATGGTTGAAATATCACATAACGGAAGCCGTACCTATTTTAGTTCATTGATTGATTCTGGTGCAAAAGACGAATTAACAAGCCATTACACCATACAGCTTAATCGGCAACTGATTAAACTGTATCGACAAAATACTTGGGTAGACTGGGAACAACGGCTACAGTTGAGAAAAAAACCACTGGCGCAAGCCTTGCATAGCTATTATAGCAGCCACAAAAAACCCTATCCTGTAAAAATTGAAACATTACACCAATTATCAGGAAGCAAGAACAAACAGATGGCTAACTTCAAAACAAAAATAGTTTCTGCGCTTGATGAATTAGTAAACATAAACTTTGTAAAAAGCTACAGAATCGACGGTGATATGGTTATTGTGAAAAGAAAATAATACCGTGTTTAGAGTAATAAGATTACCGTGTTTAGAGTAATAACGGCGTGTTTAGAGTAATAAGATTACCGTGTTTAGAGTAATAAGATTACCGTGTTTAGAGTAATAATTATGCCAAGATAAAACCGCTGTAAGCCTTTATATTCATGGCTTACAGCGGTTTGATAAATTTCGCTAATCTCTTTTTAATCTCTTTTAATCTTTATGTTCTTAAAATCACACGGCAGAAACCAAAGCCGTTTAACTGAAACAACAACGCCGAGAGCTTACTTCCGATTATTCATAGCTGAAAAATAACCAATGGTAGCGGCTTGCATTTGAAACCTTCTCTGGCTAGTCATATCATTTTGTCCGATGTCCGGTTGTTGAAAAGCGCTGAAAGCATTGCCAATGCTATTGCATGGTTTTGAACAGTAGACAAATGGGTTCAAAATATCTAGTCGCTAAAGTAAAAAACTATTTAATTTCTGGATAACATATAAAAATCGTATGTTGTGCAGGTAAGATAATGACTTGTTGGACTCATATGCATTCAATTTAGCGCAATGAAAACAACATCAATCAAACAATACATTGTTACCAACAAGGGGTAGTTACCACATAGCTGTAAAAACCGCCATCTTGGTTGATTTCAATCAAAAGCATTTAAGATGCAATGATTGAACGCCAATCAAAAGTCTAAAATGAGTCTATTGAGAGAGTTTTTAGGGTGTTTTGTCAGCTATCACTAGGGCAAGCCCTAATGATTGGTGTGTTACGAGGTAAACTGTCAAAATTATTGGCTAAATCTACAAAACGGTAATGTATTGATTATAATCAATTAGTTTATATTTCTGGCGAAGATGGCGGTTTTTACAGCTATGTGGTAACTACCCCAACAATAGTAAGTATCAAGAGGATTTTTTATGAACAATAAAAACAAATTAATCGCTACAATTTTAATCAGTACTCTGCCCGTAATTGGTTTAGCTCAGCAACCTATGGTCTATCCTGCCAAAGGTCAATCACCTGACCAACAAGCAAAAGATATGAATGAATGTAGCGGCTGGGCAATGCAACAATCAGGTGGTGCAAGTACTGCCAGTAACCAACAGAGTAGCGTTGGTAAAGAGACATTACGCGGCGGTGCTCGCGGTGCAGCAGCTGGGGCTGCAATTGGAGCCATTGCCGGTGATGCGGGTAAAGGTGCGGGGATAGGCGCAGCTGCTGGTGGCTTAAAACGGGGATTTAGTCAAAGAGACCAGAACAAAACGAATGAGGCAGCCGCAGCAAATACTGCAAGCGATAACTTTAATCGTGCTTTATCAGCCTGTTTAACAGGGCGTGGCTATAGTGTTCAATAACATTTGCCTGTCAATGCCGTAAGTTTCTTAGAGCTAGATAATATTCCAGTGAAAAGATTGTTTCTAATCCCAACAAAAAAAGGAACTCAAAGTTCCTTCGGGCATAAAGCCCAAGTGGTCTGCCAAGTTAATATTCGCTAGGCAGCAGTATTGTAGTAACAGAGCGATCTGCTTCAGTGATCACCCAGAACTTTACGTCTTGGATAATATAAGCTGAGAACAGCCTCGTCCAGTTGCCTAAGGCTTCATTATGGGGTTTGAAGTCCAACGGTACGAAAAGTAACGCTAGCCTCTATCATGATTCAACTTTGATTATTTAAAGGCCTTAGCTTACCTTTTGAAATGAGATCTGTGAGCACAAAGGAATAGTGCCCCAACATATTTATGTGTGAATGTAGCAATGGGGACAACCTAGAAAAATCCCCTTCATTGATAGGGATACCCTGGCCTTTCATATGATTTAAAGCCGATTCCATGTATAGGGTATTCCAAAGTACAACGGCATTGGTGACAAGCCCTAAAGCGCCGAGTTGATCTTCTTGGCCCTCGCGGTAACGTTTGCGAATTTCACCTCGTTGACCATGACAAATTACTCTGGCAACGGCGTGCCTGCCTTCGCCACGATTAAGCTGCGTTAAGATTCGACGACGATATTCCTTGTTGTCTATGTAATTCAGCAGATAGATGGTTTTATTGATGCGTCCTACTTCAATAATCGCTTTGGCCAGACTTGAAGGCCGTTCGCTTTTGAGCAATGAACGAATCAGTTCTGACGCCTGGATGGTGCCTAGTTTAAGCGAACCGGCAATACGCAACATGTCATCCCAATGTTGCGTAACGCGGTTCATTTTCACGTTACTTCTGGCGAGCTTATCAAGTGCGCCATAATTGGCATTCACATCAATACGCCAAAAAACAGATTCCCCTGCGTCGGCTAAACGCGGTGAAAACTGATAACCCAGCAGCCAAAAAAGCCCAAAAATCATATCGCTCGACCCTGCCGTATCCGTCATGATTTCAGTGGGGTTCAAGCTGGTCTGCTGTTCCAGCAAGCCTTCCAAAACAAAAATTGAATCCCTCAATGTTCCGGGGACGACAATCCCGTGAAAGCCAGAAAACTGGTCGGATATGAAATTGTACCAAGTGATCCCTCTATCCGAGCCAAAATATTTTTTATTGGGTCCTGAGTTGATGGTTCGGACCGGCGTCACAAAGCGCATGCCGTCCGCCGATGCAACTTCACCCCCGCCCCAAGATTTTGCCAGTGGTATGCTTGTGTGATAATCGACCAGCTGACTATTGGCACTCGTCAATGTTTCAGCGCGCATGTAATTCTGCTTCACCCAGTTTAGCCTATGACGCGTTAAGGCCGGTATATTGTGTTTGATCAAGGGCTCAATGCCGATATTGCAGGCCTCGGCTATCAATACGGCACAAATGCTTATGGCCAGATCGTCAGCACGCGCATTGGATTCACTGACATGCGTGAACGCATCGGCGAAACCGGTGTGTGCATGGATTTCCAAAAGTAATTCGGTCAAATCGATCGGCGGCAGAAAACTTGTGACTTGCATGCGCAACTGGATCAGGCTTGGCGGTTCCTCCAATTGGTCAAGGTTAGTAATGGTCAGCGTTGGAGTGTCATCGACGGTTTCAATCCGCACGGCATCATTTGTGGAAAAGTTCGCTTCGGCTTGTTTATAGGCATTATCGAGGGATGATGACAAATTTTTGGCTGCCTCATCGGCTGTCAGCGAATGGCCAAGCGCTCGACAAATTTGCAGTTTGTTGGCTTCCCAGTGTTCGCCTTGTAATAGTTTTGCCCTGGGATCGCTCCAGCGGTCGCTGGCTTCAACATAAATGTCACGACGCCGCAGATTATCTTGTAACCTATCCAATACGCACAAGGTATAAGCTTGCTTGTTTACCTGACCATCTTTATTAAAAACTAAGCGCCGCCAAGATTTTGAAACCATATCAACTGGGGCATCTTTCAGGGACAGCTGCTGTTTACCATCCAATTGGCGTAAATAATTGAGCGCTTCAAGCAGGGTTGTTCCGGCTGGAGCAGCCTTGAAGTCTATTTTATCCAACAGGTGCGGCAAAAAACGGCGAACCCTGCCATATTGCTCGACCATTTCGTCATAATAATTGTTGTCCGGTGCCCGCGCCAATTCATTAATGGTGGCAATAGATTGAAGCATATTCTCTTTTGGTATTTTTGTGAAAAGGGCATCACGCAAATCATTATCGCTACCTGAGCCATTCAACATAAAAGCACAGGCTTCCGCTAAAATGAGCGCCGACCTATCCAAGTCTTTCAAGGTACGCAAACGTTTTTTACGCCCATTTTTTTTGGCCTCAGCGGTCACTTGAGTGATCAGCAAATCAAGTACGTCAAGCGCATCGTCGAGCGCGGCTATTTCAAAAGCATAAACAAAAGCAACAAGGGTTGCGATGCGCCTCTCCTCTGGCAAGCGTAAAATTTTATGCATGGAGGCCATGCCTACATAACGGGCCAGATTTTTTAACCTAATCAGCGGAATATGCTTTAATCTGAGCGTATGGCCACCAAAATCACGAAGTTCAACATAGCGATTAATCGCAGCGGTAAGTGATGGCCCACTGATACTGACTGGGCCACGGCGTAACAGGTCAAATTTTGAAGACCCGGCGCCATCTGGCACTTTTAAAAGATCCTTCAGTTTTGATTTTTGAGCATCATTGGGCAAAGCTGCCAAACGTTGCCACAACCTCTTGTTAGTCCTTTCCCTAATTTCTGAAATCATGCGCGAAAGTGTCGTTGCGCCAGGCAGAAGGACTTTATTATCAATCAGCCAGGCCGTTGCAAAATCAAACATGACGCTGGGGCGTTCATTGCTGATCCACGAACGGGCATAAAGTATGCGGCTTAGCTTGAACCGCCAAGCAAAGCCATTGAAATCATGGTAGCCATATCTATCTTGTATTTCAGCGCTATGTGCATAACGGGTAGGTTTCCGCTCCAAGTATTTATACAGGCAGCCACTGTCTATGTCGCCAATTTGATGTGCCATAAAAGCACAAACACCGGGCGGCACGTTAGTTGGGTCGGTCAGGAAGGTGCCCAAAAAACGCACCGTTGTCAGTTGCAGCGCGAAACCTAACCGATTATGATCCCAACGCCGATTGTTGATTATCGAAATATCAGCATTGTCCAAATGGAAATATTTGGCAAGTTGATTGTCATTGGGCTCACCCGAAAACAATCCGTAATGGCTTCGTTGTTCTTTCGTAAGGAATTCTATTGGCATTACGTTTGAAATGGGGGCAAAAAAACGAGGGTTTTCTTTACTGCTGGATTTACCATGACAGAATGCCTTGGCTGGTGCATTATAGGGTAAATAAACTCGGTAAATATATCTTAGTTAAGATAATATCTTCTTCAACGAGTATATTAACCATTACGGACTCTACAAATGCTCATTGGCTATGCGCGTGTTTCCACCGATGATCAAAATTTAAATTTACAACAGGATGCCCTTAACCAAGCGGGTTGTGAATGTATCTACGAAGATCAAATAAGTGGTGTAAAAGCTGAACGCCGTGGATTACAAGAAGCTGTAAACTACGCTAGGCCTGGAGATACGTTAGTGGTATGGCGACTGGATAGACTGAGCCGCTCATTGAAAGACTTGATTGAGATGGTGACGCTATTGGAGTCAAGAGGGATTGGATTGAAGAGTTTACATGAAGCTATAGACACTTCATCAAGTTCTGGAAAACTGATTTTTCATATTTTTGGTGCGCTTGCAGAATTTGAACGCAATTTGATTCGTGAAAGAACACAAGCAGGACTTAAAGCAGCTAGGGCAAGAGGCCGTATAGGCGGAAGACCAAAATCACTAAGCAACGACAAGCAAGCACTTGCAGTTAAGCTGTATGAAGAGAAAAAGCATACAATAAAGCAGATTTGTACAATGATGGGTATTTCAAAGCCGACTCTTTACGCCTACTTGAAACAAGAAAAATAATTATGGTACTCAAAAC
>Ga0194063_10000874_pt1 | contig 20668 bp, 22 predicted proteins | sample SepL3720m_MetaG_FD_155459 | JGI IMG/M metagenome (GOLD analysis project Ga0194063, IMG submission 155459) | Anoxic zone freshwater microbial communities from boreal shield lake in IISD Experimental Lakes Area, Ontario, Canada - Sep2016-L373-20m | ecosystem: Environmental > Aquatic > Freshwater...
GGTAGATCTGGGGCATCTTCTGCCGCCTGACAAGAAAAAAGATGTTCACTAGAACAAAAAAATGCCAATTCCTCACAAATAGGCTACCAGACGATCCACCGCCTCCTCGTCCAACCGTCGCACCAGGGCGATTGTCAGCGAGAGCAGGTGCAAATAATCGTTCAGATCAATAATCGCGTTGTGCGAATGAATGTAGCGCGCTGGCACGCCGAGGACGATGCTCGGAACTCCTTGGTTGGCCACATGGAACGAGCCGGCATCCGTTCCGCCGCTGCGACGGACCGTCACTTGATGCGGGATTCCCTCGGCCTGTGCCGTCTCGATTGCCAGCCGTGCCAATCGCGGATGGGCGATCGCAGAAGGGTCATACAGACGGATCTGCACCCCACCGCCGAGGCGTCCTTGGCAGTCGGCTCGCGAAAAACCGGGCGCATCATCCGCTGGTGGACCTTCCAACACGATCGCCACATCGGGCTGCGCGTAATTCGCCGCTGTCTTTGCCCCGCGCAAGCCGACCTCCTCCTGCACAGTACCACATAAAATCAGTCGATTCGGGTGCTTCGACTGCGACAAAACCTGACCCGCCTGGATCGTCCCCGCCATTCCCAGGCGGTTGTCGAAGGCCTTTGCCATAAAGTAATCCTCTCGCCCCAGCGCGGTAAAAGCCGACACCGGCGCGATCGGGTCGCCCAAGGCGATCCCGAAGTTTTCCAACACATCGCGGCGCGACTCGGCCCCGACGTCGATGAACATCTGGTCCATCGACATCACCTGCCGCCGCTGGCTTTCGGGCAGGAAATGTGGCGGACGAGACGCCACCACTCCCAGCACCTTCTCGCCACGGCGCGTCAAAATCTCCACCCGCTGGGAGAGCAAGCTATGCTCCCACCACCCGCCGATGCCCAAAAACTGAATGAACCCATCGGCCGTGATGTTTTGCACCAAAAACCCGACCTCGTCCATGTGCCCCGCCACCAGCACTCGCGGCCCTTCGCCGCCGGCATCGCAAAACACCGAGCCATTCCGATCCGCCGACAGCTCGCCACACTCGCCCAGCTCATCGACAAAAATCGCCCGCACCTCATCCTCATGACCAGAAACCGAATGTGCCTCCGTCAACTCCTGCAACAATGAAATCGCCTTGGTTCGCATCGCCATCATACTGGACAACGCGCCCGAACCTTCCAAGCCCCAAGTTCGACACCGAAACATCCGGGCTGAGGCACGCTACGGGCTGTTTAATGAAGGGCTGCTGGCGCGCCTGACTGGATTGACCGCCTTCGGTCCAGCCAGTTAGCACCCTCCGGGCTGTTTAATGAAGGGCTGCTGGCGCGCCTGACTGGATTCGAACCAGTGACCGTCCGCTTAGAAGTCCGATAATCGTTTTTTAACTCGTTGATAATAAGTGACCCATTTTTCACAAAAAAAGCATTTTACGCATTTTATTGCATTTTAAGGGCAATTGGGGCAGGATGAACGCATGGCAAGGCGGACACTCTTTACACCAAAAAACACGAAGGAAGGCTGGCGGTTAAACATCCCGGAAAAGTATTCCATGACCGGGAAGCGCGAACGGCACTTTTTCAAAACTCAAAAGCTGGCGCTGGCCGCAGCGGTGAACCTAAAAAGCAACCGCGACAAATTCGGAGAGAACGCGCTCGCCATCTCGCCGACACTGGCAGACCAAGCAACCGCCGCCGCAAAGATTCTAGCACCTTTGGGAATCGGCCTGCTGGAGGCAGTAAGCCGCTTCGCGGAGATCGAAAGGCAAAACCGGGCAAGCGTTCCGATTGAAGAAGCCATTGCCGCCTTCCGTGCCACAGGTGACAGCTGGAGCCGTAGCCAATCGACAGCTTACCGCCTACGCGGGGAAAAACTCATCGAAGCGTTCCCGTGCCGCATGCTTTCCATGATCGGCGGCGAGGAACTCCGCTTGCATCTGGAGGCAACCACGGGCGGGGCTGGTGGATACAACCAGAACCTTCGCCTAGTGCGGGCAATCTGGAACTGGTGCGCGAAGCCACCGCGCGTCTGGTGCAATACGGAAGCCACCGCTCATCTGGAAACCCAAGCCACCGTTTCCGGGGAAATCGGCGTTCTTTCCTCCCAAGAAGCCGAAGCCCTACTTCGCACCGCTGAGAAGCACTTTCCCGAAGCCGTCCCAGCGTTCGCCATCGCGCTCTTTACTGGCATGAGGCAAGCAGAGATCGAGCGTCTCAACCCTTCGGATTTCACCAACGAGGGAATCACCGTCCCGGCGCTATCGGCAAAAACAAAACGCCGCCGATTCATTCAAATGCCCGCACCGCTCGCCGCATGGCTTGCCGCCTACCCCATCGCCGATTCCGTCTGCCCTACCAACTGGCAGAGAAAAGAAAAAGCCGTCCGCTATCTGGCAGGCTGGAGAGTGTGGCCGGGAGTTGTCCCATCAATCAAGAACCCGGCCAAACTTGAAGAGCTTTCAGAAAAGAAACGCCAGGCATTCGACGCGCGCCCGACATGGCCGGAAAACGCGCTCCGCCACACCGCCGCAACCGTAGCCATCGCGCTTGGGAAGCCCATCGAAACCCTGACCTTTGAGCATGGCCATGTCGGCGGGCTGGAAATGCTCCGCAGGCACTATGTCGGCGCATTGCCGAAATCCGAGGCCGTGAAGATTTGGAGCATCGGCCCCAACGGAACCAAACTCCCAACCATGAAAATCGCATGAAAACTTTTCCACCATTGAAACCGCTCACAGAAAGAAAGCTGCCAACAAGCCCCGATCATGGCGCGGAACTAATGGCTCACACGCTCTACGGCGCAGGCATTGATTCACGTCTGGCGCTATTGCTGCCCGTAGCTGCATGCCCTCCGTTGGGGGAGGACACTAACCCACAATGGGCAGAAGCATTTCGTGTTTTTACGTCGGCAGCTGGAGCCGCCCTAGTTTCTGGTGACATTTCTTTTTTCTCCCAAGTTGTCCACTGTCTGGAAAGAGTCCAAAACCAAAACTTGGACATGAACGGCCTTGATTGGTTCGCGGCCTATGCCGAGGTGCAAATGAACGCCGGGCAACATATTCCACCGCCGCCCGCTGCTTCCGTAGTTGCCGACGCAAAGAACAACCACGACAAGAAAACCGCCATCCCGGCAGTTGATGCGCGGGACGCATGCCGGAAGCTGAAATTGCCACTGGCCGAAGGATCGCGGGGAAAGAAGCGGAAAGTGGAAAAACCACAGTAAACTTCCACTTTTGCCGAATAGGCGAAACCCGCCGCATGTTAAAAATGCATAGCACCTATGAGTGCTATTGCATCACCACAACAGGAACGGGGCAAGGTTACCGCCGCCGTTATCGCCCGTCATTACTCCACCACCGCGCCCACAATCTACAAGTGGGCGAAGGAAGAAAAAATTCCAAGCATCCGGTTTCAAGGAACCATTCGCTTTGACTTTGAAGCCGTCCGCCAAACCATCGAAGGAGGAGGCGCGGCACGACCATGAACACGCCAACCCTAGAACGAAGGACGGCGACCCCCGAAGGAATCGCCGCCACAGCCGAAGGAAGACAGCCAGAAACTAACGATTTGAACGAACGTTTCAATCAAAAAATCTCCGTCTGCAAGATAGCGAAAGGTGCAATGTTCATTCAGCGCGACATCACAGTCATGGACGCGCTCGAAGAGATCAGGGACGGCACGCACGCCGCCGCAGTCGCCACCGTTCGTGATGCAGTCGCGATCTACGGCAAGGACACTGCCGAGGTGAAAACAGCAAAGTGTGAACTCCCTGCTTTCCTGCTCTCCGGTAAGATCGATGGGAGAGTCGCGAAGGCCATGGAGGGGAAACGCTTCCATCACTCCGGACTGCTACAACTCGACTTCGACAAGCTCGCCGACCCTATTGCCATCCGTGAACAGATAGCAACCGACCCGCACGTATTGGCCGCGTGGATATCGCCATCAGGCGACGGCGTGAAAGGCCTGCTAGTCATCGAACCAGCCGCCACCGAGGAGGCGCACCTAGCAGCGTTCTTAACAGCCGAGGCATACTGGGAAGCCAAAGGCCTGACCATAGACAAGGGGTGCAAGAACTCGAATCGTCTATGCTTCGCCAGCCATGATCCAGACTTGAAGCGGAACGAGGACGCGGTGCAGCTCGCCACAGCAGCACCGAAGGCAGCAGCACCGGCGAAGCCCTCCACGACCTCCACCAGCCCCAAGCTAGGCGCGAACCATGGCTTTCCACAGCCGCCCCGCGAGGGAATCCACAGATGGCTCATGGACGCAGCGTGGCATTGCAGGCGGAACGGTCTGGACGAGCAAGCAGCCACCGACAAGCTCCAAGGCTTCGATGGCACGCTCCGCCGGCCGTTCCAGCCCAACGAAGTTAGGGACGCTATCCGCACGGTCTATGATTCGACAACTTCGTCGGCAGGCACGCGGACGGCACCGGACGCTAGCGACCTGCTCGCCCGCGCCTATGCCATGGCATACGACCCCGACGAGACACCGCCACCGGATGAGGCGTGCATGGTCATCGGTGACATCGCAGTGGCAGCACGCGGCAATCTAACAGCACTCCAAGGCAAGTCCAAGGTTGGCAAGTCCGCCGTGGTCTCCGCCATCCTAGGGGCTGCACAGCGCGGTCAATACGCGGTCAAAGGTGACACCCTCCGCTTCGAGTGGGAGGGACTAGCCGAGGGCGCGATCATCCACCTGGACACAGAGCAATCACGCGCCGACTGGCACGGCCTAGTGACCCGCAGCATCACCCGCGCTGGAATGCCGACAGTTTCCGAACGTCTGGTTTCTCTCCCGCTTGTCATGTTCGCCCGCAGCGAACGCCTGACAATCTTGCAGGGCGCACTGGCCAAGGAAGCCGAGAGGCAAGGCAGAATCGACGCGGTTATCATCGACGGCATCGCCGACCTATGCACCAGCCCGAACGATGAGGCAGAGTCGCTGGAGCTTGTTTCGCGGATTCATGCCCTCGCTCAAAAATACGAATGCCCGATCTTCGCCATCCTTCACGAGAACCCCAGCAGCGATCAAGGGAAGACACGCGGACACCTTGGGAGTGAGCTGAACCGTAAGGCCTTCGCTAACCTCAGAATCGACAAAGACACCGAGACTAGCATCTCGACAATCTTTGGCACGGACATGAGGAAGCGCGATCTTCCAAAGGAACAAGGATTCTGCTTTGCTTGGGACAATGAAGCCAAGATGCACCTTTTCCAAGGCCGTGCCGCTGGACTGAAGGCAGCGCAGCGGGAGGAAAAAGCCGTATCAGATGCGCGAAAAACTTGGGTGGAGATCTACGAAATCGCCTCACAGCGGGAAAATACGGCCTTTCCCGCTCTCTCTCCAAAGGAGGCCGCAGATATCGAGCAAGAAATCAGCGGGAAAGATGATCTAACAAAAACCGACACGATGAAAAAGCGGATGCAGAAAGCGGAATCCCTTGGCGTGCTTAGGAAAGCGGACTTGCTCCGGTGGACTTTAACCGCAGCGGGAACAGCGGGAAAATAGCGGGAAAACGGAATCCCTTCCCGCACGGCAAGCGGGAAAGGGAACACCCCCCCCTTATGTAATAGGGGGGGTTTCCCGCACTTCCCGAAACAACATTTCAATCATTCAAAATCACCTCCACATGACCTCCACCACCCACTCGATTTGATACCCCCCTATCCTGCCCCCCATGCTGTCCTTAGACCCCCCCCCATGCTTGAAAATCAGCCTGACAGCTACAAGCCAGACATCGCCGCCGATGCTGACGACCTGCTGACCGTGATCGCGGAACAGGTGGAGAAGGAAAGAAGGGAGCGGCAAGCGCTAGCGCAAAGGCTATCGGACAAAAATTTGTCCGATACACCGAAGCCCGAACACGACCAGAAAACCGCTACCAAAGCCGCCGAGCTTTTCAACACGAACCGTAGCAAAAGCAGCCGCTCATTAGACACCCAGCCCACGGTTATGCGCAGCTACGAAGGAAGCCATTTAGTCGACGTTGAACTTAACTCGCCTGACCGGATCATGGCACGTTCCGAACCCTGGGGCGCTGACGACGAGGACACGTGCCGCCACCTTGCACCCGAGGACACCGCCGAAGAGATCGACCTCGCCGGACTGCGATCAATACCCCGCGAAGCTCTCCTCATTTTGCTGCGATATATCGTAAAGCCGGCCGCAGCAAAGAATCGCTGGAGGCAGGCGCAGATTCGTTTGGCAATCCTCGCGCACATGGTGGACTTAGATGGAATCGGGGCGCTATCGTTCGCCGCGCTCGCCGAGGAACTAGGTTGCACCAGAGCATTGTTGTCGATGCGTAGTTTGGAACTTATCGACGGACTGTCCATCGACAAGACACGGAACGGCAAGAAAAGATCGTCACGCGAAACCTATCGAAAGACAGCCACCAAAGCGCACACCCTTGCAGGCCACACGATGACCGTGGGCGGCAGGCAAGCCGCGAGTGGCACTGGCATTCACAAGACCACCGCGAGCCGCTCCTAGGGCATCCTACCCCCCCATAAGGATTCTTTTTCAATCCCAAAACCCATCGGAGTTCCGGATCATCGCTTTCAGTCCTCATGAGCATTAAAAAAAACATCATGGCATCACCCAACATATCAGCCATCGCCCGACATCATTCGATCAGCCGTAACACGCTCCAACGGTGGAGAGATTTTGGACTAGACTTGAGAGACGAGAAGGCCGTCGCCGCCCGCGTCGCCACGATGCGCCGACCAGATGCAACCGACACAGCATCACCACCGCCAGCCGGATCAGAGAGCTATGCAGAGGCGAAGAGGCGCAGGGCAGTTGCCGACGCGACCGTGGCAGAATTGAAAGCAGGCCAGCAGGCGGGGAAACTGATAGAAGTCGCCGAGGTAGAGCAAGCGTTCGCCGAGATCGGCTTCGTTCTTCGTGCAAGGTTACTGGCAATGCCATCGAACCTTGTCTCGGAACTCGAAGGACTAACAGCTTCACAGATTCATTCTACGCTTAAAAAACATATTCACCAACTACTTCACGACCTCCATGAAAACTCGCCCATCGACCGCCTCACCGCCGCCACCACCTCGCAGTCAAACAGAGGTGAATGAACTCTTGCTCGAAACCTTCCGCCGCGCCATGCGACGACACAATGAGGCAGACCGCTCAGAATCTGAAGCCGCACTTCGCCGCGCAGGCTAAGGAACGGCAGATTGCCAGTGGTGGAGATGTCCGAAATAAAACGGTTCCGGTAAAAGTTCCGGAACCGAAAAACGCAGACTCCCGCGACCAAGCAGGCAAGGCCGCTGGCGTGAAATTTGACAGCTTGGTTAAGGTGTCATGGCTTTTCCAACGCACCCGCAGCTCGAACACATCGGGCGCAATGCTCGCCGGTATAACGTGCATGGTCGTACGATTTACCGGTGGCTACGTGACGGAGTAAACATCGAGCAACCACTGGCAGTTGCTGCCTATCTGCTTGCCCAGCGAAGCCCCAGCAAGAGCGCGCTCGAAGCTGTCGGACACATTCTCAAATCCAACCAAACCACCAATGAACTCCACCAAGCAGATAGACGCGGCGATGAAACGCCTTGAAGATGATCCACAACTCGCCCGCGACTTCGACGAGTTGCGCCGCACGGAATACCCCGGGAAGACAAGGCGTGAGGCTTGCGAGCTTGGGTTAAAGGCCCTCGAAGCCCGCCGCGATGCAGCCCTAGCCTCCGTCCGGGCAAAGGCGATGAAATACACGGCCAACGTCGCGGCGAAGACCTTCAAGAAAGCAGTCGCAGCAGTCGCAGCGATCACCCCGAAGCCCCGCGCCGATAAAAGGCAAGGTGCATTGCCGATGGATCAATGGTCTTTCGGGCATCTCGCGACCGCAGCACAGGCAGGTGACAAGGCCGCAGAGGCCGAGCTGGCCGCCCGTGGATATTCTCAAACCTCCTCCAACACTTTTTCGAAACTACCATCATGATCATCAAACCACTACAAGCAGGCGAGACCATCGAACTCCGCCACCCGCTCGGAGGTGCAGCACCTCTCGACCTCACCGCCAAACTTCGCCAGGTCAAACTGACCCCAGAGGAAGTTGAACTCTTCCGAAATATCTCCCAGCAAAAATCCGACCTCTCCGCCAAGGCCGCAGCATACTCCGCCACGAAAATGAGAGTCGATTTGGAGCTAGCCAAGCAGGCAGTCGCGGAGCAAACCACCACCGAAGGTTTTGAAGCCGCTTTGGAGGCAGTAGCTCGATTAGCATCAATGGCGGAAACGCCGGCCATTGCGGCCGCAGTCGAGCGCGAAGCACACTTCGCGATCCAGCCGGAACTGGCCCGACTCGACGCGCAGCTCATTTTCTTGTGCGAGCGTCTCATCGCCGAGGTGCGCGTCGGTCTGGAGAAGGCCACGGCCAAGTTCAACGTGGGCGGCCTGCTGGACTTCATCGAAGATCAGCACCTCGGGCAGCTCGCTTCATACGTGGCAGACCGCATCGCCGCCAGCCACGCCCTGCTCGACTCATGGCAGCTCAAAGCAGCCAGCCAGGGAGCTGAAGCGTTTTTGGCTGACGATAGAGGTCTGAACATTCTCCGCTAGAGATGCTCTAATCAAAAGCGGCCTGCTCTCCACCGTGGAGGGCAGGTTTTTTTGTGCAGCGTTAAAGGCAGTATTGAGGCAGTGGGCTTTTTTCTGTTAGACTCAAAAACCCCTAAAACCTTTATAGAGAAAGGGCGCGCCTGACTGGATTCGAACCAGTGACATTCCGCTTAGAAGGCGGGTGCTCTATCCAACTGAGCTACAGGCGCTGTGCCAGCTAGTGCTAACAAGCTCTGGCGGCGAAGTCAAAATCCGCGTGTGAAATTGGTCGATTTGTTTTCCGATCCGTCCGAAATTTACTATTCCAGTCGCTCCATTTCCCTTCGAGGCCCGGCCGTACGCATTGCGAAAATTGGCAGTGATCCTTCACGCGATAACCTAGCCCGTGGGCTGGAGCGACGCAGGATGCGAGCAATGGCTGTCGCTACTGCGACTCGCGGTTTCACCAAAATCAACATCTGCCACGGGATCGAATCGGAAATCCCACTTGATCTGTCCGCTTTTTGGTGTATTTATTTCCGTTGTGATTCAGAGCTTTGCCGACACTCTCACTGAAAAACTCTTTCTCGGCGCAGACATGAGCCGCCGAGAACTCAACAAAATCGGCACCCTCAACCCCGTCAAAGCCTTCGAGCGACTCGCTATCCTCAATGAGTCCGATGAAAAATCCCTCAGACTCATCCCCGCGCTCCACTACCACAAACTCAAAGGCAGCACCAAATACTCCATCGATGCCGATTCCCACAAATCCCCATGGCGTATCACCTTCCAATGGGAAAATGCGGAAATGAGAAATGTCGAACTCGTCAAAATCGAAGACACCCACTGAAGCCCACCGAAAATGAAACTGCAACCTACCGCCATTCCACGCGACCCGCTCAAGATTCCAAGACCCTTATCCAATCCGGCCGCCGCCCTGATCCGCGATACCATCGCACACCATGGCCTCACCCAGATCGCCGCCGCCACTGCGATGAGCCTCAGTAAGGCGCAACTCAGCGACGTTATCCGCGAAAAAAAAGGCGTCAGCGCCTCCATCGCCCTGCGCGTTCAATACTGCTTTGGCATTCCCGGCGACCTGCTAATCCGTCTCCAAAGCCAGTTCGACTTCCAAAAAGCCTACCACTCCCCCAAAAACCAAGCCTTGCATTGCATCGTCAAAAAAATCGCCTGAGCCCCCCGTGTATCAACTGAATTGATACGCCTTCATGTCGGATTCAAAAAGCTCTGGCGGCGAAGTCAAAATCCGCGTGTGAAATCGGTCGATTTGTTTTCCGATCCCTCCGAAATTTACTATTCCAGTCGCTCCATTTCCCTTCTAGGCTTCGGCCATGCGCACTGCGGTTTACGCCGGTTCTTTTGATCCTCCTACCAATGGTCACCTGTGGATGATTGAAAGTGGACTGGAAATGTTCGACCGCCTGATTGTGGCCATCGGCAGCAATCCGTCGAAAAGTTATTCATTTTCGGTTGAAGAGCGACTGGAGCTGCTGGACATGTCGATCGCCAGCCACGACCGCCTAGAAATTGCACATTTCGACAATCGCTATCTGGTGGATTACGCCAAACGGATGGATGCTAAGTACGTGCTGCGCGGGATTCGCTCCTCAAGCGATTACGAATACGAGCGGGTGATGCGCCACATCAACGCCGACATGGCCCCAGAAATCACCACGGTTTTTCTGATGCCACCACGCGACATCGCCGAGCTTTCGTCGAGCATGATCAAGAGCCTGACTGGGCCGACGGGTTGGGAAGAAACCGTGCGGCGCTACGTGCCGGAGCCAGTCTTCCAAGCACTGGCCGCCCGCGGCGGATCGCTCTAAATGAGCTAAAATATGAGGTAAGCGTTCTCGTTCGCCGCTAATCCCAGCGGTCTGGAGCATTGCGCCCGACCTTCGAAGCATTGCGCCCGACCTTCGAAGCATTGCGCCCGACCTTCGAAGCATTGCTCCCGACCTCAGAAGCCCCGCGGCGGATCGCTCATTTTTTACCCGAGAAAGCCCGTCAGTGGGCTGGTGGCGCTGGCATGATCGAGGGCTTCGGGCAGGCCCAGTTCGTAGGCTTCGCGTCCAGCTTGAACGGCCATCCGGAAGGCCATGGCCATCCGGACAGGGTCGCTGGCAATGGCGATGGCGGTGTTGATCAACACTGCATCGGCCCCGAGTTCCATGGCTTCGGCGGCGTGGCTGGGAGCTCCCAACCCGGCATCCACTACGACTGGGACGATGGCTTGATCGATGATGATGCGGATTTGATCGCGGGTGGCCAAGCCGCGGTTGGAGCCGATCGGCGCACCCAGCGGCATCACCGTGGCGGTGCCGACTTCTTGCAAGCGCTTGGCCAGCACGGGATCGGCGTTGATGTAGGGCAGGACGGTGAAACCTTCCTTGACTAGGATTTCCGCGGCTTTGAGCGTCTCGATCGGATCGGGCAGCAGGTAGGTTGGGTCGGGGTGGATTTCGAGCTTCACCCATTTCGGCAGGCCGGCGGCCGCAGCAAGGCGGGCAAGCCGCACGGCCTCTTCCGCATTCATCGCGCCGCTGGTATTGGGGAGCAGCAGGTATTTATCCGGATCGATGAACTCGAGGATATTGGCGTAAGGGTCGCGCTGACCGCTCAAGTCGGCACGGCGCAGGGCCACAGTGACGATCTGCGTGCCACTGGCGGCGAGGGCGTCGCGCATGGTTTCATGGGAAGGAAACTTCCCCGTGCCAAGAAACAGGCGGGAGTCGAAGGCGCGGCCGGCGATGGTGAGGGTGGACATGGAAGAGATTTCAGATTTCGGATTTCAGATTGGAAGAGAGCCAGGTCTCAAAAGCGGCGTGGTCCTTGAGATCGTATTGCCAGCAACGGAAGCCTAGATCACGGCCGGTGGCGATGTTTTGCGGAAGATCGTCGATGTAAAGCGTCTCCCCCGGAATGAGCCCGTAGCGATCGATGGCGTAGTGGTAGATCTGCGGCTCGGGCTTGATGAAGCCCGTTTCGTAGGAAAGAACCGCCGCGAAAAACAAGGCGAACTCTGGGAACTCGCCAAAAATCCATGGGCAGTGGATGGCGTTGGTGTTGGAGAATAGAATCAAGCGGTGGTCGTCTTTGGCCAGTTGGCGCACACAGCGCCACATCGGCTCGCAGGGTGTGAATATTTGTTGCCATGCGTGGCAAAACTCGTCGGCAGTCGCATCGCTACCCGTCACCTCCAACGCCCAAGCAATGTAGGTATCGATCGTGATCCTGCCGGTTTCAAACTCATCCTTGCGCTCGAGCAATCGTTCCAACCGCGCCGTAGGGTCCGCGACCGTCGCTGGCAAAAGACGGGAGAGCGATGACTCGAAGTCGAAATCCAAAAGCACGCGGCCGATGTCGAAAAGGAAGGTCATGGGGCGATGTGGAAATTGAAAAACCTAAGATCCGTGGCCGATTTGGTGGAGGATGTATTTTGCGGCCTCTAGGGCGCCGGAGTTGCGATCATGAGTCACGAGGGCATTTTTCATCGTGCGCCAGCTGCGGGCATGGTCGGCAAGCAGATTCTGGATTCTGTCGGTTAGAGCAACTGAGGTTTCCGCAAGGTGGCCACCGCCAATAAGTTCGAGCAGCTGCAGATTGCCCTCCTCCTGACCGGGCACGAGGTGATGAATGAGCATCGGGCAACGCGCGGCGATGGCTTCGTGGACGGTGGCACCACCCGCTTTACCGACGACTAGATGGTGGCGGTTGAGCAGCTCGGGTACGCGGCGCGTCCAGCCGACGAGCCGGACGCGGCCCGGGTAGGCTTGCCGGATTTCCAGCGCACGGGAATACAACAGCCGCGTATTGCGGCCGAGGACGATGGTGAGCTGGACATCGGGCGAGGCATCCAGCAGCGCGCGACTGTGACGGCGAACGAAGGGTAGCTTGGCCGTCGGAAAATAGAGAACGCGAAAGGGTTCGCACGCGTCGGCAGCATCCACGGGGCACATCTCGGCAAAGGCAGGATGCACTGGAAACCCCGTCGCGATGATTTTTTCACCCAGCAGGCCTTTGCCCATCATCGCCTCGCGCGTGGCTGAATCCGTCACCAACCATCGTTGGCACTGCGCCCGCAGCCACGCCGCGTTGATCTCGATGGAATCGGTCACCACCACAAACACCGGTATTTCCTCTCCCTTCAGAATCCGCGCTAGAAAATAGGGGTAGAGAGGGTAAGTGCTAACGATGGCGGTCGGTTGGAACTCGCGGATCAGATCCGCCAGCGCCGACTCGACCCACCGCATGGGCAGCGAACGTTGTTTGCTCAAATCACAGCGGTCGGTCGAGCGGTAGATTAGCTTCCATATGCGCGGGAAATGCGTCGTCACATAGCGGTAGGCGTGGTTGACCAGAGCCGTCAGACGCGGGCTACCCAGCAGGCAGGGGTCACTCACCTGCGCTACCCCGCCGGCGGCATGGATCGCCAGTGCCAGATTACTGGCAGCACTGTTGTGCCCTTCGCCAAAGGCGGCGGTCACAATGAGAATACGCGGTGGAGTGGGCATGGGCAGGTTGCGCGCGAGATTTAGAGTGAGAGTTGCATTGCGTCGATGGAGATTTACAGCTTTTCTTCCGGCGGAGATGGCTCGCGAGGAAAAACGAATCGAACTCAGACCGGTCGATGGGATGGCGAAAGCCAAAATCCCCGCCATTCGTCTGGGGAAAAAACGAAGTATCCCCGCTGAGCAACCCGTGCGGCTCAAGCTGCCTCCGGGACAGGTGAAAGTCGTCCAAGTCGTGGACTCTCCCGATCCCGATGCCTCGGCAGACAGCGACAATCGCGGACACCGTGCGCATGAACCGGGAATCGAGGCCCTGATCGAGACAGAAACAATCGATCCAGACTTGCTGGAGAAAGAGTGGGGAAGAAACCGCGCGCTATCCAAAAAAGGTCCTTGGGGCTGGCTCGTCTTGATCGTGGTCGTATTCGTCGGCGCTCTGGCGTGGTCGCTGATACGTGCCGGAAAAGGCGAGGCCAATTTGAAACAAATCAAATCTGCAACCGTATCCACCCTCAAGACCGAGGCAGAGGAAGATCTCCAGGCCGCCAGACTCATCGAGCACATCGAATCGACGATCCGACGTTATTGCAACACCACCAACATCGAAACCCTCGCCCAAGTAGTCCGCCAACCCGAGCGCGTGCATCCATTGATGGTTCAATACTACGCGCAGAAGCCACGCGCCTCCGATCGACTGCTGCGCATCAGCCTCATCCAACCGCTGACCCTCGATATGCGGGCCAACTTCTGGGTCGCCACCATCGAGCTGACCAGCCACGAGATTCAAAATCTCATCATCGAGATTCTCGATTCCGGCGAAGCCAGGATCGACTGGGAAACACTGGTCTGTGACCAGCCGATGCCTTGGGATACCTTTGCTAAAGAACGTCCCAGCGGACGCAGCCTTGACTTCCGCGTGTATGCCGAGAGCGACACGTTCTTTAGTCACGAATTCAATGATGCCAACCAGTGGAATTGCTTCCGACTCACCGCCTTGGACAGCGAGGAAACACTCTATGGCTACGCGAAAATCGATTCCGAAGTTTCTCAGCAAATCCGTGAAGAGCTCAAAAAAAACCAAGGAAACCGAACTTCACTCATTCTTCGGCTGAGCATCCCAGCGGGGCTCGAGTCAAAACGCGGCGTGGTGATTGAAAAGTTGGTGTGCCCCCGCTGGATTTATCTCGATCCGCCGGATACTGGCTCTTGATGTTTAGGCGAAATACCGCAAACCCCACCGTCCTTGAACGCACCCGCCGCTAAGCCGTCGCCCTTTCTTCACGTCCTGCTCGGTAGTTCGTTTTTTCTGGCAGTTCAATACGCGATTGCCATGTGGCGACTGACGAGTCCATCGGGCGAGATGGCCAACAAGTTCAACGCGCTGGCCCGCGACGAGTACTTGGGATACCTCGTTTGGCAGAACCTCCAGATGCTCTTGGCTTATGGCGTGTTGGCCCTCGTGGCCGCGGCCGTGATCCAGCCTTTTGTCGATCATTGGACAAAGCGCTCGAAACACCAATCTGCCCGCGCAGTCATTCTGCGCAGCCTCGGCCTCACCGCGCTGCTCCACGGCTACTTCACCCTGCGCTTGGTCGATACGCGGCCGTATTTTCTCAATGAGGCGGAGTTTGGGCAGTGGTACTATCAGATCCTCACCCTCATCCCGACTGCGGTAAAACCAGCGGCCTTGTTATTGCTTTTCACCGCACTGCCCTACACCGTAGCCGGCCTAGCGGGCTTCTGGCAAATCCGTCGCTATGGCCGCCGTGGCTGGGCCGTGAGCGCATTCCTAATTCCCGCGATCTGGCTGACGAGCGGCCTCCAGGTGCCGACGCAGAAACCCGTCGCCAAGACGGGCGCTAAGCGTCCCTTGAACGTACTCATCATCGGCTCTGACTCGCTGCGCGGTGATCTTCTCGGCTGCGCAGGCTACACGCCCCAACGCACCGATGGCCCCGCCAAGGCCGGTGTCTCGCCAGTGATCGATTCGCTCGCCAAGCGCTCCAGCCGCTTTGAGAATTGTTACACATCCATTGCCTCAACCATGGAATCCGGAGTGCAGCTGATGTCCTCCCAATATCCGCAAACCCACGGCATCCGCCAAATGTATCCGGATCGGAAAACGGTCGAGGCCACCCAACAACGGATTGAAACGCTGCCCAGCCTACTGCGCAAGCGTGGCTACGACACCGCCGCCATCGGCGATTGGTGTGCGGGATACTACGAGGTCATCCCGTTGGGCATGGAGCACCTGTCGGTCTCCAGTTTTGACAATTTCAAAATCTACATGAGCCAGGCCGTGGTGATGGCGCACTTCGTCGTGCCGCTGTATTTTGACAATCCACTCGGCTACCGGATCTTTCCCCAGCTCCAAGCCTTCGCCCAATTTGTCACACCCGAAGTCGTCACCGCGCGCGTTGAAAAACGCCTCGCCACTGTCGCCAAGGATGAAAAGCCTTTCTTCTGGCACGTCTTTTACTCCTGCAATCACCTGCCCTACCGCAGCTACGAACCCTACCGCAGTCTATTCGCCGATCCGACCTACCAAGGCCGCAACCGCAATGGCGTGGACTTCGACATCGACTCGTTCATCGGCGGCACCGATCTTGAATCCAAGTGGAAGGCGCTGCCGCCCACAGAGGTTAAACAAATCCGCGCTCTGTACGATGGCTGCACCCGCCAGTTCGACGATTGCGTGGAGAAGATCCTCGCCTCGCTGGAACGTAACGGCCTAGCCGACAACACCATCGTCATCGTCACTGCAGATCATGGCGACGACCACTATGAACCCGGCGTCACCCTCGGCCACGGCCTGACCTTCAACGGTGGGCTGCAGGCTAATCGCCCACCGATGATCGTCCACGTCCCGGGCACCAAAGCACAAGTGATTTCGCAAGCCGTGCGTCTCATCGACGTCATCCCTACCTTGGCCGAATTGTTGGGTCAGGAAAAATCCCCGACTTGGCAGGGCCAAAGTTTCGCGGGCTGGATTCACCAAACCGAGACGCCCATCGACCGACCCTTTTATGGCGAAACTGGTTTTCCGTTTATCCAATTCAAGGTCAAGGGCGTCGAGCGCCCCACGCTACCGCCGATGGACGAGCTGACCGGAATCGATCCCAACTTCAATTACCAATTCGTCCTCAAAAAACAATACCTCGACCGCCTCATTCATGCCAAACAGCGCTGCCTGAAGACGCGCGATTGGAAGCTCGTTTGTACTCCCACCGCCCAAGGCACGCGCCACTTTGCCCTCTTTCAGATGAGCTGCGATCCCCATGGCGAAACCGACCTCGCCCCTACCCGTCCCGAGGTTCTCGCCCCCATGAAGGCCGCCCTCGAACGCTGGATGGACCACCAGATCGAGTCCTCCATCGCTGAGATTTTTCCAAACGAGGAGCCGCCGTGACTTCCCGCTTTCAGCAATCGCCGATTAAGCCGTTATACTGCAGCGCAAGACGTGTCTCTCTTTCACGAACCAGTGGAGAAAGGCTCAAACTCATAGCGTAACGCAGAAAGACAGAATAGCGTGGCGGTTTCGACCCGCAGAACGATGCTTCCTAGCGTTACGGGAAGAAACCCAGCAGCCAGTGCGGCGGCGGTTTCTTCCGCCGAAAAATCCCCTTCCGGTCCGACCAGCAGGGTCGCTTGCGAAGTGGCTGGATACTCTCTTAACACCGTCCGCAAGGGACGTGCACCGGGAACTAGCGAGGCGATGAGCTTCAGGCCCACAGATTCGGCTTGATGGTTGATCCAGCGGTCGAAGGCGAGCGGCTCAGCAATCGTGGGCAAGGTGTCTTGGCCGCATTGCTTACAGGCTTCGAGGGCGTTGCGCCGCCATTTGTCAGACTTGCCATCGCCGGGCTGGACGACGGTGTAGCGGGTGACGAGCGGCTGGATGGCGGCGATCCCGAGTTCGACAGATTTTTGGACGATGAGGTCCATGTTTTTGCCTTTGGGAATCGCCTGCGCCAAGGTGATGGCGGGCAAAGACGTGCTCGAAGGCAGAATTTTCCCGATAGCCAATGGCACACGATCGCGCGAGACGCTCAGAACCTGCGCCACCGCGCGGCGGCCCTGGCCGTCGAAGACCGTGATCGACTCGCCGGGCTTGGTGCGGAGAACTTGGGAAAGATGGCGCGCTTCATCACCCGTCAGAGCGATGTCTGAATGCCATGCGGCAGGCGGGAGATAGAAGCGGGCCATGGGACGGACCTCTCAGAGATCGAAGAAGCGCTTGGCTTTTTTGAAGAATCCTTCCTGCATCGGTGAGTTGTGATCGCCGATGGATTCCGAAAACTCGCGGAGTTTTTCCTGCTGCTCGCCACTGAGTCTGGTCGGGACCTCGACTTGCACGGTGACGTTTAGGTCGCCGCGGCGGCCGTTGGAAAGCACGGGCATGCCTTTCTCGCGAAGACGGAAGACGGTGCCGCCTTGGGTGCCAGCGGGGATTTTGATCGAAGACTGACCGTCAAGCGACGGCACCTTGAGTTCGCCACCAAGTGCAGCCACCGAGAACGGCAGTGGCACGGAGCAGAATAAGTCCGCATCATCGCGCTCGAAAATGTCGTGATCGCGGACGTGGAGGAAAACATACAGGTCGCCCGCCGATCCGCCGCGCACGCCAGCATCGCCGTTTCCAGACGAACGTAAGCGAGTGCCGGTATCAACGCCCGCAGGGATGCGGAGCTTGATGCGGCTATCGCGCTGGACGCGGCCATCACCTTTGCAGCTCGGACACGGGTCTGAAACCGTTTCACCAGCACCGCGGCATTCCGGGCACGGCGTTTGCTGGATGAAGATGCCCGCTTGGCGAGCCACCACACCGCGCCCGCCACAGCTAGTGCAAGGGCGAACTCCGCCAGCTCCTTTGGAGCCTTTGGCACCGCACGGTTCGCAGGGGACGAAGCGTTCAATTTCGAGCTCTTTCTCGACGCCGCGCGCGGCCTCTTCGAGCGAGATTTCCAGATCGTAGCGCAGGTCGCTGCCACGTTGTTTGCCCGAGCCTTTGCGCGAGGCCCCGCCGCCGAAAAATTCTTCGAAGCCGCCGCCGAAGCCACCGCCGAAAACCTGCGAGAACATGTCCATCGGATCGTGGAAGCCGCCGCCATTCGAACGACCACCGCCGCCGTTGAACGCTGCATGGCCGTAGCGGTCGTAGGCTGCCCGCTTATCTGGGTCACTCAGCGCCTCGTAGGCTTCGCCGAGTTCCTTGAACTTATCTTCCGCTGTGTGGTCGCCTGGGTTCTTATCCGGGTGAAATTTGACCGCCAGTTTGCGGTAAGATTTTTTGATGACCTCCGCGCCGGCATCGCGCGTGACTTCCAAGATTTCGTAGTAATCGCGTTTCTCTGACATTATCTTTTAAGCTTCTACGCCTTCAGTAGGGGTTGGGGCTTTGGAAACGACCACGCCGGCAGGGCGCAGCAAGCGGTCGCGCAGGCGGAATCCGCGGCGAGTGACGCGCAGAATGCGGCCCTCTTCGCCTGCACCATCTTCTTCCTGGGCCACGGCATCATGCAGGTTCGGGTCAAAGTTGCCCGTCGTCGGAATTTCCTCAACCCCTTGGGAAGTGAGGAATTCATTGAGCTGGCGGCGGACCATGTTCATACCGATGTAGATCATCGACGAGGTATCTTGAGCGGCCGCCATCATGCCCATTTCGAAATTATCGATCACGGGCAGAAGGTCTTCGAGCAGGCGCTGGTTAGCGTAGCGGATGGCGTCCTCGCGCTCGCGGGCGGTGCGTTTGCGAAGGTTTTCCATCTCGGCGGCGGTGCGCAGGGAGATTTCCTTCCACTTAGCGGCCTCAGCTTCCAGAGTTTCCCACGGGTCAAGCGCGGTTTCAGTGGCGGGGGCATCGGAGGTAGGCTCCACGGCGTCAGCGGCCACCGGTGCATCCAGTGGTTGATTAGGGTCGTTGTCGACTTGCATGATGGCAACCTTGTAGCTGCCTTTCTGCTAGCGTCAACCCCTTGACGCATTCAAACTGCCCAACCACTGCGGTCCCGTGTCGGAAATCCGCTTGCCATCAGGCGATTAGACCGATAGTCAGTCGATTCCTCCGCAGTTGTCTGCGGATTTGGTTTTCGTTTTATGAAGTTAGCGAATTTGTTAAGTGCAGAACAAATCCTCCTCGATATGGAGGCGGACCACCACTGGACTGCCATTGTCGAATTGGTCGACCACTTGGTCCGCATTGGCCAACTGGCTGCTTCTCATTACGACGCCATGCTGGATTCCTTCCGTGTCCGCGAGGAGTTGCTGAGCACCGGCATCGGCTCGGGGGTGGCCATCCCCCATGCTTTCTCCGATCATCTCGAAAATGTGGTCGCGGTCTTTGGTCGATCAAAGGCCGGCATCGACTTCACCGCCTTGGACAATGCTCCGGTGCATCTGATCATTCTCTTCATCGTGCCGCGCACGAATTATCATCTCCACCTGAAAACACTCGCCGCCATCGCGAAAATATTTGTCAATCGTGAGATCTTAGAGCAACTCAACGCTGCGGAAATTCCGGAGGAAGTTCTCGCTATTTTGGACTTCAAGCCTTCCCGTGCGGACGTCTAACGCGCCGACCCTTTCTTTGTATGACGCTTCTTCAGGAACTCGAATCACGCCTCGCCGCCGCGCTGACTGCTACTCTGGGTGAATCCACCACCGCCGCCGTGACGACTGCCGCAGATCTACGCTTTGGCGATTATCAATCGAACGCCGCAATGGTCTTGGCCAAGGCGCGCAAGACCAATCCCCGCGCGCTGGCTCAGGAAATCATCGATCACCTCGCGCTCGATGGCTTGGCCACCGCCGACATTGCAGGCCCGGGCTTTATCAATTTTCGCATCCTCCCCACCGCCTATGCCGCGCGCACCGCTGCCCTGATCCGCGACGAACGGCTCGGCGTACCTGCCACCGGCGCTGGAAAAACCGTGGTCATCGACTTTTCCGCGCCCAACGTCGCCAAGCCGATGCATGTTGGACACATCCGTTCGACGATCATCGGCGACTCCCTTTCCCGCATCGCGCGCTTCCTCGGCTTCACGGTCATCGCCGACAACCACATCGGCGACTGGGGCACCCAGTTCGGGATGATTATCTACGGCTGGAACCATTTCCTAGACGAGGCAGCGCTGGCGACCGACCCGATCCCCGAACTGGTTCGCGTCTATCGCCTGGTCAACGCCGCCGCCAAGGAGGATCCCAGCGTGCTGGAAACCTGCAAGGCCGAACTCGTCAAACTCCAAGCGGGCGACGCCACCAACTTGGCGATTTGGAAGCAATGCATCGAGGTTTCCCAAAACGGACTGCAAAAAATCTACGACCGCCTTGATGTGAAGTTCGACCACTGGCTGGGCGAAAGTTACTACAACGATCGCCTCGCCGGACTCGTCGATGAATTCCTCGAACGAGGCATCGCCCGCGAAAGCAGCGGCGCGATCTGCATCTTTTCCGACCATTCCAAACCGCGCGAAGAGGACCCGTTCATGGTTCACAAGGAAGAGGGCTGGACTGACAATCCAGCGATCATCCGCAAGGCGGATGGCGGCTTCCTCTACGCCACGACCGATCTTTCGACGATCC
>Ga0194063_10000875_pt1 | contig 20656 bp, 17 predicted proteins | sample SepL3720m_MetaG_FD_155459 | JGI IMG/M metagenome (GOLD analysis project Ga0194063, IMG submission 155459) | Anoxic zone freshwater microbial communities from boreal shield lake in IISD Experimental Lakes Area, Ontario, Canada - Sep2016-L373-20m | ecosystem: Environmental > Aquatic > Freshwater...
GTGTATACGACATATCAGGGGGGGTAAAATGATAGTTACGCCTATTCACTTTACCCCCCCTTATGTTCGCTCTCTATTGTTTCCCCTGTTGCACTTCGAATTGAAACTTAGGATTTTCTTTGCCTTTTCACTTTTTGATATATTTTTATCATCTTCCACTTGAGGAGAAGTAGTGGTGTTCGTGACGGGAGATGATAGAGGAGATGGCGAAGCAGGGGGATATGGACCTCTTTTAAAATATTCTTGAGGTGTTGAACATCCTGCTAAAATCAGCGTGCAAAGGGTGAAAAGAAAAAGTTTCATAAGAATAGTATGAGATTCAGAGGAAAAAAGGCTGATTCAATGCTCTTGTATTATTTTGGGGATACTCAAAAAAAGGCGTGATCCCTTAGTTTTTTGCGACGGTGGTGTTTCCTTTGATGTACAGGGGGTTGGTGATGGCCACCATATCAGATTTGTTGAGTGATTCTTGGATGCGCCCAATGGTACTGAGCGATGCGATTTTCATAGAGAGGGATTCATTTTTGGTGAGGAGTTCTGAGCGTTGTTCTTGGAGGATCCGGAGTTTGTAGGCCATAGTGGCGTTTTTGTTGTGGTAAGAGATGTAAAATCCCAACAGCACCATTGTCAAAATCCCCATGAGAAGAAAGATGGCAATAATCCCTTTTTCAACCCGAACAGAAAGGGGGTTTTTACAGAGCGCCGATGAAGAACAAAAATCGTACAAGCGGGAGGGGAAAGAACGGGAATCTTCGAGCTAAAAAGCTCGGGTGGAAGTTTCAAAACAGTCTTTCTATAACTCTCATGCGCGCGCTTCGCGCGCGTGGGTTGTGGTGTATTTCAAGTGGGGATGGGACGACCGGTTTTTTCGTGAGGATTTCAAATTTTTTCTCGAGTGTTGGGGATACTTCTTCCTCTGAATGAGAAGGGTATTTTTGCCGCTTCTGGTGTACCGCCTGTGATTGAAAAATCTCTTTTACAATGCGGTCTTCTAATGAGTGGAAGGAAATAACGGCAATTCTTCCGTGCGGAGCAAGATATTCCAGGGCTCCAACCAGTGCGGTCTTCAGGACTTCTAACTCCCTATTTACCGCAATCCGAAGCGCTTGAAAGGCTTGTGCTGCTGGGTGCCCCCCACCATATTCCTGAAATTTTGGCTTCGCGTTCGCAATACATTCTGCCAGGTCTACCGTTCCTATAAAAGGAGTTTTTTTTCTGCGGTCGACTATGGCCTTTGCAATGCGCCGAGCAAAGCGCTCTTCTCCTAATTCCCAAAAAATTCGAGATAACTCTTCTTCTGAAGAGCGATTGACAACCGTTTCAGCTGTCAGGGTTTGAGAGGGGTCCATACGCATATCCAGTGGTCCATCATGGCGAAACGAAAACCCTCGGCTTTCATCGTCCAAATGGAGCGACGACATTCCCACATCAAAGAGCATTCCATCGGCAAAAACTCCTTTTTCTAAAAGTCTTTGGGGAAGATTCTCAAAATTCTCAGGGAAAACCTTGAGCTGCTCTTTCCAGGGGAACAGGCGTTCTTCTGCTTTTTTTCTTGCAAAAGGGTCTTGGTCAAACGCCAAAATAGTAAGACTGGGATTTTTTTGAAAAAAAAGCTCCGTGTGTCCGCCCATTCCAAGCGTCGCATCGACCAATACCGAACACTCCGCCGGACGGAGCAAAGAAAGAACTTCTTCCGGGAGGACGGGGATATGCGACATATCAGGAGAAAGGAGTGTAAAAGATCAGGGGGTTTTACAGGAGGAAGTGAATAAATTGTGGAAAACTTGTGTGAAAAATGTGCATAGTTTTTGTGCTCATTTTCCGCCAAAACTTCCTCTTTTGTGAGTATGCCAAAAGGATTTTTGATTGGACAGCTTTTTTTCATTCAAATTTTCCAGTCTTGCATATTTTTTGTATTCAAGATGGTGTTTTTCCTTATAGATATAAGGGGAATGGGGGTTGTACGAGTGGGAATAAAAATTATTGCGAAAAGTGACATAATGTGTTTAAATATTTTTTATCTCAAAAATTCTGTTTGTCCGCTCTGAATATGGAGAATAAGGGATGGAGGGGAAACGGGGAGGTTCCCAAAATCAGCAAAGAGGACATCGGGAAGGGATGAAAACTTTTCCACAATACCGGCGGTGGTAAAAATGGGAGGTTCTCCAGAGAAGTTGGCACTGGTGGAAAAGATGGGTTTTGCGTATGGTGTTAAAAATTCTTGGAGGAGTGGAAAAACTGGTATGCGGAGCCCTATTTCTTGGAAATCAGGGAAAAATGAGGATTTTTGTAATATGCTTGTTTTCGGCAACAGAAAGGTTGTCGGGACAGTTTTTGCATTGAAAAAATGTTCAGGCTGCAGTGGGGAGGTATCTCCGTATTCTTCCATGTGTTTTTGGTCTGCTACCAGCAGAAGAAATGGTTTTTTTTGGCGTCCTTTTATCTCTTCTACGCGTTTTACAACGCTTTCGCAAAACGGGTCTCCAGAAAATCCGTAGGAGGTATCTGTGGGAAAAATAAGGGGGAGCCCCGCATTTAAGTGAGAGATGAACTGGGGAAAATTTTCGGGAGAAAAGGTGAGAATGCGCATAAGAGAATGAATAATGAAGAATTAAAAATGAAGAATTTGAAATTTGCTATCTCATATCTTGCATCTTGTATCTTGCACCCCGTATTATCCTCCCTGTTTTTTTCTTTGGCTATGCTTGATTTTCTCCACTCTTTACCGAATGAAATTTTGTTTTTTGGGTATTTTATTATTCTCGCGTGTACCCTTTTGGGGGCACTCAGAATGGGAAAAGAATATGTGGTTGGAGTGGTGGCGATTCTTGCCATTCTTGCCAATGTTTTTGTCATTAAACCTTATGAAATGTTTGGCTTTCTCGGCAGTTTTTCCCTCTTTGGAAAGGCGTTCCATTTTCCTCTGGTAACATACGGAGGGAATGAAATGTTTGGGGCAATTTTTTTGGCGACCAATCTCTTAACGGAGCATTTTGGGAAAACAGAAGCGTTAAAAGCGGTTCGTGCGGGATTTATCGCTCTTTTTCTCTATTTTATTACTGCAACGGTGTATACTTCCCTTACTACCGCGTCTGTTGGTGCGGAGGTTGGTGGTGCCATTAACACCGTATTTTCTCCGGCCTTGGGGATTGTGGTGGCGTCTCTTACGGCATTTGCCACCTCTAACACTTTGGATACCTATTTGTACGCGTTTATTAAATCTCATACTGGGGAACGGCACCTCTGGTTCCGGGGTAATGCTTCCACTATGGTTTCTCAATTTGTAGACACCTGTATTTTTTCCTTTATCGCGGTATATTTTGGATTTTTTGATCTCAGTGTGGTGTGGGGAGAAATTTTCTTTGCATACGCGTTTAAAATAATGATGTCGATTATCAACACGCCGTTTTTGTATCTCTCAAAATGGACCCAAACGGTGGGAAGAGGGGGGAATTAAGAATGGTGGACTTGTAGGGGCGCCGATTTATCGCGCCCTTTGCGAATATTGAATGAGGAATGTCCTGTCATGGCGAGGAATTTTGTAGAGACTCCCCGCTGGGGCGTCTCATTTCTCGATTTCATCCCTTGCGCAAATGCCTCCTTTTCTGCTACAATACGGCGAACATTTAAAAAAACAAAAAATGAAACCGTTGTGCTTAGCAATTTTAGGCGTAGGAATGTTTTCCTTTTTGGTAATGGGCAATATTCCGGTTTTTGCAGCAGCTACAGACCCAGCAAAAAGCTCTTCTGGTACCACTCAAAACGCTGCGCCTGCGGGGCGAGAACCGGCAACGGCGAATCTCTCGCAATTTGGGCTGGGAACGAATATCCAAAGTTTAGAAACGCTTTCAGGCAGAGTGATTTCGTTTTTTATGGCGATTGTGGGCGGGCTTTCCCTTTTAGGGGTTATTATTGGTGGAGGAATGATGATGATAGGAGGGGCAGTGGAAAGCCAGTTAGAACAGGGGAAAGATGTGCTCACCTATTCGCTTATTGGGCTGGGGGTCGCGCTGTTGTCGTATGTCATTACTACTTTTATGCAAACCATCTTTTACTCTATCGAATGATGAATACCTTAAATTATTTTTTTTATATCCACCGGTTTTTAAACTTGTTGTTTTTTCGAAGTGTGGATTCCCGCCTTCTCGGGAATGACAGAGGAAGGTCCGTTTTCGGAATTTTTTTGATGGCGCTCTGTATTTCATTTTTCGCAGTGGGGAGTGTTTTTGTTTCGCCACAAGCGGGATTGGCAGCAGGAGAAAATGCGACTTCCGTTGGGAATCCGAATGATCCGAATTTTGTTGGTCCTCCGGCGCCTCAGCAAAGTGGTGCTGGCAATAATACCGATATTACCCTGGAGCAGCCGTTTTTAGAAGGGCATAACACCATTAGTACCAAAGATGGAGCTCTTTCCATTTTGCAGCAGTATATGTCTCAGGCATTTACTTTTTTTGCCGGTCTTACGGCACTTATTGCAGTGCTGGTGATGATTGGTGCGGGTTTTATGCTCATGTTTTCTGCGGGAGATTCGAGCATGAAAGATTCGGCAAAAACAATGATCACCGAGTCGCTTGGAGGACTTTCACTCCTTTTTTTGGCAGGACTGATTCTCCATACGGTCAATCCTAATTTCTTTACTTTTTCGGGTGACAGTAATTTAGGAAGTCCGACGCAAAGTACTGCTGCTGGATCCGGATTAAACACTTTGCAACCAGCAAATATTGGGAATGGGAATGTATCCCCTGTCGTTATAGAAAATACCATGGGGAATCCTGCACCTCTTCAGCCTATTTCTAATCCATAAAAAGATGAGATACATTGGAATTCATTCGAAATTTATAAAAATATTTCACCAGTAAAATTTTAAGAGGATGAGACGCCGTCTCTACAAAATTCAATATTACAAATTCCCTAGATTCCTTTTCCCGCTCAGCGGGATCGCAATGACGGGATATTCCTAATTCTCAATTCTTAATTTTTAATTCCTAATTCTTTATTTTTATGAATATCGCTGTCCTCGGTTCCCTTACGGTTGACCTTTTTGTGCGTCCAGCGGAAACACGCATTATTTCTCAAATATCGGAGCACGAGCGGAGTGATTTTTTGGCGTTTCCCCATGGAGGGAAAATAGGCGCCTCGGAAATTCAGGAGCAATTTGGAGGCGGGGCATCTAATACCGCTGTCTCGTTTGCACGGCTCGGCTTTTCTCCGTGCGTTTTTGGCGCCATAGGAGACGAAGCTTCTGCGGAAAGTATTCTCCAAAATCTTCAAAAAAATGGAATTTCTCCCGGGTGTGTACAAAAAATTCCTGGCGTGCGGAGCGGTTTTTCCGTCATTATTAATTCTTTTGATGGAGAACGAACGGTGATTTATACCTCTGGAGCCAATACTTCTTTTGCCCGTGTATCCCCAGAAACCCTTTTAAAAAGTGATGCCATATATCTCTGCCATATTTCGGGGGAACACTACGGAGAAATTTTTCAAGAACTCGCGACGGTCCTCGAAAAAAATCCCCGTCCGTTTTTTGCCTGGAATCCTGGGAAAGAAAGCCTGTGTTTAGGGCTTGCCGGAAATGCTCCTTTGCTTTCTCGCACAAACCTCCTTTTTGTAAATCGTGAGGAAGCGGAGTTATTGGTGCAGCAGAAGTCTATTCCCAACGAATCATACGGAGAAAAAGTGCGTAAAGGCGATTTAAAGGGAAAGAAAAATCAAAAAAGTGGACTCCCGGCATACGCCATACAGGTTTCCCATCTCGCCCAAGAAATTTTAAAAATGGGAGTAGAAACAGTGGTGATTACCGATGGGAGACGAGGTTCTCAGATTTTTACGCACGGGCAAAAAACATTTTTCTTTTGTCCGGTAGACGAAGAAGCGGCTCGAGTGGATACTCTGGGTGCGGGAGATGCGTTTGCGTCTACCTTTACTGCACACAGGTTGCTGAAAAAACCATTGCCAGAATGTGCCTTATATGCCACCATTCGGGCATCCTCTGTCGTGGGAAAAGTAGGAGCACAAGAGGGACTGACGACGACAAAAACACTGCAAGAACAATATCAAACCAGTAATTTGCGTGTGTTGGAGATTCCTTTGGAGGGGTAAAAAATTATAAAATTCCAAAAAGGGCGCAATGCTTTGAGCCCCTACCAAATTTCAAATTCTCAAGGGTGTAAAATATTACTTCCCTACCAATCACAACATTTTTCATTTTCCTTTTTTTTCTATGACCGACCTTCAAAAACTCAATGATCTCCGTGAAATGCTCACTAATATGGAACGCACTCTTCGTGTTGCGCGCACGGTTATTGCCGAACTTTCCGGTGAAAAACCGCTGGTCTCCAGTGATCAATACCTTGCAGATCGCTTTGGAGGGTTGGACAGAGCCCATTCAAATTCTGAAGGACGCATTATTGAAGGCGTTTTTGATGGCGTTTCCATGCAGGACGGAGAAGGAAAAGTATATCCCGTTCCGGCCAATTATTCTTCGAAATCTAAAATAGTTGTGGGGGATAAAATGAAGCTGACTATTACGCCTGACGGGAAATTTATTTACAAACAAATTGGTCCCGTGGAGAGAAAAAATGTGGTAGGACCTTTGGTTTTTGAAGATGGACAACATAAGGTGCTTGCCAATGGGAAAGAATACAAAATTCTCATGGCGTCTATTACTTTTCACAAAGCAGAGGTGGGGGATGATGTGAGTATTTTACTTCCAGAAGAAGGTGATGCGGAATGGGGGGCTTTAGATGTGGTTATTCCTCACACAGAAGATGCCGAGACCTACAAGTTTTAAGAATCTTAAATTTAGGATTTTCTTCTCTTCCCATGACCCCCACTATTTTTCAACGCATTATAGCCCGAGAAATCCCCGCAAATATTGAGTACGAGGACGACGAAGTGATCGCCATAAAAGATATTGCTCCCAAGGCGCCGGTTCATATACTCGTTATTCCTAAAAAATTTATTCCGAGTATTGCCGATGCGACGGATGCAGATCAAATACTCCTTGGGAAACTCATCCTTACGGCGCAAAAAATAGCGAAAGAAAAAGGTTTGGAAGGATATAAGCTCCTCTTTAATGTGGGAGAAAAAGGCGGACAGGTGGTGTTTCATGTGCACCTTCATCTTTTAGGCGGAGGGGAAATAGATTTGTGTGGGGCGTAAATAAACAGTCTTTGAAATTTTTATGCACTCCCTTTTCCTTAAAAATCCTGGACTCGAGGCACTTTTTATTACCAATACTCACAACATTGCCTATTTAACTGGGTTTCGGGGAAGTTTTGGTCGTGTTTTGCTCTTAAAAAATGGCGAAATAATTCTCTTCTCCGATTCTCGATATTCTCTTTTTGCTCAATATCTTTGCAAAAAAAAAGGAATACAATACCAAGAAATTTTGCCAAAAGAGGATTTTTGGAAAAATTTCTTGGAGGAAAGAAATATAAAAACACTGGGAATAGAGGCTGACCATGTTTCTCTTTTACAATTTCAACGCTTAAAAAAAGCATTTGGGAAAAGCGTAAAAATGAAAAAAACAACCGGAATGCTGGAAAATTGGAGGAAAATAAAAACGGAGGAAGAAATTTTGCTGATTCAAAATTCTGCCGCATTAAACGATTTAGCCCTTAAAAAAACACTTTCTTTTATAACAGAAGGAATAACGGAGCAAGAACTGGCATGGATTTTTGAAAAAATCGCACGAGAAGAATTGGGTGTAGAAGGTCTTTCGTTTGAGACGATCGTGGCTTTTGGAGAAAATTCTGCTGTTCCACATCATTCTCCCACGCTCAAAAAGTTAGAAAAAAATATGCCTATTCTCATTGATTGTGGAGTAATGCTCCACCACTTTGCGTCTGATATGACGCGGTGTTTTTTTTATGGAGATCCTACGCCGGAATGGCTTTCTACTTATAATCTCGTGTTTCAGGCGCAAGCGGCAGGAATCCAAAAAATAAAATCCGGACAAAAATTTTCCGATCCGGACACTGCTGCCCGAGATGTTTTTGGTGAAAAAGCTGCTTATTTTACCCATTCTTTTGGGCACGGAGTGGGATTGGAAGTGCATGAAACTCCTTCTGTTTCTTCCAAGTCCAGAGGGAAATTTGAAAAAAATATGGTGGTGACCGCAGAACCAGGGCTGTATTTTTCACAAAAATTTGGGATTCGGATTGAGGATTTGTTGGTCGTGGAAAATTTGGGAGCAAAAACTTTGTCTCAGTTTCCTAAAAAGGTGGAAGAGGTGATTTTAAGATCTTCTTAAAAAAAATTTGCATTCTTTCTGAGAATACGCAAGAATGCGTTTCACACTGCCGTAAATTCCTTCCTATACTGATTGCGTAACACTTTTTGGAGGGGCATGGCAAAAATGTTTTTGACATTTTTTTGTTTTCTCATGTCCTCTTCCCCTGTGCTTGTGCCTAAAACTCATAAAAAACCCACCAAAGCAGTCAATGGACGACTCTTCTTCGCCGAAGGAGAAGATAATTTGCCGTTGCCAGATTTGGTACGCATTCAGCTTGATTCTTACGAAAAATTCCTACAAGAAGGAATTAAAGAGCTCTTAGAAGAGCTCACTCCGATTACAGATTTCTCAGGGAAAAAGATGGAAATTCATTTCCTGAAGCATTCTTTGGAAAAACCAAAAGTGGATCCCGATACTGCAAAACGAAAAAATATTTCGTACGAATCCAATCTCAAAGTAGAAGTAAAACTTATTAATCGAGAAACAGGGGAAATTAAACAGCAGGAAGTATTCTTGGGTGTTCTTCCTTTAATGACAGAAAAGGGAACTTTTATTATTAACGGAATTGAGCGAGTGGTAGTAAACCAAATTGTTCGTTCTCCTGGGGCATTTTTTGCGACTAGTACTGCTGTGCCAGGACGATATAATGCAAAAATCATCCCTAAACGAGGAGCATGGCTGGAAGTGGAGACGGATAAAAAAGGAGTTATGTACGCAAAAATTGATCGAAAACGAAAATTTCCTGCGACGCAGCTTTTGAGGATTTTTGGCTACGATACCGATAAAAAAATATTAGGAGCCTTTCATAATCTTTCATCTCAGGCAAAAGATCTCCTTTTGACCACTTTGGAGAAAGACCACGCAAAACTTCCTGAGGACGCATATCAGAGTATTTATAAAAAAATTCGACCCGGGGATTTAGCAACGGCAGAAAATGCAAAATCTCTTATTGATGGACTTTTCTTTGATTTTAAGCGCTATGACTTCGGTCCTATTGCGCGGTACAAAATGAATAAGCGGTTTGGATTAGAAACTCCTGATACTATGGAGAATCGTGTTTTTCAGGCTACTGATTTTGTTGCGGTGCTTGGAGAACTCTTGCGTTTAAATGCGGAAGGAGGGGAAGGGGATGATATTGATCATCTCTCTAACAGGCGTATCCGAAGTGTGGGAGAATTGGTACAAAATAAATTCCGAGTAGGGCTTTTACGAGTAGACCGAATTGCAAAAGATCGGATGACGGTGGTGGATATGGAAACCGTGGCGCCTACTCAACTGGTAAATTCTCGTCCTATTACGGCGGCAATGCGGGAGTTTTTCTCTAGTTCTCAGTTGTCACAGTTTATGGACCAGATCAATCCTCTGGCAGAATTGGCGCATAAACGACGAATTTCTGCTATGGGACCAGGGGGACTTTCTCGAGAACGAGCCGGATTTGATGTACGAGATGTGCACCCTTCCCACTATGGCCGAATATGTCCTATTGCCACTCCAGAAGGACCAAATATTGGTCTGGTACTCCACTTTGCCACTTATGCTCGGGTAAATGAGTATGGATTTATTGAAACTCCTCTTCAAAAAGTGGGATATTCTGTGGTAGCAGAAGAAAAAGCGCTTACCGGAAGAATATTAAAAGAAGAAATTACAGGAGTAGGGAAGCCAGGAGATGTTATTACTCCAGAGTTGGCAACAAAAATTGTAAAGGCAAAAAAGAAAGGAGAAGAAGTTCGGGTATATCCATTCCTTACTGGAGAAGTAGAATATATTGAGGCGGAAATGGAGAAGAATTATGTGATTGCGCCTCTCAGTGCGCGACGAGATGACCATGACAATATTTTGGATGAGAGTATCCCTGCTCGAAAAAATGGTGAGGCATCGTTTATTTTGGCAGAGGAAATTACACACTTTGATATTTCTTCAAAGCAGATTATTTCAGAAACAACAGCGCTTATTCCGTTCTTGGAGCATGACGATAATACTCGAGCATCGATGGGATCGAACATGCAACGGCAGTCTGTTCCTATTGTTTCTCCTGAATCTCCTATCGTTGGAACGGGGCTTGAGCATGATGTGGCGCGATTTTCAGGGCAGTGTATGGTGGCAGAAGAAAACGGAGAAGTGGTTTCTTGTGACGCTACGCAAGTGTCTGTGCAGTACGAAAGTGGACGAAAAAAGACATATCCTGTTCCTAATTTTGTACGGTCAAACCAGACCACTTGTTTTCATGCTCGACCAAATGTCGTAACGGGGCAAAAAGTAAAAATAGGAGATATTCTTTTGAGTGGTGCATCTGCAGATCATGGAGATTTATCACTCGGGCGAAACCTTTTGGTGGCGTATATGGCGTGGGGAGGATATAACTTTGAGGATGCTATTATTCTTTCAGATCAGGTGGCTCAAAACGGACTCTACGACTCTATCCATATTGAAAGTTTCACCATGGATGTTCGAGAGACAAAATTAGGAAATGAAATTATTACTCGAGATATTCCTAATGTGGGAGAGGCAAAATTAAAAGATTTAGATGAAGATGGTGTGGTTCGTATTGGAGCATGGGTAAATGACGGAGACATTCTTGTGGGAAAAATTACCCCCAAAGGAGAAACAGAACTTACCCCAGAAGAGCGGCTGTTACAGGCAATTTTTGGAGAAAAGGCAAAAGATGTTCGGGATTCATCCTTGAGACTTCCGGGAGGAGAAGGAGGAAAGGTTATTGATATTCAGGTCTTTACTCGGGAAAACGGGGATGATCTGGCTCAAGGCGTATTGCAGCAAATTCGCGTTTTTGTTGCACAAACCCGTCGTATTCAAGTAGGAGATAAAATGGCAGGACGACATGGAAATAAGGGGGTTATCTCTCGTATTGTTGCCCGTGAAGATATGCCGTTTTTGCCCGATGGAACCCCTGTGGATATTATTCTTAATCCGTTGGGAGTTGCTTCTCGTATGAATATTGGACAAATTTTAGAGACACACCTCGGATGGGCTGGAAGAAAATTAGGAATTAAATTCGCGACGCCAGCGTTGGATGGAATTCCTGTGGATGATATTTCTGAGTTTTTAAAAGACGCCGATCTCCCAGAATCTGGAAAAATTCAGCTCTATGATGGACGAACTGGGGAGGCTTTCTGCCATAAAACAACCGTCGGAATTGCATATATGTTAAAGTTGAACCATCTTGTGGAAGATAAGCTGCATGCAAGGTCAGTTGGTCCTTACTCTATTGTTACGCAACAGCCGTTAGGAGGAAAGGCACAACACGGAGGACAGCGATTTGGGGAAATGGAGGTGTGGGCTTTGGAAGCATATGCAGCGGCACATACTCTCCAAGAGATGCTTACTATTAAGTCGGATGATGTTATGGGGCGAGCAAAAGCATACGAAGCAATTGTAAAAGATCTTCCTCTCCAGACACCTTCTGTTCCAGAATCATTTAATGTCTTGCTTCATGAGCTCCGAGCACTCGGATTAGAGGTGGATCTCTTAGAAGAGGGTGATGAAGGCTACAGAGAAATTGATCTCAAGATTCATGAATTAGAAGAAGATATGGAAATTCCAGAGGAAGACCAGGTTGAAGAGTTAACAGAGTATATTCACGAGACTGATGAAGAATTTGAAGAAGAGGTTCAGGGACTCATTTCCGATCACGAAGAAGTGGAGGATGAGGAAGAAGAGGGAATGGGAGAAGGAGCCTCTCATGCGTATGCAGAAGAGGATTCAGAAGAAGTGTAGGCAATCGTTATTCTTTTTTTCTTTTATTTTTTTTATATGAGAACCGTTAATACCGTTACGCTCCTCGGAAATATTGCTCGAATTCCTCTTGTTCGGACCACCACTAATGGGAAAAAGTTTTCTACTTTTGTTCTGGCTACTCATAGAGAATGGGTTGAGGGGGAAGAGAGAAAGAGTACTCCTGAATTCCATAATATTGTGGCGTGGGGGAATCTGGCAGAAATTGCGGAAAATTTTTGTAGCAAAGGACGCCTGGTCTATGTAGAGGGGTATCTGAAAACCCGAAGTTGGGAGCATGAGAACGGTGCAAAAATATTTAGAACAGAAGTCGTGGCCACCAATATTATTGCTCTTAATAAGCCAATGGGGCATGAAGAAGAGGGGGAAATGTCAGATATGCCAGTTGTTGATGAAGATGACTTTTTTGCCTCGAGTGATACCGATTTTGAAGAGATGAAGATTTAATTTTCCGGTTATCGGATGACAGCTTTAACACCTGTCCCTACAAAACTTATATTTCCCCCTTTTCCCTTTTTATGACTGCTACTTCTCACACTCCTCCTAAAAAAGATTTTTCAGCAGTAATGCTGAAAATCGCTTCTCCAGAGAAAATCCTTGAATGGTCTCATGGAGAGGTGACAAAGCCGGAAACCATTAATTACCGAACCCAACGACCAGAACTCGATGGTCTTTTTTGTGAGCGGATTTTTGGTCCGACCAAAAACTGGGAATGTTACTGTGGAAAATATAAACGAATCCGATATAAAGGAGTTGTTTGTGAAAAATGTGGTGTGGAGGTGACACGGGCAGTAGTACGACGAGAACGGATGGGGCACATCTCTTTGGCCGTTCCAGTAGCACATACTTGGTTTTTGCGTTCTACTCCTTCTCGAATTGGTCTTCTCTTGGACCTTTCCGTAAAACTCTTGGAGCAAATCGTATATTTTGCGTCTTATATTGTCATGTCTGTACATGATGAGGAGAAAAAAACAGCGTATGAAGAATTAGAATCTCAGTTTAAGTCCTACAAAGTAAAATTGCAGGAGGAATATAAAACAGGAGAAAATAACCTGAAAGTAGAGATCCGAGATGGATTAAAAAAACAGAAGGATTTGGATGAATTTGAGGCTCAAACAGCGGAAAAGATTGAAGAACTCCGTGATGCTCATGAAAAAGCAAGAGTAGAAATAGAACGGATTCAAGTAGGAATGGTTTTGACAGAAGTGGAATACCGAAACCTCAGTATGAAATTTGGTCATGTTTTTCGGGCTGGAACGGGCTCTGAGAGTATTCGCGTGATGTTGGAAGAAATTGATCTCGATAAAGAAGTAGCAAAGTTGGAAGAAGAAAAAGAGTCCAGTAGTGGACAAAAGCAAACAAAAGCAATGCGGAATGTTCGCTTTCTCTCTTCTCTGAAACGCGCTGGCATCCGCCCAGAGTGGATGATTTTAAAAGAGCTTCCGGTTATTCCCCCTGATATTCGCCCTATGGTTCAGCTAGACGGAGGACGATTTGCCGCATCCGATTTGAACGATTTGTACCGACGGATTATTAACCGTAATAATCGTCTGAAGAGACTGATGACCATTGGTGCGCCAGAGGTGATTTGTCGAAATGAGAAGAGAATGCTGCAAGAAGCGATTGATACCCTTATTAATAATTCTCCCCGTGCCGGTCGTGCAGTATTTTCTACCGATCGTCGAAAATTGAGATCTCTTTCAGATATGTTAAAGGGGAAGCAGGGGCGATTCCGACAAAACTTGCTTGGAAAACGAGTAGATTATTCTGGTCGTTCAGTAATTGTAGTGGGACCACAACTTCGGCTTCATCAGTGCGGATTGCCAAAAGAAATGGCATTAAAACTCTTTAAGCCGTTTATTATTGGAAAGCTTATTCAGCGGGAATATTCCCATAATGTGAAGGGGGCAGAAAAAATTATTCAGGCTGGTGAAAAAGTCGTGTGGGATATTCTTGAAGAGGTGATCCACGATAAATATGTTCTTTTAAACCGTGCTCCTACACTGCACCGTTTAGGAATTCAGGCGTTTGCGCCGGTCTTAATTGAAGGAAAAGCAATCCAAGTGCATCCTCTGGTGTGTGCGGCATTTAACGCCGATTTTGATGGAGACCAAATGGCAGTGCATCTTCCTCTTTCTGAAAAAGCACAAAAAGAAGCAAAAACCGTAATGCTTTCCGCTCGAAATCTTTTGAAGCCATCTTCTGGAGATCCGATTATTACTCCGACCCAGGATATTATTTTGGGAGTGTACTTTTTAACACAAGTACATGATGGAAAGCCCGGGGAAGGAAGCGTTTTTCATGATGAAAAAGAGGCTATATATGCATTGCAAACCGGAAATGTGGATGTTCAGGCAAAAATTATGGTTCCTGTAAATGGTCAAATTATAGAGACTTCTGTAGGGCGACTGATCTTTAATGAGATTCTTCCTCCAGAGTTGGGATACCAAAACTCTACTTTCCGAAAGAAGCAAGTAGAAGCTCTTATCTTCCGTGTTTTCTCAGAAATTGGTGTAGAAGCAACGGCAAATACTGCCGACGCCATTAAAAAACTGGGATTTGAGTATGCTACCCGTTCTGGAATTTCTATTGGAGCGGCGGATATGCTTATTCCCGACGAAAGAGATGGGGTATTGGAAAAATCTACTGCTCAGGTATCAAAGATTTCTGATTTCTTTGCTCGTGGAGTTATTACCGCTAATGAACGGTATAGCCATTCTATTAAGGTTTGGGCTGCCGCAAAAAATGAACTTACCGGAGTGATGATTAAGAATTTTGAAAGGTATCCAGAAAATGATATCTACTACATGATTGACTCTGGAGCGCGAGGGAACTGGGGACAAATTACGCAGCTGTGTGGAATGAAGGGGCTTGTTGCCAATCCAGGAGGTCGAACGATTGAACTTCCGATTAAATCAAACCTCAAAGACGGATTCTCCATTCTGGAATACTTTATTGCAACGCATGGAGGACGAAAGGGGAAATCTGATACAGCTTTGAAAACTGCAGAAGCAGGGTACCTTACTCGGCGGCTTGTAGATTCCGTACAGGATGTGGTGGTACGAGAAAACGATTGTGGAAATTTAACGCCATACTTCATTACTCGCAAAGGTTCAGAAGCATTAGGAGTCGAATTTGCTGATCGTATTTTTGGACGACGATTAGTAGAATCTGTGGCAAATCCTACAACAGGAGAAATTATTGCTACCGCAGGAGAAGAAATAGATCTTCCTATTGCGACCCTCATCCATGAAGCAGGAGTAGCAGAGGTGGCAGTGCGATCTGTTTTGGACTGTAAGAGTGAGAGGGGGGTATGCCAACTGTGTTATGGACGAGATTTGGGAAACAACGCGGAGGTAAAAGTGGGAACACCAGTGGGAATTATCGCCGCGCAATCTATTGGAGAGCCAGGAACGCAGCTGACCATGCGAACCTTCCACATGGGAGGAGTAGCAGATGCAGCGGATATTACGCAGGGGTTGGCCCGAGTAGAAGAGCTTTTTGAAGCTCGGACTCCAAAAACTCCAGCAGTATTGGCAGATATTGCGGGACGAGTACACTTTGAACATCATGATGATGAAGTGATTGTTCATCTGAAAGCAGAAGAATTAGGCGAAGATTTTTATCTCGTTGATTCCAGTGATAAGGTGATGGTAAAGGAAGGAGAAGAAGTAACAGAAGGTCGTATCCTTATGAAGGGGCTTAGTACCGTTCGGGCAAAATATGCCGGAGTGGCTGCCGTGGTAAATGAGAGAGAAGTTATTATTCGTCATTTGGAGAAAGCAACCGCAGTGTACACCTTTACCGGACGAGAAAATTTCTTGGTGGAGGATGGGCAATTGGTAAAATCTGGAGCACCTCTTACTTTGGGACATTTCGATCTCCGAGAACTCTTAAAACGCACGGATTTCTTGACGGTTCAGAGATATATCACCAGTGAAGTCCAGACGATTTATGCTTCTCAAGGGCAAACTATTCATGATAAGCATATTGAGGTAATTGTTCGAGAAATGTTCTCTCGGGTGCGTATTATTCATTCTCGAGATTTCCCAGAATTTTTAGTGGGGGAAATGGTGAATTACCATTCTGTATTAAAAGCAGTAAGCGCGCATCCTTCTCAAAATCCTCCAGTATACGAACGACTCCTTTTGGGACTTACTCGTGTGGCATTGGCTACCGAATCATGGCTTTCTGCTGCGTCTTTCCAAGAAACTATTCGAGTTCTCGTAGATGCGGCAACCGTTGGAAAAGTGGATCCTCTTGACGGTCTCAAGGAGAATGTTATTATTGGAAAGCTCATTCCCGCTGGAGCGATGTGTAAAGAAGCCATTGAGTTGGCGGCCAAGTAGGGAATTTTCCTATCTTTCCCTTTTTTGAAGGGCAAAAATAGGTGTTGAACGGGTACTTTAGAATGCTATTTCTTTTCTTTTTTTTCATGCCTACCATTAATCAAATTATCCGAAAGGGGCGATCAAAGGTCGTAAAAAAATCAAAATCGCCTGCTCTGCAAATTACTTTTAATACCCTTAAGAGTCGACCAATTCCCCTGAGGATTGGAGCTCCCCAAAAACGAGGGGTGTGTGTAAAAGTTACCACTATGACGCCTAAGAAACCGAACTCTGCTCTTCGAAAAATTGCGCGTGTTCGTTTAAATAATGGATTTGAGGTAAATGCATATATTGGAGGAGAAGGACACAATCTCCAAGAACACTCCGTAGTGCTCATTCGAGGGGGAAGAGTAAAGGACCTTCCGGGAGTACGGTACCACATCGTTCGTGGTGCGTTAGACCTAGATGGAGTGAAAAAACGAAAGCAAAGTCGCTCAAAATACGGAGCGAAAAAACCTAAATAATTTTTCTTTTTTGTTTGTATGAAGACCAAACAGTACGCACAGTATACCGCCCCTGATTCTACTCCTCTTATTGAGAAGTTTATCAATTCCCTCATGAAAGACGGGAAAAAGCTTTTAGCACGCCGAATTTTTCGGGAAATGCTGGAGGTAGTAGGAAAAAGAGAAAAGGAAAAAAATCCTTTGGAACTTTTTGATACTGCCCTTCGAAATGTAATGCCCAATATTGAAGTGCGGGCAAAACGAGTGGGAGGAGCGGTTTACCAGATTCCGGTAGAGGTGGCTCCTAAACGGCAACAAACCCTCGCTATTCGATGGGTTTTGGCAAACTGCCGAAAAGGAAAGGGGAAACCCATGGCAGATAAGCTCGCTAATGAGATTTTAGCGGCTTCTAAAAACGAAGGAAGCTCTATTAAGAAACGAGAAGATGTGCACAAAATGGCACAGGCAAACAAGGCATACGCCCACATGGCACGGTACTAAAATCTCCTCATATATTAAAAATAAAAAAGAGCCGCTTTTTAGCGGCTCTTTTTTTGTTAAGAGCGTTGAATTGTTATCCCCGATCTTTCTGCGGCATCCAAAATTTTGCGCATCATTTTTATTGTTTCTATCGGATATTTCCCCACTCCGGTTTCTGCTGAAAGCATGGTAAGAGAAGCCTTTTGCCAACCCGCTAGTGCGACATCACTGATTTCAGCTCGGGTGGGACGGGGTTTTTCAATCATCGATTCCATCATCTCGGTGGCTACAATGGAAAAAATGCCGTGTTTTTCGCACACCTTAACCAGCTCTGCTTGTTTTGCAGGGAGTTCTTCAAATGGTGTTTCTACTCCTAAATCTCCTCTGGCAACCATTATTCCATCTGCAACTATAGCAATTTTTTCTCGATTTTCGTATCCGGTAGAATTTTCTATTTTCGCCCAGATTTTTACTGCTGGTCGCCCGGCATTGGTGCACAGGTTTTGGGTTTCGGTAATACACTCTGCGTCCCGTGCAAAGGAAAGCGCAATAATATCAATACCCTGGGCCAGCCCAAAGGCAATATCCTCTTTATCTCCTTTGGTAAGAGTCGGGAGAGATGCGTTTTTTCCCATAAGATTGAGATGTCGTCGGGATTCTAAAACCCCTGGATAAATAACCCGTGTGATAATTTCTGTTTCTTTGGTTTCTAAAACACGGATAACAATAAGTCCTGAATCGAGTGCGATATAATCCCCAATCTCTACATCTTGAGGAAGTCCAGCATGGCTCACAAAAATAATCTGCTCCTCTGGATTTGCATTTTCTGCTTTTGTCGTAAGAGTAAGCCATGAATCCGCTTCTAAAACCATTTTTTTTGCAATATCTCCCGTGCGAATTTCTGGACCTTTTGTGTCTAAAATAATAGGAATATGGGGTGCAATGGTCTTCAGCGTGTGAATAGTTCTTTCGTGCCAGCTATGGTCACCATGTGAAAAATTGAGGCGGAAATGGGTTGCGCCTGCAATTACCATTGCTTCAATGGTTTTTGGGGATTCAGTGGCGGGACCAACGGTAGCAATAATTCCAGTCATGTAGTGTTCTGTTAATAACCCCAAAAAGGCGAAGTGCACAGTACTGGATTTTTGGGAAGAAAAAAAGGGTTCCCGCTAAAAAAGAGTATTTTCTTCTGATCAATTGAGTGGGAGTTTTTCCCACAGGAGATCAAACATCTTTTTCTGCAGATCTGCAATTTCTTCCGATTCAATCACCACTACCATTTTTTCTTTCCAAGAGGCAAAAAGAACTTTATTGTCATACACATTCATTTCAGGAGAAAAAGAATATTTTGTGTGGTCGACGAGTCTTGTCATGCGTGCTTCATTTTTATCCTCTTTTGCTCTTTCCAAGCCTGTAGGATTGTCGGGTAAAATAGCCCGAATAGAAACACCACTGTCTCTTCTGCGTTGATAATACTCTGGGAAAAAGTTCGGAAGTCCTTCGTGCATGGTTTCTACATTGGCGTATGCTCGAATAGGTTCAGAAGATTGAAGAGTTCCTTCGTAAGCCTCTCTTACCCCTTTTTCTCCTTCATAAAAACGGATTTTTGGTTTTGAACAATGATGTGTTTCTAATGAAAGGAGCGCGGGGAGAAAATCTTGAAGATCTTCCTGTTTTTTTTCAATGGACTTGGTATATTCCTTTTTTTCTCGCTCTAAATACGCCATGAGATTTTCTGGACTGGCGATTGAAAATACGGTCATTCCCCATTTTTCTGCTTTATATCCTAGTCCTTTTTTGGCCAGAGAATCCACAATGTTGTACAGCGTTGTGCGCTGTAATCCCAATTTTTTTGCAATGATGGAAATAGGCTGGGTCCCCAATTCTAGTCCCGCGAGGTAGACGAGGGTTTCTTTTTCTGAAAGCCCCAGAGAGCGAAGAAATTTTTGAACCATCTTTGGTGAATAAAAAAATGTTGTCTAAAAAGTTTCGACATTCAAATTATATGGCATAACAAAGATTTTTTACATATAAAATTCTATCTGTTTTTAAAATATAGACAGATATTGTCTCAAGAGAGTACGGTAAAAATCTGCCTCTTTTTTTCTCTTCTATGAAAACCTGCCGCCAATGTTCTGCTGGATTTGAAGTGACTCGTGAAGACTTGGTGTTTTACGACAAAATTTCTCCTATCTTTCATGGCGTGAAATATTCTATCCCAGATCCTTTGCTATGCCCCGATTGTCGTGCCCAAAGACGAACCCTCCACAGAAATGAACAGTATATGTACCATAATGTTTCTCTTTTTTCTCAGAAAAAACTCGTCTCTATTTATAATCCTCTTTCTCCCCGAAAGATTATTTCTTACGCAGAATGGTTCTCAGACACTTGGGACGCAAAAAGTTTTGGGCGGGATGTTGATTTCTCTCGTTCTTTTTTTGATCAATTCCATGATATTTTGAGAGATGTTCCAATGGCAAGTATTATAAGTTTGAGCTGTGAAAACTCAGAATTTACTACTGGAACGGGGTATTGCAAAAATTGTTATCTTATTAACTGTTCTGAGTATTGCGAAAACTGTATGTACTCTAAACTGCTTCAAAATTGCCGAGATGTGCTCGATTCTTCGTATTGCTATGATTCGGAACTTCTTTATGAATGTCTCTCTGTGAGGAAAGGGTATAATTGTGCATTTGTTTCCTATTCTCATAATTGTTCCGATTGTTATTTTTGTGAAGATTGCATTGGTTGTCATCACTGTTTTTTGTCTACGGGACTGCGGAATAAATCGTATTATTTCCAAGATAATCCTCTTCCGAAAGAAGAATATTTTATGCGTGTAAAAGAGTTTTTTGCTCATCCTATGGCTGTAGCAAAAGGGAAAAAAGATTTAGCAGTACTTCAAAAAAATCGTGTTCATAAATATGCCAATAGTGTGAATTCGGAAAAGAGCAGTGGGGACTTTATTCTGAATTGTCAGAATTGTGTGAATTGCTTTGATACGAACGATAGTGAAGATTGCAGTAATGTTCAGGTTGGGGTGAAATGTAAAGATGTTCACGATTGTTCTAATATGTATATCAATCCAGAACTCTGTTACGAGACACTCGGGACTATTGAGGTGAATAGAACTCATTTTTGTCTTAATGTCTATCACTCTCAAGATCTTTTCTACTGCCAACATTGTCATTCTTCGCATGATTGTTTTGGATGCGTTGGTCTCAGGAATGCCCAGTACTGCATCCTGAACCGGCAATATAGCAAAGAAGAGTACGAAGAATTGGTGCCAAAGATTATAGAACATATGAAGCAAACGGGAGAATGGGGAGAATTTTTCCCACCGGCGTTATCACCCTTTG
>Ga0194063_10000877_pt1 | contig 20637 bp, 16 predicted proteins | sample SepL3720m_MetaG_FD_155459 | JGI IMG/M metagenome (GOLD analysis project Ga0194063, IMG submission 155459) | Anoxic zone freshwater microbial communities from boreal shield lake in IISD Experimental Lakes Area, Ontario, Canada - Sep2016-L373-20m | ecosystem: Environmental > Aquatic > Freshwater...
GGTGGTGCGCTGTCCACAGCGGTGCTCGTCGATCTTGTCGAGATGACGGCGCTGCGCCAGCCTCGCAGCGATGCCCAGACATGCGGATGCCGATCCGCCACTCCCACTGCTGTTCTCGCATGCCCAGGCACGTGAGCTGGGCCTCACGCCTGATCAGATCCGTCACCGGGTGCGGTCGGGTCGGTGGGAGCGGGTGGGGCTCGGCTGCTATCGAAGGTCGCTCTCGGAGGACCTTGACCCCCATCTGCGAAAGCGCCTTGATCACGTGGATCGAGCCGTCGCCGCGGCCTCCCGGCATCCTGACAGCGTCGTCGCTTTGCGAAGTGCAGCCCTGGTCCGTGGACTGCCGCTGTTTCTGCCGGTGCCTCATGAGGTGAGCCTCTTGGTGCCCTACGGGCATTGGGCGGGACATCGCGCCGGAGTCGTGTTCCACCATGGCGACCTCGACGACGATGGCGAGCTCGTGCAGGGCGTGCGCATCACGACCGCGTCCCGAACTTGGCTCGACATTGCCCGCACGCGACCCCTCGCCGACTCGCTGGCCGTGGGGGATGCCGCGGCGCGAGCGGGACTAGTGGACGTTGGCACGCTGCGGCGGCGCGCAGCCGACCTGCGGGCCGTGCGCGGGTGTCGACGGGCGCAGCTGGCGGCGGCCCATGTCGATGCGTTGCGCGAGACCCCGCTGGAGTCGGGTTCGTGGGCCTACTTCGTGCGGTACCGGATTCCACTGCCGCGACTTCAGGTCGGCTTCTTGGATGAGTGGGGTGAGTTCATCGGTCGGGTCGACTTCGTCTGGGAAGGGGCCGGCCTCGTAGGGGAGTGCGACGGACTGGTGAAGTACGACGACCGTCGAGCGCTATACGCGGAGAAGCGTCGGGAGGACCGACTGCGTGCGCTCGGGCTGCAGGTCGTGCGGTGGGGGTGGTCGGACTTGCGCGACGCCCGGCTCGCGGCGACGCTGCGCCGTCGCCTGCACTGACCCACATCGCGCCGACGTCTACGTCCGGCGTCGCAACGGCCGGGTCTTGCGACGTTGCACGTAGATCTCGGCGGGGGGCGCGGCAGGATGAGGCGGTGAGCTCGAGCCCGGCGTCGTCGCGTGCGGCCCGCTGGCAGGTCCCGCTGCTGGGGGTGATGGCCGGCACGGCGATGGCCGACGCCAACATCACGAGCACTGCCCTGGTTGACGCCTCCCGTGGGCTCGGCATGAGCCAGAGCATCCTGCCGGTCGCCGCCAGCGCGATGAGCATGTGCCTGGCCGCCAGCGTTGTCAGCACTGGACTGCTCGCAGACCGCAAGGGCCGCCGTCGCATCCTGATGCTGGCGCTCGCGCTCGGTGTCCTGGCCGAGCTCGTCATCGCGGCCAGCGTCGGCACGTGGATGTTCATCCTCGGCCGAGTCCTGGTCGGTGTCGCCCTCGGCATCGTGTTCTCCGCGGCGTTCGCAACGGTGCGGGTGGTGACGCCACCGGATCGCGTCGGCGCGGCACTGGGCGTGTTCGGTGCAGTCGCCGGGCTCGCCATGATGGTCGAGAGCTTCGTCGGCGGATCGTTGGCGACTGCGAACTGGCGGGCGGCATTCCTCGTGGTGCCCGCCGTCATGGCCGTGTGCCTGGTGCTGGTGCCGAGACTGCTGCCGGTCCAGCCACCGATCGGGTCCGGTCCGGTCGACGTACTCGGTCAGGTGCTGCTCGTGGTCGCCGTGGTCGGGCCGCTCTTCGCGTTGAGCCAGATGTCGTCGTCGTTGACGGCACCGACGACCTGGGTTCCTGCCGCGATCGGTGCCGCCGCCTTCGCCCTGTTCTGTGTGGTGGAGTCGCGCAGCGAGCACGCCTTCTTCCCGGTGCGCATCTTCCGACAGCCGCTGTTCATCGCCGGCGTGCTCTTCGGCCTGGGGTTCAATCTCAGCCAGTCCGTCATGGTCCTGCAACTGGCGAACGTATGGCAGTACCTGCTTCGGCTCGACACGGTGCAGGTCGCTGCAGCGCAGGCGCCCGGACTGGCGATCGGCATCGTCGCATCCATCGTCGCGGGGCGCCGACTCTCCAGCGGTATCAGTGAACGAGTCGTCGGCACGACCGGCTTCGCGCTCGTGGTCCTCGGGTTTGCCTCGCTCGTGCTGTACCGGCAGGGGTCCTCGTTCTGGGTGTTCGTCCCCGCGCTCCTGCTCGTCGGTGCGGGTGCGCAGGTGCTCAACGTCCCGTTCGGCTCGTTGGTCATGAAGAGCGCGCCTGACGGCTTCTATGGCCCTGTCACTGCCTCGCGGACGACGATCGGGCAGTTCGCCTACGCGCTCGGCATGGCCGGTGCGACCGTGCTGATTGACCGGATGACCGACGGCGGGCTCGTGCAGCGACTTCTGGACTCGGGTGTTCCGCCCACATCCGTCGGCCGGGCGCTCGACGCCGTCACTGTGTTCGTGCGGACGGGCGACGACCCGTCGACTGCCTCGGCGCGCAGCGCCCTGGAAGCGGCGGCCGCCTCGTACGCGCAGGCATTCAGCACCACGATGGGCATCGTTGCGGCGGTCCTGGCCCTGATGGGCGCTGCCGCCTCGCTGATCCTCGGCCGTGGTTCGAGGTCAGGCGTGGGGGCGGATCACGCGGGTGCCGACGGGTGAGGCGCCGCTCATCGCCATCAGTGCGGCGGGTGCCTCGTCCAGCGAGATGACGTCGGTCACCAGCAGCCCAGGCTTGAGCGTCCCGGCCGCGACGAGGTCGAGCATGGGCTTGTAGTCGTGCGCCGCCATGCCGTGCGAGCCATGCAGCGTGAGTTCGAGCCACACCACGCGGGCCATCGGCACGGTGGGCCGTCCGACAATCTCCGGCAGGAGACCGACCTGGACGTGGCGACCGCGCCGACGCAGGCTCTCGATCGAGGACGCGAGGGTCTCCTCGCTGCCGAACGCATCGATGGACACGTGCGCTCCGCCTCCGGTGGCGACGATGACAGCCGTGCCGACGTCATGCGTGACGGTGGCGTCGATCGTCGCTACCGCACCGAGTTGGCGGGCCATCGCCAAGGCCGCCGCCGACACGTCGACGGCGACGACGTTGGCGCCGAGCTCAGTGGCGATCATCACCGCTGACAGGCCGACACCGCCGCAGCCATGGACGGCGACCCACTGGTCGCGGTGGACGTGACCGTGCACGCGCACCGCGCGGAACGCCGTCGCGAACCGACACCCGAGTGCAGCGGCATGGACGAAGTCAACAGAGTCGGGGAGTCGGACGAGGTTGACGTCGGCGTGGTCGATGCGCACGTACTCGGCGAACGACCCGTCATGAGTGAATCCCGGCTGCGTCTGGTTCTCGCACACCTGGTGGTCGCCGTTGAGGCAGGCGCCACATGACCCGCACGCGCACACGAACGGGACCGTTATGCGGTCCCCAGCGCGCCACTTGCTGACCTTCGCCCCGACCGACTCGACCACGCCGGCCAACTCGTGCCCGGGCACATGCGGCAGGCGGACATCGGTGTCGTGACCCATCCACCCGTGCCAGTCGCTCCTGCACACGCCCGTGGCCTCGACGCGGATGACGGCGCCGTCGGCATCAGCGACCGGCTCGGGGACCTGACGTACCTCCGGGGTGCCGCCGAACTCGGTGAAGACGACCGCGCGCATCGGCTACGCGCGCATGCCGCGACGCCGCGCGTACCAGGTCAGGCCGAGGGCGACGGCGCCGAGCGCCACTGCCCCGCCCGCGGCAACGGCCTGCCGCTTTGTCGCCTGCTCGCGCATCGCGACGGGTTTCTTGAAGTCGAGGATCGGCCACTCGCGCTCGCCGGCGATCTTCCGCAGTTCGGCGTCAGGGTTGACGGCGTAGGGATGCCCGACCACTTCGAGCATCGGCAGGTCGGTATGCGAGTCGCTGTAGGCGAACGACTCCGCGAGGTCGTAGCCGCGCTCCTCCGACAGGGTGCGCATCGCGTCCGCCTTGTTAGGGCCGTAGGCGTAGAAGATGATCTCGCCGGTGTACTGGCCCTCCTCGATCGCGACCTGCGTGCCGATAGCCAGGTCGACGCCGAGTCGTTGGCCGATCGGCTCGACGATGTCGGTGCCCGACGAGGAGATGATGATGACGTCGCGTCCGGCGGCCTTGTGCTCCTCGATCAGCTGCACGGCCTCCTCGTAGACCATCGGGTCGACGATGTCGTCGAGGGTCTCGCCGACGATCGCCTGCACCTTCTCCGCATCCCAGCCGGTGACCAGCTTGGACATGTACTCGCGCATCGTCTCCATCTGATCGTGGTCCGCGCCCGAGGCGAGGTAGACGAACTGCGCGTAGGCGCTGCGGATGACGTCGGACCGACCGATCAGGCCCTCCTTGTAGAAGGGGCGTGCGAACGCGAACGAACTGGACTTCGCGAGGATCGTCTTGTCCAGATCGAAGAAGGCGGCGCTCGTGGGTTGGGCCGGCTGGTCGGTCACATGTAGACGGTACTGCGATGGGCTGTCCACAGCACCTCGTACGTCGGGCGGGCATCCACAGGCAGGGCTCACCACCTGCCGGGAGAGCTGAATCGACGGGACGCTCGCCACATCGATGGTGACCTCGCCGAAGTGGACTGCATATGAACGCTCAACGCCCCCTCCTGATCAGCACTGATGCCGAGCTCATCGACGACGTCCTGCGGCTGGCCGCCGCCAACGGGGTCGAGATCCACCTGGCCACCGATGCGGAGTCCGCCCGCAGCCGATGGCAACTGGCCCCGCTGGTCCTCGTCGGGGCCGACGCCAGCCTCCATGTGGCGGCGGCTCGCATGACCCGTCGCCGCGATGTCGTCCTCGTCGCTCGCGACCCGGACCCCGACACCTGGCAGAGCGCCGTGGCGTTGGGTGCTGAGCACGTGGTGGCCCTGCCCGAAGCGGAGCGGTGGCTCATCGACCGGCTTGCCGACTCCGGCGAGGGCCCCACCCGTGACGGAAGGCTGCTCGCCGTGGTCGGGTCGGGGGCCGGGGCCGGAGCCTCGACGTTCGCGGTGACGTTGGCGCTCGCGGCGGCGCGAGCGATGAAGGTGCTGCTCGTCGATGGCGACGCCCTCGGTGGCGGCCTCGACATCGTGCTGGGCCTGGAGGATGCACCGGGCATCCGGTGGGCGGACCTCGCCGACACCCGTGGCCGGCTCGGGGTCCACTCGCTCGCGGAGGCCCTCCCGGACCACGCCGGGCTGTCCGTCCTGTCGTGGGGACGCAGTGGCCCCTCGGCCCTGTCGATCGATGCCGTGTCCGCGGTCATGGATGCGGCCGTCCGCGGGTTCGACCTTGTGGTCGTCGATCTGCCGCGTCATCTCGATGCGCCGGCCGAACTCGTCCTCTCGCGCGCCGACCTGGCGATGATCGTGACGAGCAACCGCGTCCGGGCCACCGCCGCAGCCGCGCGACTGATCGAGCAACTCGAGGGCCGTAGCAACGCCGTCCGCCTCGTCCTGCGCATGGACCCGAAGGGCTTGCGCGACGACGCGGTCGAGTTGGCGCTCGGGATCCCCGTCGTGGCGCGGCTTCCCGTCATTCCGGGGATCCCCGGGCGGGCCGACGACGGCGAGCCCCCGACCGTCGGCGACGCGTATGGCAAGGCCTGCGCCGCGGCCTTGCGGCTGCTGGCCGCGGGAGTGGACCGCGCGGCGTGAGCACCCCGCTGCTCGAGCGCGTGCGTGCGCGACTGGTGGCGCACCAGGCCGAGGCCACGCCCGCGCGCGTGATGGCCGCGCTCCGTGCGGAGGGGCTGGTGCTCGGCGACGATGCCGTGCTCGACCTCGTGGCTTCGCTGCGTCAGGACCTCATCGGCGCTGGTCCGCTCGAGCCGCTGCTGCGCGATCGCGGCGTCACCGACGTCCTGGTCAACGGGCCGAACGAGGTCTGGGTCGACCGGGGTGCGGGTCTGGTCAGGGCTGACGTGCGGTTCGCGTCGGATGCAGACGTTCGACGACTGGCCCAGCGGCTCGCCGCGCAGGCGGGGCGGCGGCTCGATGAGGCCAGCCCCTACGTGGATGCGCGACTTCCCGACGGCGCGCGACTCCACTGCGTGCTGCAGCCGATCGCCACGACCAGCACTCTCATCTCGCTCCGGGTGCCTCGCCGCGTGGGGTTCACGCTCGACGACCTCGTCCGCGCCGGCTCGATCGACGACGAGGGAGCGCGTTGGCTGCGGGCGATCATCGATGCGCGGCTGGCATTCCTCATCTCGGGTGGCACGGGTTCGGGCAAGACCACGATCCTGTCCACGCTGCTCGCGTTGGTGCCCGACGACGAGCGCATCGTCATTGTCGAGGACTCCACCGAGCTCGATCCGCAGCATCCCCATGCGGTACGTCTGCAAGCGCGAACATCCAACGTCGAGGGCGCCGGCATCGTCACCCTGCGCGATCTCGTGCGGCAGTCGCTGCGCATGCGCCCCGACCGAGTCGTGGTCGGGGAGGTGCGAGGCGCTGAGGTGGTCGATCTCCTTGCGGCGCTGAACACCGGCCACGAGGGCGGGTGCGCGACGCTGCACGCCAACTCGGCCGCCGATGTTCCGGCGCGGCTGGAGGCACTCGGACTCATGGCCGGCCTGGACCGCCTTGCGGTGCATGCGCTGGTCGGCGCCGGCATCGACGCAGTCGTCCATCTCGAACGTGGTCGCGATGGCGTGCGCCGCGTCGGCGGCGTCCACGTCCTGCGACGCGACCCCGACGGCTTCGTGCGCAGCGCTCCGGCGCTCGCTCGTGCTGGCCAGTCCCTTGTCGCCGCCGAGGCCGCCGGCGATCTTCGGAACCGGCTCGGGCTGCAGTGATCGCCGTCGTGGTCGCTGCGCTCCTCGCCGCGCTGGCGACCTGGGTGGTCACGCCGCGGTGGGCAGAAGAGCGGGCCGAGCGACTGCGAGGCTCGACGGCTACCGGCCCGCGAACGCGCTGGCCGCAGCTCGTGGGTGTGGTCGGCGCGCGGTGGCGCATCGGCCCGGCGGCCCGACGGCGGCAGGCCCGCCGGCGGATCGGCGTCGTCCATGCCCTCGCCGGACTGGCGGCCGACCTGCAGGCCGGGCAGCCACCGATGAGCGCCCTCATCGACGCTGGGGGTTCGCCATCGGTGTGGCCCGCGGCCGCCGGTGCCGCGCGCTTGGGCGACGACGTCACGCGCGGACTGACCGTCGACGGCGAGTGCGAGCCCGTGCTGCGGCAACTGGCCGCCTGCTGGCAGGTCGCGATCGAGTCGGGCACCGGACTTGCCGCGTCGGTGACTCAACTGGCCGCGTCGGCGCGCGCCGCAGAGGACGTGCGAGTGCAACTCGAGGCCGAGCTGGCCGGGCCGAGGGCCACCGCACGCACCCTCGCGCTGCTGCCGCTGGTCGGAGTCGCGTTCGGAGTGATGATGGGCGCGGATCCGTTGGGATGGCTGCTCGGGTCGTCGGCGGGTTGGTTCTGCCTGGTCATGGGCGCCGCGTTGACGGCCGTGGGCACGTGGTGGACGGGGCGGATCGCCGCCGCCGTCGAGGCGATGCTGTGACCGTGCTGGCGGCAATGCTGCTCGCCGTCGCCGCGTGGCTGGGCGTGGCACCGCCGGCCGATCCTCGACTGGCGGCGTTGCTGCCACGCGCATCGCCACCCACGGCATCGCGACCGAGCAGGGAAGTTGTCGCGTGGCTGGGTGCGGGACTGGCCGCACTCGGTGCGCTGGTCACGCTGCCCGCTCCGATGAACGTCCTCGCCGTGATCGGCTGCCTGGTGTTCCTTCCGCGCTTCATTGCGCGGCTCGAGTCGCGAGCGGATCGACGTCGAGGCGAAGCACTGGCCCGGCAGGGACCGGTGGTGGTGGACCTGCTCGCGGCGACGCTCGCGTCCGGAGCGCCGATGCAGTCGGCCCTGGCGGCCGTGGGCGCCGCCGTCGTTGAACCGTCGCGCGACCTTCTTCGCAGAGTCGTGGCGACGTTGGAACTCGGGGCGGACCCGGTGGAGGCGTGGTCCGCACTCGGTGGCGATGTCGTGTATGGCGCGGTCGCCGAGGCCGTCGTGCGGTCCTCCCGGACGGGAGCGCCCCTGTCGTCGTTGCTGGCGCGTATCGCCGAGGACATGCGACGAGATCGACGTGCGGTCGTGGAGGTGGCCGCCCGCACCGCAGGTGTCCGTGCCGTGCTGCCACTGGCCGCGTGCTTCCTGCCTGCCTTCCTCCTACTGGGCGTCGTGCCTGTCGTGGCCGCACTGGCCGGCGAGCTCATCGGCACGTGAGTGCATCCACACCCGACCGGCAGCGCGGGAGCCCGTCCCCAGCCGTCGTGCGACCACTGCCCCGGCACCGGCAATCCGACGACCGTGGTGGTGGCGGTCAGCCGCCAGGTGTCGAAGGACGACACCGCCGCGGATGCGGTGAACGAAGGGAGGCTCGATGCGTCGAGCGATTCATAAGGTCCTCAAGCAGGACGACGGACTGTCCACGGCGGAGTACGCCGTCGGCACGGTGGCGGCCGCTGGGCTGGGCGGCGTCCTGATCAAGCTGCTCACCAGCCCCGAGGTGCGCGACCTGATCTGGGGAGTGCTCAAGCAGGCGTTCCAGTCGCTGTTCAGCTGATGTTCAAACGCACCACGGTGCGTGCTGCGGTGGGAGGAAGAAGGTGGTCCCTCCCACCGCGCAGCCCCGTACCGACCGAGCGCGACGCGGGCATGGTGCTCCTCGAGACTGCGCTGAGCATCCCGCTGCTGGCTTTCGTGGCCGTTGGGCTCGCGTGGGCACTGACGGTGGCGTCCGCGAGCCTCTCGCTCGGAGATGCCGCCCGGGCGGCGGCGCGAGACATCGCGCGCGGCCAGTCAGCCGAGGATGCCGTAGCGAGGGCCACGGCATCGGTGCCCGGTGCGACGGCGCAACTTGAGTCCAACGGCGATGAGGCGGTGGTGGTCCTCACCGACGTAGTCCGTGCGCCGATCCCGCTGCTGGCCGGAATCCCGGTGACGATCACGCAGCGAGTGGCCATCCCGAAGGAGTGGACGTGAGGATCCCGTTCATACGCGTGGCACGTCACCGAGGAATGGCACATCACCGCGGAGAAGATGGAGCCGCGTTGGTGTGGGCGCTCGCGCTGGTCGTCGTGATCCTCATGGCCGGACTGATCGCGGCCGCGGTGGCCCAGCAGGCATTGGTTCGACAGCACGTTGCGTCGGCGGCCGACGTCGCCGCGCTGGCCGGCGCGCAGGCACTCGGCGACGCATGCGACGAGGCTCGTCGACTCGCCGTCGCCAACGACACCGCACTGGTTGCCTGCGCTGTGGACGGTCCAGACGTGGTCGTGCGGGTCAGCCACCCCCCGCCGGCACTCGTCCGTCGGATCTTCGCGCTGCTCGGTCGCAGCCCAAGTGACGTCGTCGGCGTGGCCCGCGCAGGTCCGCCGCAGGCCGACACCTGGCCGGCGGCGGGCACGGTCAGCCAGAAGGGCTGAGGCGCGCCAGCACGACGTCGAGCAGGACGACGGCCAAGGCCTTGTCGAGCGGGTTGTTGCCGTTGCCGCACTTGGGCGACTGGATGCACGATGGGCAGCCGTCGGCGCATTCGCAGTCGACGATCGCCGTGCGGGTCGCGGCGAGCCAGGAGTCGAGCGTGCGATAGCCATGCTCGGCGAAGCCGGCGCCGCCCGGGTAGCCGTCGTACACGAAGATCGTCGGCTCGCCGGTGTCCGGATGCAGCGCGGTGGAGACTCCGCCGAGGTCCCATCGATCGCATGTGGCGAAGAGGGGCAGCAGGCCGATGGCGGCGTGCTCAGCGGCGTGCGCGGCGCCGGGGATGTCGGGCGGTGCGATGCCCGCTGCCGCCAGCACCGACTCCGGCAAGGTCCACCACACCGCGGCCGTGCGAAGTTCCTGCACCGGCAGGTCAAGAGGCTCGTCACCGAGTGACTCGCCGTTTGGTCGACGTCGCTGGAAGGACACCACCTGCGAGCTCACGTCCACGGTGCCGAAGTAGCTGCCCAACTCGCGGTGTCGCTGCGCCTCGGTGACGTCGACGATCCTGATGTCGCTGACGGATCGAGCAATGGTCGAGTAGTCGACCGGTTCCTCGACGACCGTGGCGACGGAGTCGTCGAGGTCGAGGGCCGTCACGACATGCGTCACGCCTTGATGCACGTACACCGCCCCGCGGTGAACCGTCGATGCCGCCGCGGCACGATCTACCGTGCCGAGCAATCGTCCCGTGCCGTCCTCCACCACGCGCACCGGTGTGCCACCGCTGCCACGCAGGTCGGTGAGGTCGCTGGCCCGCTCGCGCCGAGTCCAGAACCAGCCGGTTGAGCGCTGCCTGAGCAGCCCCGTCGCGACCAGTTCGTCGATCACCTCGCGCGACCGTGGACCGAACCACGTCTCGAGGTCCGCCTCCGTGAGCGGCACCTCCGCGGCCGCCGCGCACAGATGCGGGGCGAGCACGTAGGGGTTGGTGGGGTCGAAGACGCTGGCCTCGACGTCGTTATCGGTGATGACGGCGGGATGGTGGACGAGGTACGAGTCGAGCGGGTCGTCCCGGGCGACGAAGATGCCGACGGCCGGCACGCCGGCTCGACCCGCCCGTCCGAACTGCTGCCACAGGCTCGCGCGCGTGCCCGGCCAGCCCGCGGTGATGACGACGTCGAGGCCACTCACGTCGATGCCCATCTCCAGAGCGCTCGTCGTGGCCAGTGCGCGGATCTCGCCGTTGCGCAGCTGGCGCTCGAGCTCGCGTCGCTCCTCAGGCAGGTAGCCACCGCGGTAAGCGGCAACGCCCTCGGCGAGAGCAGGATCGACGTCGACGAGCAGGTCGCGCGTCATCAGCGCAGTGGTCTCGGCGCCGCGGCGACTGCGGATGAACGCCAGCGCCTGCCGCCCCTCGACCACACAGTCCGCCAGCAGGTCGGCGGTCTCGAGCAGCGTGCTGCGCCGACGGTCCTCGCCGCGAGCAGCCGGCGACTCGGACAGCGGCGGCTCCCAGAACGCCATCGTGAGCCCGGGTCGTGGCGAGGTGTCGTCGGCAACCGGCACCGCCGGTGCGGCGATGAGCCGTTCCGCGGCCTCCGCGGGATTGGCCATCGTCGCGGACGCGATCGCGAATACCGGCGACGAGCCGTAGTGCTCGCAGACGCGACGGAGCCGACGCAGGACGAGCGCCACATGCGCGCCGAGCACACCTCGGTACGTGTGCGCCTCGTCGACCACCACCACGCGGAGCCGGCGCAGGAAGGACGCCCACTTCTCATGGCCGGGGAGCATCGAGTGGTGCAGGAGGTCGGGGTTGGTGAGCACGTAGTTGCCGTGCTGGCGCACCCACGTGCGCTCCTCGGCCGGGGTGTCGCCGTCATAGGTCGCCGACCGCAGCCACGGCAGGGCCAGCGCCTCGAGGGCGCGCAGCTGGTCGTTGGCCAGCGCCTTGGTGGGCGATATATAGAGGACAGTCGAGCCGCGTCCATCCGGCGCCGTCGTGCCCTCGCGGATACTCGCCAGGGCGGGCATCCCGAACGCGACGCTCTTGCCCGACGCGGTCCCGGTGGCGATCGCCACGTGCTCCCCGGCGCGCAAGTGCTCGGCCGCGGTCACCTGGTGACGCCACGGGGTCGCGATGCCATTGGCCGAATAGGCCTCGACAACGTCCGGTGGGAGCCAGATGGGCCATGCCGCCAGCCCGGCGATCCGCTCCGGCACGGGGTGGACGTGCAGCAGCCGACCGTCGCGGCCGTAGGCGAGCCGGTCGAGCAGTTCGCTGCCCGTGGTCTCCTGCACGCCTCCATTGTGAGGCGACCCCCTGACCGGCTGTGCCACAGTAGGTGTGTGGAGTTCTCCGTCCTTTCGCGTATGTCCGGCGACCGCACGATCGTCGCGGTCACCGGCGAGCTCGACGCGCACTCCGCCCCAGCGCTCCAGGCGGAGCTCGACCCCATCACGGCGGTCCGCGGCGCTTCGTTGGTCATCGACCTCACCGAGGTCGGCTTCATCGACTCGTCCGCGCTCGGAGTCCTCGTTGCGACGTTGAAGCACGTGCGCGAGGTCGACGGCCGTCTCGATGTCGTGGTCAGCAAGCCTCGGGTCCTGAAGGTGTTCAAGCTGACCGGGCTCGACGCGGTGATCCCCCTGCATGCAACCCTTGACGAGGCAGTAGCCGGCGGCTGACGCCATGGCCAGTCATGGGGGACTGCGCCTTTATCTCGAAGCCTTCGCGGGGTCGACCTACGGGCGCATCGCCATTGCCACATTGGTCGCGATCTCTGCGTGGATCGGACTGACGCTCGCGGGGTACGACACGTGGTGGGCCGACGCACCGGTCGTGGTCATGTCCGCCGTGGTTGCGATACCGCTCGCCAGGGACGTCGTGGTCGGCCTGATGTCACGTCGAGTAGGTGCGGACGTGCTCGGGCTCATCGCCATCGTCACTGCGGCGATCATGCACGAGTGGCTGGTGGCGGGCGTCATCGCTCTCATGGTGTCGGGCGGCCGAGCCCTTGAGGATGCTGCTTCCGCGCGCGCATCCGCCGTCCTGGCTGCGTTGGCCAGGAGGAGTCCCACTCTCGCCCATCGTCGAGCCGACGACGGAACGCTGGCGGACGTCGATGTCGGAGTCGTCCAGATCGGCGACAGCCTCGTCGTTCTGCCGCACGAGATCTGCCCCGTCGACGGGACTGTCATCGAGGGGCGCGGGTCGATGGACGAGTCGTACCTGACCGGTGAGCCTTATGTCATCCCGAAGACGCCCGGGTCGCCGGTGCTGTCTGGTGCGATCAACGGCGTGGAGGCGCTGGTCGTGCGCGCGGAGCGGATGTCGAAGGACAGCAGGTACGCGCAGATCGTCGCGGTGCTCACCAAGGCCGAGGCCGAGCAGCCGCCCATGCGCCGGCTGGCCGACCGACTCGGAGTCATCTACACCGGGATAGCCCTGGTGTTGGCGATCGGTGGCTGGATCGTCAGCGGTGACCCGAACCGCTTCCTTGCCGTCATCGTCATTGCGACGCCTTGCCCGCTCCTGATCGGCGTGCCCATTGCGATCATCGGCGCGATAGCTCTTGCTGCGCGTTACGGGATCATCATCAAGGACCCGTCGATGCTGGAGCGGATCAGCACCGCGCGCACCATGATCTTCGACAAGACCGGCACCCTCACCTACGGCCGGCCCGCGCTCTCCGCGATCGTGCTCGGCGACGGCATGACCGAGCCGCGGCTGCTCGAGCTGACGGCGTCGGCGGAGCAGTACAGCAGGCATCCGCTCGCCTTCGCCGTCACGCAGGCGGCCGAGGGCATGCCCATGCTCAAGGTCGAGCGCATGGCTGAGCTTCCCGGACACGGGCTTGAGGCACGCGTGGACGGGCATGACGTCCGCGTCACCGGCCGCAAGATCCTCGCGGACTCACGACCGGACGTCGCTGCGGTCCTGCCTCCAGAGGTCGGTGGTCTCGAGTGCGTCGTCCTGGTCGACGACGCCTATGCGGGAACGATGCTGTTCAGGGACGAGCCGCGGGCCGGTGCCCGGGAGTTCATCGCGCACTTGGAGGATCGGCATCTCGTGACGCGCACGATGCTCCTGTCCGGTGATCGGCAGAGCGAGGTCGAGTACCTCGCCGATCGCGTCGGGCTGACGGTCGCGTTGTCATCGGTATCACCGGAGCGCAAGCTCGAGATCGTCCGGCAGGAGACCGCGTTGGCTCCAACCGTCTTCCTGGGCGACGGGATAAACGATGCGCCCGCGATGACAGCGGCGACGGTCGGCGTGGCATTCGGCAAGAACAATGACGTGACGGCAGAGGCAGCCGACGCCGTGGTCCTGGACTCCTCGCTGGAGCGGCTGGACGAACTCATGCACATTGGCCGTCGGATGCGCCGGATCGCCCTCCAGACCGCGATCGGCGGCATCACGCTGAGCGCCATCGGGATGCTGCTGGCCATGGTCGGGCTGCTCCCGCCGGTGGCTGGTGCCATCGCCCAGGAGGTCATCGATGTCCTCGCCATCCTCAACTCCACCCGCGTGGCGATGGCCCGCCGCCCGATGACCGACTTCCGTTGACGGGCTGCTTCGTCGGCGAAGTGTCGGGTTCCTCTTGCCGGTGAGCAACGTCACATTCGTGTAAGGGCTGTCATCCCGGGGCAGGCAGGGGCCTTCGGTCGGGCCTGCGTAGACTCCGCGGCACTGCCACCGCTCGGGCCGAACCCGGCGTTGCAGGCCCGTGATTCGGCACGTCTGTTCGGCGTGCCCATGCAGGAGGAGACCCATGGTCGAGTTGAGCGGCAACAACGCCACGATCGTCATCGTCGTTGCCCTGATCGCGCTGGCCGCCCTCGGCGTCGCCGCCGTGCTGGTCCGCCAGGTGCTGTCGGCGGATGAAGGCACCGACAGCATGAAGGAGATCGCCGGCGCCGTTCAGGAAGGCGCAGCCGCCTACCTCAACCGGCAGTTCAAGACGCTGTCCGTGTTCGCGGCCATCGTCTTCTTCCTGCTCTTCCTCCTGCCCGCCGACTCCAACAGCGAGCGCATCGGCCGCAGCATCTTCTTCCTCGTGGGCGCGGTGTTCTCCGCGATCACCGGCTACATGGGCATGTGGCTCGCGGTGCGTGGCAACGTCCGCGTCGCAGCTGCCGCGCGCGAAGAGGGCGGCGAGCAGAAGGCGATGAAGATCGCGTTCCGCACCGGTGGTGTTGCGGGCATGTTCACCGTCGGCCTCGGTCTGTTCGGCGCTGCACTCGTCGTCCTCATCTACAAGGGCGATGCACCCAAGGTCCTTGAGGGCTTCGGCTTCGGGGCAGCACTACTCGCCATGTTCATGCGTGTCGGCGGCGGCATCTTCACCAAGGCGGCTGACGTCGGCGCCGACCTCGTCGGCAAGGTGGAGCAGGGCATCCCCGAGGACGACCCGCGCAACGCAGCCACCATCGCCGACAACGTGGGCGACAACGTCGGCGACTGCGCCGGCATGGCTGCCGACCTCTTCGAGTCCTACGCGGTCACCCTCGTCGCGGCCCTGATCCTCGGCAAGGTCGCCTTCGGCGACATCGGCCTGGTCTTCCCGCTCGTGGTCCCGGCCATCGGCGTCGTCACTGCCGTCATCGGCATCTTCGCGGTGTCGCCGCGCACCAGCGACCGCTCCGGCATGTCGGCCATCAACCGCGGCTTCTTCATCTCCGCAGCGATCTCCGCGGTGCTGGTCACGATCGCCACCTTCTGGCTGCTGCCCGCCAAGATGCTCGACTTCAGGGGCGTCGTCACCGACAACCTCGGCCTGGGCGTGCAGATCAGCACCTTCAACCCGCGCGTGTTCGCGATCGGCTCAGTGCTCATTGGCATCCTGCTCGCTGCACTCATCCAGCAGCTCACGGCCTACTTCACCGAGACCAACCGGCGGCCCGTCGACGACGTCGCGAAGAGCTCCCTCACGGGTCCGGCCACGGTGATCCTGGCCGGCATCTCCATCGGCCTCGAATCGGCCGTCTACTCCGCACTGCTGATCGGCGCGGCCGTGTACGCGGCATTCCTGCTCGGCGGCGGCTCGGTGATCCTGTCGCTCTTCGCGATCGCGCTGGCCGGCACGGGACTGCTCACCACGGTCGGCGTCATCGTCTCGATGGACACCTTCGGCCCGGTATCCGACAACGCGCAGGGCATCGCCGAGATGTCCGGTGACGTCACTGGCGAGGGCGCGCAGGTGCTCACCCGGCTCGACGCCGTCGGCAACTCCACCAAAGCCATCACCAAGGGCATCGCGATCGCAACCGCAGTGCTGGCGGCGACCGCGCTGTTCGGTGCCTTCCGCGACGCGGTCGTCGAGGCGACGCGGGCCAGCGGCGGCCTTCCTGAAGGCATCAACACCATTCAGGAGTCGCTGCAGTACACCGGCGTCCTCGACGTCGCGAACCCGTCGAACCTCGTCGGCCTGATCATTGGCGCGGCCGTGGTCTTCTACTTCTCCGGCTTGGCGATCAACGCCGTGTCTCGTGCGGCGGGCGCGGTGATCTTCGAGGTGCGTCGCCAGTTCCGCGACCACCCGGGGATCATGGACTACACCGAGAAGCCGGAGTACGGCAAGGTCGTCGACATCGTCACGCGCGACTCCCTGCGCGAGCTGGTGACCCCGGGCCTGCTCGCCGTCCTCACGCCGATCGCGGTGGGCATGAGCCTGGGCATCGGGCCGCTGGGCGCCTACCTCGCCGGCACCATCGCCACCGGCGTCCTCATGGCCGTGTTCTTGTCGAACTCAGGCGGCGCGTGGGACAACGCCAAGAAGTTCGTCGAGGACGGCAACTTCGGCGGCAAGGGCTCCGAGGCGCACTCCGCCACGGTCATCGGCGACACGGTCGGCGACCCGTTCAAGGACACCGCCGGCCCGGCCATCAACCCGCTGATCAAGGTCATGAACCTCGTCGCCCTGCTGGTGGCCCCGATGGTCGTGGGCATGAGCATCGGCGAGCGGGCCAACGCGCCGCTGCGCTGGGTGATCGCGATCGTGGCCATCCTCATCGTCGTGGCCTCGGTGATCGTCTCGAAGCGTCGCCCGGTGGCGGTCGGGGACATGCCGGTCGAGATCTCGGCCTGAAGGGAACTATTGAACCCCCTGTCCCGACATGCGGGACAGGGGGTTCTTCTTCGGTCCCCCGGGGGGACCGGCCTTTGCGAGGCCGTGCCGGGGGCGGGTTCGAGTTGACAGAACCGGTTGTCATACCGTCAGACTCCGGCCCGAAGAGCGGTAATCCCCGACACGGTCGACCGATGGGAGAGGCAGGCACGTGGCAGACAAGACCCTGGTGATCGTCGAATCGCCCGCCAAGGCGAAGAAGATCGCTGGCTACCTTGGCCCTGACTACACGGTCATGGCCTCGGTCGGTCACGTCCGCGACCTTGCCTCCAAGGCCTCCGAACTGCCTGAGGCCGACCGCAAGAAGCCGTGGGCGAAGCTCGCCGTCGACGTCGACCACGACTTCGAGGCGCACTACGTGGTGCACGAGTCGAAGAAGAAGACGATCGCCGACCTGAAGCGGGCGCTGAAGGACGCGGACGAGCTCCTGCTCGCCACTGACGAGGACCGCGAGGGCGAGGCGATCGCCTGGCACCTCTTGGAGGTCCTGCGCCCGAAGGTTCCCGTCCAGCGCATGGTCTTCAACGAGATCACGCCCGAGGCGATCCGCGAGGCGGTGGCCCACCCGCGCGATCTCGACATGCAGCTCGTCCAGGCGCAGGAGACCCGTCGCATCGTCGACCGCCTCTACGGATACCCGGTGTCCGAGGTGCTGTGGAAGAAGATCGGCCGCGAGGCCAAGTCGGCCGGGCGCGTCCAGTCGGTGGCCGTCCGCCTGGTCGTCGACCGTGAGCGCGAGCGCATCGCCTTCCGCGCTGCCGGCTACTGGGACCTCGTCGGCACCTTCACTCCGGACGGCTTCGACGCGAAGCTGTCATCGGTCGATGGTGTCCGCGTGGCTGGCGGCGGCGACTTCACGCAGCAGGGTGCACTGAAGAAGGACACCGTCGTCCTGCTCGACGAGACGACGGCCCGCGAGCTCGCCTCGGGGCTGGCTGGCGCTTCGTTCACCGTGCGGTCGGTCGTGCAGAAACCCGGGCAGCGGCAGCCGAAGGCGCCGTTCATCACCTCGACGCTGCAGCAGGAGGCTTCCAGTCGCCTGCGGTGGGGCAGCCAGCGCACGATGCGGGTCGCACAGTCGCTGTACGAGAACGGCTACATCACCTACATGCGCACCGACTCGGTGAACCTGTCCGAGCAGGCTTTGAACGCGGCCCGCACCCAGGCCCGCGAGCTCTACGGACCGGAGTACGTCGCCGACCGTCCCCGCGTCTACCCGAGCAAGGTGAAGAACGCGCAGGAGGCGCACGAGGCGATCCGTCCGGCCGGCGACTCCTTCCGCACGCCCGGTGAGGTCTCGCGGGAGCTGAATGCCGACGAGTTCGCGTTGTACGACCTCGTCTGGAAGCGCACCGTCGCCTCGCAGATGGCCAACGCACGCGTTGCGACCACGACCGTCAAGCTCGGCGCACTCGCCGCCAACGGCCGTGATGCTGAGTTCACCGCATCCGGCACGGTCATCGTCTTCCCCGGATTCCTGGCGGCGCTCAAGGACATCGCCGAGGAGCCGACCAACGGCGACGCTGACGATGACCGCGAGCGCGAGCTACCCGATCTTCGCGAGGGGCAGTCGGTCACGGCCACGTCGCTGGAGCCGATCGGGCACATCACGTCCCCGCCGCCGCGCTACACCGAGGCGAAGTTGGTGGCCAAGCTCGAGGAGCTCGGCATCGGGCGCCCGTCGACCTACGCATCGATCATGTCGACGATCATCGACCGTGGCTACGTGTGGAAGAAGGGCTCGGCCCTTGTGCCGTCCTTCACCGCGTTCTCGGTCGTGCGTCTGCTGGAGGAGCACTTCACGGCGCTCATCGACTACCAGTTCACCGCGAACATGGAGGACGTCCTCGACCTCATCTCCATCGGCGAGGCCGACAAGGTCGCCCAGCTCGAGGCGTTCTGGCGCGGTGGCCACAGCGTCAGCGGTGACTTCCCAGGAGTGAAGCCGCTCACCGAGGACCTTGGCGCCATCGACGCGCGCGGCATCGCGACGACGCCGATCGCCGGGACGGACGCTGTCCTGCGCGTGGGCCGTTACGGCGCCTACGTAGAGCGTGGCGAGGAGCGGGCCAACATCCCGATCGACCTCGCACCCGACGAGCTCACTGCCGAGCTGGCGGAGAAGCTGCTGAGCGAGCCTTCGGGTGACCGCGAGCTCGGCGTCGATCCCGACACGGGGCTCACGGTGCTCTCCAAGTCGGGTCGTTACGGGCCTTACGTCACCGAGGTGCTGCCGGAGGGATCGCCGAAGTCGGCGAAGCCTCGTACCGCATCGCTGTTCGCCTCGATGACGCCGTCGACGGTCACGCTCGAGGAGGCGCTTCGACTGCTGAGCCTTCCCCGCGTGGTCGGCACCGACCCGGCCGATGGCATCGAGATCCTCGCGCAGAACGGTCGCTACGGTCCGTACCTCACCAAGGAGAAGGACTCCCGCTCGCTCGCCGGCGAGGAGCAGATCTTCACGGTGACCCTCGACGAGGCGCTCGCGATCTTCGCGCAGCCGAAGCAGCGTCGCGGCCAGGGTCAGGCCAAGCCGCCGCTGCGCGAGCTCGGCAACGACCCGACCACGGGCAAGCACATGGTGATCAAGGACGGCCGCTTCGGCCCGTACGTCACCGACGGCGAGACGAACGCGTCACTGCGCACCGCCGACGATCCGGCGACCATCTCGGTGGAGCGGGCCAGCGACCTCCTGTCCGAGCGACGTCTGAAGGAGTCGCTCGAGGGCGGGGCGCCGAAGAAGACGACCCGTCGGGTCGTCAAGCGCGGTGCGGCGAAGAAGACCGCGGCCAAGAAGTCCGCGGCCAAGAAGACCGCAGCCAAGAAGACCGCAGCGGCCGGATCGCGCTGACCATGCCGGACGCGCGCGGCTTCTTCATCGCGTTCGAGGGTGGCGAGGGCGCGGGCAAGTCCACGCAGGAGCGACTGCTCGCCGATGCACTCAGCGGTATGGGTCATGCCGTCGTTCGCACCCGCGAGCCCGGGGGCACGCCGGCCGGCGAGGCGATGCGGCATGTGGTGCTCAGTCCGGAGTTCGCCGGTCTTGACCCGCGTGCTGAGGCGCTGCTCTTCGCGGCGTCCCGCGGCGAGCACGTGGCGCGCGTCATCCGGCCGGCGCTGGAGCGCGGCGACATTGTCATCTGCGATCGGTACTTGGACTCATCCGTCGCGTACCAGGGCCACGGCCGCGACCTGGGATCTCAGCATGTGCGCGACCTAAGCCTGTGGGCGACCCGAGACCTTCTGCCGAACCTGACTGTCCTGCTCGACATCGACCCGGAGGTTGGACTGTCGCGAGTATCCGACCCCGACCGGCTGGAGGCCGAGCCGCTGGCCTACCACCAGCGGGTTCGCGACGCCTTCCTCGTGATCGCGGCCGACGAGCCGCAGCGGTACCAGGTGCTGGACGGGACCCGTCCGCCCGAGGAACTCGCTGCCGCCATCCTGGAGCGCGTCCGACTGGAGCTGGACCGCGCACGATGAGCAGCATCTGGGACCGCTTGGTGGGTCAGCAGCATGTCGTGGACGAGCTGTCGCACGCGGTTTCGGACGCGGGAAAGATCGTCATGGGCGAGCACGGCCCCGCGATGACGCATGCGTGGCTGATCACCGGTCCACCTGGCTCCGGCCGGTCCACGGCCGCGACGTCGTTCGCCGCCGCCCTGGTGTGCCCGGAGGACGGCTGCGGGGTGTGCGAGGCGTGCCGCACGGCACCCATAGGCGGACACCCGGACGTCAACGTCGTCTCCACCGACACGCTCAGCTACAAGACCGAGGATGCGCGCGACCTGGTGCTCAAGTCGGAGATGTCACCGATCAAGAGTCACTGGCATGTCATCGTCATGGAGGATGCCGACCGGCTGACCGACACCGCAGTGAACGTGCTTCTCAAGTCCCTGGAGGAGCCGCCTCCGCACACGGTGTGGGTGCTGTGCGCGCCGAGTGTCGAGGACGTTCTGCCGACGATCCAGTCGCGTACGCGGCACGTCCCGTTGCGCACTCCGTCCAGCACGGACGTGGCCCAGTTGCTCATCGACAACTACGGCGTCGACGTCGCGATGGCGTCCTTCGCGGCACGTGCTTCGCAGGGTCACATCGGACGC
>Ga0194063_10000878_pt1 | contig 20596 bp, 19 predicted proteins | sample SepL3720m_MetaG_FD_155459 | JGI IMG/M metagenome (GOLD analysis project Ga0194063, IMG submission 155459) | Anoxic zone freshwater microbial communities from boreal shield lake in IISD Experimental Lakes Area, Ontario, Canada - Sep2016-L373-20m | ecosystem: Environmental > Aquatic > Freshwater...
GTATTCCCCGAATGGATACACATCTTTTATATAGGGAAGATTTTTCAAGTTGTTTAATAATTGTAACATATTAGCAGATTTGGCAGCCCACAAAGGATATTCAAATTCATCTACAATACCCTGAGGCGTATTGATGGTTAGTATTTGTCCTTTTTGTATCAATGCTACTTTATCGCATAAACTAGCTTCATCCATATACGGAGTAGATACCAGGATGGTGATTCCTTGTGCTTTTAGCCCTTTCAACATTTCCCAAAATTCTTTCCTGGAAACGGCATCTACCCCTGTAGTGGGCTCATCCAAAAACAATACCTCGGGCCGATGAATCAAGGCACAACTCAATGCCAATTTTTGTTTCATTCCGCCTGACAACTTCCCTGCTTTTCGTTTTTTGAATGGCTCTATTTGAACATATATGTCTTTGATAAGATCATAGTTCTCTTCAATGCTGGTATTAAAGATGGTTGCGAAAAAATTCAAATTTTCTTCCACTGACAAATCGGGATACAATGAAAATTTACCTGGCATATAGCCTATTCTTTTTCGTATCTCTTTAAAGGATAGCACTACATCCATCCCTTCAACAGTAGCGGTGCCTTTATCGGCCAATAGCAATGTAGTCAGTATCCGAAACAAAGTTGTTTTACCAGCTCCGTCAGGACCTATGATGCCGAATAAAGACCCTGTTTCTACTTCAAAAGAAATGTCGTGCAATGCAGTAATCTCTCCTTTCTTACCGTACGACTTGCTGATATTTTTTACAACTATTGATTGCATGATTTAAAATTTGGCCTCCCCATACATGCCGATTTTAAGAAAGCCATCGTTTTTAACTTTTACTTTAATGGCATATACAAGGTTGACTCTTTCCTCTTTCGTTTGAATGGTTTTAGGAGTGAACTCTGCTTTATCTGCAATCCAAATAATATTGCCTGCATATTCCTTGTACTTTTTTTCTCCATCATCGATAAAAACTTTTACTAGTTGCCCAATTTTTATTTGAGATAATTGAGTCCCCGAAACATAGGCCCTTAATTGTAGATAAGTAAGATCTGCTATTTTATACAATGGCTTTGCAGCTGCGGTTACTTCACCTTCTTCTGCATACTTGGTAGTAACAGTGCCCGTAACAGGATTAACAATAGCTGCTCTTTGTTCCATATCCTGCAATTGCGCTGCTCGCTTGCGAAGTGGATCTGCCTCACTTAATATACTCCTGTTTTGGGTGGCGATATTATTTTTTTGAACATTGATTTGCTGCTTAGTTACATTCATCATTTTAGTGGTGGTTTCCACCTGAGCATTCATATCATCTAATTGCTTGCTGGTTGCAGCATCTGCTTTTAACAAATTTTCAATTCGACTACGCTCTTGCAATAGATTGTTAAGCTGCGACTGTTGCACTGCTAATTGATTTTGCAATAATTGAATGGAAGGGCCAGGGTCGGCAGTCTTTTGTCCCAATGTATTGATACTGGCTTCCACCTGCTCTTTTTGCAATGCAAGATTACGCGCATCAATAGTTCCAATGATGGAATCCTTTGCCAACAAATCGCCTTCCTCTACTTTGAGTGAAATTATCTTTCCTGATAATTCCGAGGATACGATGGTTTCTTCTGCTTCAAAGCTACCAGAAGCGTCCATTTTAATACTAGCATCCTTGCAAGCAGTAAAAAATAAAAGCCCTGCCATTGTACTACCTAAAATAATTTTTCTCATGCTGTAAATTTTAAATTCTATTTTTTATTGAATTTGTATACCATTCCTCCAACTGTTATTTATTAAGACCCGCAACAGTTTTGTAATTAATCTGTGCTTGTAAACCTTGCATCTCATGAATAATTAGTGACTGACGCGCTAGGTCAGCTGCATTTACTTCCCTTAAAAAATCATTGGCCGTAATTACTCCATTATCCAATTGGGACTGCGCAGCCGCTTTGATATTTTCCCGCAATTGAATAATCTCTTTATCCTTTTCTATCAGCTGTTTCCACTTTAACATCTCTGCTTTCACTTGCAATAATTGCGAATTCGTATTTAATAAAAATGTTTCCTTTTGAAGCTCCACTATTTTTTTATTAATATTCAGTTGCTGCTGTTCTCTTTTTTGGGTATACAATCCACTCAATGACCAATTGATTCGTAAGCCAGTTGTATAAAAAAATGCAAACTCATTTTTAAGAAAATTCAATCCCGGCCTACCATAGCCACCTTGTAGAAACCAACCAGCCTTGGGCAAATTTTTTGCTTGAATAATTTTTTCTTGTCCCGAGATAAGATTTTGCTGATAGCTAAACAAATTAAGTTCGGGCCTTTGAATCGGTGGGGTTTCAGCTAATAATAACATGGCGGGTCGTTCCAGTTTTGTAGTCGGTGGCAGCGACTGGTTGATGAATAATCCCAACATATCGAGCAATCCATTTTTATTGGACTGAAGCTCTATCAACCTTTGCTCGTTTTTAAGGTATTCCGCTTTTAATACATTGAGATTGGATTTGAAACTTACGCCATTATTTACTTGAGCAGTTACTTTATTAATACCCGTCTGTATATCATTTTGCACTAGGTCTATTTGCCGAATTTGTTCTTCCAGCAGCAGGATGCCCAGGAATAATTGATTGATGCGTTCGTATAATTTATATAGTTCTACATTTATTTTTTCTTCTTCTAGTTTCTCACTCAGCGTTTGTATTTTTTTTTGTTCATTCATTAGCCCTCCGTCGTAAATAAGTTGATTTACTTCAGCTACCAATTTATATTGATCCTTACTGGGTGGCTGAATAGTTATGCCTGGAAGAGGAATACTAATGGAAGTGACTGCCGACTGATAAGACGCTTGTGCACTTATATTAAATTGCGGCAAATATCCCTTATTGATGTTTTCAATACTTAAACCAGTCGTTTGCTTAATTAGATCACGCTGTTTAACCAGTGGATAATTTTGAATCGCATTTTCATATGCAGCTTCCAATGTCAATGGAACAGCCAATTGAGCATTTGCTTCTGCAATTAGACAAGCAACAATAAAAATCATTTTTTTCATACGTATCATTTATTCGCCTTTTTCAAATAGTGTATTATTTTCGGATTGATTCAATAATGAATCGGGGTATTTCTTTTCTTCGCTCTTCCATTATTTTTTTAAAATGCGCATCATCCATCTGCAAGGCTTTTTGCATCATCGGCTTGGCTATAAACGGAAAGACTGTCATAGATAGCAAATGCATTAATAAATGAACCGGTTGAATGCGGCGAATGGTACCTTTCTTAATTTCTCGCTCCATTTGTTCCACTAATCGAATCGGATTAGGAAGATTTGCTTTCGCCCAACTTGAATTCAGAAATTTTTCAGGATCTCTGTTTAACTCATTCATGATAAACCAAGCTAAGTAGGGATGATGCATCATTTCGGTGATGTATTCATCGCAAAAACGCTCAATTTTTTCAAATAATGGTAGTGCCGACTCAAAAATTGAATTAATCTTGGGGAAGAATTTCTGTGCCTCTTCCATAAAGATTACTTCAAATAATTTTTCCTTGTCTCTAAAATAATAATGCAGTAAAGCCTTGTTGATGCCTGCTTCATCAGCAATATCCTGCATACGAGCGCCTGCCATGCCATGGGTAGTAAATACCTTTTTAGCAGCCAGTAATATTTTTTCTTCCGCGGTCTTATCTATTTTATTTTTAACCATATAGTTTAACCAAATGGTTAACAAAAATAGAACAAAATAAAATATACCCAAAATTTATTTTTGTGGTCAAATAATAAAGGGGGCACATTGCCCCCTTTTCAGTGTATTTGTCAGTATTTTATTCGGCCCAACTCATCACATAATCATCGTTTTCGATTTCAATCGCCACCTTGGTCAATTGCAGTGGCCGAAAAGTATCTACCATTACTGCTAGCTCTTTCGTTTCTTTTGCCCCGATGCTTTTTTCTACTGCGCCAGGATGAGGACCATGGGGAATGCCTGCAGGATGCAGTGTGATCATTCCTCGAGTAACATGCTTGCGACTCATAAACTCCCCTTCTACATAATACAGTACTTCGTCGCTATCTATATTACTATGATTATAGGGTGCGGGTATTGCGTCGGGATGATAATCGTATAAACGAGGCACAAAGGAACATACCACGAAAGCATTGGTTTCAAAAGTTTGATGCACTGGAGGTGGCTGATGCACCCTTCCTGTTATTGGTTCAAAGTCATGGATTGAAAAAACATATGGATAGCAACAGCCATCCCAACCAACCACATCAAAAGGATGGGTGCCATAATGCAATCCATACAAGATTCCTTTTTTCTTTGTCTTGATTAGAAAGTCTCCTTTCTGATCGATGGTTTCTAACCGATGAGGCGGCCGAATATCTCTTTCACAAAAGGGCGCATGCTCCATCAATTGTCCATAATTACTGAGATATCGTTTAGGAAAGCGAAGCGGCGAAAAAGATTCAACAATGAATAACCTGTTTTTATCATCCTTGAATTCCATTTGATAAATAGTTCCCCTTGGCACCACTACATAATCACCGGGAGAAAAATCCAATGCCCCGTAGGGCGATTTTAAAGTACCAGATCCCTCATGAACAAAAATCATTTCATCTGCATCTGCATTTTTATAGAAATAATCGGTCATGCTTTTTTGTGGAGCTGCCAATACAATATGACAATCGCTGTTAACCAATACCGCCTTTCTACTTTGCAAGTAATCGGACTCGGGCTTTAAATTAAAACCTTCTAAACTGCGATGCTTTAGCATTTTTTCTTCTGCTATTTCAGGCGATACATCAATTGGGGCATCTGTTTTAATAATAATGGTAGGAGGATAAGTATGATATAACAAAGAATAATCATTACTGAAGCCCTCTGTACTGAATAATTGTTCGCTATACAGTTCCCCATTGGGTTTGCGAAACTGCACATGCCGTTTGTGTGGAATTGATCCAAGCGTATAATAATGAGACATACCGAAAAATATTTAATGAAATAAATTAGTTTGGCAATGTAGGAGGATGCTTTATAAGCATAGTTCCAATGAGGAAAGTAAAAAAATATACTTCCACTTACGCTTATCAATATAATATGTAAAATTTCTTTTGAGGGGCATGGTCAAGCTGATATTGTAAATTTACAATTAAATTCATTCAAATGACAAGGATTGGTCTATTATCAGATACCCATGGATACCTCGACGATAGCATCTTGGAGCATTTTCAACATTGTGATGAAATTTGGCATGCTGGAGATTGGGGTGAAGGCGATTTACTTGAAAAATTAGCGGCCTTTAAGCCCTTGAGATCCGTCTATGGCAATATCGACAGTTTAGCAATTAGAAATAGATTTCCGGAAGTATTGCTATTTGACTGCGAAGCGGTGAAAGTAATGATTAAACATATCGGCGGTTATCCTCCCAAATACAATACAGCAACAAAAAAACAAATAAAAGAAGCTCAACCACACATATTCATTAGCGGCCATAGTCATATTCTGAAAATAATGTATGACGAGCAATTGGCTTGCCTGCACATGAACCCAGGCGCAGCGGGCAAACAGGGATGGCATAAAGTACGCACCCTTATTCGATTTACGATTGATGGCAAGGACATCAGCAACTGCGAAGTAATTGAACTGGCAGGGCGATAAATCTAATTACTCTACCCAATCAGCCAAGAAAATATTGGTATCCCTTGTTCCTCCGTTATTCCTATTGCTGCAGAAAATAATTTTTTTGCCATCGGGACTAAACATAGGGAATGCATCAAATGCTTTTTCGGTAGAAATTTTTTCTAAACCAGATCCATCTTCATTGATAATAAACAAATTGAAAGGAAAACCTCTTTTGCTTTGATGGTTACTGGCAAAAATGATTCTTTTATTATCAGGCATAAAGGCCGGCGCCCAGTTGGCATTGCCAAAATGAGTGACCTGCTTTACATTGCTGCCATCTACATTGGCAGTGAACACTTCCATATTGGTTGGTGCCACTAAATTTTCAGCTAAAAATTCTTTGTATTCTTTTACTTCTGCTTCAGCGGTCGGCCTACTTGCACGCCAGATGATTTTTTTGCCATCAGGGCTAAACCATGCCCCTCCGTCATAACCCAGTGTATTGGTTACTTTTTTTTCTTTCCCAGATTTAAGATCCATGATGTACAAATCGATATCTCCATCTTTATCGCTGGTATAAATCATTTTTTTTCCGTCAGGTGAAATGGTAGCTTCTGCATCATACCCCTTGCTATGGGTCAATTGCTTTACAATTTTACCATTGAGGTCAGCCATGAAAATATCGTAGCTATCATATAAAGGCCAAATGTATTTATTGCCATATTTTTTACGGTCTGGTACAGCTGGACAAGAATCACCACCTAAATGCGTAGACGCATACACGATGTGTTTGCCATCTTTCAAAAAGGCAGCACAAGTTGTTCTGCCTTTTCCTGAACTAATTAGTTTGGGCTTAAAACTTTCGCCCTTAGCTGGTACTTTGCCAATAAAAATCTCATCGCATAGTATCCCTTCTTTTGGATTTGTTTTCTGAAAAATAATCCACTTGCCATCGAAACTAAAATAAGCCTCCGCATTATCGCCACCAAAAGTCAATTGTTGTACATTCTTAAAATGCTTTTCCCCAGGAAAATGAATAGTATCGTCGGGAGGTGCAATAGACAATTGCTTTAACACATCGCCAGTATTTAATCTAAAAGCACTGGCCAGTACAAGGATTGCAAGCGCACAAATGGAGAAAATAAGGATTTTTTTCATACTCAAAATATATAAGAGGCAAAGGTAAAGATCTTAAAACGGTAATTTGTCAAAAAATTGTAAGCTTACTTAATTTATTGCCTTTATTTTTGTAACTCAATTGATAGAAATGAAATTTTTTTCGCTCCTTGGGCTGGCCGTATTCTTTTTAGCAGCCTGTAATAATGCCAACACCGAAAAAGCGGTTACCTCAGCCGAAGTGAGCACAATGGAATCCAATCTTCAAAATGCGATTCAACATTTTCCAGACTCTTTACTGTTAAGAGAAAACTTGATTCAATATTTTAGCGATATTAAAAACTACCCTAAAGCCATTCAAGAAACAGAAAAGGTATTAAGCAAAGACAGTAACAATATCAGGTTTTGGCATATCAAAGCCCAACTATACTTTTTTGCTGAAGACACTTTAAATAGTATAAAAGCCTACGAAAAATGTATTGACATTTTTCCTGATCCAGGCGATTTGATGGATTTGGGCAGTCTGTATGCAGCTACCAAAAACCCTAACGCCCTCGCCATTGCAGATGCTTTAATCATTGGCAAAAAAGCAGATGCAGAAAAAGAGGCGCTATTTATTAAAGGACTTTATTATACTTTTTTAGGCGAAAAAATGAAAGCCATTGGTTTTTTTGACCAATGCCTACAACTAGATTATACATTCATGTTTGCCTACAGAGAAAAAGCCATTGCACTCTACGACTTAGCAAAATATGAGGAAGCCCTAGAGGTATTAGATAAGGCACTCACCTTACAGAATGGTTTTGATGAGGGTTATTATTGGGAGGGCCGTTGTTTAGAAAAACTGAACAAACAATCTTCAGCCATTGAAAGTTACCAATCAGCGATTGCTGCTGCCCAACAAAATAATGATGACAATCAGGAAGCAAGAGATGCACTGGCCAGGCTTGGCATCAAAACACCTTAATCTTATTAGATTTAATAGTAGGATCAATCAATGGCAAAATAAAAATTGTACTTTTATAAAATAATTCATCCATATGGCATTTATCGCCCCTTCCCTTTTATCAGCCAATTTTCTTGATTTGCAATCAGATTGCAACATGCTCAATAAAAGTGAAGCAGATTGGTTTCATTTAGACGTGATGGATGGCAGGTTTGTTCCCAATATTTCTTTTGGGCCTATGCTGATTGATTTTTTTAGAAAGGCCACTACCAAAACCTGCGATGTACATTTAATGATTGAGGAACCAGAAAAATATGCGGAGGCTTTTAAAAAAGCTGGGGCAGACATCTTAACTGTTCATATTGAAGCCTGCACTCATTTGCATCGTAATATTCAACAGATAAAACAATTGGGCATGCAGGCAGGTGTAGCGCTTAACCCACATACTTCGGTATCGCTATTGAAGGATGTACTCAAAGACATTGATGTGGTTTGTTTGATGAGTGTTAATCCTGGTTTTGGCGGACAATCATTTATACCACAAACCTTACAGAAAATTCAGGAATTGAAAAAAATGATTGTAGCCCTAGGCGCTACAACTAAGATAGAAATTGACGGTGGCGTAACACTTGAAAATGCCCCAAGTATCATTGCAGCTGGGGCTGATGTATTAGTAGCAGGCAATACTGTTTTCAAATCAGCCAACCCAACGGCTACCATTGCGGCCCTCAAAGCTTTATAGATGTTGAGAAGCCTGCTTCAGCACAAATAAATGCTTTATTCAGTTTGACTATACAATAGGAATCCCTGATTTTTGCAAGCGTTTTTTCTCCACCAGCTTAGTTTTTAATTTTCAGAAGAGGATACCAAATTCCAATAGCATGCACAAGGGCACAATTGTTTTATACATTTCCTGCTTGAATTAATAATGATAAAAATAAAATAAGCTAACTTCATGTCATGAGATTTTTCGCAATTATTACCATTCTCTTTATTTCCTTATCTGCTGCTGCTCAGAAGAAAACGGCTTGGGTTAGTGGCAAAATCATGGATGCGTTTGATCGGCCAATTTCAAAGGCAAGCATTCTAATTTTGGGAAAGCAAACAGGTACTACTAGTGACGATAGTGGTCATTTTCGCATAGCCGTTCCCGCTGAAAAAACACTCGCATTAATTTTTAGTCACAGTGGCTTTACCGAAGTTCAAAAGAATTTATACCTAAGCGAAAATGAGGAAGAGCAATTAACCATTACCATGGAAATTGGCGGCAAAACGATGGAAACAGTGGTGGTACAAGATTTCAAGGAAAGAAAAGAAATTAGTTTAATAAAGATAAATCCAAAAAATGCACTTACCCTTCCCAGTACAATTGGTGGCATCGAAGGGTTGATTAAAATTTTAGTAGGAAGCAACAATGAATTAACCTCTCAATATAGTGTTAGAGGAGGAAATTACGATGAGAACCTAATGTATGTAAATGATTTTGAAATTTTCAGGCCTTATTTAGTTAGAAGTGGCCAACAAGAGGGATTAAGTTTTATTAACCCAGAGATGGCCAAGAATGTAAATTTTTACAACGGTGGCTTTCAAGCAAAGTATGGAGATAAAATGAGCAGTGTATTGGATATCCAATACAAAAAGCCAAAAGCATTTGGCGGCTCTGTTTACATAAGCTTATTAGAGCAAGGGCTACACCTGGAAGGTGCAGATAAAAAAGGCAAGGCCACTTATTTGCTAGGCATTCGGAATAAAAGCAATCGGAATTTATTGAGCAGCCAAGAAACCCGCGGTGCTTACATACCTAGTGCTTCTGATGCGCAAGCTTTTATTACTTATAAATTAAGCGACAAATGGCAATTGGAATTTTTGGGCAACCTATCTGGCACTAAATTTTTCATGATTCCTGAATCTGCCAAAAAAACATCCTCGGTGTTTTCTCCTTTTTTCACTGCTAATCTAGGATTGGATATTTTCTTTGAAGGCCAGGAGAAAGATGCTTATCAAACCAGTTTATTAGGATTTAGTATCGTATATGATCCCATCAAAACAATGAAATTGAAGTGGATGATCAGTCGATTTAAAAATAAGGAAGAAGAAAATTTCGACATCGCAGGTGCTTATTTATTTGGCGACAGAGACTTCGACAATACCAGTAGTACATATGGCCAAATCACGAATCCCCTAGGTGCCGGCTATTACCAGAATTATGGAAGAAATAAATTATCGATTGAAGTTTTGAATGCTGGACTCAAAGGAAGTATTGATAAGGGCAAACATTTTATACAATTTGGCAATAATATTGAGCAAACCAAGATTGATGACCGACTTAGTGAATGGGAGTATCAGGACAGTGCGGGCTATTCTCTTCCCAACCAAGCAGCCAATTTGAATTTATTTAAAGTATTAAAATCAACTGCTGATCTTACGATACAAAAATTCAGTGGCTATGTGCAGGATAATATTCGCTTGGGTTCACTGAATCGCGACATTAGCTTACAAGCTGGCATACGTTACAATTACAATACACTCAACAAAGAATTTTTAATTAGTCCAAGGGCACAGATAAGTTTCAAGCCCAATTGGAAAAAAGATGTGTCTTTTAAAATAGCGGCAGGCATTTATGATCAGCCCCCTTTTTATCGAGAAATAAGAAAGTATAATGGCAGCCTGAATACTGCATTGAAGGCGCAAAAGAGCCTGCAATTAGTAATGGGCATGGATTATAATTTCAAGAATAGCAATCGACCCTTTAGGATGACAGCAGAAGCTTATTATAAGAGCATGAAGGATGTGGTAGCCTACGATATAGACAATGTAAAGATTCGATATTTGGGAAATAATAACGCCAAAGCATATACTACCGGTATTGAAATGAGATTTTTTGGAGAATTGGTAAAAGATGCAGAAAGTTGGTTAAGTATTGGACTTATGCGAAGTCGCGAAAACCTGAATAACGATTATTATTATCAATACAAAAATGCTGCAGGCGAAATCATTCGTGCTAATTCAACCGACCAAGTTGCCGTTGATAGCACCCAATACAATGTAGGCTGGCTGCGTAGGCCAACAGATAGATTAATAACCGTTGGGCTATACTTAGAAGATTATTTACCTACCAACAAAAACTTTAAAGTACATCTGAATTTATTGTATGGAAGCAATATGAGTTATAATATTCCCAATAGTGTAAAATACCGCAATGCACTTATTATAGAACCATATATACGTGCAGACATTGGATTCAGTGCGCTATTACTAAGCGAAAAGAACAAACGCAGAAGTCATAGTCCCTTTAAAGACATTGAAAATATATGGGCAAGTTTTGAAGTATTCAATTTAATCGACCGCCCCAATACCATTTCCTATCAGTTGGTAAAAGATTTTGCCAATAATGTTTTTAGCATTCCCAATCGGCTTACTCCGCGCCTGGTAAATTTCAAGTTGATTGCAAGATTTTAATGCTTAACCTTTTTTTAATACAATAATATTTTCAGGAGAAATATGCATCATTGTATTATCATACTGCTTAAGAACAGCTCTATAGCTACTGAACTTTTCCACCGAATTTCTATTTGTGTGAATAAGTAAATTTGTAACATAACATTTCTATTTCGTTAATTTGGATAAGAAGGTTTTAATAATAAGTTCTTTTTAAAAATTTATTTCTGCACTTAAACCCACTAGCATTGACAGAATCCATCATTAACCTCGAATCCGTAAACCCCATTGAATTTTTTGGCGTAAACAACGGAAAGCTAAGTATCCTAAAAAAGAAGTTCCCCCTTTTGAAAATTCTCAGTCGTGGCACACAAATGAAAATCAGTGGTAGCCCAGAACAAATTGAATCTGCCAGAGAAAAAATAGATTTAATTCTGAGCTATTTGGAAAGAAATGGCCACATGAGTGAAAATTATTTTGAGCAGATTTTAGGAGGGGATGATGAAAAAGCAATCGACAACTTTGTTGATCGAAACCCGAATGAGGTATTGGTATTTGGTCCCAATGGAAAAACGGTTAGGGCCAGAACACCCAATCAGAAAAAAATGGTGGAAGCTTGCGACATGAATGATGTTGTATTTGCCATTGGCCCTGCCGGTACTGGTAAAACATACACAGCAGTTGCCTTAGCGGTAAGGGCTTTAAAAAACAAATCGGTAAAAAAGATTATCCTCACTCGCCCTGCCGTGGAAGCAGGAGAAAGCCTAGGCTTTTTGCCAGGTGATTTGAAAGAAAAAATTGATCCCTATTTAAGACCACTTTACGATGCGTTGGATGACATGATTCCGGCGGACAAATTAGGATATTATATGCAAACGCGTACCATTGAAATTGCACCACTTGCTTATATGAGGGGGCGCACCTTGGACAATGCCTTTATTATTTTAGATGAGGCCCAAAACACCAATGACCTACAGATCAAAATGTTTTTGACAAGGATTGGCCCAAATGCAAAAGCCATTATCACTGGTGATCCCACTCAAATTGATTTACCAAAAAATCAACAAAGTGGCTTATTTAAGGCAGCACGCATTTTAAAAAACATTGATGGCATTGCCCATATTGAATTAGATGGAGAAGATGTGGTAAGGCATAAATTAGTAAAAGCCATTATCAAGGCCTATGATAAGGATAAAGAAACTGAGGATCGGCATTAATTTGACTTAAAAAATTTAACACCCTAAGCCCATAACTAATTACATTTGTTATGGGCTTTTTAAATGGCCTTCAATACATGCTGATACATTATAAGAAAAGGAATGTTTCATTTACAGCTGCTATCTTTTTTTTCCAACTCCTAATTGTTGTTAGTTTAATCACAGCTTGCAAAGCTAAAACGCCCACCACAGTTGAAAAAAGTACTACAAACCAGCAGGAGGAAATCAATAAATTGAAGCGAGCTTTCGTACAAATAAATGCAATTAAACCCTTGATACAAAATGGCGATTTAATTACTAGAACAGGAGCTGATTTTACAAGTGAGAGTCTGAGGAGTTTAAACCAGCGGGACCAGACCTATTCGCACTGTGGTATCATCAGCATAGAAAACGACAGCATTTTAGTGTACCATGCGCTGGGAGGTGATTTTAATCCCGATCAAAAAATCTTACGACAACCAATGGAGGTTTTTGCGCAGCCAGGAGATAACCGAGGCATTGGGGTTTTTCGATTTAACATATCAAATACACTGAAATCGGACGTCATTGCCATGACCCAAAAGCTATACAGACAGGGCATTATGTTTGATATGAAGTTTGATCTTGCCAGTGACGATCACATGTATTGCGCAGAATTTGTTTATAAAAGCTTTAGCTGGGGAACACATGCTCAACTGCAGTTTACAACCAGTCATATTCGTGATTTTGCCTTTGTGGGGGTAGACGATATCTTTTTGCACCCCCTTTGCCATTTGGAAAAAAGAATTGTATATAATTAGTATAGAATCCTAGAAATTAAAATTACTTTTGATTCCTAAACTAAAAACAAAGAATATGAAAAAATTATTGTTCGCGGCAACAATCATTGGAGCTGCCTTCATAGCAGGTTGTAATGGCACTGATTCCAGCAACCCTAAATCTGTATTAATTGCTTTTTTTGATGCCTTGGCTAAAAAAGATATTGCTGCAGCAAGAAAACTGTCTACTGAAAGTAGCAAAAGCATGTTAGACATGATGGAAATGGGTATGAAAATGGCGCCAGCTGATAAGAAAGAAGACCCCAAATATGATAAAACTAAAATGGAATTTGGTGAACCAAAAATTGAAGGCGACAAAGCAACTATTGAAGTAAAAGAAAAAGGTACTGGCGAAGGAACCAACTTTTCTTTGAAAAAAGAAGGTGGTGGATGGAAAGTAGCTTTCGATAAAGCTTCTATGATGCAAATGGGTGCCGATAAAATGAAAGATGGCGCTACAGATGCCCTTGATCAAATGAAGGATACCAACATTGACTCTTTAGGAAATAAAATTTCTGAAGGCATTGAAAAGTTGAATGAAAACAAAGACAAAATTGAAGAAGCTGCAAAGAAAGTAGAGGAAGCGCTGAAAAAAAATAATTAATCTCTCTTTCCCATATTTTTTAAAGCACCCCTATTTCGGGGTGCTTTTTTATTTGAAAGATGATTAACTTTAAGCATGAATTATAAATATTGGAGCCTTGTATGTTGTTTATTTATTCTTTCCTGCGGCGGAAACAATAATAAAGTAATTACTGAAACCGAAACTGCAACAGCATTTATCAAAGCCATTCAGAATGATGATTTCAAGGAAGCAGAACAATATTTACTGAAGGATGATGCCAACATGCAATTATGGAGCAGGTTTGAACAGTTTTACCACAGCAAAAATAAAACTGAATTGGACGCGCTTCGTAATTCAGACATCATCATCAACGAAATTGCAGCAGTAAGCGACACTGTTTCAATTGTCAATTACAGCAACAGTTATAAAAAAGAAAATAAGAATAAGGTGAAAGTAGTTAGGCTGAATGGCAAATGGCAAATAGATTTTAAATATACTTTCTCCGGTAACCTCTAAAAAAATAAAATTGCTTAAGAATTTCATTTTAATTGGTTTGGGTGGTGGACTAGGAAGTATGCTCAGATATGGCAGTAATTTGTTGCTGAATGGGAAACTTTTTCCATATAGTACTTTGACCGTGAATATTATTGGGAGCTTTATCATAGGACTAGTATTTGCCCTTTCAATGAAAGATCAACAATTTGATGCTAATTGGAAATTGTTTTTAACCACTGGCATCTGTGGAGGCTTCACTACCTTTTCAGCATTTTCAGTAGAAAATATGGAATTATTGCAGGCAGGGAAATGGGGCACTGCCTTAATATATATAGCAATTAGTATTTGCCTTGGAATATTAGCTGCATTTATTGGCTATAAAATCATCCAACAATAAAAGAATTATGATTAATGTATTACATCCCTGGCATGGCGCAGATTATGGCAACAAAGCGCCACAAATCGTAAATGGCCTGATTGAAATACCGCAAGGAAGTAGGGCTAAATATGAAGTTGATAAAAAAACAGGATTGTTAAAACTTGACCGGGTTATTTATTCCTCCTTCCATTATCCCATTAATTATGGATTTATTCCCCAAACACTCGGAAAGGATGGCGATGCATTGGATATACTAGTTATGTGCAGTGAAAGTATACAACCCTTGTGCCTAGTAGAAGCCAAAGTAATCGGCAATATGCAAATGATTGATACAGGTGTGCCAGATGATAAAATCATTGCAGTAGCTGCAGAGGATCCTGCCGTTAATTTTTATACGGATGTAAATGAATTACCCAAGCACTTTATCGCTCAATTAAAAAACTATTTTGAACAGTATAAAGTGCTAGAGCATAAAGTAGTTGAAATCGACGAATTTCAAAGCAAAGAAGCGGCCTATGCCATCATAGAAGAGTCGATTATTTATTATAAGACAAAATACAAAGGCCACGAATAATGAACATCAAAAAAAATAATATGGACACCCAGACAATCCTCATCATTATTCTAGTAGGCATTGCAGCAGGTATGCTCGGCGGTCTTGTTGGAGTAGGCGGCGGAATTATTATTGTACCCGCCTTGGTCTATTTTGTTGGAATGAATCAGCATTCAGCACAAGGCACATCCTTGGCAATGATTATGCTTCCTGTAGGAATATTGGGCGTATTGCAATATTACAAAAGCGGCAATGTAGATTTTAGGATTGTAGGAATACTGGCAATAGGATTTTTTATAGGCAGTTTTTTTGGAAGTAAATTGGCATTGAGCTTACCACAGGAAACCATTAAAAAAGTATTTGCAGTACTAATGATTGTCATTGCCATTAAAATGCTTTTCCTAGACAAGAAGAAAAGCACGGTAGCTTTCAAAAAACAAAACGATCAAAGTCAATCTATCTAATGCTGATTAGAAATAACGTTTAATCAATCGCAGTTTTTGCATCCTTTCTCCTGTTATTGCATTTATTATTCCTTGATTATCTATTTTATCGATGCTCACTTTTCCGGCGGCATGAATAATTTCATGTTCATTTAGCAACATACCTACATGTATTATTTTTCCTTCTTCATCATCAAAAAAAGCTAGATCACCACAATGAGCTTGTTGTATAAAGCCCACCAATTCTCCTTGATTGGCTTGCATATGTGCATCGCGGTGTAATAAAATATTTACCGCTTTATAAATATTTTGAGTAAAGCCGCTGCAATCTGTTCCAAACACACTTCTACCACCCCAGGTATAGGAAGTATTTAAATAGGACAAGCCAATTTCCTTCATCAATTTGGCAGAGGTTACAACCTTGCTTAAATCCCAAAGGTCACCCCTATACTGTATGATATTATTGTTCCAATTGGCGACATTATTATTCAAACCAGGCAATGCGCTTCCCAAAGGAATTTTCATCAATTGCCCATTCCATGAAATTTCGTTTACCCATGCCCCTGCCTGAAAAAGCCTAGGTGCATTAAAGAGTTCCTCCCCTATTTCCAATAATTGATTCAGCTGGCACCAGCCTGTGTAGGCATCATCTTTTACAACAATCTTGCACCAATTTTTTTCAACGACTGTAATAATAGCACATTCCCCAAATAAAAGCTGGCTGATCATTTCAGCTCCATACTCGGGCTTGCTTCTGATAGCGGCAACTGGCACAGCACAAATGGCATGACTCATAAATTTATTTTACACTCATTAAATTATGGAATTTACCTAAGTTTACATCTTATAATAAAATCAATCAATAGGTAAAGTACGCTTTACGTACTTACAAATTTACTTAATTATCCACTTGAAGCCCGAGCAGTACAAACATATTGAAGACAGTGAATTATTGCAGCGATTTTACACAGATCGCAATAATGAATGGCTGGGTATTGTTTTACAAAGGTATACGATGATGTTGTTAGGGGTTTGCATGAAATACCTTAAAAATGAAGAGGAAGCCAAGGATGGGGTGCAGCAAGTTTTCCTTAAGGCAATTGACGAAATACAAAAATACAAGATCACGTATTTTAAAAGCTGGATATACATGGTGGCAAAAAACCACTGCCTCATGCAATTGCGCGACAAATCGAAATTCAATACCCCCATCGACGAAAGGTTGATGGCCGTATCGGAGGAGACAGAAGGAATGGCCATTCATCTTGAAAAAGACAGGCAGTTAAACAATGTGTCGCAGGCCTTGGCACAATTGAATAAAGAGCAGCAACTATGTGTAACTTTGTTTTATCTTGAAAAGAAAAGCTACCAAGAAATTACTGAATTATCGGGCTATTCTTTGTTGCAGGTAAAAAGTCATATTCAGAATGGCAAAAGAAATCTTAAAATTTTAATGGATAAAATGACCAATGAATAATGAATTAAAAGACATATTAAGCAATAGCAATAAGGACATCGACAATCAAAAGCTGATGGATTATGTAAGCCAGGAATTGTCGAAAGAGGAAAGTCATGATTTGGAGAAAATGATGGCGGATGATGAATTTATAAATGATGCTATAGAAGGACTTGCCGGTATAAAAGACAAGAAAAATCTATCGGCCTATACGGAACAAATCAATCGACAGTTACAACAACAATTGAAGAAAAAAAATAGGAAAGAAAAAAGAAAATTAAAGGAACAGCCTTGGCTGTATTTTAGCATTGTACTCTTTTTGATTTTGGTTATTGTATCTTTTTTAATAATCAAAAAAAGCATGGATAAGTCAAGACCTCAGGCTCCTTCCAACAAAACAGTTTATTTTAATTGCAAGCAGCTCAACGATAATATTTTCCAAGGATAATATTAAGATTTCTCGCGCCATACAATTCCATAAAATTTACGGTAAAAAAAATCCCCGGTTGAATGAACAACCGGGGAGGAAGTATTCAATTAAATTATTGTTTTACTAGATGCAGCACTTTGGTTTTGCCATTGGCTGAGCTACCATAAATTTGGTAGGTACCCGCAGACAAGTTGCCGACTTTCATATCAATGGCATTGAAACCGCTTATTAGGTTGGCATTTTGTTGTGCAACAATTCTGCCTGCCATATCAGTTATTACAATATCCATTTTAACTTGTTCAGCTGCACTGATATTCAGTTTAAACTGTCCGTTGGTAACAGGGTTGGGAGTAATATTGATGATTTCAAATCCTTTACTTGCACTCAACAAAGCAACAACACTGCTGTAAGTTGTCACTCCATTATCATCCGTCATTTTTAAACGGTAGTAATTAACACCTGATACGGGGTTACTGTTTACGAAATTGAATGGTGATAGACAACGCAATGCAGTTTCTTTAGCAGTATATAATGTATGGAAGCGAATTCCATCATTACTGGTTTCTACACTAAAGTTTACAAACTGTGTATTAGTGCTGCTCACTTTCCAATCAAGTGTATGGCTATTGCCTTGCTTGCTTCCACGGAAGTATTCCATTTTTACAGGAATAGCACCAGAAGTATTCACATAGATATCATCTAGTGTAATATACCAAGGAGTACCATTAATTACGCCATGAAACCCTATATAATAATCGCCACTAGTTGGAGGAGTAAAGATTCCACTTAGTTGAGCATAAGTAGCATTTAATCCTGCAGAAGCTACCACGGTATTGGTCATGCCTGCACTTGTACCTGTAGTACCATATTTAATTTCAAATGTTGCATCAGTTAGTGAAGCGCCATCTTGTCTGGCCCAACAAGAAACATCATATGATGTGCCACCTATTAATGTAAACTTCCTGAACAACCAAGCATCACCAGAATAATGCAGATAAGCATCCCAGGTACCACTATGTGGTGTTCTATTATAGCTTGTAAGTGTACTATTTGCCATGAAAGAATAAGATCCTATAATTTCCTGTGACCAGCAATTTGAAACAATAGCTTGATCTGTATATCCAGTTTCAAATCCTTCATTGTAAGGGAAGCTAGAAGTAGGGTTACATAAAGTCACAAAAGTTTTAGGACCTGCCCATGAACTTTGACTGGGACCAGCACAATTGGCTCTTACATAAAAAGCATAATTGGTATTGGGATTCAAACCAGATAAAGTATATGGATTGGAAACCCCAGTAATAGTTGTTCCAGTTCCTTGTGTAAATCCAGCAGAACCATATTCAATATCAAATGTAGAAGCAGAAGAGGTCCAACTGAGATCAGCACTGGTTGTAGTGATTCCTCCTATTGTTAAAAGCGTTGGACTTGGACATGCTGGTATAGCTTCCCAAACAACATTATCAACATACACATAACTGTAAGTAGTAGTTAAAGGATGTTTGAAAGCAATATAATGATCTGTTCCGCTATATGCAGCAAAACTAATAACATATTCAGTCCAACCCGTTGTACTCAATCCTGTAACCGTTTGGAAGGTAGTAAAGGTTGCAGGATTTGTAGGATCCGACATCGTTCCAATAATAATCGATGTATTGGTGCTTGCTCCTTTAGCAAAGAATTTCAACTGGCTATTGGATGCCACGTTAGAAACTACAGGCGAAATGAGTAATGGCGCATCTGCTGCCAAGCTTGCACCTGAACTATACAACTGAATTGAATTAGGACTGCTATTGGGAGATGTAGCATATGTTGCTACAGTTTGTGAACCCCAACTTGGAGAAACATATTTTGCCCAACAACCTGGCAATGCAGGAGCAGTAACTGCATCAAAATTTTCATTGATGGTACTAACAGAAGCACACAATGTCACAAAAGTTTTAGGACCAGCCCATGAACTTTGAATTGGACCTGGGCAATTAGATTTTACATAAAAACCATAATTGGTATTGGGTGTCAAGCCAGATAATGCGTAAGGATTAGAAACACCTGTTACAGTTGTTCCTGTGCCTTGTGTAAATCCAGCAGGTCCATATTCTATATCAAATGTAGAAGCAGAAGAGGTCCAACCCAATGATGCACTTGTTGATGTGATAGTACCCGCTGTAAGTACAGTTGGTGCAGGGCAGGAAGGAGTTAAATCAACCTTGATATCATCTAATGTAATATACCAAGGATTACCAGTAATTACGCCATGAAAGCCTATATAGTAATCACCAGTAGTAGCAGGAGTAAATGATCCTATTAATTGAGCATAGGTGGCATTTAATCCGGTGGAAGCTACAATCGTATTGGCCATTCCTGCACTTGTGCCTGTTGTGCCATATTTTATTTCAACTGTTGCATCAGATAGTAAAGCACCATCTTGTCTGGCCCAACAAGAAACATCATAAGAAGTGCCAGCTGTTAATGTAAATTTCCTAAATAACCAGGAATTACCAGAATAATGAAGATAAGCATCCCATGTTCCAGCATGTGGTGCTCTGTTATAAGTACTCAATGTACTATTCGCAGTAAAGGAATATGAACCTGAAACCTCCTGTGTCCAACAATTGGCAACAAGGGCTTGATCGGTATGTCCTGTTTCAAAACCTTCATTATAAGGAAAACTTGAAGTTGCAGCACAAGGAGTAGATGCATTGGCAGTTGGCCCTGTAGCAGAATAATAATTATTCGCATCAACAGACCAAGCTTTATAATAGTAGGCTGTATTTGCAGTTAATCCGGTATGACTAAATGCAGCAAGTGGTCCATTATAAATTACTGTGCCAGCTGTGGGCAATGAAGCGCTTGTAGCATAAGCTGTGCCATTGGCTGGTGTGCCAAAAGTATTGGTACTATTGGTTGCAATCATTACATCTTGACCAACACTATTTTTAGTCCAAGCAAGATCAATTTGTGAACTGCTTGTACCAGTTGCAGTAAAAGCAGTTGGAGCATTAATCGTAATTGTTCTAGTACCTGATGGAGCAGTAGCAGTTGGTAAATGATCAACAGTAGCCACTGTCACATTCGTACATTCCGCATCAACAACATTTGTAGCAATTGCATTCAAAGGAATATCATAAGTTAACCAGAAATAATTGGTACCA
>Ga0194063_10000879_pt1 | contig 20577 bp, 15 predicted proteins | sample SepL3720m_MetaG_FD_155459 | JGI IMG/M metagenome (GOLD analysis project Ga0194063, IMG submission 155459) | Anoxic zone freshwater microbial communities from boreal shield lake in IISD Experimental Lakes Area, Ontario, Canada - Sep2016-L373-20m | ecosystem: Environmental > Aquatic > Freshwater...
GTACAGAGAATTGAAGAATCCGCTTCCGTCGAGCATCTCCTCAGCCGCAATCTCCAAGAGCTTCTCAAGGACGATGCGGAAAATCTCACGGAGCGACCGCCAGTGGTGGTGGTGATGGGCCACGTCGATCACGGCAAGACTTCCATTCTCGATGCGATTCGTTCTACAGACGTTGCGGCGGGCGAGGCGGGCGGTATTACGCAGCACATTGGTGCGTATCAGGTGGAGCACATTGCTGCAGGATCTTCTGATGTTCATCGCATTACGTTCCTCGATACCCCCGGTCACGAGGCCTTCACCGCCATGCGCGCCCGTGGGGCTCAGGTCACCGATATTGCCGTCATCGTTGTCGCAGCGGATGAAGGGGTGAAGCCGACGACGGTCGAGGCGATCAATCATGCGAAGGAGGCGAATGTTCCGGTGATCGTCGCGCTCAACAAAATGGATAAGGAAGGCGCAGATCCGCCGCGCGTGAAAGGGGAATTGGCTGCGCTGGGATTACAACCGGAGGATTGGGGAGGCAAGACGCCCTACGTCGAGGTCTCCGCCAAGACGAAGCTCGGGATCACCGACCTTCTGGATGCCATCGTGCTTGTCGCCGCAGAACGCGGATGCAAGGCCAATCTCAAGCGTGCCGCCATCGCGACCGTCATCGAGAGCAACCTCAATCCTTCCCTTGGTTCTCTCGCGACGATCATCGTGAATACCGGCACACTCCACCACGGCGATGTTTTCGTGTGCGGATCCACCATCGGCAAGATCCGGACGATGACCGATGCGCGTGGCAAGAAATTCGCGGAGATCGGTCCGTCGGGCGCTGTTCGGATTTCCGGTTTCCATGAGCTTCCGCAGGTCGGCGATATTCTGCAGGTCGTCTCCTCAGAGAAAGAAGCTCGTCTTTTGCTGTCTGCTGTCGAGGAGCAGCGCACGCACCGTACGAAGCAGCGCTTCGTCGATCTCGTGACTCGTCTCTCCGAAGGGAAGCTCACGCAGCTCAAAGTGGTGCTGAAGGCGGATGCGCAGGGATCGCTGGAAGCGCTCAAGGAAGCGCTGGGTAAATTGCAGACCAAGGAAGTGGCGGTGAAGATCATGCACGAAGGAGTGGGCGCGGTGACGGAGAGCGATGTGATGCTCGCAGCCACGAGTGACGGGATCGTCATCGCCTTCCATACGCCCGTGGCAGCGGCAGTCCGCATGACGGCTGAGCGCGAAGGGGTAGGGCTGCGCGAATACGACATCATCTACGCACTCCTCGATGACATTACGGCCCTTCTGGCCGGACTCGTGGAGCCCGTAGATACAGAGAGGATTCTTGGTCATCTGCAGGTCCTCCAGGTCTTCCTGACGAAGAAGGGGGAGCAGATCGTGGGTGGGCGCGTTACGGACGGCAGCATCAAGCGCATCACGTTCCGTCTCCAGCGGGGAGGGGAGGTGGTGGGCACGGGTCGCATCACGTCCCTGCGTAAGGTTGATACGGATATCAAAGAAGCCAAGGAAGGTTCGGAGTGCGGCCTCAGGGTTGAGTCTTCGATTCCGATTGCTGAGGGCGATATTTTCGAAGTGTTTTTGAGGGAGCTGAAGAGAAAGGAGGTTTAAAGTGTGTTTAAGAGGTGTCATGGTGAGCCGAGCCTGTGCTGAGCCGGGACGAAGCATCGAACCATGACTCGAAGCCCAGAATCCGCTATCAATCTGGGTGTCTTGAGGGTGTACGAATGTCTCTTTGATCGACGCTGCATTCTTTCGGTATGTTGCATTCATGAAAGACTACTACGTCTACATTCTCCTCTGCGCTGATGGCAGCTACTACACCGGCGTGACCAATGATTACGAGCGACGAGTAGGGGAGCATCAGGCTGGTGCCGACCCGAAGAGCTATACGCATCGGCGCCGTCCTGTGCAGTTGGTATACGTAGGAATTTTCGGTGATATCAATGAAGCGATTTCTTGGGAGAAGAGGGTGAAACGATGGAGCAGGAGGAAGAAAGAGGCGTTGATAAGCCAAGACTGGAATCAATTGCCGGCACTTTCTTCATGTCAAAATAGTTCAGCGAATTGGAGGGAAGTGAAGATGAGAAGAATCCGCTATCGCGTTCGACGAATTGCCTATGAGACGCTTATTGCATAATCTCCACCACAAGCTCCCCCCATGTCATCCCGAGCGCTGTCGAGGGAGGACATGGGGGGTTAGGTGGTAGACGATGTCATAGTTCGACACGGCTCACTATGACATCTGCTTCTCATGGCTCACTATGACATCTGTTTTTTCATGGCTCCGTATACGACAAATTCGCTGGCTTTACCGTGTAGCTAAAGCTCTGTCACAGATATGATGAGGAATCTCTGAATAATTGCCAATTTGTCACAGTGAGCCGTGTCGAACTGCGACAAATTGGGCTCTGGCTTCGAGTCATGGTTCGATCCTTCGTCTCGGCTCAGGACAGGCTCGGCTCACCATGACATGCTTAAGAGTTTTTCAGAGGTTCCTTGAGTGTGAGTACCTGAATCTTGTTCTCTGAAAGTAGTGCACTGAGGTATCTTCTTGAAGGTGAACAAAGATGACGCACTATCGTTGGCACGAGCCTACAAGCAGTTGCTTCAAAAAGACGGCATTCCGGTGCAATCCGTCATCCTCTTCGGGTCATGTGCCCGCGACGAAGCGACCCCGGAAAGCGATATCGATCTCGCGGTGATCGGCACGGCATTCCTCGCATCTCGGCAGGAAGAAGCCGTCGCTGTGCGCAAGACACGCTGGTCGCTCAGTATGAAGATCCATCCTGTCTGGATGCATGCCGATTTCCTAGAGAATAGGTTCTCGACGCTCGCACAGGAAATCAAGAAGGACGGTGTTGAAGTGTAGGCATCCTTTGTCTACGTCGGATTTCTTATGCCAATAGAGTATTTATCACTTCAACCACTTTGCCATGCAGATTACTCAAATCTTCCGTACGCGATATTTGAATACCGACATATGAGCTGAACAAATCTTTCAATTGTTGTGGCAACACTTTGTTATACCCAAACACAAAATCAACATTTTTGATTATTCCTGCATCAGAATCAATTTCAATTTTCATGTTATTGAGATAATCAAAATCACTGCCGTGTTTCATCTTCTCTTTTGCCTTTGCTGTCAGTTTAATCTCGCTGTGTTCTCTCCGTAGGAGATCCAATTTGAGCTCATCGCGACCGAAGAATTCAAAGGAGCTGGAAGCGATTGCGCTGATCCAAATGGGCAGTTTCACATTGTTCTTCACTGCATCCACTACTTGTGTGTACAATTGATTCAGCTTTTCCGGTGTTATTTCTCCATTCGTCGCTTGCAAAATGGGAAGCAGCCATGGTGGCGTAGGTTTTCTATCGAATGAATCCAAATCAATTGATTCAATTGTCCTATCATCTCTCATTTTAATTCTGATGGCGGGGTTATTCCCCATCACATTCTCCATTGCCACATGTAAAGGTCCATTTCCGGTGTATATTTGCGCATTCAGTTCTCTATGGAATCCTGAGAATCGAAAAGGTGTTTTCTTGAGTGCCAAATTCTGAGTGATTCTTTGATATTCGTCGCTGTTTTTAATGCTCTGGATTGCCATAGGGGAGCAGAGGCGATTATTCACGCTCCAAAAGAGTTGGTCCAATACTGTAGCCTGCGGTCGTATGTCGATATATTTCTGTATGTCCGCCAATACTTGTGGATTGGTGACTTGGCGGTAGGGAGCCTTTTTATCGTTCTGAGGTTTGTCATAAACGGCAATCCGGTTGATCTTCGATTTATCCGTATTCAGATTGATCAGAATTATGGGATAATCATCACTTGAGTACTGTTCTCTCGATGTCAGCTCAAAATCATTCTTCTCCTTTATTGGTGGGTACAGACGATCGGAATGCTCGCCCGGGACACAGTATGTGAAATGAGATTTTTCGATTTCTTTGTGAAGGTCTGTGTCGTATCTTGCTCTAATGGCCCCTAGGACAGATTGATGAAGATCTATCAGGTTCTTCCGATTGATTTCTGTATTCTGATATCTTCCTACAACAACAGATAGCCAAGCGGGAATGAGACTGCCGCTGTGCCCGAAGTTGATATTTTTGATTGTCGTGAGATTCTTATCTGTTTCAACCCACATGAAATCACCATCGACGCACTCATGTTTGAAAGCAGCCTGCGTTACGGTACTTATCTCTCCGATAAATCTTCTATTCAATATATTGCAGCTGAAAGCGGGGAATACTCCCGGGTAGTTACTGAAATGATAGGGTGTATCTTTGAGCATTTCATCGAATTCTCTATTGGTTTCTCTCGCAAGTTCCGTTGATTTTTTGTCAGCCGATGTCGGCGTTGTTCGAGCGGAGCGGATGTATTGCAATGCACCTTCCATTGTTTCTACATTCATCAAATCAAATGTGGGGATCGCCTTAACAATCATCTCCTTGTAGTGTTGGTTTGTGATTTCGAAGGGGTCGTCAAAGGAATTATGGAAAGAATAGTATGTCGTACCACCACTTTTTCTGGGTGCTACTCCCAGCTCAGTTGGATTGTTGGGTACTGTTACACCAAATCCAGCGACGTACCGCGAAATAACGTTTGCATATTCCTCTTGACTGATTTTTCTTGGTTTATCGTCGCTTTCTCTTGGTTTATTGTTTGTCTTCGCATTTTCGGAGACTGCGGATGTGTATGATGCAGATTCAGTATTTTTGAATTGCATTGGCGTCTCATTGATGCCCTTCGTGACCGGAGAAGTTTCCTGCACGACAGTCGCTACGGAAGGTGCCGCCGAAAGGGCAGGATTCGTGGGAGCGGCAATCGGCGTCGCAGCTGACGATGTATCGGAAGTGTTCGTACCGGAACTGGAGCTGAAGGAGTCGTAATCGTGGAAGGTTCCTTTGGAGTCTCCGTTTTCTTCTTTCTGTGCGAGATCTTTCCCAGCGGATTCCGGTCCGATGCCCTTCTTTGTGAGATCCAGGAGGATCCCGAAGGCGATATCATTGGTTGTCGTGGCACGATCCACCAAGTAGATAAGACTGTCGGGCTGGTGATCCGCATCGTCGCTGGCTCGAGCGACTTTCTCCTTTAAAAGGTTGGCTGTCGGTTCTCCTTTTTTGTCTCTGAGGAGGTTGTAGTACTGCTGCTGCAGAACAGAGAGTCTTGCTTTCAATTCCGGTGAGCGCGACTTGCCCAGAGTTGTTTGCCCTATTTCCTTCTTCAGCTCTTTGTACTTCTCCGCCACTTCCCCATCTTTTTCATGTTCCGTACGGATGGAGAGGAGAAGATCAGCATCCGCTTTCCCGTTCATTTCGTATTTCTGCCACTCGTTCTTGGGAAGGAATCCCTTGAGCTGGTCCATGGCTACCTTTTCTTCGCCTTTGAATACTCCGGCCGTACCGGAGACGATGCCGAGCCATACGAGCGTGTAGACGGAGAGCTTCTTATTTTTGATATCAATGATCGCTGAGGCGGTGAGCATGCCCATAGAGGCGAGGAGCGCGAGCATGCGCAAGGAGTTCCAGTAGCGTGCATAGGCCGGGTCCATATCTTCTTTGGGGTGGAGCGCAGCGTGCCGCTCTTTGTTCTCTGGATCTCCATCGATCACCATCTGAAAGAAGTCCTTCGTGCGGTCGATGAGGCTGAGCTGTATCTGGAGTTCCGGCGGGAGTTTTCCTTCCCTCGTGACCTTTCCGTACGATTGCAAAATCTGTTGTTCGAGCTCGTCGACTTCGCGGAGCTGAGCTGCAGCTTTTCCCACGCTATTTCTGATCTTGCCGCTGGGCTCATGGTAGACGATGACGCCGTTTTCCATAGCCTTCACTAGAATGGCATTAAGGTTATCCCGCAAATCTGTTCGGAACTCCTTTGCTTCTGCATTGGAGGCTCTGGATGGGATGAGCTTTTCTTTGACATCGTTCTGGAGTGCTTTGAGGTAGTTGAAGGATTTATTGCAGATATCGATGGCTTTTTCATTCATTTTTTCCGGTACCTTGCCATCAGCCTTGAGCTCTTTCCACTCCTGCGCTGCTTCATTGAGGTGCCCTCCCGCAATTTCCGTTCCACCTGGCTGTTGCAGCTCGGCAATGGTAATCATTCCTCTGGTCTGGTTAAGACCAGCATTCCGGTCGAGCTCCAGCTGATCCGCTCGCGTTTTGATGACGTAGGCGTTCTCCTCCTTCTTGTCGCGCGTCAGAGCGATCTTAAGCTCGGAGCGGAGCTTCTCGGGATCCTGTGCCTCTGGTGGGCGTGGGTTTTCAACCATGGTGAAGAAATACGGTTTTACTTCGGGATTTTCGATTTATCGGCAATTGCTGTTACCGTCGAATCTGTGGTGTGGATTGCGTCGAGTAGCTTGATGAGTTCCTCTCTGTTCTTGTTGAGAGTGACCCCTGCCATGCTTGCAGATTCCTCAAGACGTTTGACGACTTCCTTCCACTTTTCATCGTTCGGTGTAGCGTTGAATGCGTTCACGGCTCCACTGATTTTCGTTCGCATTTCAATATTTGCCGTATTCGTACTGGTGACGGAGTTCACGATTTGTTGTGTCGGCTGAGATGCTGTGTCAGATTTCCCTAAGCCGAATTTGTTATTCGAAAGCAACGTCTCATTGGGGTGGGCGATCTTATTGCCCAGATCCAATAGGTTCATCCCACCGCCACTCGGGAGGGGCAGAGGAGCCAGGAGCGGGAGCTTACCGAGGAACTTGCCAATGGAGGCGCCGGAACCTTGGAAGGCTTTCCCGATGCCATCGTAGGTTTCGTCGATCTTGAAGGCCATGAAGGATCCCTTCCAGACGAACGTGATCGCCATGATGACCCAGAAGAGCTGGTTCAAATTCGCCACGCCCGCGAGGATCGGAATTCCGGTGCTTTGGCGGAGCATTTGCTGCGCGAGTGGTAGGGCGCTGGGGGAGATGGAAGAAGCAGCATTGAGCAGGATGAATCCGACGGAGATGGGGATGGCAATGACGACCGGGAGGAAAGCGGCCTTCACAAATTTGTAGAAGATTTCCTTCATCGGATCGAACATCGAGACAAGAGGTGTCCCTGCAGCGACGAGTCCGATAAACATGAATGGCATGAAACAGATCGTCAGCCAGATGATGGTGAAGCGCACGAGTAGCGCCACGACCATAGCCATGAGCGGGAAAGCGAGTGCACCGCTGAAGAAGATGGTGAGACAGGAGAGGAGTGTAAAAGTGAAGAGCTTGAAGTAATCTGCGGATTCGTTGGCGGGATCAGCCGGATTCACCTCCGGTTTCACCAGCCGTGCGAAGTACTGCAGGCGGGCATGATTGAAGACCAATCCACCCAAAATGGCACTGGGTTGGTTCGCTGCGGCATCGAGTGGCGCTGTCCTCACGCAGACGATGGGATCGGCGATGATGTCTTGGAAGAGGGGGCATGTCCAATCATTGCCCTCTGGCTTTTTGAAGAAAGCATATTCAATGATCGCCTTGCACGATTCTTGGGTTTTCTCTCCCTTCACATCGAAATCCATGCAAGGAGCCATTTGAATTTGGCTCGGAAGAGCATAGATCGTCGCCGTGAGGACATTTGCTGCATCGATGATCACTCTCGGGAAGAACCAGGAGAAATTGACCATGATGACGGCGATGATGAAATTGCGAGCGTGGGTGGTGATGAAGTTGCCGCTCGCTTGGACAACAGTGACAATCGCTCCGACGATGAGCATGAGCGCGAGGATGACATTGGTGATATTGCGGGAGATCTGCCACACCGAGAGAAGAACTGCACCCATGTGATCCTTCGTCGTATCGAGATCGAGGAAGTTGGGATCGAGGAGGGCGCTTAAGAGATAGAGGCAGAGGTAGATCACGAACTGGAAAATTGCCGAAAGGAATCCGGTGATCATGATCACTCCTCCGTAGAATGTATCACTGAGTGCGGTATCCGCTGCGTGAGCAGAAGCGATACCGATGGTTGCGTCCGCTCCCTGCATCTTCAGGAGGAAGATCAGGAGAAAGAATGCGGGGAGAGCGATGAGGGTTTTTCGTTTGAAGAACATTCTCATTATTCTAGCACTTTTCAGCTCTTTCTTCAATCACCCCTGGGGAAAGAAATGAAGGACGCCCGTTCATCTCTTGATCATCCTCTCAGGAATTAATGCACTTAGAACACAAAAAACCGTCAAACATGAGTATAATATTTGTTCAAAGCTGAAACCAATAATTAAGCATTGATATTCATTTTGGCTTATATTAAGCAAATACTCTGTATAACTATAGTATTCAAAAAGATGAACACTTTTCTTGCGCTTACCCTGTGTTCATGAGTACAGTTTGTGCTCGTGTCGTCCGTCATCCTCAAATCACTGTTCTCGTCGCAGACGCGGGTCAAGCTGCTCTCGACGTTTCTCCTCCACCCGGATGAGGAATATTTCATACGCGAACTTACCCGTCTTCTTCACGAGCAGATCAACTCCATCCGTCGCGAGCTCGAAAATCTCCGTCGCATCGGTTTGGTCCGTGCCCGTCATCGCAATAGAAAGAAGTACTACCACGTGGATCACGAGTTCCCGCTTTTCTCGGAGCTCAAGAGCATTTTCACCAAGGAAATCCAGGCGGAGAGTCCTATCGTTGAGAGCCTGAAGAAGCTTCCGGGCATCAAGCTCATCCTCCTCGCCGGTTCCTTCGTGGGATCCGAGAGCAAGGTGGATCTCTTCATCGTCGGGGATCTGCGCAAGGAGATGCTCGAGGCGTTGCTCCTTCAGGATCCGGGACTAAAGAATGTGAAGTACTCCATCTTCTCCGAAGGGGACTTCCTCTATAGGTTGAGCCTGAAAGACCGATTTGTCTCGGAGATTGTCAGTGATCCGCGGCACATGCTGGTGCTCAATACGCTGCAGAAACAGATAGAGGAGGCGATGAAGAAATGATTGGTCGAGTATTTGCGATTTGAGATTTACTATTTGCGATTGTTGGTTTGGAAAATGCCAAATCGCAATTCGTAAATCAGGAAATCGCCAATTCTTCCTCATTCTCCTTTACACCATTCTTCTCCATCGCTAGGATTTCGCGCACATGGTTTCAATACTCCTCCACGAGCAGGCAAAGAAGTACGCATCCCGGCATGCCGTCATCAAGCCGGGCTACACCGTACGTGTCCACGAGCGCATCCACGATGAAGAGGGAGGCAAGGGACGTATCCAGATTTTCGAAGGTCTCGTGATTGGCGTCCACAACGGGCATGTCCTCTCCGATCGGACGATTACGGTTCGCCGTATCGCCTCCGGTGTCGGGGTGGAGAAGAACTTCCCTCTGTCTTCGCGCTTGGTCGAGAAGATCGAGGTGAAGAAGGTGGCCAGTGTTCGCAGAGCCAAGCTCAATTTCCTCCGAGGTCGCACCGGAAAATCTGCTCGCCTGAGTGAGCGCTTCACGACGTCCGATGAGTTCTCCATCGCCGCAGCTCCGGTCGTAGCCAAGGCAGCGGAGGAGGATGTCGTTGAGACTCCAGAGGAAGTGAAATAGTTGTTCCTCGACGCGGCTCGGAATGACATAAAAATTCAGTCAATGGGCTGGTTTGTTGTATATGTTGTACACTGCTTCAGGATCTGATCATCAATGTATGGATAATCTTCTCGTAGGCAACTACGGCACTGGCAATCTCGGTGATGAGGCTCTACGGGAGTACTTTCTCACCCAATTTGCCGATGTGCAGTGGAGAGTGATCGCAGCTCATCCGCTGGGGAAGGAGCTTCCCCGGTTACCCATGGGTATCCGTTCCTTTCTGGGGCTTCGTTGGCTGAAGACCGTATTCGCTATTCGCTCTGCAGAGAATCTGGTATTCGGTGGTGGAACGCTTTTTACCGATATCGAATCGGTCCGGGCGTGTCTCCTCTGGGGATTCCATGCGCTGATTGCCCGTGTTTGGAGGACTCCCTACCATCTGGCATTCCAGGGGATAGGCCCATTTCGTACCAGAGCAGGGGAGCGGATCACCCGTTCCGTTGTCCGGCATGCAGCTTCCATCAGTGTCCGGGATTACGATTCTCTTGCCCGGGTGCAATCGTGGTTAAAGAACAATAAAGTTGTACAAACATTCGATCCGGTATTTGCTCTCTTATTAGAGGAGAAACCACGAGTGTGTTCACAGAATGTGCTCGTTATTATTCCACGAGAAAACTCCTCTTCGGCGTTTCTGGAGAAGGCAGTTTCGGTGGTTTCACAACAATCTTGGGCGGAAGTGCTCATCCTTTCTCTCAAGCCTGATGATCGCAGCGAACAGGGGGTCATTCGAAAGTTGCGAAGCTTGATAGGAGAGCGAGGAATTGTTCTCCCCATCCGGACTCTCCAAGACCTCAGGACTGCAGTCTCCCGGGGTTCATTCGTTCTGTCCCAGCGTTATCACGGAGCTCTGGCAGCATTAGCTCTCCGCGTTCCCTTCGAGGTAATACCTCAGTCCGATAAGGACAAGCTTTCGCTGCTCCCTTCCTTCGTCGGAAGAGTGCAGGAGTGTCTGGCGCTCGTTCAAAAGGGTCAGGAGGCACTTTCGCAGCGTCTTCGCAGTTGAAATTCCGTGCAGAAAGTTGTTATTGCTCAAAATGGCGAGGAATTGTATAATTGATCACCATGAACAGCCTCTATCTTACCACGGCAGAACAGACCCTATTCCTCGCTTTACCTCAGAAGATCCAGGAGGGGTGGAAGGTGGAAGCGGAGAATATTTCCTATGAGGAGAGTGAAGCGAAGCAGCGTGTGCGTTGTAAATTCATGAAGCTCTCACCGAAGATTCAGAAAAGCATGTCCTCTGTCGCCAGTGCGGTCTCTCCGGAGGGAATGGAGAAGTGGGTTGCGTCGCTCGATCTGCAGAGTCTTACCGATGATGATATCCGTGAATTGTTCTATGCGCTCGGCCCTGTGTCGATTGGCAGAATTCTCGAACGGACGATTCCCTTGGTTCAATCCGATACAGATCTCGAAGCTGTTGCAGCCATTGCGGTCCTCCGCCATGTCATTTTTACCCCGCTCAAGAAATGACCCCACTTACTTCTACTCAAGAAATGGCCCCCCGAGCTGACGACCAGAGGAAGAATGGCCGAGCAGGGACTTCTGAAGTTCCTGAACAATTTGATGGGAAGTTGGATCAAATTGCTCAGCTCCTCGATGGCGGAAGGGAGAATGATGCTGCGGAGAGAGCGCGTTTGGCAGTATCGCTCACAAATACCAAGGATCGCGAGATACTTGCTTCTTCTATCGCCGATCGTCTCATTGAACTGAAGGACCAATTGGAGCGCAATGCGGTCTACCACCACGACTTCTTTGAGGTACAACCCGGCGAAGATCTTTTGACTCACATCCGTACAGTCGTCGATGAGCGTATCGGTCGGCAGATTCTCAATGAGGCTAACCGCGGTACGTTTGCCAGTTCCCTTGCGGAAGCCATAGCGCATGATCCAGAGGCTCTCACCAAGATCCAGCAGTACTACCCTGATTTTACTTGGGATCCCAAGCAGGGAGACGAGGCTTTGGTGCATGCTTTGGAGCAGCGCTTCGTGAAAGATTTCTCCGATCAGGCTGAGGCACTGAAGAAGGAACTGGAGCTCGAGGCGGAGGTTGCTCTGGAAAAGAGCGATGTTCTCGAGCGGGTGAAGGACAAGAAGGGCATGTTCACCTGGGCTACGGAGAAAGTGAAGGCCATCTGGGCCAAGAAGTCCGTGCGCGTTGCGACGTATGTCGTCGTCGGAGTCGCTGCGACATTGCTGATTGCCTGGGGAGCAAGTTACCTCCTGGCATATTTGCAGGGATTGCATGCCGCTGCGCTTGAAGGCACGGCCGCGGCCATCGAAGGTGCTACGGAAGCGGGCGGAGCTCTTGCTCCAGTTTCTGGGCTTGAAGGTGCGGGGAGTGTCATCACTGGAGGTCTCCCCAGTGCTCCTCCTATCCCGAATATCTGGATTGGTGAGCCGGTCCTCTAAAACAGTTTTCGGTAAAAACACATATCACCATTGGAATCCCTCCATCCCCTTGTCGGCGTTGATGGCCAAGCTCTGGAAGCTCGTCCTGAGCCCAAGCCCGGAACTCCCGAGTGGGAGATGCTGGACCGTGTTCGGAAGTTAGAAGCAAAGTCCGGTATTATTGGCTCTGAGCTTCTCATGGAAACGCTGAAGCGTGGTCCTTCGGGAGAGCTTCGGCTATCCAATTCTCGCGATAAGCCGCAAGTCCGGTCCGGAGTGTATGAGCCCGGTTACAAGGAAACGAAGTACCTCTCGATCCAGCAGGAGGGATTGGAAGTGCTCGCAAAGATGTACGAGTTTGCCAAGAGTCAGAAGAAGGAGTTCATCAAGGCGCATCAGCAGTACCAGCTCAATGTCGCAAAGGAAATCATCGGACGACAGCAGTTGTATTCGATGGTAAATGCTGAGAGGAATACGGTGCCAGAGAGGGTGATGCTTCAGAAGGAATGGACGCCCGCAGCTGCTGAGGAAGATCTGCGTACGGCGGTGGCGCTGTACGAAGAGGGGAAAATTCATCAGATTTGTCAGGCCGAAAAAGATATTGCCTATTACTGGGCAGCTCATCCGGATCTCCGGAAGCGACTCGCGACGACCTGCAAAGACCGGTATGACGAGATTCTCCGTGATGAGGCTCGGATGGCGGAAATGCACAAGGAACTCGATCGCATCATCACTGCCACGACCGCTGTGTCAGAAATCTGGTCATTCCAGACGATGCTGGATGAAGATAAGGTTGCCAATCTTCTTCGAATGGTTCCCACTGACGTCGAACAGAGAACGGTGAAGGAAAAAATAAAGGAAGTAATAGTGGAGAGACCGATTACTCTTACAGATCTGCTCAAAGATCAGCGGCCTGGAGATGCCGTTCTTGCGGTGGCGCGTGCTGTTCCGGCTGAACTAAGGGCGATTCCCTTCACGCAACTGCGGCAGAGTTTCCGGACGGTTCCCATGATGACGCAGGATTCCGGGATTCCACTCACCACTCAAGAGCTGCAGATGTATGTCCAGATCCTGCGGGATTATGCCGTGGAGACCAACATACTGGAGCCGAAGAATCGTAATGCTACCGCGGCAGAATTTGCTTCCCTGAATGATGCGTTGGAAGAGCGGAAACGTGAGGTGATGCGTGTCGGCGAAGAATGGCAATATCCATCCGGGAAGTCTGGTTCGCAGAAAACACAGCTCGCATCGCGTCTTTATGAGAAAGTCGTCTCAGCGCACGTCGAAGTGTCGCTCCAGGAGGTGCTGAAGAACGGCAATGACCTGAGCCAGACGGAGATCCTCCAGTCTCTGAAGTCCGGGGTTGCTGCAGAGGCTAGGAATCAAAGTGGGAATGCGCAATTCTCCGGGAAGATGTACGAGTTGATGCTTAGGCGCATGCACTTCGGAGCGGGGACGCGCCCGGGTGGAACGCTCACAGAACCGAGTGCACGCGAACTCCAGGCTGCGAAAGCGCTCATAATCCCTGAGCCGCTCAGGTCGCAGGTCCTCATGGAGTTCGACCGGTATGGTGTCGGTTTCGAGGAATACATGAAAGCGCTTGGGCAAGTTACCGATGAACAGCGATCCCTCAAGGTGCGTCTGCGGGAGGGAACATTGGCGGTGATTGATTCCGTTCTCGATGTCATTGATCAGTACCTCACTCCTCGCAAATTCGAAGATGCCGCATGGTTCGTTCCGAGGACGGTGTCACAGCTGACACGCGGGACGCTCAACGGGGAAGCAGTGGTGCGCGACGTGGCGAAGTATGGCTTTGATGCAAAGTGGCCGGATGCGACGAGGCAGGAGAATTTGCAGCGACTGAAGGAACGTCTGGAGGAGGAGAAGAAGCTGATCATTCGTACTGTCGAAAACTTCAATACGACACCGGAAGTGGAGCAGGTAACCAAGGATGTGAAGAATTTGCGAAGCCTTCATGCTATCGCCACCCCGCTGGAGCAGAAAAACAGAGATGCGGCCTACGCGAGCCTTTCTGCAGCTCTCAATAAGGACCCTCAGGATCCCGTTGAAATCCAGAAGCGTACAGAAGAACACCGGCTGGCGTGGGATGCGATGGGTGCCCGGCCGGAAGCTATGGCACTGGTCGGCGGTGATCCGATCCTGCCGAGGGGGGAGGTGGATGTCTCTGTGCTATCCAAATCTTATATTACCGCGAAGGAGCGTATCGAAGTGCTGGAACGTACAGCCCAGGCGAATGGCCCTCAGGCTGAGAAGGCTACCCGGGAACTTCCTGCAGCACAGGAGGAACTTCGTCATGTGCAGTTCTCGATCCAGGGAGCGTATGAGAAGATTCTCTTTCAGATGAATGCCGAGCACATTCCTGCACTCGAGAAGAAGACGGAACAGCTCTTCATGACGCTTCTCGACAAATTCGATCACCATGCAGCGGAATATGCACGCTATGATTACCTCAAGTACGTTCCCTTGTCGGTTATCTTCGGGATACTGACGACAATCGGGGAATTATACTATGCCGCAGGGTGGGTGCCGAGTCCGATCCCCACGCTGCCCGGTGCGCGAATATTCCGGAAGACTGTGAATTACGTTCCGAGAAAGGCTCTCACTGGTGGGGCAAGAATCATCGAAAAGCAAGTTGCCAAGCGGTTTGCACGTACTTCACCTGTTCCCGGATCTGCTGCGGAGGTTGCGAAAGTTCCGTTAAAAGACGTCCCAGTTGTTCCTGAAAAACCTCAGCCTTTGCCAAGGAGTTTTGCTGAAGCGAGGGCGAATACCGAGAAGGCACTTGAGGAAGGTGTTCGCATGCTTAATGAGCCGGCTGTGCATGTTTCACCAGTTACCATTGAAGAAGTCGCAGTTCCCGTACCCAAAAGACAAGTTCCCGCCGGTATTGGAGCATTTGAGTTCGGTGCTGCAAAGGCAGTAGAAGAAACTGCTGTCACCGGTGCGGGAAAGGGAGTTTCAGCCGGACGTCTCATCAATGGTGCCGGTACTGCTGCCGTGGCTCTCGATGCTGTTGCTCAGGGTGCCAATTGGTATCAGACGCATCAGCAGAGACGTGCAGCCGAAGAAAGAGGAGAGGGCGATACGGCAGCCATTCTTCTCAGTAAGGAAGGATCGATCGCAGTAAGCGCTCCCCTTAGCGTGGAAGTCGGCGCTCTCACACTTTTGGAAAGTGCCTCCTATATGGCAGTTCCTGCAGGCGTGATCATAGGATTGGGCATGTTCTCCAGTGATTCTCTGTATCAGCTTGCGCTTGATCTCAATCAGTCGCAGTTGGCTAAGGGGGTTCTTCGTCCTTCATCGAAATTGCTTCGCGAAACCCAAGCTCTCGGTGGTGGCTGGAAGCTACGAGATTGGTTTACCGGAGCTGAGACACGCAGGAATCAGCGTGAGACTGATCTGCAGGCATACATTCTGAAGCATCTTTCCATCAAGCCTACGCCCAAAGATGTGTCTGAAGCGCAGTCCTGGTATACAGGACTCAGCAATGAAGCCAGAGAGGCGCAATTGTCTGCGTACAAGAAAAGAGAAGTAGCCAAAACGGGACAATTGCCTACAGATGAAGGAGCCGAGAATGCCGTGATCGTGCAGCATCTGTTCGACGCCACGCTGCGTCCTCACATCACCACCGGATTACTCCGTGCAACGGACTACATCGACTTTGCCACTCGTACGCGGAGGAATCCTCAGGAGAAAACCTTCGATCTTCCTGATGAGTGGCGAGCAAGCCTTCTCTCCCGCTCTCAAGCCGTTGCCACGATGTACGCACTGCGCAGTCAGCTCATGGAGCAGAATGAGAATACGGTTCTCCGCTATTCCCCACGGCCGGGCACAGAAGAAACACTAGATCTCTCCAAGATTCCCGAGAAGCTTCCGACCCAGCGTACGGTTTTCGCTGAGAAGGATATGGCATCCTTTGATGAGGCGGTGAGTCGATTCCAAGATTTCCAGCTTTGGAAGATATGGTATGAGAAAGCGGAGAACGTTCGACCGTCTCTGATACAAATGCTCGCCCCCGCCATTGCTTTGGCTGAGGCGGAAGTTGCACATATTTCCAGCGAGCACGACCGAGAAGCCACACTCTGGGATTTGCGTGGAATCGTTCTGGAATCGACAGAACGCCTGATTTCCCTCCTACATGATCCTCTCGTGACGGATCTTTCGAAAATCCGTCAGGAATTCGATTCAGAACAGACGAGGATTGCCGCGCTGAAGTGGTACCAGATCAGTGCGCAGTCGGAAGTGACCGATCCTTCTTCGCTACGCTTCAATGCCCTTCGTGCAGCTCTCCATCCTCCGCTGACTGGCAATAACTATCAGGCACCGTTCAACGGTTCCACAGGACTTCAGTGGGAGGCGAAGATTGCGGCGGAGAAGAAGCCGCTCATGGAAGCGAAGATCGGAGGAGTATCTCTGAAGGATTGTGTGCGGGTGCTCATCGATCGTTGAAGAGTGCTCATACCTTCGATTCCGCAGCCCGAAGGGCTGCTGCTGAGGTTGAAAGATAATTTTCCTTCATCTCTTCTTCGCCAATGCTCCATCATCGGGTAATGTGATGACAAATGGATATCAGAAATTTCTGCATCATCGCCCATATCGACCACGGCAAGTCCACGCTGGCGGATCGCATGATCGAATTTACCGGAACCCTCCAGAAGCGGGAAATGAAGGAGCAGCTCCTGGATATGATGGATCTGGAGCGGGAGCGCGGGATTACGATCAAGCTCACTCCCGTCCGGATGACCTGGAAAAATATTCAGCTCAACCTCATCGACACGCCCGGGCACACGGATTTCCGCTATGAGGTCAGCCGATCACTCGCTGCGTGTGAAGGGGCAATTTTGCTCGTGGATGCCTCGCAGGGCATTCAGGCCCAGACGCTCGCAGTCCTCACTATGGCGATGGAGCACGATCTCGTGATCATTCCGGTTCTCAATAAGATCGATCTTCCGGCAGCCGATCCGGAGCGCGTGAGTGAGGAAGTCGTGAAGTTACTCGGATGTAAGAAAGAGGAGATTCTCCTGATTTCTGCCAAGGAGGGTAGGGGAGTGCGGGAAGTCCTGGATGCGGTGATCGAGAAGGTCGCGATGCCCAAGAAGATGAAGAATGCAGAATTGCTCGCGGGGAAGGAATCGTACAACCGCGCGCTGATCTTTGACGCCGTGATGGATACCTACCGCGGTGCGGTTGCCTACGTTCGTGTCTTCGAGGGGAGATTTGCCAAGGGCGACAAGGTGCATTTACTGGGAACCAAGACTCCCGTGGAGATTTTGGATCTGGGGCACTTTGCACCGAAATACGTTTCCGATTCCTGCCTGGAGGAAGGGGAGATTGGCTATATCGTGACGGGTTCCAAGGATGTGCTCTCTGTTCGGACAGGTGATACTGTCGCCTCCTCCGCTGATGCCTTGCCCCTGCCGGGATACAAAGAAGTGCAGCCGATGGTCTTCGCTGGTCTCTATCCATCGAACGCTGACGATTACCCGGATCTGCGCGAAGCTTTGGAGAAGCTCGCGCTCAATGATGCCGCGCTGAATTTCGAAACGGAACGGAATGCGGCGCTGGGGAATGGCTTCCGATGCGGGTTCCTCGGTCTCCTGCACATGGATATCGTCCAGGAGCGTCTGGAACGGGAGCATGACTGTGATCTCATCATCACGGCTCCGAGCGTGCTCTTCGAGGTGAAGCTCGCTGTGCGGAGAGCGGCAGAGGTTGTCCGTTCGAGCCTCCTCAAGCCGGATGAACCGAACGTTGCGCGCATTTCCAATCCTGCGGATTTCCCAGATCCTTCCACCATCGAAGAAGTGCGCGAACCGTGGGTGAAGCTGGAAGTGGTCTGTCGTGCCCAGGATGTGGGAGCGGTGATGACACTTGTGGGTGACCGGCGTGGGATCTACCAGTCATTGGAATACCTCGATGCCGATCGTGCACTCATGCACTTCGAAATTCCCCTTCAGGCAATCGTCCTTGACTTCTTCGATATCCTGAAATCCTCGACCTCGGGGTATGCTTCCATGAGATACGAAACCCTTGGGTACCGGGCAGGAGATCTCGTAAAGCTGCAGATTCTCCTTCTCGGCGAACCCGCGGACGCTTTGAGTTCGATCGTCCATCGCAGCGAAGCGCATGCTGTGGGAGCGATCGTCTGCAAGAAGCTCAAAGAGGTGATCCCGAAGGAGCAGTTCCCGATCGCTATTCAGGCGGCTATCGGTGCCAAAGTCGTTGCCCGCGAGACCGTTTCGGCCTTCCGCAAAGACGTGACCGGCTATCTGTATGGAGGAGACGTTACCCGCAAGAACAAGCTCCTGGATAAGCAGAAGAAGGGGAAGAAGCGGATGAAGCAGATGGGGAGGGTGACATTGACACAAGAAGCATTTTTGAGCGTTCTGAAGCGGTAAGTGTGTTGAAAGTTAGAGAGGAAAGGAAAGAGGTTAGAGAAGCCTGAAAGGTACAATTTTTGAACAGGCACCTGTCCTAAGCTGGTCGAATGGATACGTGCCTGCGAGTAGCACCATGGACATCATTATTGTGAGATGACATTGAAGAGAATATTCTCAGCCTATGAGAAAATATCGTTTCCCAAGTTGGCTCATCGGCGGTCTCATCGGTGTTCTGTATTTTCTGGTGACATTCGGTTTCGAATTTGTATTTCTCTGTGATTGGAAGTTTGAATCTATGTGTGGATTTATGGCTGCGATCGCCAATTTGCCTGCGACGATGATCATGAATTATTGCATCTCACTCTTCCCGCTGTTACTGGCTCAGGCTAATGGTTTACAGATCCTGTTGATGATGGTACTTGATTTTCTGCTTGGCTCGTTCTTCATTGGTATCGTGCTCTTAAGGTGGGTCTTCGGGAGAAAGTAATACGGCTTCGCTTTATTAACAGCATTTTTGGGAGATATGCTTCATTACACAATACCGGCGAAGCTACGCCGATATTTGAGGATAGCTTCTATCAACCATTGATGATGTTTTTATTGCGGAGCCGTATAATATACCTGTCCTGAGCTGGTCGAATGGCGGGTAGCACCAAGGGCATTGATGGCTAGAGAGGGCTCAATGTGCTGAACCGCAGGGAGGTATCCCTGCTCTGCATAGGGTGAATCGTTCCATAGGTTTTCCAGATGATGTATTGCCGAGGTCTGTAGCCTCTATTCCTCTTGTTCTCTTCCTTCCAATCCTCGTTCCAGCAGGAGCTTGCGTACGCTCGGGATGAACGGCTCTAGGACAGTCTGGAGGATACTCGCGGTGAGAGGCTGGAGCTTTTCAAACGGGATTTCCTTCTTCTGAGCTTCGAAAAATTCCTGGAGGACGAAGGTGGTGAGCTGGAGGACCGTGCCGTCGACGTGTTTTTCGTTGAGCATCAGTTTCATCAGGATTCCCTGGGGATCGAGCGATAAGACGACTTGCATGCGGGTGATCCAGAGGATGAGATCGTGGCTCTCCGCTGCTGAGATTGCCCCTCCTTTCACAAGGGCTCCTGCTGTAGCCAGATCGGGTTCCGGTGTTACTGCCTGCGCTTCTTTCAGATAATCCTCCACGGTTGTGCGGCAACTTTCTGCGATGAGGGAGAGGATGGCGAGGATGAAGATACTGGGACAGTCGCGCGCGACGAGACGGGAGATCAGGACAAAGAGATGAGAGTGATCTTCGTCTGCGAGGAACTGGATGATGGCCTTGGCGACCTGATCATCGCGCTTTTTGGAACGCTTCTCCTCCTTCTTGATCTGCTGCATTCCCGCAGCTGCTGCGGCGAAACGCGCTTTGGCCTCTTCGCTGAGCGCCTCAAAGCCACTCGCTCCACCTTCACCGGGGGCTCCAGATTCCGCTGATCCTGCTTCTTCTGACATGGGGGCATGGTAGCGGGTAAATGGAAAATGGAAAATGAAATAATTTGCGATTGAATGATTAGGCGATTTGCGATTCGAGTTGCTCCATGCAATATAAATCGCCAATCGACTATTCGCCAATCGTCAATGTTCTTCGTACCTACTTCGCTCAGTTCAGCATGATAAAAACAGCTTGGTCCCTCGATTACTCTGAGGATGAATCTTCAGGCTTTCACCGGATCCACATGGATGAACGTGCAGGCTTCACTCTTTCCGCTGAACTTCACTACACGCTTCTCGGAGAAACGCACGTTACCTTCCACGCTTGAGTGGATCGTCCAGTCCTTCCCCACATGCGTGTTGAGACCGGGTCTGAACGTGAACCCTTTCTGGCGAATGAGCACTTCACCAGCATTGACAGATTCACCGCCGAATCGCTTTACGCCGCGGCGCTTCGCGTTTGAATCTCTGCCGTTGGAGGTAGAACCTCCTGCCTTTTTGTGAGCCATAGCGGGGGGATTTTACGGATTTTCCCCTTCCATGCAAGCAAAAGATCGTGCAGAATGCAGACCTACACAACGCGGGGTGGAGCAGCCCGGTAGCTCGCGAGGCTCATAACCTCGAGGTCGGCGGTTCAAATCCGCCCCCCGCAACCATTCGACTCGCTTTGCTCGCTCATGGTCTACGCGCTTGGTGCCGTTCGATTTCGGGTGCCTGCATTTAAAAGAGTTTAGGGAGTTTGAATTTCTTCATCCTCGTTTTCTCCAGTGAACAAATTCCATTGAGATGTCTAAATTTCTTCCTGCAATCCGTAAAGGG
>Ga0194063_10000880_pt1 | contig 20563 bp, 19 predicted proteins | sample SepL3720m_MetaG_FD_155459 | JGI IMG/M metagenome (GOLD analysis project Ga0194063, IMG submission 155459) | Anoxic zone freshwater microbial communities from boreal shield lake in IISD Experimental Lakes Area, Ontario, Canada - Sep2016-L373-20m | ecosystem: Environmental > Aquatic > Freshwater...
GTGTAAGATATTAAATGTCATGAAAGATTTGGGGATGCCAAAATATGAAATAGGACAGGCTACAATTTGAAAATTGGGGAAAGGGGTAAAATATACTTACGTAATTTATTTATGCAACAACGCCATTTCTATCTATTATCTTTTAATCTTTAATTTTTTAACCCGTTAATCCGTTAATATTTTAATCATTCTCTTCTCATGAAATCCGATCTCGCAATTGCTCAAGCAACCAAAATCCAAGCGATTAGCCAAATAGCAAAGAAACTTGGATTAGAAAAATCCGAATATGACCTCTATGGACGAGGCATGGCGAAAATTAATTTGGCAGTACTAGAACGTATTCGCAGGAATAAACTAGGCAAATATATTGATGTTACGGCAATTACACCGACACCGCTCGGTGAAGGGAAAACTACGACAACGATTGGTCTGGGTATGGCTTTGAATAAACTTGGAAAGAAAACTGTAATTGCGATTCGCCAGCCTTCGATGGGTCCGACCTTTGGAATTAAAGGCGGTGCAGCTGGTGGCGGTTATGCTCAGGTTTTACCGATGGAGGAATTCAATTTGCATTTTACTGGAGACATTCATGCCATCGGAGTAGCTCATAATCTCATTGCTGCAATGCTTGACAATCATCTTGTCTGGGGTAATGAACTGGACATCAATCTTGAAAAAATAATTTGGCCTAGAGTGCTTGATGTCAGTGATCGGAGTTTAAGAAAAGTATCGATTGGTGGAAAAAATTCAAAATTAAATGGTATCTCCCGCACTACGCAATTTGATATTACTGTTGCTTCAGAATTGATGGCGATTATTGCTTTAGCTACTTCGATCATGGATTTACGTGCCAGGATTGATCGCACTATTGTAGCCTATACCAGCAAAGATAAACCAGTGACAGTAGGTGATCTCAAGGTGACTGGTGCAGCTATAGCATTATTATTGGATGCGATCAAACCAAATCTAATTCAAACTCTCGATCATACGCCGGTAATTGTCCATGCCGGCCCGTTTGCCAATATTGCACATGGTAATAGTTCTATTTTGGCAGATCAGATTGGTTTACGATTAGCTGATTACTTAGTTACAGAATCAGGTTTTGGAGCTGATATTGGCATGGAAAAATTTATGGATATCAAATGCCGTTATAGTGGATTGAAACCAGACGCTGTAGTTCTGGTAGCGACTGTCCGGGCGATTAAATATCATAGTGGTAATTTTAAAGTGATTCCGGGTAAATCATTACCCACTGAAATGTTACAACTGGATTTGGAATCAGTTCAAAAAGGTTTAGTAAATCTGGAAAAGCAGATTGCTAATGCCAAGTTATTTGGTATTCCTGTAATTATTGCGATTAATCGTTTTCAATCGGATCATCAGGCAGAGATTACACTTATCAAAGAAGCTGCTTTAAAAGCTGGAGTAGAAGCTGCAGTGATTAGCGAAGTATTTGCTAAAGGTTCAAAAGGAGGAATTGCTCTTGCTAATGCAGTGATAACGGCAACCTCAGGTAAAAAGAAAAATAAATTTCGCTTTCTTTATCAGGTTGAGGATCCGCTAGAAGCAAAAATTGCCACAATTGCCAGAGAAATTTATGGCGCTAGTGGTGTGGACTACAGCGCAATTGCTTTAGCGCAAATTAAATTAATTAAACAAAATCATTTAGCCAATCTTCCTATTTGCATGGCCAAAACACATTTGTCATTATCAGATAATCCTTTGCTGGTAGGTGCTCCCAAAAATTTTCGCATTACAGTTGAACAAATTAAAATTGCTGCTGGTGCTGGTTTCATTTATCCATTATTGGGCAAAATGCGCACTATGCCTGGTTTACCACGACATGCTAATGCTGAAAAAATTGACATTACTCAAGCAGGTAAAGTAACTGGATTATTTTAAAATTTAAATAAATAATCGCGCAAGTCTAATCTCATCATAAGAAATTTGATCGCCAAGAATTTCTTTTACTGGAGCTAGGCGATCAGCTCCGGTTTTTAAAAATGCTGCTTTTACTTGTGAAATTAATTTTGAATCAGGACGAAGGTATTCAATATCTAAATTTTTTTCAGATTTAGCAAGTTTTTCCAGATGTGCAACTATCGTTCCGCGAGTGAAACCTCTTACTTTCGCTATTTCTTCAAGTGATAATTTTTTTTGAATGAGCTGCTTGGTAGATGAGATTGTCAGTGGTTTATTAACTCTTCCAATCTTCTCTGATTTAAATAAAATCTGTTTTTCTTCAAGATGGTTCTCAGCTGTATAATTTTTAATGATTTCAAGAAATTGTACTCCATATTTCCGTAATTTTTCTATTCCCACTCCGGAAATCTGAGCAAAACTCTCTAGTGTTTGCGGAAAATATTGCGCCATTTGTTGTAAGGAAACATCACCAAAAATAATAAATGGCGGAACATTAGCAGCTGCAGCAAACTGTTTTCTTAAGATACGAAGCTGTTGAAAAAGAATTTGATCGAAATCCTGATTTAGTTTTGATTTGTGGATTGTCGCTTTAGTCCGACTTAAAATTAGTTTGTCATGCGATCTGATAAATTCCAAGCCCTTACTTGTCAAGCCCAAAACTGGATATAGTTCGCCAGATTTGCTGATTAGCTGCTGATTGATCAGTTGGTTAATCATAATTCGTAATTCTGTTTTATTGTGATCAGAGACAATTCCAAAAACAGATAATTTCTCGTGTCCAAATTTTAAAACATTTTTTATATTTTTCCCTAATAGTATATTGGTGATATGAGTTTCACCAAAGCGTTCGCCAGTTTTTATGATGGCGGAAATTATTTTTTGAGCTATTTCAGTGGCATCAAATTCTTCTTTTTCAGCAAGACACTGATCGCAATTCTGACAATTTGAGTTAGCAGATTTTTCACCAAGATATTCAAGGAGATATTGACGCCGGCAACTTTCCAGCTGGCAGTAATCAAGCATTTGCTGGAGTTTTTGCGTAGCAGCAGTACGGACATTATCTTCCATGATTTCCCTGATAAAGTACATCTGCTTTGCCTGGTCAGCATATGAAAAAAAGAGGACACATTCCGAAGGCAGTCCATCGCGTCCGGCACGTCCAGTTTCCTGATAATAACTTTCAATTGATTTGGGAAGATTATAATGTACCACCAGCCTGACGTCCGGTTTATCAATTCCCATTCCAAAAGCAATGGTAGCGACAATAATTCTAACTTGATCATTGATAAACTTTTCCTGAATGTTTTTACGTTTTTCTGGCGCAAGACCAGCATGATAAGCCAATGCTTTGAATTTATTTGCTTTGAGGTCTTTGGCTAATTGTTCAGTCCCTTTGCGGGAAAAACAGTAAATAATAACGGATTCATCAGGATATTTTTTTAAATATGAAACTAATTTAGTAAAGGCATTATCCTGGTCAGTTACTGTATATGATAAATTTGCCCGGTTAAAGCTGGAAATAAAAGTCTTGGCTCCTTTCATTTTTAATTGTTCGAGAATATCCTGACGGACACGGGGAGTAGCTGTAGCTGTAAGAGCGATCACAGGGATTTTGGGAAGTAGTTGACGTAATTCTTTGAGTTTACGATATTCCGGTCTGAAATCATGACCCCATTCAGAAATACAATGTGCTTCATCAATCGCAATTAAACTGATCTGCAGTGTTTTTAAAAAGTCTTTAAATTCTTCCATTACTAATCTTTCTGGCGCGAGATATAAGAGCTTCAGTTTGCCGCTTAGTGCCTGTGCTTTAACTTGAGTAATTTCGCTAATTGTCAAACTACTATTGATAAATCCTGATTCAATACCATTACCGGTAAGGGCGTCTACTTGATCCTTCATTAAGGCAATTAAGGGAGAAATTACCAAGGTTAAACCAGGTAATTTTAAAGCTGGTAGTTGAAAACAAAGCGATTTTCCTCCACCAGTTGGCATCAGGACAAAAGTATCTTTGCCCTTGAGGACATTAGTAATTATTTCCGCTTGAAGTGGCCGGAATTCTTCATATCCGAAGTATTGTTTCAGTAATGCTTGCATACCATTTTAGTATTAGTACCATAATTATAATTGGAAATTCTTAAAAAATTCTTAAATTTACAGCAATAGTAAAAAATAAATTATAGCACTAATTTTTCATTTTAAACTTGCTAATTAGTTCTAGTATTATCAACACTAAAAAAAATATGTTAAACTAAAATAATTCTTTTTATTGAAATTTTTAATATGTCCAAATTTTTGAATAAACGTTTGTGGAATTATTTTTTAATTGGATTATTTTTAGTTTGTTTGCTTGTCTTTATTAAAATAACTGAAGAAGTTTGGTCAAAAGAATCAGTAATCGGTTATGATCAAAGATTTTCCAACTGGATTTTTAGTTTTCGTAATGCCAATCTCAACACATTTTTCAAGTTAGTCACTGATCTTGCTGATGTGAAAACTATTTTTGCCTTATTAGGGATAGTTTTATTAATTAGTATTATTTATCGCAAAAGAATTTTCCCAATCTTAATGGGAACTACCGTCGTAGTAAACTTTATGATTGTAGAAGTGGTTAAACTAATAATTGCTAGACCCCGCCCTCTTGTAATCAATGCTTTGGTATTGGAAGATTCCTTTAGTTTCCCCAGCGGACATGCCTTAATTGCCATTACATTTTATGGGATGCTTATTTTATATTTATGTTTAAAACTAAAATCATCTTTTTTGAAAGTCATCACTTTTTTAACAGGAATATTATTGATTTTAGCAATTGGTTTTTCTAGAATTTACCTCGGTGTACATTGGTTGAGTGATGTTACAGCTAGTTTTCTTATCGGATCTTGCTGGTTGATCTTTGTTTCATTACTGGCGATTAATTTAGAATTTTTAGTTAAACAAATCAACAGATTTAAATGGGGTAATTATTTGTTAAAATTGCTGGATGTGACGCATATTTAAAAATTTGCAAAAAGCTACCGATATGGAAATAAGTGATTTTTGATTAATATTTTTCAACCAATCTTACTTTGACTAAGCATAAAACACTATTTTTTTTTGGGTTTGTATTTGTCATTGCGCTTGTAATTATCATTTTTTCATTTTTAAGCCCTCTTGTTTTCTTACCACACCAGCGTATTACAATAATTTTACCATTCAGTGCAGCAGATGATGCTAAAACTTCATTGATACCAATGGGTGAGTTGATCGAACATAATGCCCAAAATGGTAATCCAGATGGACATGCTGGCATCGATTTTGGCTGGGGTGAAAAAGTAGCAATTATCGCCTCCCATGATGGTTTGATAACCGGGGTTCAGAATAGTAGTGAGGGGCAGAATGTAACCATTACCAATGGCTATTATAAAACAGTTTATAAAGAGCTCTTTGATCTGGCACCGGAAATTAAATTATTTGCTCATATTAAACAGGGTGATCTAATTGGTTATCCCAAAATTCAGTCGATTGGTGGTAATATGCACGGACAATTGCACTGGGAATTTTCTTCCTCTTCTATGCTGCTTGATCGATTATGTCCATTGGGCTATTTTAATAACGATTCCCGAATCAGGATTGAGAAAATCTGGCAAGCTGTGCCGGCAAATGATCGTTTTAAACAAGAATTTCCGGAAATTTGTAACGGAAAATTTCAAGGTAAGGAAGATTAGTAGGGGAAAAGTAGCAAGTATCTAGTATCAAGGTAGCTCTTTACTAGTATTTTTTATATTTCTAAAGTGGTTTTAGCAAATCAATCAAATTCTGATCTTTTGAAGCATAATCAGGAGCGAATTATCAATCAGGTAGAAAAAGCATTACAAAATGTTGGTAAAGCAACTGTACTATTGGCGATGGATTTTGATGAATGTGCAATTGATGAGCATCTTTCTAGACAGGTTACATTATTTTATGAACATAGGGGACACTTAACTCCAGAAGATAAAAAAAACTTTGATTTAAAAAGTATTGTAAAATTATTTTCAGTTTATCAAGGTCTGAAGCTAGAGGAATTTTCATTAAAAATCAAGGATATTGCTCAGCATATTCACTGGCGCAAGGGCTTTATTAAGTTTTTTCAGGAGTTACAGACTGGAAGTAATATTTTCCCGGTTTTTATTAGTTCTGGGTTGTTAGATGCTGCCAAAATTGCTTTAAAACAAATTGGTATTGAAAAGATTGCTGTAATAGCAGCTGAAATCACAACTGATTCCCAAAACATAATTCAAGGTGCTTATAGTATTATCAGCGATCAGGATAAAAAGCTGGTAATCGCTGAGCTGCAAAAAAGGCACCATTTTGAAAAAGTAGTCACAGTGGGTCATAGTGCCGGTGATGTTTTGCTGATTGCCTCAGGCACCCCGGGATTTCGTCTGGCATTTCCTGATCATCAATTAGCAGTAAAAGCTGCTGACCATGTGATTAATGATTGGCGGGAAGTGGGGGAGTATATTGAGAGGAAAATAGTTAGAAGATAATAGTTAAGAGATAGAAGGAAAATGAAAACTGGAATCTGGAAGCTGAAGATTGAGGTTGAATAGCATTTGTGAGAAGGAAGCAAGGTGTAAATAGAAAAATGAAAATAAGAATTTAGGAATTTAAGGAAGCAAAGTGTGAACCTTGGTTGATTAGTGTAACTGGTAAATACTAATTTAGTAGCTAGTAGCTAGTAGCCAGTAGCAAGTAGTAAGTAGTAATGAAAAAATAAAAAAATAGTAGAAAAAAGCCAGGGATTGATAGCAAAAATTGCTTTATTTACGAAATTTGTATTTGAATACAATGCATTATTTTAAACAAATCATTATAATTAAATTAAAGGGGCGGGGCCGCCAGGTCCCCAACAGTAACGAGTGGGTTTAATTCTAAAATATAAGTTATTAGTTTTATCAAAATTTTAAAATTCACTTAATCTAGTGTATGAAAAAATTTCTTAAACTTGTTTTGAAAATTTTGCTAATTGGTATTTCAGGCTGTTTGCTTGGAGGTCTATTTGTCTGGAGAAATTTTTATTCAATTAAACACAATCTCGATAGTATAATACTTGATAATAATAATACAGATTTATTTCCTTGTGATGCATTTATGGCTTCAATCCCAGTTTATGATTCAAACACATTCGATTATGAACTATCCAGTGAATATTTAATCTTAAGTGATTATTTAAGAAATATGCCCGGGTTCACTTATTCAGTAGAAATTTCACCTATCCAAATAGTTCCTGTAGGAAAGCGTTGTCCAGGAAAATTTCAATATGAAGTTCAATTTGGTGGTCATAAGGAGAGAATAGAAATTGAAAAAATGCTCCATAATCAGACGTTAGACGGAATTCCAGTATATTTACGGAATATTTAAAATTTAATTTTTAGAAAAAAAATTCTTATTATGAAAAAAGTATTTATCGGTTTCGTAATAATTTTTATTACTTTTACAATATTGCTTTATTTTACCTATATTGTAATTGTTCCATTATTAGACTTTTCTATTCCAGCTACTTCGAGAAATTTTGATCATTTTGTAAAATTTATAGAATATATGATCACTTTTGGTTTTGGAGGGGTATTTATCTCATTTTTTTTGATTGTAAAATCTCGTTTTCTGAAAGCAATCCCTATCTTGCTTCTGATTACAAGTGTTATTTATTTAACTGTACCTTTATTTATTTCAAACTGGTTTCCATATAGAATAAATTTCTCTGAACTTGTTATTGTATTATATTTTGCCTTAGTAAGTTGTGCAATACCACTCTTAGCATTTCTTGGAACAAAAAAGAATAAAATGTATCATAAAGTTTGTTTATATCTTTTATTTATTGCTCCATTACTATGGCTGCTAACGCCATTTTTTAAGATATATTCGTTAGAATTACTTGGCAGCTTGTACGGTACAGTTGAAGATTTATTTCGTTTTCTATTTATTTCACCTTTCTATATTTGGTTAATCATTACTGCGATTAATGTTAAATACCTAGAATAGAAACTTGCTTGAAAATTTCAGCCTAAAATTTATTATCTGTTTCCCGAGTTTCGAGTTTCGAGTTTCGAGTTTCGTTCTTTTGACTTTTAATTTTTAATCTTTTATTCTTTTAATCTTTAACTTTTAACTCTTATCTTTTATCCATTCACCATGCGCAATTTCACCTTTTATAACCCCACCAAGCTTATTTTCGGTACTGATGCAATGGACAAAATTGCTGAACAGATCAAGCCGTTTGGACAAAAAGTACTAGTCACTTATGGTGGGGGAAGTATCAAAAAAAATGGTATTTATGAGAAAGTGCTGTCTCAATTAAAAGGATTTACTGTCAAAGAATTTGGCGGGATTGAGCCTAATCCTCGTGTAGAAACTATTCGTAAAGCAATTGCTGAATTCAAAAGTTGGGAGCCGGATTTTGTTCTTGCTGTAGGAGGTGGTTCAGTGATTGATGGCTCGAAATTATTAATAAGCGCGATGTATTATGAGGGCGATCCCTGGGATTATATGATTACACCTGGAATTGAACCGGCAAAATATATTCCGCTTGGCACAGTATTAACTTTGGCAGCAACTGGAAGTGAAATGAATAGTGGTGCAGTTATTACCAACTGGGATAAAAATGAAAAATTAGTTTTTGGACGACAACAAGCATTTCCAGTTTTTTCAATTCTTGATCCGCAAAATACATTTAGTGTACCAGCAGATCAAACAGCAAACGGACTCGTTGATGCATTTTCTCACGTTTTAGAACAATACATTACAACTGCAGAAAATGTGCCATTACAAGATCGTTTTTGTGAGGGCATATTAATGACTTTGATTGAGACAGGAACGGCTTTATTAAATGATTTACATAACTATGAGACTAGAGCTAATCATATGTTTGCAGCAACCATGGCCTTGAATAATGTGATTCGTCAGGGTACCAATGAAGACTGGGCTACTCATCGAATTGAACATGAAATTAGTGCTTTTTATGATATTCCTCATGGTGCTGGTCTCGCAATTATCACTCCCAGGTGGATGAATGTGATTAAAGAGCAGAAAGCAAAAAAGATTATTCAATATGGTAAAAGGGTTTGGGGTTTAAGTGGTTTAGATGAAGAAATTATTAAAGGAGCAATAATGAAAACTCATGATTTTTTTAAATCGCTTGGACAAAAAATGGTTTTATCAGATTGGGGTGTAACTGATGAACATTTTCCAGAAATGATTGAGCGCTTAGTAGCGGGTAAAATTGGTGAGATTCCTTTAAATTATGAACAAATTGAAGCAATTTTAATTAGTTCGGTGGAATGATTTTTGTTCTTCGGACTTCGAATTTGGAAAAGTTTTCCGATCACCGATTTCCGCTCACCGCATACCGGATTTTTCATTTTCCCAAATTGCATTTACCCCAAAATACCAATTTCTCCGATATTTATTTTCTGTTTCCAGATTCCGGATTCCTACTTCCAGTCACTACTGGTCTTGGCTTCATTTTAAAAAGTAGCTCATCAGTATGTTCTTCGATGTCGATATAATCATCAGCCATGGCGATCAGCTCACTATTGGCAGTACGGTTGAAAGCACAGACTTCGACGAGACAGCCGGAAGCGTGCTGAAGATAATTGACTACTGGTCGGAAATCTCCATCACCGGAAACAAGAACAATAGAATCTACTTTATTGCCGAGACGGATGGCATCCATGGCAATGCCTAGATCCCAGTCACCTTTCTTGGCTCCACCGTAAAACGTTTGTAATGGCTTTTCTTTGACTTCAAAGCCGACATTATTGATTGCATCAAAGAAGTCCTGCTCATTAGTTTTTTCGGCACCAATCACATAGGCAATTGCTCGAATTAATTTGCGATTTTGTACAGTAATCTCGAGCAGATTTTTGAAATTTACTCTAGCGTTATAAAGATTTTTGGCTGAATAATAAAGATTTTGTACATCAACTAAGACTGCAACGCGTTGGTCTGGTGTTCGTACGATCATAAGAAAAAAGTTAATAGATAGAAGTTATTAGGTAAAAGTAATGAGTAAATTATAGCTCAATTAGGGGAATAAATGTTGTCATATTTTTAAATTTCGGATGTTTAGATTATCTAGAGGTAATAGCAAGTGGCAAGTAAAATTTTAAATAACAATCTCCAAGTTGCAATATGCAATTTTCATATTTATTCTAGATTCTTCCTGCTATCTACTATCTTTTAACTTGTAACTTCTGACTTATAACTACTATCTTTCAACTTCTAACTATTAATTCTAATCAATTTATTAAGAATCCGATCTAAGTTTTTTCTGTCTGCCTCTGAAACAGCAAAGAATTTTAATGTAACTTTATTTACTTTCTCTAAAGCTTGACTAATAATTTTTTCACCAGACTGGGTTAGATTGATGACGTTAGCACGCGAATCACTACCACTGGGTTTGATTTCCAATAATTTTTGTACTTGTAATTTTCTTACCAATTGCGAAGTCATCATAATATTGAGACCGGCACTGGCTGCGATTTGCTTTTGATTAATTTCCTCTTTTTCTTTTGCCAATTCCTGAAGCGTATATAAAATTCGAAGTTGAATATGAGTTAAATTATATTCTTTCAGTTCAGATAACATTTTTTGTTTCCAAATGTTTCTCACATGCCAGAGTAGATATCCAAGTTTTTCATTACCAATATTCAATTCATTTTCAATCACTGGACATTTTTTTCTCATTTTAAAGTTGACGTAAATTAGTAAGTATGATTATAATATACACGCTTATTATTTACAATACAATTAAAAAATATGAAGAAAAAAAATAACAAATCAAAGTGGCTCTCTCTAGTAATCTTAAGTAGTGCTTTAGCAATAGTTATTATTGATGGTACAGTACTAAATGTATCTTTAAAAAATGTAATCGAGGATTTAAAAACAGATTATCAAAGCTTACAATGGGTGATCACCTCATATTCACTAGTAATTGCTGCTTTGACAATCACAGGAGGTAGATTAGGAGATATTATTGGTCGTAAGAAAATGTTTATGCTTGGTGCTACTTTATTTGGAATTGGATCTTTGATTTCTGCATTAAGTGTAAATGTAACTATGTTAATGATCGGATGGTCATTTATTGAGGGAATTGGAGCAGCACTTATGTTGCCAGCCACTATCTCACTAGTCACAGCGACATTTAAAGGAAGAGAAAGAGCCATTGCATTTGGTGTTTGGGGTGGTATTGCTGGTGCATCTTCAGCTGTAGGGCCGATTCTAGGCGGTTATTTAACTTCCAATTTCAGCTGGCACTGGGCATTCATGATCAATGTCGTTTTAGTCATATTTTTGAATATTGGTGCAATTTTATTTATCAAAGATTCTAGAGACACAAAAGAAAAATTTCAATTTGATTTTATCGGTTTTTTTACCTCAGCAATTGGAATGATGTTAGTAGTATATGGCATAATCGAGTCTACTACATATGGTTGGGTCAAAGCGAAAAAACCTTGGGAAATTTTTAGTAACAGTTATCAATTAAATGGCATTTCAATTTCAATTATCAGTTTAGTCCTGGGATTTATAATTTTAGGGATATTTCTTTATACCCAAAATCTTGCGAGGAAAAAAAATAATACCCCATTAATCAATTTAGAAATCTTTAAAAATCGTAGTTTTAGTATCGGAATTTTAACAACTGCCGTAATTGCTTTGGGGCAAGCAGGATTAATTTTTTCTCTACCAATTTTCTTACAGTCTGTTCGAAATTTAGACGCTTTTCATACTGGGCTTGCATTTCTACCAATGTCAATTCCAATCTTGATTGTTTCACCACTTTCTGCCAGTTTAAGTAAAAAAATCAGCCCCAAATATTTAATTCAAGCTGGAATAATAATTAGTATTATCTCCAGTTTAGTTTTGAGAAATACTTTAAATGTTGATACTTCTGTTATGGATTTAGTTCCAGGACTATTCCTTTTTGGCATTGGATTTGGTTTAATTTCCTCTCAAATTACCAATATTACTATGTCCTCAATTGATGTGAATTTTGCCGGTGAAGCATCTGGATTAAATTCAACAATGCGACAATTAGGTTCTACACTTGGTACTGCCATCATTGGAGCAATTTTCATATCCACTATGCTACTGAGTTTTAAAGATAATATCGAAACATCACAGCTTTTACCAGCTCCACTAAAAACTCAAATTTCGAGTGCAATATCTACCAACTCTTCACAATTCGAGTTAGGAGGTACATCCAGTATGGGAGGTAGTAACGTACCGCAAATAGTGACCAATGAAATCAGCCTTGCTCAACAAAAGGCCAGTGCAACGGCAAGCAAAAATAGTATGATTTACACCACTATTTTTTATGCAGCATGTTTAGTGGTATCATTTGCTTTACCTCATAAAATTGAACATCAGGAAGAATAACTGCAATTTGATTATTATAAATAGTAATTTAGAATACTAATATTAGTTTGCTTTTTAAAGTTCGAAATGAACAATAATTGAACTAATGGGGTATAATAGATTTTATTATTTATAGACCTTTCATTTTAAATCTACTAAAGTTAATTTTGAATATGCACACCAGATTTAAAATTTTAGGCTATTATAGCCACAATTATTAGTCATAAGGTCTATAGTAATTCATTTATGATCGTAGCAAAAAATTTATCCAACGTTACGGTGATTTTCAAGCACTTTTTAAAGGAAGTTACGAATAATCTGAAATGAAACAACAAACAAAAAATTTTACAACAAATATTGCCTCAGAACTACAATTAAGTGAAACACAAGTGCAACAAACTCTGACTTTGTTGAAAGACGGTGGCACGATCCCTTTTATCGCCCGTTATCGTAAAGAAATGACTGGTGAACTTGATGAAGTACAAATTGCAGCAATCCAAAAACGCGCTGATGAAATGATTGCTCTGGAAGAACGCAGAAATAATATCCTAATTAGTATTGAAAAACAGGGTAAGTTAACCCCGGAGCTTAAAGCAGATATTAATGCAGCACTTACTCTTGCTAAACTTGAAGATCTTTATCTGCCTTATAAAGTCAAAAAACTTACCAGAGCTACCAAAGCAAAGAATAAAGGGTTAGAGCCGTTTGCAAAAATTATTTTCACGCAAACTGATATCGATTTGCCGGCTGAAGCAAAAAAATATCTCAACAAATCAACTGACAAAGAAAAAGCGGTTAAAACTGTAGCAGATGCTTTACAAGGAGCAAGAGATATTATTGCCGAATGGATCAATGAAGATCAGGAAGCACGTAGTGAAATTCGTGAAATATTCGCTAATACAGCCACAATTAATTCTCAAGTTAAAAAATCAAAAAAAACTGAAGCGATAAAGTATCAGGATTATTTTGATTTTTCAGAAGAATTAAACAAAATTCCTTCACATCGCTTATTAGCGGTAAGGCGTGGAGAAAAAGAAGGGTTTTTCAATGTAAATATTCTGCCTGATCAAGCGCAAATTGCTAAAGCGTTGATTAAACTGTTTATAAAAAGCAGTAACGAATCATCAGCTCAGGTCGAACTGGCCATGGCTGATGCTTACGATCGCTTACTTTCTAACTCGATTGAAACTGAATTTGCTAATTTATCGAAAAAGCAGGCTGACACAGACGCGATCAATGTCTTTGCCATCAATCTGAAACAGCTTTTATTAGAAGCCCCGCTTGGTCAAAAGTCAATTATTGCTTTGGATCCGGGCTTTCGTACTGGCTGCAAAATAGCAGTTTTGGATCAACAGGGTAACTTTATTGTAAATACAGTAATTCATCCGGAAAGCTCAAAAGCTCAAGCGATACTTGTTATCAACAAATTAGCGGAAAAATTTAAAACAGAAGCTTTCGCCATCGGTGATGGCACTGCCAGTCGCGAGACAGAAGCTTTTATCAAAGAACTTGGTTTAAAACTTCCGATATATATGGTTAATGAAGATGGTGCTTCTGTATATTCAGCTTCAGAAAATGCCAGAAACGAATTTCCGGATTTAGACATCACTGTGCGTGGGGCAATTTCAATTGGCAGACGCTTGATGGATCCGCTAGCTGAACTTGTAAAAATTGATCCAAAAGCTATTGGAGTAGGGCAGTATCAGCATGATGTCGATCAAAAGTTGCTTAAAGTTGAACTTGATCAGACTGTTATTAGCTGTGTTAATTTAATCGGAGTAAATTTAAACACTGCCAGTAAGCACATTCTAACTTACATTTCAGGTTTAAATTCTCAACTGGCACAAAATATTATTGATTATCGTAACGAAAAGGGTTTATTTACCAAACGCCAGCAGCTATTAAAAGTGAAAAAACTTGGCAAGAAAACATTTGAGCAGTGTGCTGGTTTTTTACGAATCCAGGGAGCCAAGAACCCACTTGATAATAGCTCTGTCCATCCAGAGAGTTATCAGATTGTCGAACAGATTGCCAAAGACCAGCAGAAAACAATTAAAGACTTGATAGGCAACGAAATCCTTTTAAAACAAATTCAGTTGAAAAAGTACATTACAGAAACTATTGGTTTACCTACTTTAGAAGATATTGTCACGGAACTGCAAAAGCCAGCTCATGATCCTCGTGGTGTAGTTGCAACCTTTGCTTTTAATTCTGAAATCAAGGAAATCACTGATTTAACAGTGGATATGACACTACCTGGCATAGTTACCAATATTACCAACTTCGGAGCATTTGTCGACCTAGGTCTGCACACTGACGGACTCATACATATTTCCAACATGGCTGATCATTTTATTAGTCATCCTTCAGAAGTACTAGTTTTACACCAAAAAGTGGAAGTGAAAGTGCTGGAAATTGATTTGGAGAGGAAGAGAATTGGCTTGAAGTTGATGAAGTAGTAGACGGTAATTGGTAGACGGTAGACAGGGAGAGAAAACTTAAAGTTTATTACTTTATAAATTATGGGAGAAATATTATAATCATTTTTTTGCAGTAGTGGCTCAGTTGGTAGAGCGTCTCCTTCCCAAGGAGAAGGTCGCGAGTTCGAATCTCGTCTACTGCTATTTAATGAACGCAGTGAATTTAATAGCAGTTGTACGGGCGTATTGCAATACGCCCGTACAACTTGCAATACGCTTGTACACTTAGATTACTTAGGTTCAAATACACCAGTGCTTCAAATCAAAAATTTAAATATTCCAATATTTGCGTTCAAATACAATGAAATTTTTTCTTCTATAAATTAATATGATTCCTGAAATATATTATTTGAATCATCATGCTTCCTATTCGAAAATCACTTCGTTTAAAAAACTATGACTATTCGAAACCAGCCAGTTTCTTTGTGACAATTTGTGTATATAAAATGGAAAATCTTTTTGGGAAAATTTCTAATGGAAAAAGGAAATTAAATGATTTTGGCTTAATCGTTAAACGTCATTGGCTAAATAATCCAATTATTCGACCAAATACCAAAAATGATGAATTTATCATAATGCCCAATCATTTTCATGGAATTATCACAATTAAAACCTGTGCAGAGGCGTATTGCAATACGCCCCTGCACAATACGCCCCTGCAATTCAAATCTCCATCACAAACGCTTGGTGCAATTATTCGTGGCTTTAAAGGTGCAACAACAAATGATATTAATCTTGTCAGACATACACCCGGAAAACGTTTATGGTTAAGAAACTATTATGATAATATTATTCGTACTGAAAAATCATTTACAAACTTCCGTCAATACATTATAAATAACCCAGTGAATTTTTCTTTAAACACCACTTTCTCATGAATATCGACATCTTTCCGAATAAAAATCAAATATTAAATTTAATCAAGGAGAATTACGGACTCAACATTCAAACCATTTCCTTTGTCAATAAAGGCTATGGCGATCATAATTACTTTATCACTGATAAATCCGGGAAAAAATACTTTTTAAAAATCGCTCGCAACGTCAAGGGCACAACAATTGGATTAAAAGTATGCCAATATCTGCACGAAATCGCATTTACCAATATTTCTCAAGTGATTACTACAAAATCAAATACAATAGGAGTTCTATTTGAGAAGCATTTAATCACAATCCTTGAATTTATTGATGGAGCTGAGATTGGGGAAATTAAGAATGAAGAAACCGAACGCCTGGCGCTAATGATTTTATCAAAATTGCACAGAATTAAATTAACTCAGGTAGTTAACTTTATTCCCCGCATTAGTTTCATCGCAGCATCAGGAAAAAGTTTATTTAATAAACTACAGCAAGTTAAAATAAAACATTATCAACTAGATTTCGAGAAGCAATTTCAAAAAATGTTAGCTGATAATTACAATTTATTGATAGATGCTATAGACAAATTAAATGATCTCACTAAACAATGTGTTCTTGAACATCAAGAATTTGTAATCTGTCATCGTGATTGTCATGGTTACAATTTTATGAAAATGAAAACCGGGGAATTGTTTCTGATTGACTGGGATTCTGTGAAACTAGCACCACCGGAACAGGATTTGATTTTTTTTAGTGAAGAAAATATTTCCAAATATTATCCTTTTCCAAAAAACAAAAAGTTAAATCAAAAAACTTTTCTCTACTTTGCACTTGAGCGTCAAATTGATGACTTGCAAGCCTTCGTCGAAACTATTTTACTTTCTGATACGGTAATAAAAGAGAAACAAGCCAGTTTTGAAAACGTCCTCGAATTTGGATATGAATTTGATTTATGCAAAATAATCGAACTTCGTTCTCAGAAATTATCTAAATACTTTTAAATCTTATTTTACTTGCTACTTAATAGCAGGAGATGCAGATCTGCATCCCCTCCGCTCCTTTCCTTTTTCTCCCCTTTTCCTTATACTTGATACATAATACTTTATCCTTCTTCAACATGGATACCTACAGCAAACTAACCCACATCGTCGATATTCCCGACTTTATCAAAAGGGCACCCCAATAGATTTGTAAATAATTTTTGCATTTTCTGGTAAATCAGTTCTAGATTCGATAATTTCTCCTGTTTTTAAGTCTTCATATTTTACTGTACAAACATATTTCAATGCCTCCACTATCTTTTCAGTACTAAGATTCGATTTAATTTCAACTAATCTTGCTACTAGCAAAGCCGTAAACGTAATCGCTAAATGAGCTTCTATTCTTGACTTCTTCCAGTGAAATATTGGTCTGATTTTAAGATCTGTTTTACTCATTCTGAATGCTTTTTCTACTCTCCATAGCGATCGATATCTGCTCATTGCTTCGGTTGCTGTGAGTGTTGTATTGTTTGTAATCACTCCTTTAAGTCCATCCCAAGCTGCATCTTCTTCTATCTTTTCGTGGTTCCAGTGTATTGTTGATTCCCCTGTGAGTTTTAAGTATTTTCTGGCACCTTGATTACCTACCAATGATTTTGTTAATTTATTTTTGCTCACAAGACGCTTTTTAAGCCTGAGAATAGCCCTATCTCTGTCGGCTTTGTTTTTCTTGGCTCTTTCTACTGAGTAATTAACTATTAATCTGTCAGTACCTTTAGTGAATGTTGCATAGTCGCTGGTATAGTTATCTTTGTTTAGAATCAGCTTTTTGTAATGATTTGATTCATTTTTAATCTTTGCTCCAACGATGTATTCAAAATTTGATTCTTGTAATGCTATTAAGTTATCTTCATTTAACATACCACTATCAGCAACAAAGATAATATTTTTTAATTTGTATTTAGTTCTAATTCTTTTAAGTACAGGAATTAGTGTATGACCCTCAAAGGTATTTCCTTGAAATGCCTCATAACCAACCGGCAACCCTTCGGTAGTGACCATTAGGGCAACAAGTATTTGTGGTTGATTGAATTTACCTACTTTGGAATATCCCATTTTCCTGAAATCATCTTCATCAAAGGCTTCATAGTGCAAAGTGGTACAGTCAAAAAAGATCACATCCACTGTCTTTTTTGTAAACTTCTGTACATATTGAAAACAATGTTGGCTGAGTAGCTCTCTGGTGTTTTCGTCTAAATTATCCATGAAGCGGTAAAGTACCATTTTATCTACATTTAAGTCATACACCGATGACATAATTTGAGCTGTTTTTAGCTTACTTACTGGATAAGCTATACGGAAAATTACTAGATTTTTAAAAATTGAGTCGGAAACTACTTTTTGTAAAGCTACATCATCGAAAACCTTTCCAAAAATCTCTAGAAATCCTGTCGGTCTAGAAGCAATAGTATGTATTCGTGGTTTAATGGATATTTCATCGAATAGAGAAAGATTAGTTGAATTTTCTAATTTGATAAGAGCCTTGCTGGCTTGAGTTATCAGAAATTTCATTTTATTAGGGTCGTTATGTTTAGCAGTACCAATATGGCAAACAACCTTGTTCAGGCCGTTTACTTTATTAATAATCTGGATCGAAATTGATCCAGTAGGATTTTTTCTTTTACGGATAAACATAGAAACATGATACCTCACAAGGGCACCCGTCTCAAAATTTTTAGTGCCTATTAGCACACGTTTTCAGCTTTGTGTTTATTTTTGATAAAGTCGGGAAGAATAATCGATGTTAACAGTAACAAAAATCCAAAAAAAATTGTTATAGATAAAATTTTATTCTTGAGAAGTCTTTTAATTAATGGATTTTTCTTAATTGAAATTTTTTTAATATTAATATAAGAAGTCATTGACATTCTGGAATTACTTTAATAATACAAAATATATGTAATAATTACTAGGATTAGTTTTGACACTTGGTATGAAAACTCCTTTCACTTTTGCTATACACTATTTGCTTAAATTTTTTGAGAGAAAAATTTCTAGAAATATCAGTTACCTTTGCTCCCAATTCAAACTTCCAATAATATCATTTACAAGCTCTAAGCCATTTTGCTTACCAAGTTCCTTTTGTAAATTTTCTTTTGATTGAGCATCTTGTGGTACAAAGAATTGCAAGCATACTAAATCATTTTTTCGTTCAATAATAGCAAAAATCTCATAATATGAAGGAGAATCTTCTGGACTTACCAGATATCCTTGTAAGGTAATGCCAGGCTGATTAACTAATCCAATTTCTTCTTGATTTACTTTTTTTTGATTTGAAGCATTATACATATTATCTAAGAGCACTTGATAGTCTTCAACTGTATTTAAGTCTGAAGTTTTTTTATCAACATAAAGATCGATAAAAAGATAATTAAAAATAAACCGGGAAATATGAGCAATATGTGTATCATCATTTTTCACACCTGTATTATCAATAATATTTGTCATATCTGCAGGTTGATAGCTGAAATTAATCCCTTGGCCTGAGTTATAATAATGTCCTCTGCTTTCTTTTATACAAGTAAAGCTACCATCAGCAGCGAATTTTTTTGGATTACAGCTTGCTTTTTTAAATAAGTAAATAACCAAGCAACTACTACATAAACAGCAAAGCAATAAAATGATTATGATAAGTAGAATTAATTTGTACTTGGAGATTTGAGATTGAAACATAAAAAATTATTTATTTAATAATTAAGTTCTGAAGTTGCCAAATAAATTATCCAATATCGTGATTATATGCTACGAAGATAAGTTTAATATTTTTGAAATAAAAACCTCCTTAAATTAATATAGGAATCCAAATAAATACGAGGGAATGCTTTTTAAATCCCCAAGTAAAATATCGTCCTTGATTAAATAAGCATCTTTTAAACCAATAATCTGTTTTGAATCCTTGTTTTTCCCACCAATTTCAAAAACATACTTATCACAACTAATATCTCCATTTTTTGAATAAAACACTTTATATCCTGCATTTTCAAGTTGTTCTGTTACAAAAAGCTCTCTAACAGCACCTAAATCAACCTGTTTGCCTGTACTAAAAGCAAGAGCATAATATAGATTGGTGTTATTCAAATAAACCTTTTCCGTATTTCTAATTAAGGCGTGTCCAGATTTATCAGTTAACAAATACCGAAGTAGTCCACTATCTTAGAGAATATCCAAATAATTGGAAACATCTTTGTTATCTTTTTGTAAACTGGTCAAACTATCCAACAATCGATCCAATTCAAACATATCAGATGGAAATGATTTATGAAACCATACCTCTATTTCCCACCTAATATGATTATCAACAGTTTTCAATACTAAAATATAACTCTGCGGGCGATTTTTTCTGGAAAAATTCTCAAAATCTCCAATTTCAATCTTTTAAAAATACTTAGTTTGAAAGATTAATTCTAAAGCTTTAATAACACTTGCTCTAGGATTCGCAGCTTCAACTACAATATCTATATCAGGCTCAAACATCAAATCATATTTATAACTCCCAATTACTGACACTTTTCCTATTTCGGATAATTTTTGGATTATTTGACTCGATGCCAAGATCTTATCAGCAACATCCTTTCTCACTTTTGAAATGTTCTTATAATCTTTGTCCATGAAGAATGTTATTTTTCAAGAGTATTATATCAAAAGAAAAGTTATCGCTCAATTTGTATTTTATTGCGTTTAATTAATGATCTTATTATGAGAAAATATTAAATATGAATAATTTCAAACTTTACGAATCACAATATCACATTATTTATCTAAATGAGGAAGGTCAATTATACTTAGGTAGAAGTATCGTTGTTTTGAAAACAAAAAAACAATCATTGGCACAGATGAATTCTGAAGAATGGATAGACTTTGGAAAAATTGCAAATACATACGAAAC
>Ga0194063_10000881_pt1 | contig 20536 bp, 11 predicted proteins | sample SepL3720m_MetaG_FD_155459 | JGI IMG/M metagenome (GOLD analysis project Ga0194063, IMG submission 155459) | Anoxic zone freshwater microbial communities from boreal shield lake in IISD Experimental Lakes Area, Ontario, Canada - Sep2016-L373-20m | ecosystem: Environmental > Aquatic > Freshwater...
GTGGGTTCGGGCGTTGGTTCCGGCGTGGGCTCCGGCGTCGGCGAGGGTGTCGCAAACACCCCAGGCAAATATTCTTTAACCAAATCCGGACGGCCAACCACCAGGTAAACCGCCAAGGCCGCCAAGGCGAGGATCAGCAGAACCCATACCCCTGCCCCGCCCCGCTCGAGGCGATTCGTTTTCTCAAATTTCATCAGGCGCAAAAAGCTACAGGGCGCCACGCGGGCACTCAAGAACGTTATTCCCGCGACAGAACGTTAATCCCCCCGCCGCTTGCGCGGGAACATCCGCCGCTGATGGAAAAAGTGCAGGAGCCCGAAGTAGAATCCGGCGAGCACGGTCTGCCCGCCAACAATCAGCCCGATTTCGAGGAACTCCAGAAGCTGGCCGGATGATGTCCCTCCGAACGGCGATCCGTGCCAGATCTTCGCGGCAATTCCTGTGCCCGCGCAGGCGAAGGCGATGAAGAAACCGGAGATCACGAACCGCTCGAGGGTGCCGCGATCCTGGAGCATCCAGAAGGCGGTGGCGGGCGGGTGGAGGCCGCTCTCGATCGCGATAAATTTCGCGAAGACCGCGAGAAGGATCCCCTGGTAGCCGAGGACGGTGGCTGTTGTGGCAAAGACATGGGCTGTGCTCGCCCATGTGGGCGGGACGAGCCCGAAGGCCGAGGCGGCAAGGGCCGCAACCCCCGCCGTGGCGAGGAGCAGCCCGGGGATTCCGAACGTCCACCGCGGGCTCATCAGCAGGTAAAGGCGGACGCTTCTCCAGCCGTCGCGGTAGGTGTTGAGGTGGGGTTTCCGCTTGCGCCCATCGGGGGAAAGCGTCGTCGGAACTTCGGTGATCTTGAGTTCGTAAAGCGAAGCCTTGAGGATCATTTCGAGGGCGAACTCCATGCCCGTGCTCTGGATGTTCAGCTTCTGGATCGCGTCCTTGCGGAACCCGCGCAGCCCGCAATAAAAGTCGCCGCACACCGAGTGGTCGTAGATCCGGCGGCCGAGCGCGCTGAGCATGGGATTGCCCACGAAGCGGTGCATGAACGGCATCGCCCCCCTCGAAATTCCTCCGAGAAAACGGTTCCCCATCACCAGATCGAACCCCTCGCGAAGCTTGTCCACAAACGGCTGGAGGTGGAGAAAATCATAGCTGTCATCGCAGTCCCCCATGATGACAAACCTCCCCCGGGCCTCGTGAATCCCGGCGGACAGCGCGGCGCCATAACCTTTCTCCGAAACCTCGACCACGCGGGCGCCGAGCTCGCGGGCCAGCGCGGCCGAGCCGTCGGTGCTCCCGTTGTCGGCCACGAGCACTTCCCCCTCGATCCCGCTCACCGCAAGGAAGCGCAGCGCCTTCCCGACGCACGCCGGAAGCGTCAGGACCTCGTCCAGGCACGGCATGAGGATCGTCAGTTCCACCGTCGAAATTTCCGGGTTTTTTTGGTCTGCGGCATAGGATGGTCAGTCGCGAACGGCCCCCGCTTCAGGCTCGGAAAACCGCCGCCAGTCCGAGTAGTAGATCACGGTGTTTGCCTTGGGCAGAAGAAAAACATCGGACGTCTTCAAGCGCGGAAAAACATTCAGGTTCCGGCCGATGCGATCCGCAGGCTGGACGAAGCGGTAGAAAAAACCCAGCCAAAAATCCCTGGCCTGGCGGGCGGGGATATGGCGGAAGACCGGGGAGGTTTGGATTCCTTCCCGGTATTTTTCGCGGGCTTCGAGCATGTCGGCGCCGGATTTTTCGACGAGCGGCAGGAGGAAGTCCGGCAGCGCCGGTGGCGGCGGGGCGGGGAGCCCCCGGGCCTGCAATTCGCGCGCGGTGAGTGTCCGCCAGACCAGATCGCGGAGCGGGGGCACCGCCTCGCTCTTCAGACGAATCCCCGCCGAGGCCGCCGCAAGCATCACGTCCTCCTCCTCCAGAAGAATCAATTCCATCTGGGATTCGATGAAGACGACCGGATTTTTGCAGTTGGAAAAAAACGATTTCCGCACCGGGGCGACGCTCTGGATCGGGAGCCCCGAATAATACATGTAGGTGAGGTGTTCGTTCGGGGTCGCATAATACCTGGTGCCGGCAACGGCGGGGATTTTTTCCAGCGCGCGGATCACGGAGGCGACCGCCGCCCGGTCGCCTCTCTCCGGCGGCTCCTCGAAAAAGGCCAGCCTTCCCCGCGCAGCCAGAAACACCGTGATCGCAACGATGCCCAGCACCGCCGCCAGCCTCGGAGGCATCCCGCGCAAAAGATCCGCCGTGAACATCGCGACGAGCAGGACATAGGGCGTCCAAAGAACCAGCGAGAGCCGCTCGTAAAAAAAGCTCGCTGCCGGGACAACCAGGTGGAACGCCGCATAGCCGGCCACCATCCAGACCAGCAGCACGCCGTAGATTTTTCCGTGCTTCCGGATGGCCGTCCCGATCCGATCCGGAAGCCAGGCGGGCCTCCATTTTTCGATGGCCAGCAGGACGAGCATCCCCGCGAGCAGGACAAACTGGGACGGGCGGTCGAGCGTGTAGGCCAGCCAGTCAGTGAGCGAATCGAAAAGCTTGTGGGCCTTCGGAACGCTCGAGGCGGTGGACAGGAATCCCGAAAACCAGACCCAGGGAAAAATCAGCAGCGCGGAGAGCGTCCCGCCGACAAGGGATTTCCAAAACCAGCGCCCGTGGCGGATCACCGCGGGAAGCGTCACGGCGGCCACGGCCGCAAACACCAGCGCGGAAAATTGATGGGTGTGAAAAAGCAGCGCCTCCGCGAGACCAAGCAGCAGGAAGTCCCGCCACCTCCCGCGGCGGACAACGCGCAGCAGGCACCAGGCCGCAAACGCTGTCAGAAGAAGGGTCGCCGAGTAATAGCGGGCCTGGTATCCGAAATCGACGGTCCTTGCATTGAACGCCATGAGCGTCAGCGCCGCAAACCCGGCGGCCGTCCCGCCGAGGTCGCGCGCCAGAAAAAATATCACGAGCAGGCAGAGCGCGGAAAAAATGATGGCGGGGATCCGGGGCGCGGCCGTCCTCAGCGGGATTTTCTCCACTCCATGGACGACTCGCGGAGGATTCGCGGGATGATCCGCGCGCAAGCCGAACAGCGCCTGCGAAGCCGCGATCGAGTAGAGCGGAAGCCAGCCGTGATAGACGGCCAGCCCCTGCGGCGAGTAGCTGCTGTCGCGGAATTCGTATTCGGGATTCCCCTCCCACCGCTCGGTGAGCGTGTTTTCATAAACCGGCAGCGAAAGGTATTCGTTCCCCGGCAGCCCGCGCTCCAGGATCGTCAGCGCGTTGATGCTCGACTCCGCCTCGTCACACCACAACGCCGTGCGGTTCATCCAGTCCACCCTCAAAAAAATTCCCAGCAGGATGATCAACCCCGCCAGGCCGGCGGTCCGCAGGGAAAGCCGCTTGTCGGTTTTTCCAAAGAAGTTGCCGCTCACAGGGGGATCGGGTTCCCCGCAAATGACCTGAAAACCCCGCATCGCACGCATGGCCGACTTTCGCTCCGATGACAAAAAAGAAAAGCGGGAAGATTCCGGAAGCTGTTCCGGGATTGACCTTGCGGCGCGTTTGGATATTCTTAATAAACATTGCCATGAACTTGAACAATTTGACCGCCTTTGCCGCAGAGCCCTCCTCATCGAAGAACGTCCTTGCGAATGACGTGGACATCCACGGGACGCTGAAGTTTGAAAACGAGCTGATTTTTGACGGCAAGCTCGACGGGGAGATCCTCTCCGAGGGAGTTCTGACGCTCGGCAAGAACGCGCAGGTGAAGGGCGAGATCAAAACCAAAGCCGTCACGGTGCATGGCACGGTCAACGGCAATATCACGGTAACCGAGCGCTGCGAGCTCAAGGCCAGCTCGCAGCTCAACGGGGATTTGAAGGCGATGCGAATTGTCATCGAGGAGGGTGCCACGTTCATCGGGAAGTCCGAAGTGACGCCGTCCAAGCCGGCTTCGGCGGCTTCGCGTTCTGCCGCACCCTCCACGGAACCCGCCCGCGCCAAGTCTCCAGCTGCGGCCGATTGATCCCCTCCCATGCCCTGCGGATCGCAGAAGACGCCGTTCCGCTGTCCGGCTTGCGGATTCGCCCAGAGCGAACCTGCCGGGCTGATCTCCACGTTCTGTCGGTCGTGCGGGGAGCATTACCAGGTTGCCGGGAGCGCCGCCCGCCCGCCGGTTCTGCCTCCGCTCCCGCCCGCTCCCGCGATCCCGTCGCGGGCGGTGCTCTGCCACAAATGCCGGAGCACACACGAGGTCTCTCGGAGCGCCCGATGCACGATCTGCCCGGGTTGCAGCGCGAGCATCGAGCTGGAAGACGTTTCGTTTTCCGGCGCGGCGTCGCGTCCGGTTGACACCCGCGGGAAGCTGCTCATCGGGCCCGCAGCGAGCTTGAGCAGTTCGTGGATCATCTGCGGATCCGCGCGGATCCAAGGCCGGATCACCGGCCGCCTGGTCGCGGAGGGCGAGGTGCGCATCGCCACGAATCAGATCTGCGCCTGCCACATCACGGCGCCGGTCATCGTCATCGAAAAGCGTACCAGCCCGGTTTTTCTCTATCCTCTCCAGACCGAACGGCTGGTCGTCTTCGGACGCCTCACCGGGATTGTCCATTGCGAGGGGGTCGTCCATGTGCGGCGCGGCGGCCGTCTGGATGCCGTCATCCACGCGCGCTCGGTGACCGTGGACAAAGGGGGGAGCCTTGTCGGCGACTGCCGGGTTGCGGAAGGCCGTCCCGCCGAACCCTTCCTCCCCTGGGCGGGACAGATGTGCCCGGCCCGGTGACGGTTTGTCACCAGAAACTTTGCGGGACGTAGACCTTGTCTCCGGGCTTCAGCTTGATGTCCTTCGCCGGGTTTTTGCGGACTTCCTTGATGTTCATGATGACGACCCTTCCCTCGCTGGTGAGGCTCACCTTGACCTGGTCGGCATACTCGGTGAATCCCCCCGCCGCCGTGATCGCGCCCAGCACCGTGAGATCCGCCGTGAAGGGAACCCGCTGCGGTGCCCTCACGTCCCCGCTCACTTCCACAAACCGCGCGGCGTTCGGCACCGCGAGCGTGATCGACGGGTTCGTGTAGATCTGCTGCGACTTGTAGGCGGACTCGATCGCCCCCTGCAATTGCGCCTGCGTCGCCCCCGCGGCGTGGACTTTCCCGATGTGAGGCATGTTGATGAAGCCCCCGCCATCCACCGTGTAAACCCCCGTCACCTGGCTGATCTCCTCCGGCGGCACGCCGCCCATGCGGATTTCGATCAGGTCGCCCGCCCGCAGCACCGCGTCCTGCGCGCACACCGCACCGGAAAACGCGAAAAGAACGGCAAGGAAAAACGTGAAAAATATTTTAGTATTCATCTTGGTCGGTGGCTTGGGCAATTCCTGCGGCCGGCACGATCTCCACCTGCTTCTCGTCCTGCTTCTCCTCCTTCTTCTTCCGGACCTCCTTGCGTTTGCTGTCCTTTCCGGCCTTGTGGTAATAATTGTAGTAGCTGGTGTAATACTCGTAGTGCTGGTCGTGCCGGACGTCCACGTTGTTCAGGACGACTCCGAGGATCGTTCCGCCGACGTTGACGACCGCCTGTTTGACCCGCTGGAGCATCGCGCGCGGGAACCGGCGGTGCTGGACGACGACGACCGTGAGATCCATCGCGCTGCAGAGAACCGAGGCATCGCTGACGCCGAGGATCGGCGGGGAGTCGAAGAAAACGATGTCGAACCGACCCTTGACCTCTTCGATCAGCTCGACCATGCGCTGCGAGTTCAGGATCCCGACCGCGTCGTCCGGCACCTGCCCGCTGTTCATCAGGTAGAGGTTGTCAATCTTCGTGAGGTGGACGACCTCCTCCAGATCCATCTCGGTCGTGAGATAATCGCTGAGGCCGGTGCCGTTCTCGATGCCGAAGAGCCTGTGCTGGGAAGGGCGGCGAAGGTCGGCGTCCACGATCAGCGTCGTGTAGCCGCCCTTGGCGAACGTGTAGGCCAGGTTGACCAGGGTCGTGGATTTCCCCTCGCCCGCGCCGCCGCTCACGATCGTGATCGTGTTCGCATCCGGGGATTTCCGGTTGAACTCGATGTTCGTGCGCATGATCCGGTAGGCCTCCGCATCCGGATTGCCTTCGATTTCGTTGATGAGGATGCTGATATTTTTCGGGATCACCGCCAGCACGGGAACCTGAAGATACGATTCGACGTCCTCCATCGTCTTCACGCTCGTGTCCAGATACTCGATGAAGAACGCGAGCCCGACGCCGAAGACGATCCCGACGACGACGCCGAGAAGGAGGTTCAGGACGACGCGCGGCCGGGCGGGAGAGTTCGCGGGTGACGCCTCGGCGCGCTCCCAGATCGTGGCCGGATTTTGGGGCATCGTGCGCTCCATCGTCTCGGTCGTGAGCCGCATCTCTGCGGCCTCAAGAACATTTTTGGCCTGGATGTAGGCGTTCTTGGCCTGAAAGTAGCCGGCGGATCGGCTCTTCGACGTCTGCTGGCTTGCCTGCGACTCGGTGAGCCGGGTTTCGAGCTGGCGCAGAGAATTTTCGGCAATCTGGATGTTGGCACCGAGGCTCGTGCGAAGCGATTTGATCTGCTCCCCAAGCTGTTTGTCCATCACCGCCATCTTCGCCCGGAGGGATTTGACCTGCGGGTGGTTGATCCCGAGGCCGCTCTGGAGCATGCGGGCCTCCTCCGAGGAGCATTGCTGGTAAAGCGGAAGCACCTGCGAGATCGTCGGATCCTGGATCTCGAGGGTCGTAATACTGCGCATCACCTGGTCGTCGGTGAGCTTCGTGATCTGGTCGTATTTCGCACGGAGGGCGGAAACCCTGAGCCGCTCGGTGCTGACCTGCTGCTCGACGGCAAGCAACACGTCGTTCGCGGCATCGCGGGGATCCTGGACGCTGTCGGGATTCAGATCCTGGATCTTGTCCTCCACGCGGATTCTCGCCGCTTCGTTTCTGAGATCCTCGACCTTCTTCCGCTGTTTTGCCACCTCGTCCTGGAGCTGGGTCAGCGAGCGGGCTACCATCAGCTGCTGATCCTCGATGCGCTTCTTCTGATATTCGTCGGCGATCCGGTTGGCGATTTCCGCCGCCTCCTTCGGGTCGGTGCTCATCACGCTGATCTGGATCAGCTCGGTGTTCCGGATTTCCCGGATGTCGATCATGTTTCGCAGCCTGAAGAACGTCTGCTCCTTGCCCGTGAGCCCGAATTCGCCCTTCCATCGCTGCTCCAATCCGAGCGTGTCGATGACCGGGTAGAGCATCTCTTTGCGCTGGATGATCTCAAACTGCGTGGTCAGGAACCGCGGGTCGAACCCCATGCCGCTCTGGCGGTCGAACACTTTCATCAGCGTGTCGTTCTGCTTCACCTGCATGGTGACGGTCGACTGGTATTGCTTCGGCATGAAGTGGGTGACCACCGCAGCCGTGATCACCACGAGCAGGAAGACGAGAATGATCAGCGGGAGCCGGACACGGATGACCCGCCAGTAATCCAGAAAGTGGAGTTTCAGCTCGCCGCTGTCGTTGGTGTTCATGAAATCAGGAAAAGGGTGATGCGGATCCCTCCGTAGGAGGTTCGATCATAACACACCCTCCGGGGAGATGCAACCGGTCGTGCGCGCAGCGAAAAAGACGCGGCTCAAAAGGAGAGGTTGACTCCGGCAAACCCGACGTTGCGCGTGTATTCGAAGACGATATTTTGCGGGGCGTAAACCGATGTGAACTGGTAGCCGGCGCTCAGCGAGACCGTGCGGTTGATCTTGAAGTTCAAGCCGGCGGACACGTCGAAGATCGTTTCGGTGAAGGTGCTCACCACGTTTTGCTGGTCGAAATAATCCACTTCGACGCCGAGGCCGATGTTTCCGGAGATCCTCGGGGTGAACGCGTGGGTGACATTGAGCCCGGTGCGGAAGGTCTGGCGCTGGGTGACGTTGGTGAGGCCGGACGGTTCGGTTCCGTAGCGGGCACTCCACGAGAGAGAGGAAGCCGGGCCGAACTGGTAGCTGAGGTTCGACTCGCCGTAGGGCCCGAAATAAGTCGAGTTGCCGTCCACCGGGTTTTGGTTGAACCGCTGCTCGACGCCGAGGCGGGCGGTCCACTTGAAGCGCGGGTTAAAGATCTGGTCGAACCCGATCAGGGCGAAGTTGCCGAAGCTGTCCAGGCCGGCGCCGCCGGGGTAGTAGATCGGGTTGGCGCGGTATTCGATGAGCACGGTCGTCTTGGGCAGCAGGAGCCAGCGGAACGACTGGTGGAGGGTCTGGGAGATAAACGACTGGGTGTCGTTGAGATCCTGCTCCATGTAGCGGTTGGCGTAGGCCTGGTAGCCGGTGACGGTCGAGAATTTTTCCGACCACTGGTAGGCGAGGTCGAGGGTGGTGTTCGTGTAGAGGTAGTCGCCGTTGACGCGGTTTGTGCCGCCGATGATGTTGGTGTCCGGCTGGGCGAGGTAGGCGATGACCGTGCCGAACGAGACGGTGAGCTTGGGAGTGAGGAGATAAACGGCGTTGAGCGTGAACTGCCCGTTGTAATCCATCTTCTCGCCCGGGCGGGTGTAGTAGTATGTCGCGCCGCCCCCGAGGCTGGTGGAAAGCTGGAGCCTCGGCCCCCCGAACGCGTAGCTCACCCCGAGGGCCGCGTTCGTATACATGCTGGAGGTGGGATCGGTGCGCGTGGTGAAGCAGTTGCTGTCGTAACCCTCGCGGAGGGCACCGGAGAGATGCACCGGGCTGCCTCCGATGAAGCCGAGCGGATTCATCCCGGCGTTGCTCTCGCCAACCGGCTGGTCGCCGGTGTCGGTCGGGAAGTCCGACGGCCCGGGCGCCAGATAAAAGGCGTTGTGGGAGCTGTTGACTACCCTCTGGGCGTTTAGAACTCCGGCTGTGCCCAGCGCGACGGCGAAAATGGCGGCGGGCAACGAGAAAAAACGGCGTGTTTTCATAAGTTGTAGCCTGTTTATTAGCGGCCAACTCCCGATTGGCAATATTTTTGAAGAAAAAGTTTGTCACATCCCGGAAACCGGATTCTCGTAACGCCTTTTCAAATGGCCACCACCACCATCACTCTCGGAGACCGCCAATTCCACCTCGACCGCGACAAGGCGGAGGCCGCGTTCGCCGCAAAAAAAGTCATCAACGGTCGGCAGACGATGTTTTTCAACATCCTGCCCCTGAAATACCAGTGGGCCTACGACCTGTATAAAAAGATGAAGGCGAACCACTGGGAGCCGGAGGACATCCAGATGCAGAAGGACTGCGAGCACTGGCGCGACACGAGCGGGCACATCTCGGAGGTCGAGCGCTGGATCATCAAAATGGGGATCGGGTATTTTTCCGCGGCGGAGGGGATCGTGGGCGACAACATCCTGCATGTGGTGCGCGAGGCGGTGACGGCCCCGGAGCTGAAGCTCGTGCTCGGCCGCCATGCCCACGAGGAAAACATCCACGCGGATTCGCTCGTCTATATGATCAGCTCGCTCGGGATCAACCCGCACGAGTGCGAGGCGATGTTCGAGGACATCGCGACGATCAAAAACAAGACCGACTTCGTGGTCAGCAACAGCCGGGCCCTGCGCCGCGACACCGATCTCACGGTCACCGCCAACAAACAGGCGCTCGCCAAAAATGTTTTCCTTTTCGGCCAGTGCATGGAGGGCACGCAGTTCTACGGGCTCTTCGGGATGGTGCTCGCCCTCTACCGGCAGAACAAATTCCCGGGCATCGGGCAGATGTTCAGCTACACGCTCCGCGACGAGTCGAACCACATCGAGCTCCTCCGCCAGCTCTTCCAGGATCTGGTGGACGAGAACCCGGACGTCTGGACGCCGGAGTTCCGCGAGGATCTGCGCGGGACGATGCGCGAGGCGGTGACCCTCGAAAAGCAATTCATCCTCGACTGCCTGCCGGTCTCCGCCGTCGGCCTGACCGCCGACGAGTTCACCAGCTACATCGACTACATCGGCGACCGCCGGCTCGAGGGAGTCGGCCTCGAACCGCTCAACCCCCCGATCGAAAACCCCCTCCCCTGGCTCTCCGAGATGATGGAGATCAAAAAGGAAACCAACTTCTTCGAGGGCCGCGTCACCGAATACCGCCGCGCCGTGGACACCGGCGGCGTCTCGGACGATGATCTCTAGCTGAGGATTCAGGTTTAAGAATTCAGTTTAAAGGAAGAGATCCCCTCGCGCCCCCGACTCAACCCTTCCTCCATGTCCGCCCTCTCCTACAACGAAATCCGCGCGCGGCTCGCCCGGTTTGCGGAAAAGTGGGCCGATGCGGCGGACGAGGATGCCGAGGCGAAATCGTTCTGGGACGACATCTTCACCTGCTACGGGACGAACCGGAGGCAGGTCGCGCGGTTCGAGGTGCCGGTCGGGAAACTCGACGGCAACAAGGGGTTCATTGACCTGCTCTGGAAGGGGAAGCTGATCGCAGAACACAAAAGCCGGGGCCGCGACCTCGCCGCCGCCAAGGGCCAGGCGGAGGACTACATGGCGCGGCTCAAACCCGCCGAACGCCCGCGCTTCCTTGTCACCTGCGACTTCGCCCGCTTCGAGGTCTTCGACCTCCACAACGGGAACGAAGAAAAATTTGCGCTGCACGAGCTCGCAGCGAAGGCCGAGGTGCTGGGATTCCTCGGCGGCTACGAGCCGAAGCGTCCGAGCGACGAGGCACCGGTCAATATCGAGGCGGTCGAGCGGCTCGGCCAGCTCTACGACGCCATGAAGGCGGGCGGCTATCCGGATCACGACCTCCAGTCGTTTCTCGTGCGCGTGCTTTTTTGCCTCTTCGCCGAAGACACCGGGGTCTTCGAGCCCGAGGCGTTCACCGGGATCATCGTGGACCGCACGGCGGAGGACCGCTCGGATCTCGGCATCAAGCTCGCCCAGGTCTTCGAGACGCTCGACTCGGAAAAATCCCGCCGCCAGCGCGCGCTCGACGAGGTGATCGCCGGGCTCCCGTATGTCAATGGAAGCCTTTTCGCCGGCCGCCTCGCGCTCGCGGCGACGGATTCCAAAATGCGCGCCGCGCTCATCGCCTGCACGGAATTCGACTGGTCAAAAATCTCGCCCGCCATCTTCGGGTCGCTCTTCCAGGGCGTCATGGAGCCGGCCGAACGCCGCGCGGCCGGCGCCCACTACACTGGCGAGGACAACATCCTCAAGGTCATCCGCCCGCTTTTCCTCGACGCCCTCCGCGCGGAATTCGCCGCGATCAAAGCCGGGCCGGAGCGCGGTCGGAGCCAAAAGCTCGAAGCGTTCCACGACAAGCTCGCCTCGCTGAGATTCCTCGACCCCGCCTGCGGGTGCGGAAACTTCCTCATCGTAACCCACCGGGAACTCCGCCGCCTGGAAATCGCCCTCCTCAAGGAACTCCACCCCGTCGGCCAGCAGGTCCTTGATGTCGCCATGCTCACAAAAGTCAGCGTCGCCCAATGCCACGGCATCGAGATGGACGAGTTCCCAGCCCAGATCGCCCGCGTCGCGCTCTGGCTCATGGACCACGTCATGAATGTCGAGCTCGGCCACACATTCGGCACCGCCGTCCTCCGCCTCCCGCTCACCCAATCCGCCCACATCACCCACGGCAACGCCCTGCGCGTGGATTGGCGCGAAATCATCCCGTCAGCGGAGTGCTCGTATGTTTTTGGAAACCCTCCGTTTGTGGGAAAAAAAGCAAGGACATCCGAACAGCAAAAAGATATGGATGCCCTTTGGGGAAAGACGAAAGGAACGGGTGTTCTTGATTTTGTAACGTGCTGGTTTCGTCTTGCTGCCGCATACATTCAGGGAACTCGGATTTCCGTCGCCTTCGTTTCAACGAATTCCGTGTCCCAGGGGGAACAGGTCAACATCCTCTGGGAAAGCCTTTTTGCAGACTACGGAGTAAAGATCCAATTCGCCTACCGAACCTTTGCATGGGAAAGCGAAGCCCGGGGGAAGGCCAATGTCCACGTCGTGATTGTCGGGTTTGGCCTCGAGGAGGCTCCTCTTAAACAGATTTTTGATTCCTCCCGGGATGTCCGAAACCCCGCAATGGCTGTCGCCAACAACATTTCTCCTTATCTCATCGAAGGAAATCATGCGACGCTGGACAATCGCAGCACACCAATCAGCGCGGTGCCGGAAGCAAAATTTGGCAGCATGCCAAACGACGGTGGCCACCTGCTCTTCACTGACGCAGAAAAATCGGCTTTTCTTTCTGCCGAACCACAGTCGCTCCCGTTGTTCCGAGCGTTCCTCAGCGCACACGAATATCTGCACGGAGAAAACAGGTGGTGTCTCTGGCTCCAGAACGTCGAGCCAGCCGTCCTCCGGGGCTGTCCGAAAGTGATGGACCGCATAAAAGCCGTTCGTGAATATCGCGAGGCCAGCACTCGTGAAGCGACGCGCAGGCTCGCGTCCACCCCCGGCCTTTTTGGAGAAATTCGCGCCCCGCATTCCCGATTTGTCCTCATACCATGCCACAGTTCGGAAACGCGAATATATATTCCGTTTTCATATTTTGAACCCGTCTACATTCCCAACAACAGTTGCCTCTTTTTAGAAGACGCCAGTCTCTACCACTTCGGCGTTCTTTCCTCGGCGATGCACATGTCGTGGATGCGCCAGATTTGCGGACGATTGGAATCGCGTTTCCGGTATTCGAACAAGCTCGTCTATAACAACTTCCCCTGGCCGGCCGCCGGGGCGCAAAGGAGCGCGGGCGCCATGCCTGCCGGCAGGCAGGTCCCGCCCGCATCTTCAATACCCGTAGAAACCTGCGCGCAAGCCGTGATCGACGCCCGCGCGCAGTTCCCGGCCTCCACGCTCGCCGACCTCTACGATCCGCTCTGCATGCCTCCCGCCTTGGCCCGGGCGCACGCCGCGCTCGACCGCGCGGTCGAGCGATGCTACCGCCCCGAGCCGTTCGCATCCGACCGCGAGCGCGTGGAATTCCTTTTCGCCCTCTACGAAGAACTCGCCGCCCCGCAAAAACAAAAGCCGACCTCCGCATGCCCCCGATGAAAACCGACCTCGCCATCTTTGAAGGAAAAGGAATCCGCCGCATCCTGCCGCCTTCCCCGATGAAAAAACTCCAAGCGTCCGAACCACCATCACTTAACCCTTAATTCTTAAACCTTAAAACTTCCTTCCCCATGCCCCGCCACATTTCCCTCGACGAAGACATCGCGCTGAAGCGGCTCGTCTGCACGCCCCGCGAACAGAAGCCCGGATTTGCCTGGCGCGACTCGCTGGATCCCGACGCGGTCCCGCATCCGGAGATCCTGATCTCTGAGACCACCGGTGCCGAGCGCGCGTTCAACCTCGCGGATGTGGCGGACGAGATCGGCGCGGCGCTCACCGACCTGCTTCTCTCGCGCCAGGAGAAGGATATTTTCAACGAGGAAAACCGGGGGTTCGTGGCAAGCGTCGCCCGCTCGCTCGCGGCCCGGCTTCTCGCGCAGGTCCGCGAGGGCGGAGGGCTCAAGCTTTCGGAAAACGACCTTTCGCTGCTGATCGAGAAGGCGCTCATTGAGAATGACGCCCACGACGTGGCCAAGAGCCTCGTCTTCAAGCGCTCGATGCGCTCGGCGGATTCCCGCGCCACGGAGAACACCTCGGTCCTCCAGGTTCATGTCCGCCTGATCCGCCGGAACGGCTCGGTCGTCCCGTGGATCGAGGGAAAAATCGAGACCGCCTGCCGGAAGGCGTTCCTTTCCACGAGGGAAAATGCGGAGGCGGCGGTGCTCATCGCCCGGGCGGTGACCGACCGGGTCCGCCACCGCGACCAGGCGTTCGTCCACATCGAGGACGTGCAGGACATGGTGCAGGAGGAACTGATGCGGCACGGGCATTTCAAGGTCGCCGAGAGCTACATCCTCTACCGCGCCCAGCGCACCCGGCTCCGCGCGGAAACCGCCGCGCAGCCGCCCGAATCGCCCGAACACCAGGACGCGCTGATCGTCGTCCGCCTGCGCAATGGGAAAAATGTTTTCTGGGATGGCAGCGAGCTCAAGCGACGGATCCAGTTCGGGATGATCGGGCTCGACCTGAACCTCGACGCCGCTCAGATTGAGCGCGAGCTGCGCCGGTCGATCGGCAACGAGGTCGGCGAGGATGTCCTCAAAAGCACGATCATTCTCAACGCGCGGACGCTGATCGAGCGCGACGCGGATTTTGCAAAGTTCGCCGCGCGGATCATGCTCTCGTACATTTACGAGGAGGTTCTCGACTGGAAGATCATGCGCGACGGGATCGAGGGCCTCCGGACCGCGCACCGGAAGGCGTTCAAGAGCTACCTGCGCCACGGGGTTTCGATCGAGCGGCTCTCGCCGAAACTCCTCACCTACAATTTTGACGCGCTCGCCGACGCGATGGATCCGACGGCCGACATGGATTTCGATTTCCTCGGCATCCAGACCCTCTACGACCGGTATCTCATCGTGGACAAAACGAAGAAGCCGACGCGCCGGATCGAGACGCCGCAGTTTTTCTGGATGCGCGTCGCGATGGGGATGTTCCTCGAGGAGCCGTCCGACCGCGAGGAGTGGGCGATCAAGCTCTACAACCTCTACAAGAGCCGGAGGTTCTGCTCGAGCACGCCGACGCTCTTCAATTCCGGCACCCTCCACAGCCAGCTCTCGAGCTGCTACCTCTACAAGGTGGACGACTCGCTCGAGTCGATCATGCAGCGCGGGATCGCCGACAACGCATATCTTTCCAAATGGGCGGGCGGGCTCGGAGGATCCTGGACCGCCGTCCGCGGCACCGGCAGCCACATCAAGGGGACCAACGGCGAGAGCCAGGGCGTCATCCCGTTCCTCAAGCTCCACAACGACCAGCTCGTCGCGGTCAACCAGGGCGGCAAGCGCCGCGGCTCGGGCTGCGCGTATCTCGAATCCTGGCACAACGACGTCGAGGATTTTCTCCAGCTCCGGCGGAACACCGGCGACGACCGCCGCCGCGCACACGACCTCAACACCGCGAACTGGGTCCCCGACCTCTTCATGAAGCGCATGGAGGCGCGCGAAAACTGGACGCTCTTCCGCTCGAACGAAACGCCCGACCTCCACGAATGCTACGGGAAAAAATTTGAGGACCGCTACCTGCATTACGAGGGGCTTGCGCGTGAGGGCCGGATCTTCGGGCGCGAGGTGCCGGCGATCGAGATGTGGAAGCAGATGCTCAAGATGCTCCTCGAGACCGGGCACCCGTGGATCACTTTCAAAGACCCCTGCAACCTCCGCAGCCCGCAGGATCACGCCGGGGTCATCCACTCGTCGAACCTCTGCACCGAGATCACCCTCAACACCAGCGCGGACGAAACCGCCGTCTGCAACCTCGGCTCGGTCGTCCTCGACTCCCATATGAAGGACGACGGATCGCTCGACCACGAGATGCTCGGCGAGACGATCCGGATCGCGGTGCGCGCGCTCGACAACGTCATCGACATCAACTTCTACCCGACCGAGTCCGCCCGCCGCTCGAACCTCCGCCACCGCCCGGTCGGCCTGGGGGTCATGGGCGTCCAGAACGCCCTCTTCAAGCGCGGGCTCGATTTCGCGAGCGACGAGGCCGTCGAGTTCAACGACGAGTTCATGGAGGCGATCGCCTGGCATGCCTACTCGGCGTCGAGCGACCTCGCCGCCGAGCGCGGCTCCTACAGCTCGTATCTCGGGTCGCAATGGGATCGTGGGCTCCTGCCGCAGGATACGATCGACCTCCTCGAGGAGGAGCGCGGGATCAAGATCGACGTGCCACGCGGCGGGCGCATGGACTGGGCGCCGGTGCGCGAAAAAATCCGCAGCCAGGGGATGCGGAACTCGAACGTCCTCGCGATCGCCCCCACGGCCACGATCTCGAACATCATGGGCACCACCCCGTGCATCGAACCGAATTATAAAAACCTCTACGCCAAGGAAAACCTCGGCGGAAAATTCACGATGCTCAGCACCGAGCTCGTCCGCGATCTCAAAAAAATCGGGAAATGGGACGGCGCGATGCTCGAGCAGCTCAAGTATTTCGAGGGCGAGCTCAAAAATATCGAGGGCATCCCGGACGAGCTCTGCCGGAAGCACCTCACCGTCTTCGGCATCCCGTTCGAGTTCGTCATCGACGCGGCCGCCCGCCGGCAGAAGTGGATCGACCAGTCCCAGTCGGTCAACCTGTTCCTCAGCGAGCCCGACATCAAGATCCTCAGCCACATGTACCGCCGCGCCTGGCACACCGGGCTCAAGACGACCTACTACCTCCGCACGCTCGGTGCCTCGAGCATCGAGGGCCCGACGACCAACGTCAAAAAGGAACTCCGCGGCGTCGTCGCCGCCGCAAAAAAAGAATTCGACGCGGAGGAGAAGCTGGCCTGCTCGCTCGAAGCCATGCGCAACGGCGGCGAATGCGAGGCCTGCCAGTAGCCGGACATTCCCGCGCCCGACCGCGGCGCATTTTTCGGTTTGCGTCGGCCGGATAGTTAGTAAAGTCCCGGTGCCACCATGATTTCATCCACCGAAAAGCGCCTCCGCGAACTGCTGTCCGAACGCGTCCTGATCCTCGACGGGGCGATGGGGACGATGGTGCAGCAATACAAACTGGCGGAGGCCGATTATCGCGGCGAGCGGTTCGCGGGCTGGACGGGCCAGGATTTGAAGGGGAACAACGACCTGCTCGTGCTGACCCGGCCGGATGTGGTGCGGGAGATTCACGGCGCCTACATGGCCGCCGGCGCGGACATCATCGAGACGGCGACGTTCAACGCGACGGTGATCGCGCAGGCGGATTACGGCCTCGAAGAGTTTGTCCCGGAGATGAACCGCGAGGCGGCACGCCTGGCGCGCGAGGCGGCGGACGCCTTCACCGAACGCCATGTTTTTGTGGCGGGCGCGATCGGGCCGCTGAACCGGACGCTCTCGCTTTCCCGCGACGTCAACGATCCCGGCCAGCGCGACGTCACGTTCGCGCAGGTCGCCGCCGCGTATCTCGAGCAGGTCGAAAACCTCGCTGCCGGCGGAGTGGACATCCTTCTCGTCGAAACGGTTTTCGACACGCTGAATGCCAAGGCCGCGCTCTTCGCGATCACGGAATATTTCGAAACCCATCCGCGGCTTCCCGTGATGGTCTCCGGCACGATCACCGACCTGAGCGGGCGCACGCTCACCGGCCAGACGCTCGAGGCGTTCCTGAATTCGGTCTCCCATTTTCCGCTCCTCTCGATCGGCCTGAACTGCGCGCTCGGGCCGAAAGAAATGCGCCCGCATATCGAGGAGCTCTCGCGGATTGCGCCGTTTTTTGTCAGCGCGTATCCGAATGCCGGCCTGCCCGACCCGCTCTCCCCGACCGGATTTCCCGAGTCCCCGGAGTCGCTCGCCCCGCAGCTCCGCGAGTGGGCGGAGCAGGGCTGGGTGAACATCATCGGGGGGTGCTGCGGCACGACACCCGCCCACATCCGCGCGATGGCCGACGCGGTGAAAGGGCTTCCGCCACGACAAATCCCCGCGCGCGACACCACCCTCCGGCTCAGCGGGCTCGAGCCGTTCACCGCACGACCAGAAATCCCGTTCATCAATGTCGGCGAACGCACGAATGTCACCGGATCGCCGAAATTTTCCAAACTCATCCTCGCGGGGAATTACGACGAGGCGCTCGCCGTCGCCCGCCAGCAGGTCGAGGCCGGCGCCCAGATGATCGATGTCAACATGGACGAGGGGATGCTCGACGGGGCCGCCGCCATGACGAAGTTTTTGAATTTGATCGCGGCCGAGCCGGATATTTCGCGGGTGCCGGTGATGATTGACTCCTCGAAGTGGGAGGTCATCGAGGCCGGCCTGCGCTGCGTGCAGGGGAAGTGCGTCGTGAACTCGATCAGCCTCAAGGAGGGCGAGGAGAAATTCAAAGCCCGGGCGCGGCTGATCCGGAGGCACGGTGCGGCGGCGGTGGTGATGGCGTTCGACGAGCTCGGCCAGGCGGACACACTCGACCGGAAAATCGGGATCTGCGCGCGCGCCTACCGGATCCTCGTCGAGGAAGCCGGCTTCGCGCCGGAGGATATTATTTTTGATCCGAACGTCCTCACCGTCGCCACCGGCATCGAGGAGCACAACGGGTATGCCGTCGCGTTCATCGAGGCCGCGCGCTGGATCAAGGCGAACCTCCCGCACGCGCGGGTCAGCGGCGGGATCAGCAACATCTCGTTCTCGTTCCGCGGGAACAACCCGGTCCGCGAGGCGATGCACTCGGCGTTCCTTTTCCACGCGGTGCGGGCCGGGCTCGACATGGGCATCGTGAACGCGGGCATGCTCGGGGTTTATGAGGAAATTCCGAAGGACCTCCTCGAGCTGGTCGAGGATGTGCTCTCCAACCGCCGCCCGGATGCCACCGAGCGCCTGGTGGCGTTTGCGGACACGATCAAATCCCAGTCCAGCGGCAACTCCGCCCCGACCGCCGATCTCTCGTGGCGCGAGGGCCCCGTCGAGGAGCGGCTCAAACACGCGCTCATCAAGGGGATCGTGGATTTCGTGGATGCCGACACCGAGGAGGCCCTCGAAAAATACCGGCGCGCGCTCCTCGTCATCGAAGGTCCGCTCATGGATGGAATGAAGGTCGTCGGCGACCTTTTCGGCGCGGGAAAAATGTTCCTGCCGCAGGTGGTGAAAAGCGCGCGCGTGATGAAGCGGTCGGTCGCCTGGCTCACCCCCCACATGGATGCCGAGCGCGCCGCCGACCCGCACGCCCGCCGGCACGGCCGGATCCTCATGGCCACGGTCAAGGGCGACGTCCACGATATCGGAAAAAACATCGTGGGGGTCGTCCTGGCCTGCAACAACTACGAGGTCATCGACCTCGGGGTGATGGTGCCGTGCGAAAAAATCCTCGCGGCCGCCCGCGAGAACCAGTGCGACCTCATCGGCCTCTCCGGCCTGATCACTCCGTCGCTCGACGAGATGATCCATGTGGCGAAGGAAATGCAGCGCGAGGGGTTCACTATCCCGCTCATGATCGGCGGCGCCACCACCAGCAAGGCGCACACCGCCGTGAAGATCGCCCGGCACTACGCGAACGGGGTCGTCCATGTGCTCGACGCCTCGCGCTCGGTCAATGTCGCCAGCGCCCTCCTCAGCCCGGAGCAGAAGCCCGCGTTCCTCGAGCAGCTCGAGGCGGACTACGAAACGCTCCGCCGCGAACACGCGGGCCGGCAGGCCGGGCAGCCGCTGCTCACGCTCGCGGAGGCCGCGGCAAACAAATTCGAGGCCGCGTGGTCGGACATCGCGCGTCCATCCAGCCTGGGCGTCATGCCGTCGGATCTTCCGCTGGAGGAACTCGTTCCCTATTTCGACTGGTCGCCGTTCTTCCATGCGTGGGAGCTGCGCGGACGGTTCCCCGCCATTCTCGACGACCCCGAGGTCGGGCCCGAGGCGCGCAAGCTCTACGACGACGCGCGCCGCCTGCTGGACGAGATCGTCGCCGGGCAGCTCTTCCGTCCGCGCGGAGTCATGGGGTTCTGGCGCGCCGCCAGCACAGGCGAGGACATCCGGGTTTTCGACGGGTCCGGCACCCCGCTCGACGTCCTCCACGGCCTCCGCCAGCAGCAGAAAAAACCGGCCGGACAGCCGAACTTTTCTCTCGCCGATTTCATCGCCCCGGAATCCGCCGGGCTGGACGACTTCATCGGCGCGTTCGCTGTCACGACGGGACACGAGGTTCATGCGGTTGCGGAGAGCTATGAGAAAAACCACGACGACTACCTTTCGATCATGACCAAGGCACTCGGCGACCGGTTCGCCGAGGCCTATGCCGAGTGCCTCCACAAAAAAGCTCGCACGGCCTGGGGGTTCGGAGCCGTCGAATGCCTGACCCCCGAGGATCTGCTTCGCGAAAAATTCCGCGGGATCCGCCCCGCGCCCGGGTATCCGTCCCAGCCCGACCACACCGAAAAGCGGACGCTCTGGCACCTGCTCGACGCGGAACGCCACACCGGGATCACTCTCACGGAAAACCTCGCGATGTCCCCGGCCAGCAGCGTGAGCGGGCTTTATTTTTCCCACCCGCAGGCGAAATATTTTTCTGTCGGAAAAATCGGGCGCGACCAGACCGCAAGCTACGCCGCCCGCAAGGGCATGACGCTCGCGGAAGCCGAAAAGTGGCTGCGCCCGCATCTCAACTACGAGCCTCCCGACGCGCCCGCTGGCTCAAGATAAATTCTCGCCCGATAGTGGGCCGGGTGCATCCCCCAGACCTCTTGTTTCAAGCATGCGTCCGGGAAGGGGAAGGGCGTCAGGATATTCTGGTCAAGGCAGCGGAGAGCGGGTAATTTTTTCCACTCTTCCAATGACCGCCGCCGGACAACTTCCACCCTGTTGCAACCAGTCGCCTGATTTTCATCCGGCTCCGTTGTTTGCCGGGGAGCGGACGGCTGGCGGGGAGGGTCCGCTGCTGGAAGGCTTTTTGTCCGTTGCGGGAACCGATCCCGGGCGGGTTGCGGTGATCGACGGCGGGAGGCGGATGACGTATGGGGAACTGGATGACGAGAGCAACCGGCTCGCGCGGTTTCTTCGGAGCCGCGGGGTGGGGAGCGGGGG
>Ga0194063_10000882_pt1 | contig 20527 bp, 18 predicted proteins | sample SepL3720m_MetaG_FD_155459 | JGI IMG/M metagenome (GOLD analysis project Ga0194063, IMG submission 155459) | Anoxic zone freshwater microbial communities from boreal shield lake in IISD Experimental Lakes Area, Ontario, Canada - Sep2016-L373-20m | ecosystem: Environmental > Aquatic > Freshwater...
ACCAATAAAATTATTTCTGATGAAAAATATTAGTTTCAATAAATACATAGCAGCAACTCTATTTACGGGTATGCTTAACAGTTATATCGTTGCACAGGAAAACATGCACCCCTCTCCTGCACAACCAGCCACTATTGCCCTAACCAATGCCACTATCCATGTTGGCAATGGCCAGATTATAGAAAAGGGCACAGTGGTATTCAGCAAGGGCAAAATTATCGAGGTAAGTGCCACTGCGCCTGCTGCAAGCTTGCAACAATTCAACCTTAACGGCCGACATATTTATCCGGGTGTTATTGCCAGTAGCACCAATATGGGATTGGTAGAAGTGAGCAGTATAAAAGCAACACAGGACTATGCCGAATTAGGTGATATTAATCCCAGTATTCGATCATTGGTAGCATATAATACCGACAGCAAAATCATCAATACATTAAGAAGTAATGGGGTATTATTTGCGCACATTGTGCCACAGGGTGGTAGTATCAGTGGCACTTCTTCTGTGGTGCAGTTGGATGCCTGGAATTGGGAGGATGCCGCTTATAAAGCAGACAATGGCATACACATGAATATGCCTTCTTTGATCAATCGCCCTAGTCAGGGTGGAGGCGGCAGAAGACAACGTGACGCGGGTGAGCAAACAGATTTGGTAAAGCAAGGACTAGAAAGAGTAGAGAGTTTACGTAAATTTTTCAGGGAAGCGAAAGCCTATCTTGCGGAAAGCAATCATACACAAATCAATTTAAAATTTGAAGCAGTAAAAGGTTTATATGACCAATCCAAAACCCTGTTCGTGCATTGCGACTTGGTAAAAGAAATACTTGTAGCAATTGATTTCGCCAAAGAATTTGGATTTAAATTATGTTTAGTAGGTGCAGGTGAATGTTGGATGATGACGGATATCATCAAGGCAAACAATGTTTCCGTTATTTTAAGTGAACCGCATAGTTTACCTGCAACGGATGATGATGATGTGGATCAACCTTATAAAACAGGTGCTGTTTTATCAAAGGCGGGTATTTTGTTCACCATCTGCCAGGATGCAGGCGATGGCTTTTGGCAACAAAGAAATCTACCATTTGAAGCTGGCACAATGGCCGCTTATGGCTTGAGCAAAGAAGAAGCATTGACTGCCATTACCCTGAATGCTGCAAAAATTTTAGGAATTGAAGACCGAACAGGTAGTATCGAAGTAGGCAAGGATGCCAATCTGGTTATCTGTGAAGGCGATTTATTAGACATGAAGAGCAGCCTGGTAAGTATGGCTTTCATACAAGGCAGAGTGATTGATTTGAACAATAAGCATACTCAACTATTTGAAAGATACAAATACAAGTATGGCATAAAATAATAGTTTCGCACAACCCAAATAAAGAAAAGCGCGATTTCCAATGGAAACCGCGCTTTTCTTTATTAATATAATTGGTAAAAATAAAACAGCCTACAATTTATTGCTACTTATTTTGCCACTTCAATCTTTACTTTTTTATTTTTAATTTTTTCGTCTTTTATTTCTCTTAACGTTTCACTTACTTTTATTTTCTTAATTGCCACAAATGAAAAGAAATCTTTCACTTCAATCAATCCTATATCTTCTTTTTTGAGTTTCCCTTTTTGTGCTAAAAATCCAACAATATCAATTTTATTGACTTTGTCTTTTTTACCTGCCGCAATAAACAAGGTACTCCATTGAGGTTTCTCAGGCAATTCATAGGTTCGGGTAAATTCCTGCTCGGTGGAATCTTGGGTAATATAGGCTGGCAATTTTTCATCATCGGAATAAATAACATAAACGGTTCCACTTGCTATCATTCTGGCGGTTCTTCCATTGCGATGGGTAAATACATCTTCGCCGGAAGGCAGATGGAAATGAATAATATTTCGGATATTAGGAATATCAAGCCCCCTAGATGCTAAATCGGTAGTCACTAAAAAGCTGGAAGTGCCATTCTTAAATTTGCACAATGCACTGTCTCTTTCCTGTTGTTCCATACCGCCATGGTAAAAAACATTGACAATGCCTTTTTCGGCCAACAACTGACTGGTTCTTTCTACTGATTCGCGATGATTACAAAAAATGATGGATGAACGATTGCCTAAAAAACAAATCAATTTAAATAAAGTATTGACCTTGTCTTTTTCTTCCGATAAAACGGTTTTTATTTCAACGCCAATGGCATTTTCAATAACTAGGTCAAGGAAATTGAGGCGAGTGGGGTTTTGCAATCCGATAAAGTCGGGCACCATCACTGTTTCGGTAGCAGAAGTCAACATCCTGCTTTGTATATTTTTTATGGATCCAATGATAAATTCCATTTCGGCATGAAAGCCCAGTTCCAGCGATTTATCAAATTCATCCAATATTAATGTATGAATTTGGTCAGTAGCAAAATTATTGCGGCGAATATGATCGGCGAGTCTGCCGGCGGTACCAATGATTAAAGCAGGCGCTTCTAGCAAATTGTTTTCTTCGGTTTCTCGTTTGTGACCTCCATAACAGAGCGTTACTTTCAGGCCCGTCTGCATCTTTCTGAATACATCATCAATTTGTATAGCCAATTCTCTGGAGGGAACTATAATTAGTGCTTGTGGCGCTTTACAATCGGCATTTAATTTGGATACCAATGGCAATAAGAAAGCAAGGGTTTTTCCAGATCCAGTGGCAGATAATAATAGAATGTTTTGGTTGGTTTCGGCAGCCTCCAAAGCGGTCAATTGCATTTCATTTAATGCAGCAATTTTCAATCGGGCTAGAATGTCTTGTTGAGTTTCTGAAATCGTGTACATAGCACAAAAGTAGGTTTTGTATAACAATTAATGCCTACTCCTTGTTTTATCGGGATTTTAATGAGGCAGATTTAATAACAACCATGCATATACGAAATAAAACACCCAGCTTTATATAATATTCACTTCTCGCTCTAGTTGAACAGCAAATTTTTCTTCCACAGAAGCACGAATATCCTCACTCAATTGATAGACATCCTGGCCGGAAGCATTTCTTAAATTAACCAATATCAATGCTTGTGCATGGTGACAGCCCACATCGCCCCTTCTGAACCCCTTCCAGCCTGCTGCTTCAATCAACCAACCTGCTGCAAGCTTTATTTGATCATCGCCCACTGGATATCCTATGATGGCAGGAAATTGCTTTTGCAATTCCATAAAAGCCATTTTTGATATAGTGGGATTTTTAAAAAAACTACCTGCATTGCCAGTGATAGAAGGGTCGGGCAATTTGCTATTGCGAATATGAATCACCGCATCTGCAATTGCTTTTATATGGAGTGTTTGCACCTGCATTTTTTCCAGGGCTTCTTCAATAGCGCCATATTTGGTATGGAAGACTGGCTTTTTATTCAACCGATACGTAACGCTGGTAATGACAAATTCATTTTTGTATGCTTGTTTAAACACACTATCACGATAGCCAAAGGCACAATCGTTTTTATAAAACAGTTGGGTTCTTTGTTCCTTAATATGTACCGCTTCTAAACAATGAAATACATCTTTAATTTCTACTCCATAGGCACCAATGTTCTGCATCGGACTAGCCCCCACCATACCCGGTATAAGCGCAAGGTTTTCAACGCCGGCCCAATTATGGGCAATAGCATTAATAACAAAATGGTGCCAGTTTTCACCCGCTCCGGCTTTTATATATACATGGTCATCATCTTCTGCTATCAGTTCTATCCCTTTTAATTCATTCTTGATAACCCATCCATCATAATTTTTGGTAAAAAGTATATTACTGCCGCCACCCAGAACTAAGGGAGTTTGGGAAGGTTTTTCATTTTGTTGACGGATGGTATCCAATAAATCCAAGATATCTACAGAAGAATGAACGGCGGCCAAATATTTGGCTTGCACCTCTATACCAAAACTGTTGAGCTTTTTTAGTGATGCGTTTTCTATTATCTGTATCATTCAATTGAATTTAGGCTTTACCAATTAATTCGTATCTACATCAGTTACTACCATTACCGCTTTGTACGTTTTTTCTGACTGTAATAAATTAATATGATTACGAATTACATGCTTATAGCTATTCGTTTTCCCCAATTCCTTGGGCAATTTTATCATTATCTCCATCAAGTATTGATTGCGAATTCTTTTTATCATTGGAGCAGCAGGTCCTACTACGTAATCATGCAAATCTTGTCGCAACAAAGCTGCGAGTTTATTAGCTGCCGCTTCCACCACCTGATTGTCCTTGTGTTTTACCGTTAGCAATACCACCCTACTAAAGGGAGGATAAAAAAACTCTTTCCTTTTTTCAATTTCCCAATTATAAAAACCTTTGAAGTCATGTTGTTGTACCATCTTCAATACTGGATGAGCAGGATTACCTGATTGTATTAATACCGTGCCCTGTTCATTTTTTCTACCTGCTCTACCACTTACCTGTTCCATCAATTGAAAGGCGCGTTCATTCACCCTGAAATCAGCAAAACTCAATAAACCATCTGCATCTAGAATGCCCACCAAACTTACACTGTCGAAATCAAGTCCTTTTACAACCATTTGTGTACCTACTAGAATATCTAGCCTTCGCTGTTCAAATGTTTGTATCAAAGTATCATGTGCATTTTTACCCCGCACACTATCCACATCCATTCTGGCAATTTTATATTTGGGGAAATCGGTTTCTAATTGCTCTTCGATTTTTTCTGTACCAAAATTTTTCTCCAACCAAGTATTGCTACCACAAGCAGGGCAAGTAATTAATTTGGGGTATTGACTGCCACAATAATGGCAATGCAATTTATTACTGTATTTATGCAAGGTGAGTGATACTGCACAATGATTGCACTGAGGTATAAATCCGCAAGTACCACAGATGAGATAAGGATTATATCCCCTGCGGTTTTGAAACAAAATTACTTGGCGATCATTATCGAGTGCCGTTTGAATGGCTGTTTGTAAAGGAGGACTAATCATCACCTTTCCTTTCTGCGATAATTTGCGGATATCTATGATTTCAATAGCGGGCAATTGTATTCCGCCAAATCTTTCATTTAATTCTACCAATGCATACTTATGATGAATGGCATTATAATACGATTCCATAGAGGGAGTGGCACTTCCCAATAATACTTTGGCACCAAATAAAGACGCATAATAAATGGCGGCGTCGCGGGCATTGTATCTGGGGGCTGGATCTTGTTGTTTGTAACTCGCATCGTGCTCTTCATCTACGATGATCAGCCCCAATTCTTTAAAGGGCAGAAACAATGCGCTACGGGCACCCAGTACCATTTTAACGGCACCGGTGCGAATTTTATTCCACAATTCCATTCGCTCATTGTCGCTGAACTTGGAGTGATAAATGGCGATATTGCCACCGAAATGCTTTTGTAATCGTCGTATAATCTGTGCCGTTAGTGCAATCTCAGGTAGCAGATAAAGCACTTGCTTACCTGCCATAAAGTATTGCTCAATCAGCTTAACATATACCTGTGTTTTACCGCTCCCAGTTACCCCATGCAATAGGCAAACATTTTTATCCTCGAAGGCATTTAACACTGCAGTAGAGGATTCCTGTTGTGCTTCACTGAATACAAAATCGATGTAAACATTCTTAGGCAGGGATTTGATTCTATCGACGGTTCTTTTTTCAATCCACAAGATGCCCTTTTCTACCAAGCCTTTTAGTTGAGCAGCACTGGCACCAGATTTTTTCAGTAAGGAGGACTGTAAGACCTCCCCTTCGGATTTTTCTAAATGGAGATACGACAATAATAATTCCATTTGTTTAGGAGCTCCTTTCCATTCATTCAATTTCTTACTCAGTTCTTCTTCCTGCTGATACAAGGGATTCAGGGTAACATACTGTTCTTTCTTTAGTTTATATTTTTCATCCATGGCTTCCCATACCATGCACACATTTTTATCCAATAGCGATTTGATGATGGGGTAAACATGTGCCACATCTAAAATCTGTTGTACTTCAGAGAGACGCAATTCTTTTTTCAATAATAGTGCTTCCGCCACTAAATACTCCTCATCATTTAAGTTTGAAAAATCATCTCCTACCGATTCATTGTATACCAATACCGTTTCGCTACTTAATTTCAAATGGCTGGGTAAGGCAGCGGCCATTACTTCTCCTTCGCTACATATATAATATTGTGCCATCCAGGACCAAAGCGCCAATTGTGGTGGATACAAGATGGGTTCATCATCCAAGGCATTTCTAATTGGCTTGGTTTCATAGGCGGGTTTATTTTGATGAATAGATTTTACGATGCCTGCATATTTTTTATTTTTCAATTCCACTTCTACCCTACAACCAATGCGAATTTTATCCACTAAATGATTGGAGATAGAATAGGTATAGGTTATTGGCAAGGCCAATGGAAGTATCACTTCGGCCCAGCTAGTGGGCGATTGATCAGTAAATAATATGGAGGAATCTGTATTCAATCATTCATTATTATAGAAGAAAATATTTTTACGGCATCGATTTAATCCAACTAGCCTTGTACTTTATTAACCCCGCTTCCATTAAATCATATACTTTTTGTTTGAGGGCAGGTGTTTCAACGATGCTCATCCCAGTTGTATCGATAGGATCTAAGTACACTACGCGGCATTTGCCAGGATTCATAGAAAAAAATCTTTCATTACTCATTCGATCATGCATATCCAAGAATAAGATGGGACGAATGGGCGTTTGCGTTTCAATGGCAATCCTAAATGCACCATCATAAAAAGCTTTCAACGGTTGGCCTGTTGTATTAAAGGTACCTTCAGGACTAATAACAATAGAAATATTTTTTTTTAAAAGAGCTTTTAGTTGCACAACAGATTTTGCTCTATTAATGGGATTATCTCTTTCAACCATTACCACTGCTTTGCGATATAAGAACCCAAATAAGGGAACCTTTGCCATCTCCGCCTTACCTAATATGCGTACCGGCTGTTTGCGAATCGCCTTCATGATAACGGGTATATCAATATAAGAGATGTGATTAAAGACAAAAACGGAAGGCTTTTTTATGTCATTGGGGGCTTCGTAAATGGTACGATGGCGGAGTCCACAAAATAAAAAAACTGCATCTGCCCAAAATCGGCACAAAGAATAGATGGCATTACCACCCTTTATTCTACCAAAAAAAGAGGAAATCACCACCGCTGGAAAGATGATGAAGAAGACCAGTAAGAATAATAAAAAGGAATAACAGGTAAATATTACCCGACCCCATTTAACTAAATAATTCATAATGAAGGACGAAATTACCCCCTTTGACCTTTAAAAAAGGCTATTTTTGTACCCAAATCGGGAGAAATTTGGCTTATGCCTCGATTTCCTGAAATTTTTCTAGCCCCAAATGCCGAAAATAAGGTCATTTGTCTTACTTTTGCCTCCCGAAAAAAATCGGACTAAAACTGAATATATTATGTTAGCAGTAGTAAAAATAGCCGGACAACAGTTTAAAGTAAAGGCAGGAGATAGCCTTTATGTACCTCATATCGCAGGTAGTACTGGTGACACCGTAGAATTCGCTGAGGTTTTAATGACCGACAACAATGGTACTGTGAAAACAGGTGCTGATGTAAAAGCAAAAGTTACCGTTGAAATTATCAGCGACCTAGTAAAAGGTGAAAAAGTAATTGCTTTTAAAATGAAAAGAAGAAAAGGTTTCCGCAAATTACACGGACATCGTACACAGTATACCAGAATCAAGGTAACTGCAATTGCATAATTGCTAACTAATCGCTTAGATGGTTTTTTTAAAAACTATGCAAGCAGTAAGTATTGAAGACAAGATTTATCAGTTAAAAGAATAAATTTTTTAAGATGGCACACAAAAAAGGTGAAGGCTCGGTAAAAAACGGAAGAGACTCACAAAGTAAAAGATTAGGTGTAAAGATTTATGGTGGTCAACCTGCATTGTCTGGTAATATCATCATTCGTCAACGCGGTACAACTTACCATCCTGGTAAAAATGTTGGTCTTGGAAAAGACTTTACCATCTTCGCATTAACCGATGGTTTAGTTGAATTCAGGAAAGGAAAAGGTGATAAAACATTTGTTTCTATAACCGCTGTTGAAGCAACCGCCTAAAAAACTTTAGATTTTTTTTTGTTTGTTAGAAAAATAGTATTTATTTTTAAGTATTATTTACTAACATTTAAATTCTAAAAAAATGGCAACAAAGAAAAAAGCTGCAAAAAAAGCTGCTCCTAAAAAAGCTGTAAAAAAAGCTGCTCCTAAAAAAGCTGCTAAGAAAGCTGCTCCTAAAAAAGCTGCTAAGAAAGCTGCTAAGAAAAAGTAAGCTTTGCTTTTTAAGCAAAAGATACAAAGGTCCCTCAGGCAACTGGGGGATTTTTTTTTGACTAAAATTCGCCAAAAATAAATCACTATTTGGATTACAATTATGCTATTTTGCAATTCAATTTTTGATGCCATATGGACAATTTTCAGATAGCAGAATATTTTAATTTATTATCCAAATTAATGGATATTCATGGCGAAAACTCCTTCAAAGCCAAGCACTATGCAGCGGCCGCTTTCAACATCGAAAAATTAGCTGTTCAACTGTCAGAAACCGCTCCAGACAAGCTTTTCAGCCTAAAGGGCCTGGGCGAAAGTAGTGGCCAAAAAATCCTCGAGTTATTGGAAACTGGGCAAATTTCAGTCCTCACAGAATTATTGCAAAAAACACCCGAAGGCGTGCTTGAAATGTTGCAAATAAAAGGCATCGGCCCCAAAAAAATTTCGGTGATCTGGAAAGAAATGCAAATAGAAACAATCGGTGAATTATTATATGCCTGTCAGGAAAATAGATTAAAAAATTACAAAGGGTTTGGAGAAAAGACACAACAAAATATTATTGAAACAATTGAATATTATTTCAAAAACAAAGGCAGTTTTTTATACGCACAAGTTGAAATTGTTTTCAATGATATTAAAAATTATGTAGAAAAAATCTTTGCGCCGCATGCCATAAAATGCACCGGCGGCTATATTCGGCAATTCCCCGTAATTGACGAATTGGCCTTCGTGGTGGCAGCAAATAGGGAATTTATTCAAAAAAAAATGATTTCGGCGAATCCGCCTGAATTGCTGGAATTGACTGAAAATAGCATTTTATATAAACTTCAAAATGGATTAAGGCTTCGTTTTTTGATTGCGGAAACCAATTTCAACAAGACCTATTTTATACATAGTGCAGGCCCTGCATTTGTAGCTGCGCTAGAAAATAAATTTCCATCGCTGGATTTAAATCAAGACGAAATTAGCCTCTTTAACAATGCAGGTATTCCATTTATTCCTGCTTATGCAAGAGAAACTTCAGCCATTATTGAACAAACAAAACAGCCTGTTACTATTCAACCAAGCGATATCAAAGGCATTATTCATAGCCATAGCAATTGGAGCGATGGCACTAATACGATTGAAGAGATGGCCAAAGCTGCCATTGCCAAGGGCTTAGAATATTTAGTAATCAGTGATCATAGCAAGGCGGCTTTTTATGCCAATGGATTAAATGAAGAAAGAATTAAGGAGCAACATCGCTATATCGATGAATTGAATCAACAATTGGCTCCCTTTAAAATTTTTAAAAGTATTGAATGTGATATTTTGAATGATGGCAATCTAGATTATAGCAATGCCATTCTTTCAACCTTCGATTTAGTCATCACTTCAATCCATTCTAATTTAAAAATGACGGAAGAAAAAGCCATGCTGCGATTGATGACGGCTATACAAAATCCTTATACTACAATTCTAGGCCATATGACTGGAAGGCTTTTGCTGAGTAGAAAGGGTTATCCAGTCAATCACCATACCATCATCGATGCCTGTGCCGCTCACCAAGTAGTTATTGAACTGAATGCACACCCCAACCGGCTGGATATTGACTGGCAATTCATTGAATATGCTTTAGAAAAAAAGGTCTTGATTTCTATCAATCCAGATGCACATACCATCGAAGGTTTCGATGATACGAAATATGGTGTTTTGGTAGCTCAAAAAGCCCTGTTAAGTAGTGCGCAAAACCTCAGCAGCTATTCTTTGGCAGCTTTTGAAGCCTATCTGGAGCAAATCAAAAGGGCAAAAGGAATATAAGCTCCTCTTTTTTAAATAATTCTGTACCATTTGGGGAAAAACTTTTGCTAAAAAATTTGAAGCAAAGTCATTTTACCTTATTTTTGCAATCCATTAAAAAATGGACAAGGAGATTTGGTAGCTCAGTTGGTAGAGCAATACACTTTTAATGTATGGGTCCTGGGTTCGAGTCCCAGCCAGATCACAAAAGCAGCTTTTATAGCTGCTTTTTTATTGTCCCTAATAAACTAAAGCTTTCCTGCCTAAGTATAATTACATACCCACTAAGTAGTATTTTCTATACCTCCACTTACAAGTACTTTTGTGAAAATAATATAGACCTATCAAGTTCATCACAATAAATCAGTACCTACACCCAGATGTACTTTTCTATCCAATACCGCTAACCAATTCAAATGATACCTATGGACAAAATAGAACTCACGAAAAAACTTGGAGACAATATAAAAGAATTAAGGAAAAACAGAGGGCTATCTTTAACACAATTAGCAAAAAACACTGGTATTGACTATACACAACTGCACCGGATTGAGCATGGTAAAATCAATACAAGCATTTATCAAATTTTTCTAATCTCCAAGACGCTCAACCTGCCGATGGCAATGCTATTTAATGAAATGTAAGCAGCTCCCCAATCAATGCTAAGCATTCTATTGCTGATTTATCCGCTACACTCCTATTACTTATAGGCAATCAAATAATCAATACACATCAATAAACAGTATTCCCTGTTTACTCAAACAGGTACTTTGCCATGCCAACGAATAGGGAAACTAGATTCTTCAATTTTAGGGGATTTGTTAACTTTAAATACGGCAAGGCAGTCAAGTTCACTTAATTTTGTACATAATACCTATTTTATGAGCGATTTTTTTAAAGACAAAGTGGTGGCCATTACGGGAGGAAGTGATGGAATTGGAAGGGGCTTAATTGATTTGTTGATTCCATTAGGAGCAAAGATTGCCACTTGTGGTCGCAACCAAGATAAATTATACGATCTACAGGTACGATATGCTGGAGCTTCTCTACATTGCGTAGTGTGTGATGTAAGTAGGTATGACGATTGCAAACAATTCATTGATTCTACTATTAAAACTTTTGGCGGCATAGATATACTCATTAATAATGCGGGCATTTCAATGCGGGCATTATTTGAAGATGCAAGCTTGGATGTTATCAAAAAAGTGATGGATGTTAATTTTTATGGAACGGTGAATTGCACGAAACTTGCCTTGCCTTCCATTATTGAAAGAAAAGGAGTGGTGGTTGGTGTTTCCTCCATAGCAGGCTATCGTGGTTTACCTGGCAGAACTGGTTATTCAGCGAGCAAATTTGCCCTCAATGGTTTTTTGGAAGCACTGCGCGTAGAGTTAGTAGAAAAAGAAGTGAATGTGATGTGGGTATGCCCAGGATTCACTAGTTCGAATATCAGAAATGTAGCCTTAAACCAAAGTGGAAATGCACAAGGAGAAAGTCCGATGGATGAAGGGAAAATGATGAGTGCCACCGAATGTGCTGCCCATATTCTAACAGCAATTGAAAAAAAGAAAAGAACATTGGTGCTTACATTTACGGGTAAACGAACTGTATTTATGAATAAATTCTTTCCGGGATGGACAGATAAGCTGGTGAGAAAATTCTTTTTTAAACAAGGCGAATTGGTTAGATAATCTATTACTAGATAAAAGAAATTGAAAATCATTTTTTAAAAATAGCAATACTCATTCATGCCAATTGTTACGCTTACCAGCGATTTTGGCCATCAGGACTTCTTGGTGGGTGCAGTAAAAGGGCAATTGCTATATGCCAATAAAGATTTTTCAATTATTGACATCAGCCATCAGTTATCTCCTTTTAATTATCCGCAAGCAGCTTATGTTTGCAGAAGCGCCATCAAGAATTTCCCTGCTGGCACTTTTCACTTAGTGCTGGTGAATCTTTTTGACGAAAAGCCCGAACATTTGTTATTGGCAGAGCACAATGGACACTATATTGGTTGTGCAGACAATGGTTTGTTGACCATGATTTTAGAATCAACTCCCCAAAAAGTAGTAGCACTTGAATTGGAAAAAGAACAGCAAAAAAACACACTCTACCTAACTAGTGTATTTGCCAATGCCATGGATGCTATTGCAGCTGGTATTAAAATTGAATCAACCGGAAATTCCGAGGTACAGATAAAAATTAAAAACCCCTTAAAACCTTTACTTGGCAGCGACTGGATCGAAGGGCAAATTATTTTCATTGATAATTTTGAAAATGTAATTGTCAATATTACCAAAGAAGCCTTTGAAACACAGCAACAGGGGCGTAAATTCAAAATCGTTTTTAAAAGAGACGAAGTGATAGACAGCATCAGTGAGCATTATGCAGATGTGCCGGAAGGTGAAAAACTAGCCATGTTCAATTCAGCAGGCTATTTAGAAATTGCCATTAATAAGGGCAATGCAGCTGGGTTATTTGGATTACAGGGATTTTCGGAAATACAGGTACAAAGTAATCGCTTGTTTTACCAAACCATTAAAGTGTTTTTTGAATAAGTCTAGTTATTTTTATCTTGTAAACTACTAAACAGCGTAACATCATCAAACTATTTTATTAGGAAGCGGCACTTGAATTTTTTAAAAAACATATCATCAGATCAAGCAACTGATAAAGAATTGGTAGCAGCTTTCAAAGAATCAGGTAATACTGAAGTGCTGGCCATCTTATACCAGCGGTATATGGACTTGGTCTTTGCTGTTTGTTTGAAATATTTTAAAGATGCAGACCGTAGCAAGGATGCTGTAATGGATATTTATATTGAGTTGACTGCCAAATTGAAACAACATGAGGTGGAAAATTTCAAAGGTTGGTTACATGTTGTGGCCAGAAATTACTGCCTGATGCAATTAAGAAGCCCCCGCAACCTTAAAACCACAGAATTTAACCCTGCTTTTATGCAATCCAGCGACATTTCGCATCTGAAGGACGAAGCGCTTGAAAAGGAGATCAACCTTAGTAAAATGGAAGATTGCCTTAAGACACTTCCGGCCGAACAAAAGCAAACCGTAGCCTTGTTCTATTTAGAAGAAAAGTGCTATAATGAAATTGCCGAAATAACGGGATACGACTGGAATAAGGTAAGAAGTTTTATACAGAATGGCAGAAGAAATTTGAAGATTTGTATGGAAGATGCTGATCGGGATGGAGCATAACAATAAGGAAAAGAAAACTAGATAGCAACAGATCATATATATATATGAGCGAGGAACAAAAAAATAGTCATTTCACAGCAGCAGATATCGAAAGGTATTTGGAAGGCAAAATGCCTGCCGAGGAAAGGTATGCCGTTGAAAAAGCTGCCTTGAGTGACCCATTTGGCAGAGGCGATGGAAGGTTTTGAAACTGTTCCAGTGGAATCGTGGAAGCCAGCGTTGGATGCATTGAAAAAAGATTTTAGTACAAAAAAAGAAGGGGCGAAAATAATTGCCCTGAAACCCTCATCGGGCAAATGGTGGAAGATGGCCGCCGCTATATTTTTATTAGCAGGTGCAGCAGCCCTCACCTATACATTAACAAGAGACAATCAACCAAGTAGTGATAAGCAATGGGTAGTGGCAGAAAATAAAAACCAGGACCAAGTAGAAAATTCAATAAAACTTGATAGCCCTATTGCAGCTACTGAAAATACAATACCCTCAACACCAAAAGTGTTGGCCGTAAAAGCAAAATCTGCAGTAGCTAGTAACAAGGATGCCTTTACATTTACGACTGCAAAGGCTGACAGCAATTTCATCTATACCCCAGCACCTGCTGTAACGGAAAATAATAAAGACCAGGTTTTAATGGCTGGTGTAGATGATCAGTTGAAAACGCCGATCACTACCAGCAGCCCAGTGATGGAAACTAAATCACTCAGTGCAAATGCCCCCATCAACAATAACAATATCATTCCAGCACCAGGTGTATTTTATGATAAAAGAGCAGAAGCTGAAGGAAGGCAAAAGCAACTTGAATTGGACTATAAACAAGCCCAGGCAAAAAAAGAACAAGCCTTGAATCAGCATTTTTTTGCACAAGTGGTAGGCCCGGATAATAGTCCTTTGCCTTTTGCTAATATCAGTATAAAAACAGAAGATTTTGGCACTTATGCAGATGTAAAAGGTAATTTCCGGCTGATTTCCATGGATAGCTTATTGACAGTAGAAGTTAAATCGGTTGGGTATCAACCGCAGTTAGTGACGCTGCGCAGTAATCAATCGTCAAACAAAATAATGCTCAATGAAAAAGCAACTGTGGCAGTAGAAGACTTGGCCAAATTCAAAAAGAGTGCTCCGCAAAATTCGATTAGGCGTAGCCGCTTACTTAGGGATAGTATACAAAATGTTGAACCAGCAGATGGCTGGGAAAATTATGACACGTATGTCAACAATAATATTGAATTGCCTGAAGAAGTCACCAAAAAAAATATACATGGTCAGGTAGAATTGTCCTTTGATGTAAGTAGTAGTGGTGCTATTTCGAATATCAAAATAGATAAATCATTGTGTGGCGATTGCGATGAAGCAGCCAAAAAGTTGATTGAGCAAGGCCCTCGTTGGAAAATAAAAGACGGAAAAAAATCCAAGGCAAAATTGAAGCTGCAGTTTTAATTATTATCCTCCCCCAGGACATTTCCAAAATACAATATCCTAACTTACAAAATGGTTATTACTTCATGTAGGCCTGCTTTACAGTCGTTTACAAATATATTTTTTTTATTTTAATACGCCTTCCATTCCCTACCTTTGCTGTCTAAACAACGATTAAAATGAAAAAAATTATTGTATCCTTTCTTATTGCTATTGCCATTACCAATAGCAGTTTCGCACAAGTAAAAATGCCGCAACCCTCCAGTACGCAATTTATCAAGCAAGACTTTGGGATGGGCAATATCGAATTAACCTATAGCAGACCCAATGCCAAAGGAAGAAAAATATTTGGCGATCTAGTTCCATTCAATAAAATTTGGCGCACTGGAGCCAATGCAGCTACCCGTTTACATTTCAACGATGCTGTTGAAATAGGAGGGAAAAAAATAGATACAGGATCTTACGTATTATATACAATTCCTGGAATCGACAATTGGGAAATCATCATCAATAAAGGAATCAATAACTGGGGCACGGATGGATATAAAGAAGCAGAAGATGTAGCTAGATTCAAAGTAGAGCCTACAAAGCTTAAAGGAAAATTAGAAACATTGACCATGCAATTTGCTGACATCAAACCCGAAAGCTGTACACTTCAAATCAATTGGGAAAAAATGGGTATTAGCATTCCTTTTACTACTAATATAAAAGATAGATTAAGAGTACAAATTGAAGCCGCCCTTCAAGGGGATAAAAAACCTTTTTGGCAAGCAGCCCAGTTTTACAATGAATATGATAAGAATCTTACAAAGGCACTTGAAAATGTTAGCAAAGGAATTGAAGCCAGCCCTAAAGCTTATTGGATGTACATCTATAAAGCAAAGATTCAAAAAGAAATGGGAGACATTGCTGGGGCAAAAGAAAGTTCGATGAAATCATTGGCACTGGCAAAAGAAGAAAAGAATGAAGACTATGTTAAGATAAATGAAGAGTTCCTGAAGAAATTAAAATAAATAAATCAAGTGTTGAAAAAAGGCTGCTTTTATAGCAGCCTTTTTTTTTATGATTTCGCAAACCTAGTAATCCCTTCTACCAGTCTGTCTAAATTTTTAATGCTGGTATATACATTGGGTGTAATTCTTACTCCGTGAATATTTTCCCAATTAATACCCACAGTATGAATTTTATATTGTTCATACAAATAGCTATCCAGTTCGCCCGCCGTTTTTCCTTCTACACTCACCATGCCAATGGCACAACCAAATTCCTTTTTAAAGGAAGTATGTAATTTTACTTTGGGAATAGATTGAACACGTTCCATCCAATAATTTTTCAAATACAGTAGTCGCTCTTCCTTTCTTTTAGCACCAATCATGGTATAAAAATCAATGGCTTTATCAATGGCTTGTTCAATAAAGAATGGCCTGGTGCCCAAGTGTTCAAATTTTCGAATATTGTCTTCTTCCTTTTCACCAGCACCGAATAAAGGCCAAACATTTTTAATTTTTTGTTTTCTTACGTAGAGTAACCCTGTGCCGATGGGCGCGCCTAACCATTTGTGCAGGCTAGTACCAAAATAATCGCAATTAAGGTCGGGAATTAAAAATTCAAATTGTGCAAATGTATGTGCCCCATCCACTAGCACCTCAATATTTTTTTGCTTTGCAATAGTGGCAATTTTTTTTACTGGCAATTTTTGACCTATCCAATTAATCATATGAGTAATTTGAACCACCTTAGTACGATCGGTAAAGGCATTACTATATTGGTCAACTATATATTGTTCATTTTCGCTGGGTAATTCTAAATTTATCCAAACCAATTTGATACCCTCTCTTTTTTCTCTTTGTTTCCAGGCGCCGATCATATTTGGATAATCTTGTTTGGACAGCACCACTTCATCTCCCGCTTTTAATTCTAATCCAAATATGACAGTTTCCAGGGCCTCACTAGCATTGCGGAGTAGGGCTATTTCTTCCTGATCGCAGCCAGCCAAATCTGCAAGATTTCTTCGCAGTGGCTCTCTGCCAGCATCTAACACACGCCACATATAATAACTGGGCCCTTCATTACACAAATCATAATATTGTTTCATGGCATCGGCTACCGTTTTAGGTGCTGGTGCAACGCCCCCATTATTTAAATTAATAAAATCGGGTGCGATGGTATAACTCTGTTGTATATAAAACCAAAAATCTTCTTCTGAAGCCAAGCTGGCAGGGTCTACCCCTTTCGCATCTTTCAATGCTGCTGCTAGATTACGACTCCAGGCAGGCTGCATGATATTGCCAGCAACTGCAGCCACTGAGGCAATACCTAATTTATTAATGAAAGAACGGCGATTGCTCATGCACTTGAGTTTAGAATTACAATTTAGTGATTTTGTTTTTTGTAAACCAAGGGGATTTTGGTAATTTCCATTTTGGGTTATTCCATTCTTCCCTATTGAATCTTAATCCAACATCAATATTTATATCAAGCAAATAGCAGCTTTGCTTTGTCGAAGTATTGGATCGCTACCCTAAATTCACGAAAAATAGATTTTTCAGCCTGCCAATTGGCTACAAATTAAAACTGCAATTATGAAGATTCTTGAAATTAAAGTATTGAGAGGCCCCAATTACTGGAGTGTAAGAAGAACCAAACTGATTCAGATGAAACTGGATTTAGAGGAAATGGAACAAAAGCCAACCAATCTAATTGAAGGCTTTAGGCAGCGCTTAGAAAAAATGTTTCCAACCATGATAGAGCATCGTTGTAGTGTTGGTTCGCGTGGCGGTTTTTTTGAAAGAGTAGTAGAAGGCACTTGGATGGGGCATGTTATAGAACATATTGCATTGGAATTGCAAACATTGGCAGGTATGGATACAGGATTCGGACGTACCCGAGGAGCCAATGAAAAAGAAGGCATATACTATGTATGTTTTACTTATATGGAAGAAGATGCGGGTGTGTATGCGGCAAAAGCGGCGGTTCGTATTACACAAGCTTTGGCTGATAACCAGGACTACGATCTACAGGAAGATATTCAACAGTTAAGAGAAATCAGGGAGGATACCCGATTGGGACCATCCACGGGCTGTATTGTAGAAGAAGCCGCCAAAAGGAACATTCCGTATATCCGGTTGAACAAACAGAGTCTTGTACAGTTGGGCTATGGAGTACATCAAAAAAGAATTCGTGCTACCATTGCTAGTACCACCAGTAATATAGCAGTAGATATTGCTTGCGATAAGGAAGAAACTAAAATGTTATTGGAAGCAGCAGAAATTCCTGTACCAAGTGGAACAGTCGTACGCACAGAAGAGGGCTTGGATGAAGCCATTGAAAAATATGGTTACCCACTTGTAATAAAACCTATTGATGGTAATCATGGCAAGGGAAATACCACCAATATTATCAATCGCGAACAGGCCCTCAAAGCATTGGAGGCTGCCAAACAATACGGGCGTAGTTCGATTGTTGAAAAATTCATAACCGGATTTGATTTTAGGGTATTGGTTATCAACCATAAATTTATTTGTGCTGCTTTGCGTACACCCGCCTCCGTTATTGGTGATGGAAAAAACAATATACAATATCTTATAGATGAAGTCAATAAAGATCCCCGCAGAGGTTATGGGCATGAAAAAGTATTGACACAAATAACGGTAGATGGCAGTACCATGAAAATGTTGGAGGAAAAAGGGTACACATTAGAAACAGTTCCCGCAAAAAGCGAATTGGTTTTATTAAAAACAACTGCCAACTTATCAACTGGTGGTACTAGTACAGATGTTACGGATGAAGTACATCCTGCCAATATTTTTATGTGCGAGAGAATATCAAAAATCATTGGGCTAGATATTTGTGGCATTGATATCATGGCTTGCGACTTACGTACGCCCGTAAGTGAAAATGGTGGTGCCATACTGGAAGTAAATGCTGCCCCTGGCTTTAGGATGCACATTGAACCTTCTATTGGCTTACCCCGCAATGTGGCCGAGCCCGTGGTGGACATGTTGTTTCCCCGAGGCACCGAAGGCCGAATACCCATTATTGCCATCACTGGTACCAATGGAAAAACCACTACTACCCGACTCACTGCTCACATAGCTAAAAGTGCAGGTAAGAAAGTGGGATATACCACGAGTGATGGAGTATACATTCAAAATCAATTGATGATGAAGGGCGATTGTACTGGACCTGTATCATCTACTTTTGTTTTGAAAGATCCTACCGTAGATTTTGCAGTATTGGAATGTGCCCGAGGGGGGATTCTGAAAAGCGGATTGGCATTTCAAAATTGTGATGTAGCTGTTGTAACCAATGTAGCCGCCGATCATATTGGATTAGGAGGAATTTACACCGTGGAGCAAATGGCAAAAGTAAAAGCCGTTGTTCCTGAAACAGTTTTTCCACATGGTTTTGCCATTTTGAATGCAGAAGATGATTTGGTATATGGCATGAAGGATGGATTAAAATGCAAAATTGGATTATTCAGCATGGATGAAAACAATCCAAGGATTAAAGAACATTGTGCTAGTGGCGGATTGGCCACTGTATATGAAAATGGTTACATCAGCATCATGAAGGGCAATTGGAAAATTAGAGTGATGGCCGCCAAGGATATACCCCTTACCTATGAAGGAAAAGCAATGCATAATATTGCCAACTGTTTACCAGCAGTATTATCTACTTATTTGTACAGAGATATTAGCATTGAAGATATTCGACAAGGCTTGCAAACCTTTATGCCAGGTGAAAGCTTAACGCCAGGTCGATTGAATTTTTTCCACTTTAAACAAATTACTTTTTTAGCCGACTTTGCCCATAATCCACATGGATTGAAATTGCTTTGTGATTTTGTAAGTAAACTAGATTACAAAACAAAGATTGGAGTAATCAGTGGAACAGGAGATAGAAGGGATGAAGACATTATGGAGTTGGGTGAAATTTCAGCCAACTATTTTGATGAAATCATTATTCGTTGCGACAAAAATTTGAGAGGGCGTACTGCAGAAGACATTATTTCCTTACTGCAGGCAGGCATTCACAAAGTAAATCGGAAGGTTCCAACTCGTGTTATTGCCAACGAAAATGAAGCATTGGAATATATTTATGCCAATCAGGTTCCCGGTGCTTTATACACCATAATGTGCGATGTGGTAGCGGGGGCATTGGATAAAATAAAAGAATTAAAAGCAAGGGAAGACCAAGGCTAAAACCAAATTACTGTTTAAAAAACCGCTGTATATTACAGCGGTTTTTTTATAATAATATCCAAATTGCAAACAGCCAATATTCTACAAAAAAGAATACCCAGAATCGTAAGTAAAAGTATTTAACCGAAACTTGATTATTCAATCGAACAGAAAAATAATTCAGGAGAAAAAATACAAATAGTACGCTATTGCCAAGGAACAAAAAACGAGTATGGGCATAATCAGCAATAAACGACCAGTATAACAGATAGGCATAAGCGATGCTTAGCAAGACCATACCGCCATACAAGGCGTTTTTCTTACTATACAATACTGCCAAGGTCTTGATACGAAATTGTTGATCCCCATCTGTATCAGGCAAATCTTTGAACCAAGCAATGGCAATGCTAAATGCCATCATAAAAACAGTAAGGCAAACTATATAATCTGGTAACTGAAGCTGCTGATCAATTGCATATTGAAAATGCAGGAAGATGCCTACATTCACTAATAATCCTCGTACCACTGTAATTGCAAGCGCAGCCGGAAGATGGTGTTTTTTGAGCGATAAAGGAGGTAAGGAATAGGCCGCACCAATCAACAGAATAACGAGAATTAATAAAAATAACAAATAGGATGTTAGTATG
>Ga0194063_10000883_pt1 | contig 20512 bp, 17 predicted proteins | sample SepL3720m_MetaG_FD_155459 | JGI IMG/M metagenome (GOLD analysis project Ga0194063, IMG submission 155459) | Anoxic zone freshwater microbial communities from boreal shield lake in IISD Experimental Lakes Area, Ontario, Canada - Sep2016-L373-20m | ecosystem: Environmental > Aquatic > Freshwater...
CTTAATACACTGTTTAACTTTCAATACAACAGTGAGCACCGCGCCGAAGACGGTGGCAATGGCGGCACAAGTAATTGTACTGGGCGCTCCGCCCCGGCATTGATTCTACATGTACCGCCAGGTACTCTCATTTTCGATAATGACACCGGGCGATTTTTAGGGGATTTGGTTGAAGAAGGGCAGCAATTGGTCGTGGCAAAGGGAGGGCGACCCGGACGTGGTAATGCACGTTTCGCCACGTCTCGCAACCAGGCACCGCGCATCGCTGAAAAAGGAGAACCCGGCGAAGAATTTAGTCTGCGTCTCGAACTCAAATTGATCGCTGATATTGGCATTGTCGGCGTTCCGAACGCTGGTAAATCAACCTTCCTTGCAAAAGTAACCAAGGCAAAACCCAAGATTGCGCCTTATCCTTTCACGACTCTGGTACCCAATCTGGGTGTCGCAGTACTGGATGAAGAAAACACACTCATCCTGGCAGATATCCCCGGTTTGATTGAAGGCGCCCATAAAGGCATCGGACTTGGACATGATTTTTTGCGCCATGTCCAGCGCACACGCGTACTCATTCACTTGCTGGACGGGATGGCAGAAGACCCCCTCCTCGATTTTTTCCAAATTAACAGTGAATTGGCGTTATTTGATCCCGCTTTGGCACAAAAACCGCAAGTGGTTGCGCTCAATAAAATCGACATGCCCGAAGTTCTGGAACGCCTGGAAAATATCAAAACTATGTTAAACCAACGTGGCTATGAGGTTTTCGCAATCTCAGCTTTGACTGGAACGGAATTAAAACAGGTATTATACCGAGCGGCGAAATTATTGAAAGATACACCCATTCCGGTTATCCTACCAGAAGAGTCAGAAGAGATACCCATTTATCGTTATGAAGGCGACCCACGCGAATTCACGATCACACACATTCCAGAAGGCTGGCGTATCAATGGGAAAGCGATCGAGCGGGCTGCCGCGATGACATATTGGGAACATGACCAATCAGTACGTCGTTTCCAACGCATTCTGGAAGCATTGGGAATAGATGCAGAACTCCATGAACAAGGTATAGAGCCAGGCGATACAGTCTTCATTGGCGATTATGAACTGGAGTGGCAGGATTGAATCGATGCGGATTGGTATTTTTGGCGGAACATTCGATCCACCCCATATCGGTCACCTGATCCTCGCATCAGAGGCATTCTACCAATTAGAATTGGATAATATCCTATGGGTCATCACACCTGACCCTCCGCATAAGCAGAAGCAAGCCATCACACCAACCAAACACCGGCTGGATATGACTGCCGCGGCAATTTCTAACGATCCAAACTTTATGCTTTCCCGCATTGAACTTGACCGTCTTGGACCACATTATGTGGCAGATACGATGCATATGCTCCGGGAGCATTACCCCCACGGCGAATTGATTTACCTGATCGGCGGCGACTCGCTCCAAAACTTACCGACTTGGAACCGTCCGCGCCAGTTTCTCACATATTGTGATGCGCTCGGTGTTATGCGCCGTCCTGGTGCTGAGTTTAACCTGGATGAACTTGAAATCGTAATTCCAGGACTCAAGGAGAAAGTACGGATCATAGATACACCGCTGATTGAGATTGCCTCTTTTCAAATTCGAGAACGTATCGCCCAGCGACAACCGTTTCGTTATTTTCTTCCAGAGGCTGTTTATCAAATTATCCAGGAGAGGAAATTATATCGTTAAAGGGGAAAAGGGTTAAACAGATCGCTGGGATCAGATATGCAGGCGTGAAAATATCTGGTAAGCTTTGGGGGGAGGAATCGTGGGCACCCGGTAACGTTCAAAGATCGTCGGAGAATTATATACAAAAAAGATAACGACAATTTCGTTTTCAGGGTCATAATCCCGTACCATTTTCACGATGGCTGGATTGTCATAATCGTTGCCTTTGAGGGGAACGTACATAGGTCGTTCGTATTCCGGAGAAAAGACCACCGCCCCCCGGTTATAAGCTCTATAACCAGCATAGGCAATTCCTGCAGTTCCCGGCCAGGTTTGGGTAATAAATTCCTGGCGCCCTTCACGCGTAGATAAATCATATTGAGATGTCATAAAACTCCTCAATGGTACCATTTTAAATAACAACCTATTTCAATTGTATCACATTCAGAAAATAAAAAAAGTTAATCCTCAACCAGCCAAGACAAAAAACTCCTTAAGCCAAAAAGGGCTGCCGGGAGGAGGAAAAGCAGCCCTTATTTCTAGTAGGGAATGATCCCTGCCAGACATATAATTATCACCTTCAATCTTACGATCCAGACATTTTATGTCGTCGGATAAAAGCCGGAATATCCAGATCTTCTGTGTTGATTGTCTGCGGCATGAATTCATGTGAAACGGCAGCAGACTGAGTATTAAAGATTGGCATAACCACAGGTTTTTCCACTGCCCGCTGCTCTGAACGTGCTTTTGGTTGTTCGATAATGCGACGTGGCATACCAGCACGCTCAAATCCTGTGGCAATAACGGTAATGCGCACCGCATCCCCCATATTTTCATCTATCACAGCCCCAAAGATCAGGTTCACATCCGGATGAGCGGTCTCCTTGATGATTGCAGCCGCCTGATTAACCTCAAAGAGGGTCATATCAGGTCCCCCAGTGATATTGAACAGAATACCGCGTGCGCCATCAATCGTAATATCAAGGAGCTGGCTCGATATTGCTGCCTCGGCTGCGATACGAGCGCGATCTTCTCCGGCGGCTTTTCCAACCGCCATCAGTGCAGCGCCACCTTCTGACATGATTGTTCGAACATCTGCAAAGTCGAGGTTGATAAGACCAGGGATGGTGATTAACTCGGAGATACCCTGGACACCTTGACGCAGGACGTCATCGGCAGCGCGGAAAGCATCCTGCATACTGGCACGTTTATCCACAATTTGGAGCAGCCGGTCATTCGGAATGACGATCAACGTATCGGCATGTTCCTTCAATTTATTAATGCCAGCTTCGGCAGCCGCCAACCGCCGTCCACCTTCAAATGTGAAAGGTTTCGTAACGACGCCGATGGTCAAAGCGCCGACATCCTTTGCCACCTTCGCAGCAATGGCGCTGGCACCGGTGCCTGTACCCCCGCCCATGCCAGCGGTAACAAATACCATATCCGAACCACGTAACACTTCATACAAGGCATCTTCGGATTCTTCTGCTGCAAGACGTCCAATTTCAGCGTCACCACCAGATCCCAGGCCGCGCGTCAGCTTTTCGCCGATCCGCACCCGCGTCTTGGCTTTGGAGTTTGTCAACGCCTGAGCATCTGTATTGATGGCAACAAAGTCGATTCCCTGGATGCCCTCATCGATCATGCGATTGACAGCATTACAGCCGCCACCGCCGACCCCTAAAACAGTAATACGGGCAAACGATTCAAGTTGATTCATGTTGTGTGTTTGATTATTCATTGAAAACCTCCTCCAATAAGAATGGTATATCTACCAATGATTAAGGTAACAATTGCCGAAAGATTTTCTTCACTACCTCAAAAGCATCTCCCTGTACCGGGGAAGATGATCGTCTCCTTTCTGGTGCAGACATAAATTCATTCATAAGCAGTGCCCAACGCACCAGTCCAACGCTGGTGGCGTAAGCAGGGAACTGTAATTTATCCGTCATACCGAGCATTCCTTCTGGTTGAGCAACGCGCGCTGGTAATTCAAAGACTCGATTGGCAAGGCTGCGTAGACCTGGTAGAGCGCTCGCACCGCCCGTGAGCACAATCCCCGCCGGCAGTAAACCATCATATCCTGAGCGTTTTATCTCTTTGAGTACCAGGGCAAAGACTTCTTCCATCCTTGCTTCAACAATATATGCCAGGTCGGAACGACTAACCTGCGTCGGTTTATCTTCACCAAAAGTTTTAATCGTAAAATACTCATCCGGGCGCACCTCAGATTGAATGGCATGACCATGCTGTTTTTTCACTTCTTCTGCGCTCTGAGTAGGCAAACGCAATCCATGCGCAATATCAGAAGTGACCAAGTCACCTCCAACGCTCAAAACCGCGGTATGCCAGATATCTCCATCGATATAAATGGCGATGTCTGTCGTCCCACCGCCAATATCACACACCACCACACCCATCTGGCGTTCCGTTTCGGTTAGAACGACTTCGGCAGATGCCAAAGGATTGAGAACAAATTGGGCTACATCGATACCCGCATTTGCCACACAGTGCCGTAAATTTTCCACCGCTGCCGCTGAAGCGGTGATAATATGCGCTTCAACTTCCAAACGGTAGCCGTGCATTCCGATAGGTGAACGAATACCTCCCTGCCCATCGATATTGAAACCGCGTTGGATGACGTGAATGATCTCACGATTATGAGGAATAGCTACCGCGCGGGCAGCCTCCAAGGCACGTCCGATATCATCCTGATCGATCACATTCCCAGAAATACCAACCACACCCTTGCTGTTGACAGAGGAAACATTAGATCCCGCTATACTCACCAAGGCAGAGTTAGCTTCATAACCAGAAGTCCGCTCGGCTTTCTCAACTGAACGAGCAATCGCCTGCGATGCCGCCATCAAGTCCACCACGACCCCTTTGCGCATTCCTTGAGACGGTTCAATACCTGCGCCTAGGATGTTAATCCGGTTGTCACCTTCTGCTTTCGCAACCAGGGTACAAACTTTTGTTGTTCCGATATCAATTGCTACAATGATCGATTCATCCATTGTATTATGGCTCCAAACGATAATATGGGGCATTCAAGTAAGCAACATTGATTAGTGCTGGTTGAATACCCTCTTGAGATAATTGCGTAATTGTGGCTTGATAAATTTTCATTTTATCATCAATTCTATATAAATCTGTTCCAAAATAAACTTGCCAACCTCGTTCATCCTGCCAACCCAAACCATTCTGGCTGTCATAAACGATGGGTGTATTGGGAGGTGCTAATTTTGCTAATGCAAGCATTGACTTGACCACATTTTTGGGTAAATACTGTCCTTTTGGAGCATTCTTATCCAGAGGCATCATCGGAGGAGAACTTTTGGCAATAATCGTAACCAAAGCACCATCCTCACCCCGTGCTGCAAAACTCACCCCATCTGAGTCGATCCAGGTTGTGCGTTCATTTTGCTTCCATGCCAGAACTGGCTGACGCTCTTTAACACTAATTATTATCTGGGCAGGCATCTTAATTTCGACCTTCACGCTCGAGAGTTCAGGAAATTTTTCCTTCAAAGCATCCTGGATTTTCTGCGGGTTGATGATAAAGATCGGTTCACCACCTAATTTGAGAACAGCATTGAGCTCAGCAATTCTCAAACGTTTCAATCCGTTGAATTGTGCTTCTTCAACCCGGTATTCTGGCGAATTCCATAGAAAAAATAAGACACCAATCAGCAGCGCAGCTAGAACAGCAGAGAACAAACGCCAACCGATATGCAAAGTTGGTAAGGACGGTAAACGCATTTCTACACCCGGTATGCCCATAGGCAAAACCAAACGTTTACGCGCTTTTTTACTTGTGCGAGCTGCCATCGGCGTACCCATAACACCATTCCGCGACATTACCGGAGGAATCTTTCGTTCTTCTTCGAATGCAGAAGGACGCGCTGCTGGCTGTGGACGCTTAAGGTTAAGAGGACGGGCAGTCCGCTTTGATCGAACGGCATCCGAACGCTGCGCCTGTGGATTTCGCTGGAATAATTTCCTATTCATTATCTACCTAATTGTCCATTCTTTTATAAATCGTATGATCCCGTTCTGCCTTGCGTTGCAATGCCAACTCAATCAAACGATCTACTAATTGCGAATAAGGGATACCACTGGCTTCCCATAATTTAGGGTACATGCTGATTTGCGTAAAACCAGGAATTGTATTCAATTCACTGATAAATAGGTTTCCATCTTTCTTATCCAGAAAGAAATCAACTCGTGCCATACCAGCACAATCAATAATTCGGTATGCTAGAATAGCCAATTCTTTTATCTTACGCACCGTTTCAACCGATAACGATGCAGGAATAATTAATTCTGAACGATTATCGATGTATTTCGCTTCATAAGAATAAAATTCACGACTGGGAATAATTTCACCCGGTTCAGAAACAATCGCATCTTCATTACCCAATACACTGATTTCAATTTCCCGTGCCTGAATTCCACGTTCTATAATGACGCGCCGGTCATAACGCGCCGCGTCCATCAAGCCTTCTACCAAGTCAACCCGGCTGCTACATTTACTAATACCTACCGATGAACCTAAATTTGCCGGCTTAACGAAGAGCGGGAAGGGAGCAACAGCCAGCGCCTGTTGAATTGCGCGCTCAAGATCCTGTTCTATCACACTCCGAGTGACCACCGTCCAGTCCAAGACTGGCAAGTTATGTGCCCGCATCACATCCTTAAAGATACCTTTATCCATCCCAACCGCAGAACCAACTACCCCTGCTCCAACATAAGCAATGGAGTTCAATTCCAATAATCCCTGAAGAGTTCCATCTTCACCATAAGTTCCATGAAGCACAGGAAAAACCACATCCAGGCTGCTTAAATAACGAACCACATCTTCACCTTGAGCAGAATCAGTATTGCTCCTATGTTTGACGGTATAGATATTCGGATGAGTGGGGTCAGGTAGTAAAGTAACCGGGACCAAGGCACTGGTATCCCCTTTCAAGAAGGCATCCAGAACATTTTCTTTGCCTGAACTACCCAGCCATACACCATCCTTTGTTATACCAATTTGAGTAACGGTATATTTTTGAGGATCAAGAGCTGCCAGGATGGACCGCGCTGAAGCCAACGAAACTTCATGTTCGCCGGACCTGCCTCCAAAAATAACACCAATATGGCGGTTATGCTGCATTCTGCCAATCTCCAATTCTCTCTATCTCCAATACTAATCTGATGCCAAATTTCTCTGCTACGGTACATTGTGTACGCTTTATTAATGCCCAGAAATCGTTAGCGGTAGCATTCCCATGATTGATAAAGAAATTAGCATGAATCGGGCTAATCTCCGCATTTCCTACTCGAACACCTTTTAACCCGCAAGATTCGATCAACCTTCCAGCATAATCACCGTCTGGATTCTTGAATATAGAACCCATGCTGGCGCCCGGCGGCTGTGTCCGTTTTCGTTGAGCAAGAAACCCATCCATTTTGGTTTGAATCTCCTCAACCGGTCTAGCTTGGACGCGAAGACGGGTAGCTAGAACAATAGCCCGTCCTGGATTCTCCTTCAAGACACTACTACGATACGAGTATTCCAAGCGTTTCATTTCCCATGTCTCACTCAAACTGAGTGCGTCTGCCTTAATTGTGCCAGACCGGATCACCATATCTTGTTGCAAGATTTCTGCCATAAGTAAGCTGCCTGCCATGTCGCCATCATGCGCTCCGGCGTTTCCAATCACCGCTCCTCCCAATGTTCCTGGGATTCCGGCTGCCCATTCCAGACCGCTAAGCCCGTGTGCAGCAGCCTGGCGAGCGATCATTCCTAAACTCGCCCCTGATTCAGCCAATATAAAATCCAGCCCAAACTGAATTTTCTCTGCCTGATTGATGATCACCACCCCGCGTACTCCGGCATCACTCACCAAGACATTGGATGCACTTCCCAGAATGACAAATCGTGTTTGACTCTGCCAGAGGATGGCAGCCGCCTGTGCCAATTCATATGCTGATTGGACAGTCAGGAGGATATCGGCAGGACCACCGATACGGGCAGATGTATAACGCGCTAACGGTATGTTGAATTGCACTCGTTCACCAAACGCTTCTATCAGAGGATGGTCACTGTGCAAAACCCATCTCCGGCTGCCTCGCAATCCGTCAAGCACTTCCGAGCTGATCTTATCAGCATCTCCGGCAGAGAGAACCAATAGCACATCTCCGGGCTTTAAGTGTTGAAGCAAAAATTGGACATTTTGATCCAGACTGCCTATATATTGTACATCGGGATGTCCATTTTGTTTGATACCTGCGGCAAGCATCCGCGCTGAGAAATCAGGTTGAATAGGCTCCCGAGCGGCGTAAATATCCGTTACCAGAACATGATCTGCGTCTTTAAACGCCTTACCAAAATGCTCGAAAAGAGTCTGCGTCCGTGAATAGGTGTGTGGTTGCCATACTGCCCAGATTTCACCCCGCATATAACGCTGTCGTGCGGCTGCAAGAGTTGCCCTAATTTCCGTTGGATGGTGGGCATAATCATCGATTACGGTTATACCAGATACAGTTCCGCATATTTCAAAACGTCTACTGCTGCCGCGAAATTCATTAAGGGCTTGGGCTGCTTTGTCCAATGGTAAGTGCAGTATATCCGCTACTGCCATCGCTGCCATCGCATTGCGAACATTATGTTCTCCTGGAACCTGTAAATTGACAGACGCCATCCATTTCTGATCGCGCATAACATCAAAGCAATAACCGCCCCTTTTTGCATCAAAGACCAAGTTTTGTGCTTGGTAAGTGTGTTGAAACTCAGGTTCACCAGTAGTATCCAGCAACAGATGATCCCCAATTCCATAAGAAATCGCATTTTTCCCCATCTTCAATGTATCTGCCAGCAAATGCAAGGCACCCGGATCATCACCACAAACCAATAAAACACCTTCAGGTATCTGGCGTTTGACAAATTCCAAGAACGCTTGAAGATAATCATTTGGAGTAGGGTAGCAGTCAGGATGGTCATGTTCGACATTCGTTACGACGGAAATAGTAGAATCGAGACCTAAAAACATCCGGTCATACTCATCCGCCTCGATAACAAACAACGATCCCGTACCCGCCTTGGCATTTGTTCCCAAGTTAGCCGAGATTCCCCCAATGATAAAAGAGGGATCTTGATTAAGTACCGAAAGTGTCCAGGCAACCATTGCTGTCGTCGTTGTCTTACCATGCGTACCGGCAATAGCTACAACAGTTTTCCCTTCTGTCAACGTTTTTAGGAAATCAGCGCGCTTATATACCGGGATACCTGCCTGATAAGCAGCCTGAACTTCCGGATTTTGTTCCGTGACTGCCGACGAACGCACAATTAAATCTGCCCCAAGAATATTCTCGGCTCGGTGTCCGATCATGACATCGATTCCTTCTCCTTGAAGCGCTTCAGTCACCGGCGATTTCTGTCTATCCGAACCGCTGACGATACACCCATTTTCAAGCAATAAACGGGCGATCGCGGAAAGACCGCTGCCACCGATACCAATAAAATGAATGTGATTCGCCATAATTCCCATATTCTTAATAATCGATCTTAAATAAACACAACTACAACAAAGATAAATGCGATTGCAATTGCAATATAAAGAGCAGGTGGTTTGAGAAATACCGGAGGAAGATTATTAATCAACGCCGTTAATTGGATATCTTTTAAATTTGGCGCAGTGATTTCCTTAAATGGATATTGTGCCTGATGCATAAAATACCATAAAGAACCAGCGATGAGATAGCCATTGATCATTCCAAGGATTAAACCCAACATCCGGTCTTGAAGCCGTTCTCCTTTGGTTTTATTAGCAAATTGGGGTAAGCCTGGGCTTTGATAACCAAAAAATGTCAGTGCCAAGAGTACCAATGCGCGAATCCAGAAATGCGTCGCGGGAGACGCTGATGTAATCGCACCACTAACATAAGGAATATATGTTTCAAGAATATTAATCACAAATAAGCCTAAGACGATACTGAATCCCGCCAGGATTTCTTTTACCCAGCCCCGCATCGCACCAACGATACCCAAGAGAACAACCAACAGCCAAAAAACAAAAGTTAGGCTCACCATGATTGTAATCCTTGCCTCTGTGCAAAAAGGTTAACCATCGCTTCAATAATCGCTACCGCCGCGTGAGGTTTTGCTAATTTTTGCATCGCCTGACGCATTGCGTTTCGTTTGTCATCATCTTTCATCAAATCCCTCACCAACCCATAGATGCGATCGGCAAGTTCGCCATCCCCTATCATAATTGCTGCACCATGCGATTGAAGATATTCCGCATTGACTTGTTGATAACGCCAAGCATGCGGATACGGAACAAGAATTGCTGGTAAACCAAAGTTAGGAAATTCGCCAAGAGAGGACGCCCCCGCTCGCGAAATAACCAGATCAGCAGCAGTCAATGCAGCCCCCATTTCTTCATGTAGATACGGGTAGGCGTGATAACGAATTGCAAGGTTGGGATGTGTTTTTTGCAATTCTGCCTGGACTGTTTCGACATCCTGCCAATCTAGTTTACCACTAATATGGATAATCTGCATTTCTCCTAAAAGTCCAGTCAATGATCTAAACAACGCTTGATTGATACTGTGTGCTCCCAGACTACCCCCAAAGACAAGCAATGTGGGCAAAGCAGAATCCAGATTCAGCACTTGCTTTGCACGCTCACGATCCCATTGGGTCAGTCCGGGGCGAATTGGATAACCAGTAAGTACGATATTACGGTGACCGGGAAAGAAACCGCGGCTATTCTCTGCGGTTACAGCAATACAATCCGAGAAATGGGCTAACGCCTTGAGTGCCTGTCCCGGCTCAATATCAGGAACAAAAAGCATATTCGCGGGTTTACGCAATTGTGGAATGGGAGTTCGAGCAGCCAACGCCATCGGCACAGCCACATACCCACCGGTGAACAAAAGAACGTCCGGTTTATAACTGCCCAATATCTGCCGGGCAGCCAGGAAACCATTCCCTAGCCGCGCCAAATTACCTGGCAATGAGTGCAAACCAACACCGTGAACTCCGGCTGCTGGAATAGACCGATAAGGTATATTCACCCGCTTCACCAATTCTTCCTCCACTCCACCCTGGCTACCTACCCAAAGAATTTCCATTTTTGACGTTATTTGAGCAGATCTACCAGAAAATAAGGAATTATCCTTCATGGTTTGTAGGATAGACAGGGCGGGGTATACGCCGCCGCCCGTGCCTCCCGCGCAAATCAACAACCGCATTGAATGGTTGCGTCCTTTCTTTTTGTTTTTGGGTCGATTGGCGTGAGATGTTAAGAATCGTACCAACCGCCACCAAAGTTATAATTAAGTTAGTACCACCATAGCTAACAAACGGTAATACATTTCCAGCAAAAGGCAGCGTTCCAGTCAAACCGCCCATATTGATCAAGGCTTCCATAACAATCCAGAATCCAAGCCCACCTGCAATTAAGCGACCAAGCATATCAGGAGCATTTGCAGAGATGATCAAACAACGCCAAAGCAGGAATATATAAGCAGCGATTAATAAGGTCGTCCCAATCACACCGGTTTCCTCGCCTACAACTGCAAAGATACTATCTGTGTGTGGTATAGGTAATCCGGTTAATTTTGTGGCACTATTCCCAATCCCGACGCCAAACCAACCACCCTGAATAAATGATCCTAATGCCAATTGTACATGATCAGAGGCTTTGGTTGGTTCCACGATTCCAAGACTGTATTCATTCATACGACGATTGCCTGTCGTACTAAAACTTACGAACAGCATTCCAACAAGAAACATTCCAATCACCAATACAAGGATCCTTTGTAAACTACTCCCTGCCAATGCAAACATAAGAATACCCAAGGTGACCAGGGTTATTGCCGCACTGAGATCAGGTTGGACATAAATCAGTGCACCCAGAAAACCGAGCATAATAATCAGGGGTGATAATCCTAATATCCAGCTATTTAGCACTTCGCGCCTTGCGATTAGCCAAACCGCAAGGTATATGATCGTAGCATATTTAGCCAGTTCCGAGGGTCTACCGGATTGGTTGATGAGCGCCCGCGTTGATCCTAAAAAGGGTTTTCCGATGAAAAAGAGAAACATCAACAGTCCAATGGTGCCGATCATCAACCAAATTGACCATTTTTCCCATCGATGATAATCGATCAGAAAAGTCACCCCAAGCATAGCACCAATTCCAATACCCAGCCAAAGCAATTGGCGCAAGAATATCGAAGTATCAGAACCTTCATTACGGAATGAGAAATCCCAGCTCGCTGAATAGACCATCAATAGACCGAATAGAATCAGAATAAAGACGATTGCAGCCAAAGGGACATCAATCCCCATCAGGATCGGATTAGATTTTTTCTCTGACGCCGAACCTTGATTATTTATCATTGAGAAAGCAACTCGTTCACCCATTCTCGAAACCTTTCACCACGTTCCTCAAAATCTTTAAACTCGTCAAAACTGGTACCGCCCGGGGAGAGTAGAACCACATCTCCAGGCTCAATGACCTGAGCTGCTGCACGTACTGCTTCGTGCAGGTTATTACAAAACTGTACTGTATAGGGTCTTTGCGGAGAATGCACCAGGGATTGCCCATCCTCTATACGAATATCCAATGCCTGCGCTACCTTTTCCACCATTTCACCGAATAAAACAAGATGATCCACACGCTGGTGTGCCATTTCTGCGAATTTATCCCAAGGCAATTTTTTATCTCTTCCACCAACAAGCAGTACAAGCGGTTCCTGGAAGGAGAGGATAGCAGCCATTGTCCTTTCTGGGGCAGTAGCGATGGAGTCATTGTACCAATTGGCTCCCTCCCAGAGGCGAACCCATTCCAAACGATGTGCCACACCGTGAAAGTCGGTTGTTCCTGCCCGCATGGCTTCAAGCGAGAGATCAGCAGATGCAGCAATTGCACAGGCAGCCAGAACATTCGATAAATTATGATCTCCGCGCAGGCTGATTGCTTCGCGCCCCATAATCATCTGCTCTGAACCTTCCGCCCGGAGATACAATGAATCTCTGCGCATAAAGGTTCCTTCCATCTCTTTCTCCATCTCGGTAAAGCCAAAGGACAATAACCTTCCATGCACTCTGGAAGACAATTGATAACCAATTTGATCCTCACGTCCCAACACGGCAATGTCTTGAGCGGTCTGATAATCCAGGATATGTGCTTTGGCTTCACGATAGGCTGCCATGGTACCATGGCGGTCAAGATGGTTTGGAGTAATGTTAAGGATTGCTGATATTTGGGGAGAACGCGTCATCAGCTCCAATTGAAAACTGGACAATTCCATGATTGCCAGATCAGTAGGTCTCATTTCGTCCACACTTGCGATGAGTGGAGTCCCAATGTTGCCACCAACCCAAACATGAGTCTGGTCGGATGCACTATAAGCTGCCTCAGCAATCCTACCTACCAACGTCGTCGTCGTCGTCTTACCCGCGGAACCAGTAATACCAATCACTTTACAAGGCGCCGCCTCCAAGAATATCTGCGAATCATTCGAGAGAGCAATTGCACGTCTCTGTGCTTCTAAAACCATGGGAATCGTTAAAGGCACACCACCCGAAACACACATTAAATCTATGCCATCCAATAATTCAATGGGATGCCCACCGGTTACCCATTTCACGGAAATATCTGATAAATCCACCCGTGCGCCTTCGAGTTCTAAATCCGGACGGCTGTCTGTCAGAATAACCTCAGCACCATGGTTCACCAGATAACGCGCCAATGCTTGCCCTTGTCGAGCCGCACCGAGAATCAATACGCGTTTTCCACTCCAGCTCCTCATCATACCTCAGCCAAAGCAACACCTATCAGCGTTGCCAGTAATGTAATCAACCAAAATCGTTGAACGACCTGGGTCTCACTCCATCCAGAAAGTTCAAAATGGTGGTGCAATGGTGCCATTTTAAATATACGCCGTCCCTCACCATACTTCTTCTTTGTGTATTTGAAATAACTGGTTTGCAAAATAACACTCAACGTGATACTCACTGGAATAATGGCAATAAGCGGTAAAAGTGCCGCCTGTCCTGTCATCAAGGAGACTACCCCTAATGTAGCTCCTAGCGCAAGAGAGCCGGTATCACCCATAAATAATTGCGCAGGGTGAACGTTAAACCAGAGAAAGCCAAACAAAGCCCCAACGATCGTGAAACAAAAACTGGCGACAAACTCCTGACTTTGCAAGATAGCCACTACCCCATATCCAGCAAAGATCGTGGCAGATATCAAACCCGCCATCCCATCCAGCCCATCCGTAAAATTGATCGCATTTGAAAAACCCACGATAAAAAAGGCTGCGACTGGTACATACCAGATACCTAGTCTTACAATCCCATGCACTCCTGGAAGATATAAATCAGGCACTTGCAGAACAAACCGTAAAACAATCGCAATCACAACAGCAATAATCACTTGAATAGCAAATTTTGTTCTTGCGCGCATCCCTATTCCACGCCGTGAACCGCGAATACCCTCCCAATCATCGATTGCTCCCAATAATGCATATCCCAACATCGTCAGCGTAGGTACCATCACAGAAAGTCCCAAAATACGTAATCCGATCAAGGAAGTAGCATTCAGCATCACAGTGATCAAGATGACCGGAACGATGATCATGATTCCACCCATCGTCGGAGTACCAAATTTATTCAAATGCTGCTGAGGTCCTTCTATCCGAATAACTTTACCAATTTTGAAATGGCGCAGCAGGCGAATCGATGGAGATCCCCAGATTACGGTGAGAATAAAGCTAATCCCTGCCAGGGATAATGCCATCACAATCGATGCTTGACTCATCTAATCAACTCCAGGCTATCAATGATTCTTTCCATGTGTACGCCGCGTGACCCTTTGACTAACACTACATCATTCTCGCTGAATCTTCGCTGGAGTGCCTGAGCAGCGCTAAGACTATCTTCATATTCATAAATCCTTCTGGCTGCCAATCCATTCACTCGTGCAGACTGAGCAATCATATGTGCCCGCCTGCCAACTGTAATTAACTCGTCCACAAATTCAGAGACTCGCTTACCAACCAAAGCATGTCCATTTTCTTCATATGGACCTAATTCCAACATATCGCCCAAAACAGCGATTTTCTGTCCCTTCAAGTCAGCCAATAAATCGAGAGCTGCCAGAGTTGATTCTGGTGAAGCGTTATAAGTATCATCTAATATTAAAGCACCACTAGATGTTTTAGCAGATGTCAGACGTAATTGAGCATGGCAAGATAATAAACCTGTTTTTATTTCTTCCCAGGTTAGACATTCAACCAAACCGACTGCCGCAGCCCGTAGTGCGGTATAAACAGAATGGCGCCCTATAAGAGGGGTTCGAATGGGTATTACATTATCATGGTAATGCAGTATTAAACTAATTCCTTCAAGTCCTTGTGATTCGATTTCGCTTGCCCAAAGATCAGCACGCGGATCTAAACCATAAAAGAAGACTTTTGCCTGGGTTTTATCTGCCATTTGCCTCACTAAATTGTCATCATAGTTCAAAATGGCGTATCCATCGCGAGGCAAAGATTGAACCAGTTCAGATTTTCCCTTTGCGATGATTTCTTGCGAACCGGCGCGTTCTGCATGGACCGTTCCCACATTTGTGATTACACCGATGGAAGGTTGAGCAAGATCGCACAAAAAGGCTATTTCACCAGGAACATAGAACCCCATTTCCAATACAGCACGTTCATGTAATTCTGTCGAGCGTAATAATGTCAAAGGAAGACCTATTTCATTATTTAAATTTCCAACATTTTTCAATGTACAGTAACGTTGGTCGAGCACGTCTGCTACAACTTCCTTGGTTGTAGACTTGCCCACACTGCCGGTAATCCCAATAACACGTAAATCCAATTTATTTCGCCAATAACGGGCGATTTCTTGGAGTGATTTTATCGTATCCTCAACCAGCAGACAAAATGGCAATTCAGGAGCAAGATGATTGATATCCTCAAGATTTAATCCTCGGCGTATATCCAAAACAGGAAAATGGTTGGAGAGATCACGCTGGATCAGGGCAATCGTTGCGCCAGATTGAAATGCATCTTTAACATAGTCATGACCATCTACATTCTCACCCTTAAAAACAACAAACAAAGACCCGGGAATTGCATTGCGCGAGTCGATAACTGCATCCGTGATGTTAGATGAATAAAAACGTATCCAACTCTCCGATTGAGGAGTTAGGATAACGTCTTTCTCGGTTAATGCTTTCAATATATCAGCCAGAGTCAGCATTGTTCTCTCATAGTGTCTTCATTGTTTCTTTGCCAGACCGTTAAATTTTCCAACCATTTGCAATCGAACCTGATCAGGGGGCAAATCCATTAATATCACCAGTTGCTGTACAACCTCACTGAATACGGGTGCAGCTACTTCCGACCCCCAAATAGAAGTTTTTGGGCGTTCTAACCAGATATAAACCAGAAAACGCGGATCATCAGAAGGTCCCCATCCAATAAATGAAGCATTGGTTTCAGTATCATCATAGCCACCTTCAACCGGTATTTGGGCAGTGCCGGTTTTTCCGGCAACACTGTATCCATCTACTAAAGCCGTGGATGACTCACCTTTTAATGAGATCGTGAGCATATCCGTCAATGTACGGGCTGTCTTGGCAGTAATCGGTGCGCCAGCAACCTGAGGTTGTACATCATGTTGGCGACCACGTTCGACCATCGCTTTTACAATGTGTGGCATTGCCATTTTGCCGTCGTTAGCAATTGCAGAAGCAGCCATGACCAATTGTAATGGCGTGGTTGATACAGCCTGTCCAAATGAATTCGCACCTAAATCTGCTTCGGACCAATCGTTATCTCCCGGTAATTTCAGACGCCCAGGCGCTTCAAGAGCAATATCCACACCCGTATAATGACCAAATCCAAATTTTCGCATATAATCGTAGAAACGACCTGCTTCCATTTTCATCGCAATCCATGACATACAAACGTTAAGGGAGTGCTGCAAACAACCCGTCATAGTCTGGTTTCCCCATGCACCTCCGTTCCAGTTATGGATCGGAAGCCCACCAACATTGATTTCACCAGTATCGAGAAAGGTTGTTTCCGGCTTTACAGTCCTACTGTCCAAAGCCGCTGCCATAGTAAAAACCTTGAAAGTCGAACCAGGCTCCAAGGGTTCACTTACAGCACGATTGAAGTGGAGCGCACTCTCAAAAATTTTTGGGTAATCAGAGTAAGTATTCAAGTCCAGACGAGGCGTTGAACTAACCGCTAAAATCTCCCCTGTCTTTGGATCCAATACAACGATTGTTCCTGACTTTGCTTTTGTGTTTTCCACCGCATTATCCACAATTTTCTCAATCGAGGCTTGAATCTCACGGTCAATTGTCAAAATTAGGCTAACCCCTTCAGGTGTAACCGGAGTTTTACCCGCCAAATTTGGGTCCAATGGAATACGCACTTCACGTTGATTTCCCGCTAACAATTGCTCGAATTTCTCTTCCACCCCGAAATGACCCATGCCATCTTCAAGACTTACAAAACCAATTACATTAGAGGCTAAGGATTTTTCTGGATAGACACGCGCCATATGGCGGCTAAAGATCAGATCCATCGGACGGTCGGATTCCATATCTTCATCTTGGAAAGGTTTATCTTCTTGTACAGCTATATCCGTAAGATCGGGTTTCTTGTCCGATTTAGATTTTTCCTTTGAAGTCTTTCTTTCTTCCCACAACTTTGCTAGTTGGAAAAGTTGCCTTGCCTTTTCAGGAGGAACATAATCTGCCAAAGTAACATTTCTTAGTCTGTCACCAGCAACAGCTTTAGCAGCATTCACGCGTTTGAAATAATCTACCTGGATAACACTTTGCATTAGCCAAGCAAGATCAGCCGGATCTTTTGGAAGATAAATAGCTTCTATGCTAATCTCATAAACGGATTGGTTTCCCGCCAGCAAATTCCCATTGCGGTCATAAATTTCACCGCGTTCGGGTTTAATCGTTTTTACTGCCCAGGCATATCTATTGGTAAAATCGCGCAAGGCTGTAGCGTTAGAGCCAAATTGGATTCGCAAAACTTGAAACAGAATCATTACACCTATAGCAGTAAAAAAAATACCAGCAAAACGGAAGCGCTTTGGTATTGAATTCATAGCTTATCCTCCATCCGCAAATGAATAAAGTGGTTCATAATTCTTAACCTGTTGGATAAGCCAATCCATCCACGATTGGGTATATTCAGATGTAATGATAGGAGATGTGAGATCAGAAGAAGCTGCGACTGGAATATCTTCAGCCGGTACACCCAAATTAATCTGCCCTTTTTGATAGCCAGGCACCATCACATACTCAATTGTACTTGTATCAACCGGTTGTAATGACATTTTTTCTACACGTCGTTTCATTTCGCTTGCTGAAGATAAAGCGGCAATTTTTGATTCCATATCGGAATTCTGTTGCTGCATTAGGCGAGAAGTATATTGATGATCTTGAATCTCACGCCCGGTCGTAGCGGCATCAGAACTGATCATAAGATAAAGCGCAGAAAAGAGAATGCCCGCGATGAAGAACACGAGAATCGCAGTGAAAATGCGTACATGTTTACGCCAAGGCGCCTCAAGATAAGCCTGATTAAGAAAATCTCTTAAGGATTGTTGTGCCTGAGAAAAATAATCTGCCTTATTCATAGTCTATATTGAACCTCCTGCACACGTCTTAACCGTTGCAGGGTGCAATTATTATGCCGTTTTTTCTGCGACCCGTAATTTCGCACTACGCGCCCGTGGATTCCGAGCAATCTCTTCTTGTGCGGCAATCACTGGATGGCGAGTAATCTCCTTCAATTTAGCCCGATGTCCACAAGTACATACCGGCTGCTTCGGAGGACAAAGACAATCCCGGCTCTCCTGACGAAAAAATGTCTTGACAATTCTGTCTTCCAAAGAATGGAAGGCAATAATTGCCAGACGCCCTCCTGGAGAGAGAACATCAATTGCTTGAGGCAAGATTTCCTCCAGGTTTTGTAACTCTTGATTCACGGCTATCCGTAATGCCTGAAAAGTGCGCGTTGCCGGATGAATCTCACTTCTACCTGTAGCTGCTCGAGCAATTACCGCAGCCAACTGTAAAGTGCTGTGGATTGGACGCTGTCTGACAATGGCTTTTGCAATCCGGCGAGCGTTTCTGTCTTCACCAAAGCGAAAAATCAAATTTGCCAGATCATATTCCGACAGCCCATTGATTAATTCGTCTGCGCTGATCTGTCCCTGCGGATCAAAGCGCATATCCAAGCCAGCATCCTGTTGAAAGGAAAAGCCTCGTTCCGGGATATCTAATTGCATCGATGAAACTCCTAGGTCAAGCAGAATGCCTTGAACAGTATTCCAACCAAGGTCATTAAGACGATTCTTGATCTGTGTATAAGAACCCTGTTTAAGGACAACACGCTCACCAAAGATTTCCAATTTCTTATGCGCAAATTCCAATGCTAATGGATCTAAATCCAGACCAAGCAAACGTCCATCTGGGCTGCTTGCATCAAGAATTCCAGCCGCATGCCCACCAGCTCCAACTGTCCCATCAACGAATAGTCCACCAGCGCATGGTTGCAGATATGCGATAATTTCTTGGTAAAGAACAGGTTGATGTGGATTGGGTTTAGACCCTTGGTTTGTTGGCATAAGCGGTTTTCTCCCCTACTCAGCAGATAAGTCGAAAGCAGCAAATCGTTGAGCATTGGCAGCAACGTCTTGTAATATAGTTTCCTGCTCTTGCCACATCTTTGGTGACCATATCTCAAAATAATCACCGATGCCAACGATAACCGCTTCATCCTCTAAGATTGCCACTTCCCGCAGGAATTGGGGGATTAGAATACGCCCGGCGCGATCCGGTTCAACACGATCGGCGCTGGAATAGAGCAATCTTTTGAGCTGGCGCACTTCCGGATCAGTCATATTCATCCGGTTCAGTCTTTGAGAAATTTTCCCAAACGTCTCCTGGGTGAAAACCATCAAATTACGGTCAAATCCTTGAACAACGTAAGCACCATCCGCCAATAATTCACGAAAGCGCGCCGGAATGGTCAGGCGATACTTTTCATCAAATGTATGGCGATACTGTCCCAAGAACATTAGTTCTAACCTCCAGATTAACTAGCAGAACGCCGGCGCATCCGGCGTTCCACAATCACCCACAACATCCCACTATGAACCACAGTATATATGATTTTTATCGAAAATGCAATAGTTTTGCACTACATAATACCCTAATTTTAAGGTGGGTAATTTGTACCTGCGCGAACTATTCCCCCATCGGAAATATCGGCTTTAATTGTCGCTCCATTTCCTATCTTCACGCCTGTTCCAATTTTTACTCGCAAATTAACGGTTGCCTGCATACCAACCAAGGTTCCCGTACCGATTGTTACTTCCCCGGCAAGTGTGGCTCCAGGTGAAATATTGACATATTCCCCCAACACACAATCATGCGAGACGATCGCACCCGTATTAATAATTGAACCGAAACCAATTCTTGCTTCGGAACCGACATAACCAAAAGCAAATACCTGAGATCCCGCAGCCAGAACGGCACCCGGTTCTACATAAGCGCGTGGATGGACGAGTGCTGGGGAGGCAAAACCCGCCTCACTCAGAATCTGGAAGACACGCACTCGTGTCGACACGTTACCAATTCCCCCCACTGCATTCACAGCCAGGCGTACCCCCCGTTGGTACATCTCTGCCAGTTGGTCTGCGCCTCCAAGCACCGGTACTCCCATAATCTGTTCCCCAGGTATAAAACCATCGTCGAT
>Ga0194063_10000884_pt1 | contig 20510 bp, 19 predicted proteins | sample SepL3720m_MetaG_FD_155459 | JGI IMG/M metagenome (GOLD analysis project Ga0194063, IMG submission 155459) | Anoxic zone freshwater microbial communities from boreal shield lake in IISD Experimental Lakes Area, Ontario, Canada - Sep2016-L373-20m | ecosystem: Environmental > Aquatic > Freshwater...
TAAACAGAAGATATATGAAGGTAACTGATCATGAGACACCCTCAGAAGCCTTAACAAGGATGAGAAAAAGAAAAAGCGCAGAAGCGCTTCTTAAAAGTGAGTGTTCGGCTTGAGGGGCTCCGGTAGGCTTTGATATTATTCATCATTATCTCTTGCTGTTCTTTTTCCAAAACACACAAAACTAGATTTGAGGTAACAACATCAAAAGTACCCTTCATTTCTGGCAATTTTTCGTTGAAATCCTTTTTGTAGAAAAAAGTCGGTATTGAAAACTTACTCTTTGCTTGAGATACCATTTCATCCGCATCATCAAACGCTGACACAATAAACCCTTCCTTTTGCATCACATCGGCAAACTCACCCCAACCACAACCATAATCAAAAAGGTTTTTACCTTTTGCATACTTCTTAACCAGAGACATCATCACAGGGTTGAGGACTTCATTTTTAGTTCCTTGTATCTTTGATGCCTTATCGGCTATATTTGTCCATTCGTTTTTCATAGTTTGATTTTTACGAGAGTGTCTTTTAATTGGTCCAAAGTATCCACATAATAAGTAAAATCATCACCATTCGATTGACCTTTCAAATCAAGTTTGCTCTCAATATCTTTCATCAGTTCTTTCCAAACTCTTCCAAAAAATATAATTGGTTTTATCTGACCACCAAACTTGCTGTTTATCTGGTTGATGTGGAAGATTTCTATAACCTCAAGCAATGTTCCCATACCACCTACAGGTAGCACGACACAAGCATCACACATTTCAACGAGAACTCGCTTTCTGTCCAAAATGTTTTCAGTAGCTGTAAGTTGAGAGCAATCCGCTCTTTTTACGTCTTTATCAAAAGTCTTCATTGGAACTCCTATATTCCAAAAAGCGTTTTTGCTCTCATCTTGTTTTATACCATCGTTCGCCCCATTACTTACGGCTTGCATTGTGCCAATATAACCACCGTGTAAGACACCAAAACCACTATTTACGACAAAATTACCAATCTCTTGAGATGTTTTATAGTTTGCATCATCTTCAGTTACAAAAGTCTTTCCAAAGCAAGCTATATAAGCAGGACCACCAGCCTTTTCTTTGAATGATAGAAACTCACTCTTTATAGCTTCCAAGCTAGATTTGTTGATTGTTTGTTCAGACATTTTTTTGAATAAAATAATTGCCAATAAACAAATAATCTATATCTGTACCTAAAAAGGTTTTTATGGCATCTTCGGGACTTTCGACGATTGCCTCATTATCGTTGAAAGAGGTATTGATAACGACTGGTACACCTGTAATTTTCTCGAACTCCGAGATGAGTGTGTGGTATCTGAAGTTTTGCTCACTGTTTACAGTTTGAAGTCTAGCACTACCATCCTCGTGAGTAACCGACGGTATCTTTAACGGTTGTTTAACTGGTGCGTTAATAATCATATATGGGGCAGATATTGAAATATCAAACCACTCGCTAGCCTTCTCCTCTAGCACGCTTGGTGCAAAAGGTCGAAAATGCTCTCTATGTTTTACACGGTCGTTCAGAATATCCTTCATATCTTTATTCATTGAGTTAGCAAGTATGCTTCTATTTCCCAAGGTTCTCGGTCCGATTTCAGACCTGCCTTGAAACCATCCTATGATTTTGTTATCAGAAAGCTTTTCACTCGCAATTTTCGCAATTTCAAGAAAATCTTTTTTCTCAAATATAAGTTTTTCTGATTGAGCGTTAAGAGCTTTTTCTATGTCTTCATCAGAATAATTCTTACCTTGGTATATTGATATTGGTTGTCTCTTCAGATTTGAAGTATCGAACTCTGACGTACCAAAATAAGCATTACCCAAGCACTGTCCACTATCTCCTGCGACAGGTTGAATAAAGATTTTTTCAATACCTGAATTATCAAGAACGGCTCGATTGCTAACAGCATTTAATCCGACACCACCTGCTATACAAAGATTTTTTATTCCAGTCTTTTCAATCAAATACTTAACTTTATGAACCAAAGCTCTGTCTAATTCTCTTTGAATAAGAAAAGCCACATCCTCAATATCTTCAGTGATAGCTTCGTGTGGTTTTCGTGCACTAACATTTACGCCTTTACTCGTAAGCCAGTCCTCGACAATTTTTGGAGAAGAAAGCCTATCGGTGTCTGGAACTAAACATCTCACTTTTCCATTCGGACCACATTCAAAGATTTCAATATCCTTGTATTTATTTCTCTTACTTCCGTACGCTGACAGTCCCATCAGTTTACCTGCGTACCTGTATCCATAAAAACCGCAAAAATAAGTGAAGTAGCGGTATACACCACCAAAACCATTTTCTCCGACACCAACTTCATCTCTCTCTAGGAGTTCCACTTTGTTGCCTTTACCAAGATAGTAACTATTATGTTCGTTTTTATTTAACCAGTACTTTTCTTTGCTTTCAGTACCATCAACCATTTTTTCAGTAAGAGTATTTCCATCTCCATCAAGAACCATTATGATTGCATCATCAAAACCAGAAGGATAGTATGCTGTAAGTGCGTGAGAGAAGTGATGGTCGCAAACTTTTATTTTCGATTGAGGTATATCAAAACCATTTTCTTTGAGTTGATTGTGGACCTCATCAATATCGGCTCGTGGCTCAAGACAAGAACTAGCTACAAACAAATCAATATCTTCGATTAAGAGGTTATTGTTCTTGAGAAGATAATTTATGCTTCGTGCAAAGCCTGAAGAGTATTGTTTTCGGTTTAACCTCTCTTCGTTAATCATCATTGTGAGCTGACCATCTGTAAATAAACAGGCACCACCGTTATCAAGAGGTAGACCGTATGTTGTTTTTTCGAGGTTAAATCCAATTATTTTCATTGACTAACATTTTGCCATATTTTTCGTATTTTTCCTAATTTTTTTCAGTACTTATTTGATGTTCACAATGTTCACGCTTGAGAAATAATTTGCACAGATTTGTACAAAAAAGTAGCTCTTTTTCGACTAATTTCGCCTAATTTATATCAAGACAACCCGAACCCTTTATAAAACTCTGTTTTTATTGTAAAGTTCACAATGTTCACCACGTTCATTTTTGTGAACGTGTGCACGATGTGAATGTATATGAAATTGAGTGGAAATGACAAAAAAATACTAGAGACACTTTTCAATATGCGAGTAGGCTATGTACTCGATTTTTCTGATAGACGAATGACGGAGTTTTTCAAGGACGAGTTTGGGATAAATATCTACGATGAGAAATACGACTTCGATTTTCCAAGCAAATCCAAGGCTAACCGCTTGCGTGGCATCTGGCTCAAAGAGGATGTGATGGTCGTGGGACAAATAATCCTATCCCTCGTAGACTACTACGAGACAAGTCTACTTGTTGAGAATAAAGAAATACCGCAAAACACTAAAGACCTTATTCAAAAGGGTCGTGAAATCGGTGCAAGACTACTTTTCAATGAGATGGCAAAAGGCAATGAACCGATTGTTCAAGCCATCACCAACAAGACGGCTCTCATCAAAAACTTTAATTCCATAAATTATAAAGCTTTCAAGACTAATGAGAAAATATACTTACTGAAGGTCCTGTATTCATACTACGAAGCCATCATACGAACCTATTACGGCTCTGGTCTGTTTTTCTTGAACTCTGGCATTGATGACCTAAACGACTACTTCAAAGTTTTACGAAAAAGGATAATTGAAATCATTGCTTCAGACGACACTTTTTTGGAAATTAAGAACAGCCACGCCTACACACAAATCATTGAGCCTATAACAAGCCTGTATTCGAGTGCGGAGTTTTTAGATGTCATTTGGGATGATGCTGTACTCCCTTCGATTATCAATATGCGTGAAGATATTGCCGATAAGGACCTATTTGAAAACCAGTCTGAAATACATCAAGCAGACATAGGACTGACATTTTTCCTTGAAGCAGTTAAAAGAGAAATGGAAAAGATGAAAAAATATCTGGACCAGAGAAATAAGAGCTTTTATGCTACCGACTTACCGAGACATAAAGAGGCTTTTGAGAAAGCTTCTGAAAAGCCGAAAAAAGATGATGTTATAAAGCACGAACACACTCATCGTTTCGAGAACAACATTCAAGAAAAAGAGATAGTCCTAAATCACAAGTTTGAGGACGGTAAACCAAGCACTAACTACATCACGAAAAAAGGTGATGATTTCTACTACAAAGGTCTTCATATTCTCGCCACGAAGAAAAATAACGATTACTACAAGGTATTTTCTGCCCTGTACGCCAAGCTTCCCGATGGCGGTGAAATATCATACAAGGACCTTATTGCCGAGATAAAAAGCCGTATGTCTGACCAACGAAATAAAACAGATGATGAGATGCAGAAATTTATTCAAAGAAACCTTACCGATAGAGGTAATGGCTTTATGAGATATGCAAACATACCAGAGACAGAAGACAACGGAAAGCCACTTATATCCATCATTCGTGGCTCTGGCGTATCGTTCAACAACAAGACAGGCTAGTTCCTGACTTTTCCTGAAAAATAAATATAGACGTTCCCGAAACACCCTTGAAATATGGGGTGTTTTTGTATTTACAGGAAATCAAAAGAAATACGCAGAACATTCTCAAAAAGCAAAAATTGGTATGTAACTTTTCTTGGCGGAAGTACGCATATCAATAAAACACCAATGTAAATGTTTATGAAAAAACACATAGCAGAAGTTCCTCTCGATGATTATAAGAACTATTACTACTCGAACGACATTGATGTCGCATCGGTACTCGTGTGCAAAGGCTACACGCTCGAAGATGTAGTCCCCATCTCAAACAATAAGGCGACTTTTGTCTTCAAAAATCATCCCGCCATCACTGATGCAGTTGATGGATTTTGGAGTAACCGAATTGAGGTACATCCTCTTGAGTTTGCCAACGCTCGCAAGAACCTAAAGTCTCGCATTTTTGGTATGCGAAAAGATTACTAACCACTAATAAAAATGTATATGCAAAACAATGAAGAAAAAATAATAAAGCCAATACTAAAAACTGCCATCTTCACCACAGATGCTCTCTATGAAATGGTGTTTGACCGTGATACAAACAAAACATCTTTCACCAAGATAAACCGTGATGGAACTATTGAATATCTCCTCGAAGAAGTTGAGATTGATGGTAGAAAATACAAACCACTTCCACCAACTTACAACCTCGTAGACAAAGACGTAATACTTTTCCCGTCTGTTGCTATCGAGTATCAGAGCGAAGAAGAAATACTCAAAGAGATACAGACCTTCATACATAAATACCTCGACATCTCTGAAGTGTTCGAGCAAATAGCCACTTACTATGTCCTCTTTACTTGGATGTTTGATAAGTTCAATGAGGTTCCATATCTCCGAGCCATAGGCGACTTTGGTAGCGGTAAATCTCGCTTTATTCAAGCTATAGGTATCCTATGCTACAAACCTGTGTTTACAGGCGGTGCGACCACTCCTAGCCCCATATTTCGCATTGTAAACGAGGTACACGGCACACTCATCATTGATGAAGCTGATTTCAAGTTCTCTGATATGACCTCTGAAATCGTGAAGATTTTGAACACTGGATACCAGAGAGGTATGCCAGTCTTGAGGTCCGAAGGCAAAGGTACTTTTGAGGTAAAAGCGTATGACGTTTTCTGTCCGAAGATAGTCGCTACTCGTGAGACATTTTCTGATAAGGCACTTGAAAGCCGATTTCTCGTCGAAGAAATGGGTGCAGGAAAACTGCGTGCAGATATTCCAAGAACACTCGATGAGAGCTTTTACAAAGAAGCTGAACTCATCAGAAATAAGCTTTTGATGTGGCGATTGAAAAACTATTTTGAGCCTATTGAGCGAAGGCACGACCTCATCGAAGGTATCCATCCTCGCCTCAATCAGATAGTGATGCCGTTGCTTTCAATTATCAAAGACGAAGCGATACGTGAGCACCTCAAAACATTCATCGTGAAATACAATACGGACCTTGTAGCTGACCGAGGACTTTCTTGGGAAAGCGACATTGTATTTGCAGTCCTCAAACTTGAGTATGAATTAAAGGTCCACGAAATTACAGTCAAACAAATAACTGATGAAGTAAACCGAGAAATAGATATAAGCGACGACACTTTACAAGCCCGAAAAGTCGGATGGTATCTACGTTCAAAGTTACAACTCAAACCATACAAAACACGAAAAGGATTTGTTCTCTCATTCAAAGAAAATAAGAAGCGATTGGATATGTGGAAGGAACGTTTCGGTATCACCGATGCGGATATTCGAGGTGAACAAGTGAACGTTGTGAACGATACCAAAATAGTAGATGCACCAACGGCTGAAGAGCTTGGATTTTAACAATAACTAACAATCAAAATCATTATGGAAAATCAAACAAAAGGTGGTCCAAAAACAGACGAAGGAAAAGCTGTATCAAAATACAATGCCCTAAAGCACGGCTTACTCACAAAAGAAGTCCTTGTTGATGCTGACGAAGTGAATAACCTTAATCAACTCAAGGAAGCGTTATATGAAGCCCTAAACCCCGTGGGTCCAATGGAAAACCTGCTCGTGGACCGTATCATCTCAAACGCTTGGAGACTACGGAGAGCTATCCAAGTCGAGACCAAAACTATGGAGTGGTATCAGAACGATTTTGATATGTTCCCCATAGGACAGACAGAGGAACAACAAGCTAGAAAAAGCGTGAAGAATATGTTGAGCAATGACAGTGTAGACACCATCCTTCGCTACGAAACTACCATCGAACGAAGCCTCTTTCGGGCACTCCACGAACTAGAACGTTTACAGGCAAAAAGGAACGGAAAAGATGTGCAAGTTCCTGCCGTGGTCGATGTAAATCTCGATAGTTCGTTTCGCAAAAATGAACTGTAAATACGGTTAATCCCTATTGATTTCGGACACTTAATAAACCTTTATGAGCAAATCAGAAGCTGACTGGTGCAAGAAAATAGAAATATGGTGGTTACTTCGAGACATCAAAGAAAAAGGTGGCTACAAATACACCACAGTATCTTGGGGTGAAGATGGCTCTCGTGGAAGTATATCGGTCCAAGTATCCGTATGCGATGAGGAAAAATATGCTCGCTTTATTTACACCCAAACAGACAACTCTACAGGTGAAAAGAAGGACTATGACTACAAGGTCCCGATAGTAGAAACTCCTTGCCATTTTGGCGGTACTCGCTATTGGTTCAAGTGCAATCTCTACAAGAGTAATCAGTACTGCGGACGACGTGTCGGTGTCCTCTATAAAGATGGAAACTGGTTCGGATGCCGTCATTGCTACGAACTTACCTACGCCTCAAGAAAAGTAAATAAGCGATACAAACACTATCCAATGTTTCGGGTCCTTGAGATTGATGCAGAAATCGAAAAGCTCGAACAGAAAGCAAAGCGTTATACCTACAAAGGCATACCCACAAAAAGACGAAAAAAACTAGACAAGCTCTACCAAGAAGCATCTCGCAATTACCGTGCATTTTCTGATACAGAAAAGAGTCTTAACGTACACAAAAAAGGTCGAAGATTTTAGCAAAAAATGATATTATGAACTCATTACACGAAAGCCAAAATAATACCCCCACGGTTGAGAGTACTGGAACGCTTTTGTGTGATGAGAAGGCATCCGTAGTTCTCTCAAAAGATACACTCAATGCCCTTGAAGAGCTTGGCGATGTATTGAGGGGTATTCACAAGAGGATGATATTTGAGGGATATGAAATTGTGGATGGAAACATTCGCAAAGTAGTGCCTCAAAATGTAAATGTATATGAAAAAGTCTAGTATCAAAACCGAAAAAGATTTGATTGCAGAAATACTCAACGGTAAATACCGTGACTGTTATTTAATATATAACCGAAAAAGCACCGACGAAGCCGACAACCAGAAGAACTCCATTTCATATCAAAAATCAGAGAACGCTCGATATGCTTATCGAGAAAAACTTTCAATAGCTCAAATTACCATCAAAGGTTTCTCTGCCGATGGTATTATTTCAGAAAAACATTCTGGCTTTACAGAAGATGACGATATAAGTATTACCGATGATGGCTTGGTCCAATACAGGATTGATAGACCGAAGTTTCAGAAGATGCTTCAGTTTGTAAGCCAAGGATATTTCAAAGGTGTTATCTGTCTGTGTTGGGACCGTATCAGTAGAAACAAGGGCGACGACACTCTCATCCGAAAGCTTATGCGTAAGGGTGTAGATTTTCGCTTTGTATATGCAAACTACGAGAAGACAAGCTCTGGTGCTTTGCATATGGACATCGACGGTATGTTTTCACAACATCACTCACGTGTTACCAGTGAGAAAGTTACCCTCACCATACGAAACTCAAGAGAAAAAGGTATCTGTACCTATCGTGCACCGATTGGTTATTTGAATAATGGAACTATGGAAGATAAGCCAATGGACCCATTTCGTGCACCTATAATAAAGCAGATGTATGAGTACTATGCGACTGGCGATTGGAGTTTATCTGACCTCGCTCGATATGCAAATGAGCAAGGTTTTACAACTGTCCCTATGAGGCGAAGACGAACAAAAGAAGAAATGCTTGCCGAAGAAGATGAGTTCGAGGAAATAGAAAAGACATCACGCCCTGTAACTGAAAATCATATCAGTAGAATACTCACAAATCCTTTTTATACAGGAAAGGTCCTTAATTCAGAGGGTAAATACATTCCAAGTAATAGCCATCAAGCTATCGTAACTGAAAAGCTATTCGAGGACGTGCAAGCTATTCTCAAAAAGAAAAAAGTAAGTGTTCACTACACTGAAAAATTAGACCAGCCACTTCGTGGCGTAGTACGTTGTGAACTTTGTGCACGTGTATACACACCTTACACAAAGAAAGGTATTCAGTACTATAACTCTCGATGTGTAAATGGATGTACGAACACTCTCAAGAATTTTAACTTTGATTTTATAGATAAGAAAATAGGTGGTCTCATCACTGGTCTTCACTTCACTGACGAGGAAATTGAGCAGATGGATGCTCGTGCAGGTACAGAGATTGCTTTGCTCGAAGAAAAGCGACACAAGACACTTGACCAAGTAGAAAGGAAGAAGAAAAAGATACGTGAGGACCTTGCATACCTACGCTCAAATAAAATACCACTTTTGAAATCTGGAGTTTATACACCAGAGGGTTACGTTGCTGAAGAAACAAAACTTGATAGCGAACTTTCTGTATTGAAAAACAGTGAAGACATTTCTGACATCGCTATGCACGAAACTATGAAGGACGTACAAAAACTTTCAGAACTTGTAAAAAACGTTGCACCTTATTACCAATTCGCAAAACCACACGAAAAAGAACAAATTGTTCGTGTTATCTTTTCAGAACTTTCAGTTTCCCAAGATACGTTGAATTATAAGTGCAAAAAAGGATTTGAGTGCTTTGAAAATCGCTTTCTTGCTATTTGTGACCCCATCGGGATTTGAACCCGAGTTTAAGGCTTGAGAAGCCTCCGTCCTGGACCAGGCTAGACGATAGGGCCATTTGTCCTAATTCGATATTAAGGACACTGTATAATATAAGCGTAAAATGAATAAAATGCAAAAGGAATGATTCGCAAAACGATTCATTGCCTTAATATATGAAAAGAGGTATATTCAAAATATGAAAGTTCTTTTACCTAAGAATGCTGTTTCTTTTAACGGCTATGAGACACTGTTTTATCTCGCAGGACCAGTTCGCGGTGGTGGGGACTGGTAGAAGGATTGTTGCGAGGAATTACAGAAAATGCGTAGTGGAGATTTTCACGTCGCTATCCCCTGCAGATACAGAGAAGACCACCCCTTAATGCAGTTTATTTGCACGGACGGTATCCCGAATGCCTTCGTAAAACAGCTTTCATGGGAACGCTGTTATATGGAAATAGCCTCCAAACAAGGCTGTATAATTTTCTGGCTTCCTTGTGAAGACAGGGAAAGTACACGAAGTATCATCGATGGACCATATGCGATGGACACACGCGGTGAGCTCGGCGAATGGCGCGGAAGGATGATGTGCAATAAGCATAACCTGATAAAGGTGGTGGTCGGTGCTGATCCAGAATTCCCCGGTCTAAGCCAGATCCAGAGGAATTTTAACGAAGCGTTTAATACTGTCTTTCCAATTTACAGCAGTCTCGGCGAGACTGTCGAGGCTGCGGTGACTATCGCGGATCGAAGATGGTAAGGGACCAGCCTAGACGCAAACTGCCGGATGCCAAAACGTCCAGCAGTTTTTTATTATTGTATTTTATTATTTCCGTAAAATTTATCTCTTCTTCCACTCCTCCTCCTGACGAACTAAAACCTCAGGCGCTGACTTCACGTCTTCTAAGATTTTCTCTATAACTTTCTCCATCCGGGCGCCCTGTGAGCCCTTTACTAGCAAAAGATCTTTTTTGAGTATAAAGCCTTCGAGGAATTTTCCGGCCTCAGAAGAATTTTCAAAAGAGAATATTTTATTCGCCTTCATGCCGGCGTCTAGTGCCCCGTCGCCCATTTTCTTTGCTCTCATGCCGACAGTTACTAAAATATCTGCGACCTTAGCGACGAAAGTACCAGCATCATGATGCGCCTGATTAGACTTCATACCGAGCTCTAACATATCTCCGAGCACGGCTATTTTCCTACCTCCTGAATGTGCATTCTTTAAAACGAGTAATGCTTCATGAAGGGCTATTGGCGAAGAATTATATGTATCGTCTATTATGACTGATTTATGAATTCCGCGAAGGATATTCATTCTCCCAGCGGGTGGTGTATATGAGGCAAAGGGCTGTAGTGCACGTCCTGCATCTATTCCGAATTCATTTGCTACTGCTACTGAGATAATGACCGGATATACATGCTGTATTCCGACGACGCCTGATAATTTAACCTTATTTTCCCCATTTTTATCTAGTACAAATTCCACGCCAGATAAGACCTTCATATTTCCATCTAATCCATATGAAAGCGTTACTCCGGAAGCATGAAAATCAGCCGGCTTTTCTATTCCGAAAGTAACGACCTTTGCCGATTTATTCCTCTCTCTAAGGCGAAGCACATCTGCATCATCCGCATTTAAAATTAAAGTTCCGCCCTTCTTTAAAGCAGTAATCAAATTCGCCTTCTCATCTATTAGCTCACCACGAGAAGTAAAAAACTCTATATGCACCGGCACTTCAGGGATTCTCGTCACCACGACCACATCAGGCGAAAGCCATTTCGAAATAGAGCGAATGTCCCCCGGATGATCAGCACCCACCTCCAGTATTAAAAATTTAGGATACTCTTCTCTAAAAAAGATTAACTCTAAACCGCGAAGAATATTCTTAGCCCATAGGAATGGATCATTCCAAGCATTCTGACAGCCGAGTATAGTCAAAGGCACTCCGATTTCACTATTAAAACTTTTCTCACTTTTACGGATAAAGAGCTCACGGGAAAGTGAGGCAAAGATAGCGTCTTTTGCGGAAGTCTTTCCGACATTCCCTGTAACCGCTATTATTTTCGGTTTATATTTTTTTATAACAATAGCCGCTTCTGTGGCTAAGATAATCGCTACTATTTTTTTTAAAAATTGTTTCATGATTTTATCGTCCATTTAACCTCTATTACTTTCTATTATCTATCTGGTGCTATCTCATAATATGATATCAAAAATTTAGTCAAACGCATAAACGGGTCAGTCAGGGTCTCTGAAGCGTAAGTCGCACCTTTCGGATATACTTGATAAAGGAAGATTATAAATCGTGGATTACTAGCTGGGAAATATCCGAAGAATGAGTGCAAATATCTATCACTATAATACTTGCTTGTCGAAGAATCTGCAATCTGGGCCGTTCCCGTCTTAGCCGCGACCGACCATCTGTCCATTTTAACGGCTCCTTTCTTTAGAGCTAGGTCCACGACCGTGATAAGCATCTTAGTAACAGCGTCGGTAGTTTCTTTTTTCAAAACTCTCACTCCACTACCTCCGGCCACTGTCTTACTAGTGCCGATCCTATAATTAATCTTATCCGCTAAATGTGGAGTGACAAGCATTCCCCCATTTGCCAGAGTCGCGAGTGCTCTAGTCATCTCCATCGGCGTTACAGCTATTCCCTGCCCGAATGAAGCGGTGGCGAGCTCCACGTCACGCCCTGATTTTAAATTTCGTAAATCTCCCTTTATTTCATATGGCTGATCTATACCCGTCTCCACGCCGAGCCCGTAATTATTCATATAAACCGGGAATCTATCTTTGCCCATAAGAAGGGCGATGTATGAGGCGCCAGTGTTTAGGGACTGACTGAGGATTTGTTGCATCGGAGTTTTATTACCACGACCTTTGCCATCAAAGTTTCTGATAGTTTTTCCGTTCAGTGTAATAAACCCTTTATCATCATAAGTGCTATTCGGAGTAATAACGCCACTATCTAGTCCGGCGGCCATAGTGAGAGGCTTCATGATGGAGCCCATTTCATATCTGTCCTGAACGAGAGGATTCGTATATGCACGAGTATTCGAAGCAGAACCGTATGAGTTAGGATTATATGATGGTAATGCGCCCATAGCATAAATCTCCCCTGTTTTCGGATCCATAATGATTCCGCCGACGAGATCGGGAGACCATTGGCTTTTTACTTTCATTAATGTGTCTTCGAGTTCATGCTCTACTGTAGGCTCTACAGATGAGACCACGTCCCCTGTCATCTCTTCGCCCTCCACCACTGTCTTTTTAATATTTGTAAAAAGGTCGGTCAGGAAATTCCCTGGAGACGCATCATCTTTTCTAGTTAAAACTGGTTCATAAAAACGCTCTAGTCCGTACTGCCCTTCGAGTATGCTGTCTTTTCCGAATCCATAATAGCCTATCACATGTGCGGCTAATTCATTCCCCGGATAGAATCTCCATCTCTCTTTTTGCACTCTAATGCCGGCAAAGTTAAGTGCCTGAATTTTATCTCCCACTTCTATCTCTACATGTTTAGCTAATTCGGCATACTGAGAGCCTGTTTTCTTTGCCTTATTCAAAAAATCTTCGTGATTAAGCGGAATTATTTTCGACAAAGAATTATACACTGACTCCGGGTTTTTTATGAGACTCGGCACCATGACTATTAAATTTCCTTCTTTAATTCCAGCAGCGGAAACTAGATCTCCGCTCTTTGACTGAAAATATATATAGCCCCGGTCGAAAATATCTCCCTCCGTGCTCGCATACTGTCTATCAGCTTTTAAAACATATGCTTCATGCGAAAAAATCTGCGTTTTATATAAATTCCCAGCGATAATTAAGGCAAAAAGAGTAATTCCGCCTGCGACTAATCTTAATCTCCATTTTATGCTGGAACTAGATCTCATGGGCCACTCCGACTACAGGACTAAGAGCTTTCTTAGAGATGAATTGAGTGTTTAAAGGAGAGACAAAGCCTTTTTCTAAGGCCACTTCTGAAGTGATTGAATTTTCAGCCGTTAGATATTCTGCCTCTAAATTAGAAAGTGACATAGCGACAGACTGACTCTTCTGCTCTGCTGATTTCATGCTTGTAGCGTTTGTTATAACGCTCTTTATGCAGTATCCGTAGGCTACTCCTGAAAGGATTATGAGCAAAGCGAGAATGGAGATTATGAACTTCATCCTGATATTTGTTACGTTTTGAATGTGTGCGATAGCTTGTGTCATAATCTTTTATTTAATTAATAATGTTTTTAACTAATCTACTATTTTTTCTAAAATTCTTAATTTTGCACTTCTGGCTCGCGGATTATCTTTTAATTCTTCTTCTGTGGCGATTATCGGTTTTTTCGTAATGACATTCGCCTCTCCTCTATCTCTCCGCTCTCTAAAATAATTTTTAACGGTTCTGTCTTCAATGCTGTGGAATGAAATGATGGCCATCCTTCCGCCGTTTGATAAAAGTGAGAAAGCTTTTACCATTCCTTCCTGTAATGCGCCGATTTCATCGTTTACTGTGATGCGTAGTGCCTGGAAAGTTTTCGTGGATGCATTCGTTCGGCCTTTTTTATAGAATGTCGGTACTGCGGAATTTATTATCTCTGCGAGGTCAAATGTGGTGGCAATCGGCTTCTCTTCACGGCGCTCACATATAGCTCTAGCTATCCTTCTCGCATATCTTTCTTCTCCCCAGCCGTAGATGATGTCTGCTATATTTGCCTCATCCCAAGTATTTACGATTTTCTCTGCTGTTAAATCATTCGGTAATGGATATCCTTTAAAAGTCATGAGTAGAGGCTCATTCTTCATGAAGCTAAATCCGCGACCGGAAGTAGTTAGCTGATCTGAAGAAAGTCCTAGGTCAAGCATCACTTTATCTACCTTTTCTACTTCAGCTCTGACGAGTGCTCTATCCATCATTCTGAAATCCTCGTTTACAAAGATATAGTTTGAGAAGCCTTCATTTTCTATTCTCGCTCTAGCTCTCGTTATGGCTCCTTCATCTCTGTCTAGGCCTAGGCTCAGCTTTGCCCCCATCTTTAATGCTTCGAGCAAATGTCCGCCACCGCCGAGGGTGCCGTCTAAATAGACATCACCTTTCTTAATATTTAAACCGTTCAATGATTCCTTTAAAAGAACTGTCCTATGTACTATTTCGTTCTGATTCATGTCCATGGCCTTTGAATTAGAGCATCCCTACCTGACCTAATTTTTCCGCTAAGGCATCTGCTCTTTTCTCCACGCCATTTTTATATTCATTCCACGCATGCTCGTCCCAAATTTCTACTCTCGACTGAACTCCGACCACCGCTACTTTCGTAGTGAGTCCAGCGCGAGTTTTTAAAAAGTCTGGGACCAAAATGCGTCCGATAGAATCTACTTCCACTTCTACTGCACCTCCGAAGAGGAATCTATTAAAACTTCGAGTGTCCGACTGAAGCATTGAACCTTCTGATAATCTTTCTGAAATCTTTTCCCATTCCTTCGTGGTGAAAAGAAAAAGACAGTTATCTAGTCCCGGAGTGATGACTAATTTCTTTCCCATCTCTGCGCGAAATTTGGCCGGGAGAGAGACTCGGTTTTTATCATCTATGGAGTGTGTGTATTCTCCGATTAACATAGTGTTTAAAATGCTTTCGGTGGGTTTACCACTCGTTCCCACCTGACATATATTTTATACCACTTCATACCACAATGCAATGCAAAATACAGTGAAATCTGTGGAAAACAAAATAAAAATCGACTTCTTTCATCACGCATAAAACTTTGCTAAGTTTTTGCTAGCCTATCACCTACTCGCTTCGCTCGTAACGGTGATTCCGCTACCGCGGACCGGATAAAAAGTGCAGTAGTGCACTTTTTATCTCGGCCGTCGCCCTGCGCAAGGATTCCAGAAGTCGATTTTTATTTTGTTTTTGAGAGTATCTATATATTTGTGGGTATTTTGGGTGCTTGACAGTATCTTTAATAGTGCTATAATGTGAGCTGAATGAAATCGAACTTTGTCAGAAACATCTGGATGACCCTCGTGGCCATCGTAACCTTCATTAATTTAAACTCAACCCTCCTTGGAGCGGAGATGACTAACACACCTGTTCCAATGGCAAAAATGCTGTCCACAAATAAGATGTTCTCGGTGGACATCTCGAGCATCGGGTCCACAAAATATCTGCAATGGGAGACGGGTCTCCCATTGCATGAGGGACCCGTGATCCAGAATGAGGTCATCGTTACCCATGTACCCACCGGATTGTATCTCGACCTGTGGAATTCGTATGCCTTCAGCGGAAAACTGTCGGAGTATGAGAACTACGGGAACGAGATAGACTTCATCTTCGGCTGGTCAAAAACCACCGAAAAGGGATGGAACTGGGACGTGGGCATGGCCTACATTAACGAACCGCCATTCGGCACTTGGGGCAAAAATGATAGCATTTGGCCCTACGTGAAATTCGGGAAGAATCAAAAAGTTCTAGGGCAAGAGGTGAACTTTTATGGTCGCTTTGACTCCTACACCCCACTTCGTGGGTCGGGATACAAAGGTGACAAGATATTCTCACTCGGCACCGAGACCACATTCGAGGTGACGAGCTGGCTGTCCGTCCCGGTAAAATCCGACTTCGGTTATGTAACTGAAGGGATGGGGATGAATACCGGCGGATTCCGGTGGAAAGGCCAGATCGGCACAGAATGGAAGGTGCTGAGCTGGATGAAAATCACCTTCCCGACGGCCACGGTCTATCGAGACCTGGGCTGGAATGAGTATAAGAGTGACTGGATGTTTTGGGGAGGATTCAAGATCTCCCTGTAGCATCCTCATACCCACAAGCCCCTCGCGCATGCGCGAGGGGCTTTTTTGTTTTTATTTTTTTCTTTAGACCATTTTGATCGGTGGCGGAAGCGCTGTTCTAAATACGGAAATCATTATGATGGTGGCGAGAATAAGGAGGATGAAGAGGATGATGAAGAAAACGACTTTTTTGTGGCTGTGATGATGATGTGTGCTCATTTTGCCTTTTATATTTTTAAATTGAAAAACTTTTATTTGTTTTTTTATTTGTTTTTTCGTTTTATCGTATTTCTTACTAACTTTTTTACTTCTTTGGTCTTAAAAGCGGAAAAATCTGGCATTCGCGGACCGGCTTATCCATGAGGAAGCTGAAGAGTCTTTCAGAAACTCCAAAGCCACATGTAGGAGGCATACCGTGTTCGAGCGCCTCGACGAAATCAGTGTCATTCATCTGTGCTTCTTCATCCCCTGCGGCGCGGAGCTTTGCCTGTTCTTCGAAACGGCCAGCCTGATCTAGAGGATCATTTAATTCGCTAAAGCCTTTACCCATCTCTGATCCGGCTAGAATAATCTGAAAACGCTCTACTAAGTTTTTATTATCCTCTTTTCTTTTCGCGAGAGGTTCGAGGAATACGGGGACATTGATAAGAAAACCAGGCCCGGCGATCTGTTTTCTGCAGTACTTCCAAAGAGTATCGACGGCGCGTGCGGTATTTAGCCCCTTTGAATCATATTCCACTTTTAATTCCTGAAGCTTCTTAACTATATCTTCTAATTTAGCATCAGTAATATCTAGTCCAGCCATTTTCTTAACAGTCTCAATATAGTCAAAAATCTCCCATTTTTTATTCAAATCTACATCAAAACCCTTTATTTTAAATTCTAATTTGCCAAAAGTTTTCTCGGCAATGAATTTATACATCTCCTCTACTAGCTTCATACCAGCATTATAGTCCTCATAAGCCCAGTAGAATTCCATCTGTGTATAATCCTGCAGATGTTCAGCGTCCATGCCTTCATTCCTGAAAATTCGGCCGATTTCAAAAACCTTAGGAAAACCAGCGACCATAAGGCGCTTAAGCCATAGCTCATCTGAAATTCTTAAATAAACATCTAAATCAAGCGCATTATGATGAGTAGTAAAAGGTCTAGCATCTGCACCACCTGCAATATTTTCTAAAATAGGAGTTTCTACTTCTAAAAACCCACGGTCTAGTAAAAACTGGCGCATTGACTGCCAAAAAACCGAACGGCGAACTATCATCTCCTTAGTCTCAGGATTAGTCAAAATATCTAAATAGCGCTTTCGAAGTCTCTCTTCTTCATCCTGAATACCATGCCATTTTTCGGGCAAAGGCAAAATAGCTTTAGTTCCAATAGTCCAAGTCTTCACCTCTATACTTTGCTCCCCTCTCTGAGTAGTAAAGAACTTTCCTGTGACACTAATAAAGTCACCTATATCCACTGCATTATTAAAAAGTTCAAGAAGTTTCTCATCTACAGAATCCTTTTTGAAAACCGCCTGGAACTTTGCGGTGCCATCATCCAGTACTACGAAAAAAATCGCTCCCTGTCCGCGTATAGCCATCACTCTTCCGGCCACAGAAGCAGGTACCGTCCCCTTTTCTAAGTCGACAAATTTTGCCTTTACTTCGGCTAGAGAATAATCACGAGGAATACGGGCAGGGAATGGATTCATCCCATCCTTTTCTAAGATTTTCATCTTATTTATGCGGACTGTGCGGAGTTCTTCTAATGATGCCATGAAAAATTACTTACTAAGTTAGTATACCTTAGTTTTTCTCTCTACTCTACTTTTATAATCTTATACTGTGCCTTTCCTTTAGGGGCCATCACATCTACTTTATCATCTTTCTTCTTTCCTATAATAGCTTCACCGAGGGGAGACATATGCGAAAGCTTTCCCTGCATCATATCAGCCTCTTCAGAACCGACTAATTTAAACTTATGCTGTACAGATGAACCTTCTTTTTCCACTACAACAGTAGATCCGATACCGACCGTATCTTCTTTTCTATCTGTTAAAACCTTTGCCGTCTTTAAAATATTTTCTAAATGGAGTATTCTATCTTCTACTTTTGCCTGTTCTTCTCGTGCTTCATGATATTCAGCATTTTCTGATAAATCACCGAGTTTTTTAGCGTATTCTAGACTTTCTGCTACTTCCTTCCTTCGTGTAGTTTTTAGGAAATCTAATTCATCCTTCAATTCCTGAAACTTTTCCTTCGTGAGAAACTGGGTGTCGTTTTGTATCATTGAAATATTAAAAAAATAATTATTTTTACTTAATATAATATACTATATTCTGCACTTTATTTCAATACCTCCTTAAAATATTCGGGCTTATTAACATTCATCCACTGGAAAACCTGTCCCATAGCATTGCCTGCACCCACAGTATTTGTCCTAGGACCTCGCTCCATCATGAGTAAAAAGGCGTATTTAGGCTGATTATATGGAAAAAAGCCAGTAATCCATGAATTCACATTATCTTTAGAAATTCCCACTTCAGCTGTTCCTGACTTCGCACCTATTTCTACGAAAGGCAAATCTATCGGCTTCGCCGTACCTTCCTTCACAGCTAACCTCATCCCCTCTCTTACTACCTGAAAATTCGCTTCAGGAATCTGTAAAGTCTTCTCTATAACACCAGTATCTCTTTTTTCGAGAGTCGGCATAACGAACTGACCGTTACTAGCGATAGCAGCTATAGCTCTGACCATTTGTATAGGTGAGATTTGGAAACCGTATTGACCGATGGCTGTGTGATATGTATCACCGATAGTCCATTCTTCACCTTTGAAATTCTTTGCCTTCCAATCAGGCGAAGGTATTACACCAGATGCTCCACTAAAAAATGGCTCATTTACAGGCTTACCAAAATCGAACATTTCAAAGTATTTATCAATATTCGAAATTCCTAATCCTTTTTGATCTTTATATCCCCCGCCAACTTCATAAAAATAAACGTCGCAGGATACTGCTAATGCATGCCTCATATCTACCCAGCCGAGCGCTTTCCAGTCTTTAAAAACAGTCTTCTGATCTGGAAAATACTTATTCGGTAATTCTATAGAACCAGTACTTTCTATCTTTTTTTCTGGGTCTATCACCCCTTCAGTGAGAGCAGCTAAAGCCATAAACGGTTTAACTATAGACCCTGGAGTATAAACACCATCTACAACCTTATTCAAAAAAGGATGATATGGGTCATTTAAATATTTATTTATAGTAGCGCTGTCTTTGCCATCGACGAGGATCTGGGAATCATATTCTGGATAACTAACATTTGCCAAAACTTCTCCTGTATGAATGTCCATAATCACGGCTGAGCCGCCATTATAATTCTCTTTTATGGCTAAGCTTTTTAGCTCTTCAAAAATCTTTTGACTTAATGCTGAATCTATGGATAAGGTGATATTTTCGCCCTGATGTGCTGGCTCCACCATATTTTGCGAAACTATTTTACCTAGAGCATTAGTCTCTACTATATTTAAACCGTTTTTTCCACGAATTCTATTATTCCAGAGCTTCTCTATTCCATCCATTCCTTCATAATCATCTCTATAATAAAAGCCAGAACTATCCTTTGATGGATACTTTACATAGCCTAACACATGGGCGAGGCCAGTCGTGGTAGCATATTTTCTTTGTAAATATGATGGATCTTCACTTTTTTCATTCCAAATTAATTCTTCACCATTCCTGTCCAGAATGGCCCCTCTTTCTGCAAAGATGGGTGTGTTTCTTAAAATATTATTTTCACTCACTTCTCTATAATCCGCACCATGAGTAACCTGTAGCGAGAATGCTTTAATGCTAAATATGATGATAACAACTGCGAAAGTTAAGCATAGTGTTAAAATGCTTTTTAAAGAAATAGGCTTTACAAAATGACCCTCTAGCTGACTATCATCGAATTTCGGAAGGTTCTCTGCGTCTAAAAGAACTTCATCGGGATCTATTTCCCGACCTGATCTTTTAAAGATACCACCGAATATTTTTCTAAGATTTCTCTTCACAGGATTAGTTTACCGCATTCGGGTATAAAATGTAAGGCGTTTTTGTAAAATTTGAATTATGACAAAAGTGATTAGAGCGTAAAAAAGGAAAAAATGACTATGTAAAAAAGAACCGCTATTTATATACATTAAATCAAAGAAAAAACCGATGAATATTATTTCGTAAAATTTTCTAAAGGCAAAAGCACAAAGGATAGACGTCGCAAATAATAGCCACCAAGGGGAAATAAACATGGCAATGAATAGAAGTATGTCC
>Ga0194063_10000885_pt1 | contig 20509 bp, 14 predicted proteins | sample SepL3720m_MetaG_FD_155459 | JGI IMG/M metagenome (GOLD analysis project Ga0194063, IMG submission 155459) | Anoxic zone freshwater microbial communities from boreal shield lake in IISD Experimental Lakes Area, Ontario, Canada - Sep2016-L373-20m | ecosystem: Environmental > Aquatic > Freshwater...
CCCATCTCAAGAAGTCTCTGCCTGAGATAAAAAACGGGAATCAAGCCTCCGTCAAGGGTTCAGCAGGGATGAAGTTCGCGGTGGGCTTTCCCGCCCTCTGAATGGGTACAAAAAGAGTTTGGGGTCGTGGCGCCGAACACGTGATACCGCAGACCGAATACGTCGCTTGTTACGCAAAAATGATTGATGCATTGCAGCCTTTTTCGCAGCGCCTTTCCAGCGAAGACATGGAACGGTATACCGAGTCTGATAATCATGGTCCTTACTACCTCGCTCCACTGGAACACTCTTCCCCTCATGGGGCATACGAAAGGAAAACACTTCAGTACAAGCTGGTATTAAATGGCTCGGAAATCTTCTGTAATACCGGTCAATGGCTATGGTCAAACGAGAGGGCGCAGAAGGAATACATGGACGGAAATCTTGAAATCAAAGTTGATAAACTTGGCAGACAACGAGCTCATAAAAAAATTCGTCCCAACGTTGACAATGGAGAACTCAAAGGAAACCAGCCAATCTCTCTTATTGACGATGCAAAAATGACAACAAATGCGTCAGCTTCGAGGATCGCCACACTCTTTGGTGATCGGGTCTTTGATTTCTCTAAACCGGTAGAGCTAATTGACTACCTTTTAAGCTTCTCTACACAAAAAGATTCAATAGTTCTTGATTTTTTTGCAGGATCTGGAACTACAGGTGAGGCGGTTTATACCATGAACTCTAGAGATTCTAGCCACAGGAATTTCATTCTATGTCAGCTTCCTGAGCCATTAGATCTCGATGAAAATGAACAGACTGTTGCGACAAAATTTTGCGACAAAATTGGCAGAAGTCGAAATATAGCAGAACTTACAAAAGAACGTCTGCGGCGTGCAGGCAGTATAATTCGAGAAGAGAATCCACTTATTATTGGCGACCTAGGCTTCCGCGTCTTTAAGCTGGACTCTACAAACATCTTGGAGTGGGACCCGAACCGCGACAAGATCGCCGAATCCCTCGAAGCCTCCATCGAGCACCTCAAGACAGACCGCACCGAGCAGGACATCCTCTTTGAGCTACTGCTCAAGATGGGCATTGATCTCTGTGTCCCGATTGAAACCCGAAAAGTAGAAGAAGGCGCAAAGCAAATGCACGACCTCCACTCCATCGGTGGAGGAGCTCTGCTGGTCTGCCTTTCCAAATCGATCCCGCAGGCCGACGTGGATCCTCTGGCTCTTGCACTCGTGGCATGGCATCAAGAATTGAAACCTGCAGGTGACACCACTGTCATCTTCCGAGACAGCGCCTTCGCTGATGACGTAGCCAAGACCAACATCACAGCCATTCTCCAGCAGCACGGCCTTGAGGCCGTGAGAAGCCTGTGAACAAAGATTCTCTACAAAAGATGCAAAGCCAGTTTGGCACACTTACACGCATCGAGTCCTGCAGGTCATACGATTACGAACCGATTCACCATTTTCGTACCGCTACGAAAATGGTGTTCAGTTGCAGCGGGACATGGTCCAAGGCATGAAACTCCACTTTGAACCCAATCTCGATTACCAGCTCCAGGCAATCGAAGCTGTATGCGACCTCTTCCATGGGCAGGAAACCTGCCGTACGGAGTTCACCGTTACAAGGGAGGCGGCCGGAGGACAACTTTCGCTATTGGAGAATGATCTTGGCATTGGTAACAGGCTCACCCTTCTCGATGACCAACTTCTAAACAACCTTCATGCAATCCAGCTTCGCCACGGCCTCACACCGTCTACGTCGCTCGCATCCGGTGACTTCACTGTGGAGATGGAAACAGGCACCGGCAAGACCTACGTCTATTTGCGAACCGTATTCGAGCTGAACAAGCGCTACGGATTCACCAAGTTCGTGATCGTGGTGCCCTCAGTGGCTATCAAAGAAGGTGTCTATCATACGATCGAGATCGCAGCTGAACACCTCAAGGGGCTCTACGCAGGCACCCCCTTCGACTACTTCATCTACGACTCCGCCAAACTGGGCCAGGTGCGTAACTTTGCCACCAGCCCCCAGATCCAGATCATGGTGATGACCGTTGGCGCCATTAACAAATTCGGCGATGAGCAGCAAGCGCAGACAGACGAAGCAGACGAGTCCTCCCGCCGCGAGAAGACGAAGAATGTGATGTATCGCCCCAGCGAAAAGACTGGAGGTGAAAAGCCTATTGATATGATCCGTGCGACGCGCCCAATCCTGATTGTTGATGAGCCTCAAAGCGTAGAGGGCGGGCTCGACGGCAAAGGGAAAAAGGCCATGGAGCGGATGAACCCACTCTGCAACTTGCGTTACTCCGCAACCCCGAAGCAGGCGCATCACATGCTTTACAAGCTTGATGCGGTGGACGCTTATGAACGCAAGCTGGTAAAGCAGATCGAAGTAGCTGCGGCCTCGGTGGAAGGTGGCTACAACAAGCCATTTGTTCGGTTGCTCTCTGTCAGCAACAAGCGGGGCGTCATTACGGCAAAGGTAGAACTCGATATGCAGACAGGATCTGGTGTGGCACGTCGTGAAGTCAACGTGCAAGACGGAGATCTTCTGGATATGACGACCCAAAGGACCGTGTACCAGGATTTCAGAATTGGTGAAATTCGCGGAGCTAAGGGCACCGAGTTTCTTGAGCTTTGCTACCCAGGGGGTGAGTCGTTTCTACATCTCGGAGAGGCCTACGGAGAGGTTGAGCCATTGGTGATCCAGCGCCAGATGATCAAGCGCACCATCAAGGAACATCTGGACAAGGAGATGCGGCTACGCCCTCAAGGCATCAAGGTGCTTAGTTTGTTCTTCATTGATTCTGTTGAGAAGTACCGGCAATACGATGCTGAGGGGAATCGGGTCAACGGCGTCTATGCACGCATCTTTGAGGAGGAGTACCGCCGGCTCGCCAAACATCCTGACTACCTGACTCTCTTCCAGGAAGTGGACCTCACGACTGCTGCCGAAGAAGTGCATGATGGCTACTTCTCGATCGATAAGAAGAAAATCGGAAATAAAACCGTGGAGATATTCAAAGATTCAAAGGGAGAAGGAAACACAAAAGCCGACGACGATACCTACAGCTTGATCATGCGCGACAAGGAAAAGCTTCTAAGCCTAGATACGCCATTAAAATTCATCTTCTCACACTCTGCCCTGCGAGAAGGCTGGGACAATCCGAACGTCTTCCAGATTTGTGCTTTTGGAAAGATGGAGTCAGAAAGTAAACGGAGGCAGACTATTGGCCGTGGCCTTCGTCTTTGCGTGAACCAGCAAGGCGAGCGTCTGCGGGGGTTCGAGATCAACACGCTGACTGTGATCGCCACCGAGAGCTACGAGCAGTTCGCTGAAAACCTCCAGAAGGAAATTGAAACCGACACAGGCATCCGCTTTGGCATCATCGAAGCACACCAATTCGCCGGAATCACGAGCGTCGGAACCGATGGCCAACCCGTACCACTGGGCATCGATCAGTCGAAGCTGCTTTGGGAAAGCCTCAAGACTGCAGGGTTTGTGAATGCCCAGGGCAAGGTACAAGACGCACTGCGCACGGCGCTCAAAAGCGACACGTTGACCCTGCCGGAACCGTTCGCGGCCCAACTGCTCCAGGTGAAGGAGATTCTCAGCAAGCTCGCAGGCCGACTGGAGATAAAAAACGCTGACGACCGCAGGCAAGTAAAGAGTCGTCAGGCAGTGCTGCACAGCGCGAACTTCAAAGCGCTCTGGGATCGCATCAAGCACAAGACCACTTATCGAGTGCATTTCGACAACGAGGCTCTTCTGAGCAAGTGCATTAAGGCCCTTGCAGAAGCTGCTCCCATTGCCAAAACCCGCCTGCAGTGGCGCAAGGCAGATATCGCCATCGGCCGTTCAGGCGTGGACGCAACGGAGATATTCTCAGCAGAACCGGTGACCCTCGACGAGAGCGACATCGAGCTACCGGACATCCTGACCGATCTTCAAGACAAGACCTCGCTAACACGCCGAAGCATTTTCCGAATCCTGGTGGAAAGCAATCGGCTCGATGATTTCAAGCGCAACCCGCAGCAGTTCATCGAGATGGCTACTGAGATCATCAATCGAACCAAAAGAATGGCACTGGTGGATGGAATCAAGTACCAGCGTATTGGAGAGGACGCTTACTACGCTCAGCAGTTATTCGAGAGCCAGGAGCTGTCGGGCTATCTCAAGTCAATGATTGATGCCAACAAGTCGGTCCACGAACAGGTGATCTACCAGTCGGATACTGAACGAACCTTTGCCGAGGACCTCGAAAAGAACGAGGCCATCAAAGTCTACGCCAAACTACCTGCCTGGTTCAAGATTTCCACTCCCCTTGGCCCATATAACCCAGATTGGGCCGTTTTAGTCCACAACCATGAAGGTGAGAGGCTCTACCTCGTTGTAGAGACCAAAAGCAGCTTGTTTACTGATGACTTGCGCGATAGGGAAAGCGGTAAAATCAACTGTGGAAAGGCTCACTTCAAAGCCCTTGCATCAGACGACAATCCAGCATTTTTCTTTCCGGCTCGCTCTATTGATGATATTTTTGGATTCAAACCATCGAGCATCTGATTATCCCTGCTGTTCAGCCGTCATCATCCAAACCCGCTTGAGTGGCAATTCCAAGCGTATCTCCTCTGGCAGCCGGTCATAGTGGGCGAAGAGCTTCTCGAGCAGATCCTTGCGGCTCCAGAGGCGCACTCGGAAGAAATCCCTTGCGAGCTCCTTCTGCACATTGGACTTAAACCCTCCCCAACTCACGAAGAGACAGGTCTCAGCGCCAAACTTCTGACCTGCTCCGATCAGCTTGTCCACCGTGGGGCGATCGACCGGATCCGATCCTGATTTCACTTCCACGCAGATCTGGGGCGTTCCGAAACCTAGTTCGCCACCACCCGCCAGGATGTCGGCGCCTCCATCGGCTCCCTCGGGGCTGCGGTATGTGGTGTAGCCCTCCGCTCGCAGGATGGCTTCCACCAGTTCGGTGAGGCCATGCCCCTTGAACCTGGCCTCGATCAGTCGCTCCACCTGATCGCCGGCCAGCTCCTCAAGGTTGACGTTGATGGGCTCTGCGGCATCTTCGCTACCAGCAACTGTCTGGAGGCCCGCAGGTGTGCGTGGCGCGGAAGCCACCACGCTCTCGGCCTGCTAGTTGCGGTTCGCCATCGCCTTGACTCGGGCCTCAGCGTCATTGCGCTGAATCCGGCAGATCGTCATGAACGCCCCGAAGGAATAGAGCAGGTCCTGGGGGAAGACGGTGCGGGGGATGAGGCCGCTGAACCAGTTGATGGTTCGCCAGTGGTAGTAGGGATTGGGCCCTGCCGCTTCGAAGTGGTAATCGCTGGTCAGCTCGCCGAAATACAGACCGGACTGGAGCTTTGAGGGCATCACAACTCAGTCTCCTTTGACCATCTCCTTCACGAACGGCCAGACCTGGGCGGACCAGTTCACAAGAGCCTTGGCCTTCTCGTCGGGGAAACGCTCCTCCAGTACCCGGATCAAACCCTGCCGATCAGGAAGCGTCCCCAGATCCACATCCAGGCCCTCCCAGGCCACATACACCCGACCCTCATCGAGGAACTTCTGCTCGTGCTCGCCGCGGGATCCGGCGCGAATCACCCAAAGGGTCATGGTTTCGTTCCTCCAGCCCCATGCAACCGCACCGCCTCCTGGTACTCCGCCTCAATCCCCAACCCTGAGTCCTCGTCAGGAGTGAGCCGTTTCATCCCCACCTCGATCAGGCAGGCCAGCGCCAGGTCGCTCCAGGTGCCGGGCAGGTTCTTGAGGGTGCGGGAGGTGCCTGGTTCGTTGATCTGCAGACCGCCCTGGCCCACAGCCGCCACTTCGCTGAGCACCGCCATGAACCGCGGCTGGGTCGTGGTTCAACACCTCCCGCCTCCATCCCCTTGGCTAGCTCGTATTCCCGAGAGAAGTCGATGCCTGCGTCCTGGCCAGGCAGGAGCAACTGCACGCCCACCTAGTAGATGCAGGCGGATTGCAGGGCCGTGGAGACCAGGGCCAGCAGCAGTTCCGCCGGCTGGGTCAGGCCGATCAAGCTCCCAGCAGCCAGGTCAGCGGCAGCAGCAAGAGCAGGCGATCGCTGCTGCGCCTGCCTGAGTCCTCCGCCAGCAGCACCACGGCGATCACCAGCAACAGATCTGGGGGCTCGAGGAACAAACGGGCCATGCCAACACTCCAGGGCCGAGGCCGGTGGGCATCAGATGGGCAAGAAGCTTTCTGTAGAGTGTGATGGCCAGCGGGGTGGCGCAATGATTTATGCGAGGGCCTGCTCCAGAAACCACAAGCCCTCCCGCCGGGCCTGGGTCCAAGAGGATAGCCTTCGACAGTCTATTTCGCCGCGCCCACGCTGCTCATGGCCATTACTCAAGACTACTATCACTTATGGTTCGAAAGCTTCCGGCCGTCTAGCCTTAAGGGGCATCGTCATCGGAATCAGCTGAGACTATTCGCGAGCCAGTCCGTGCCATCGGAAATTGCAGCGGAATGCAACTCCCGCCAAGTCAGCCCATTCATCCTGCTAACGGAATGCAATTCGACCTTCTTCACAGATTACCCAACTGGAACCAGGTTCCTTCTAAAAGCAAAGCTATCAGACAGGAAAGGAAAGGCCTTGTTTTTCTACAGTTCTTATGCATGATCAGCAATAGAAATAATCAAGCCCTGAGATAATCATCACCTCAAGAACTATTCATGCCGACCAAGCACGCTTGAGGGCCCTAGCGCCAGCCGCTATCCATTGGCGCAGATCGGCGAGAGGAATCCCACATTCGAGGACCTGAACCATCCGGCCTAGCAGTGGGATGAGCAGGCGGTTCAGAGCACCAACCAGCGGATGGAGGGTCTGGGGATCAATGCCCAGCTGGTGAGGCTCCCCCCGCCGGCCCCACTGGCACACTGTCTTGCACTTGCATGGCGAAAAGAGCCAAATCCGCCGGATGTAGTGGAACACAGCTGGTGTATTTGGGGCTCAGCTGAGCAGGCTTCACTCCTCCTCGGCAGCGCCCAAGGGGATGAGCTGGATCTGCTTCCTACCCAGCTTGATCTCAAACTCATCGCCCGGCTCCAGCCCCAGCTGGGCGGTGTAGGCCTTTCCGACCATCAGGTTGCCGTTGAACTGCACCTTGGTGGCGTAGCTCAGGCTGCGACCGGGACGGCCCTTGCCGCCACTGCTGCCGGCGCCGAAGTTCATGCCCTTGGCCTCGAGCAGGGCTTCATAGAAAGCCGTGAAGTTCAGGCGCTCGGTGCCGTCCTTCTTGGTGTTGACATAACCAGCGGCACGAACCAAGTCAGACTTGGACCCGTCACCGAGTTCCTTGACCTTGGCCAGTAGTTCAGTTCCGACCAGCATGGTGAACAGGGGGGAAGTTGTTTCACCAGCCTATTGCCATGGCTGCTGGACGTCTGGTCAAGGTCTCGGTGAATCCTGCAGTGCTGCCGTACATGCATCACAAACGCTTCGTCGACTTTATGGTGCTTCAGATCGTCACGGCTGAGGTCTTCCACTAGGTCGTAGAAGCGGATCTCGAACCATTCCCGAAACAATGCAAAGGTTCTCGGGCTGGGCCATAGCGCTGGTTCTCGGCACCAGGACTGCAGTTCTGCCTCAAAGATTCGTTCGTAACTCTCTTCCAGGACCACGATCGCTTCAAGTTCGTCCTGGTAGGCCGGCAGCAGGTAGAGCCCTTTCGCTTGGCCTGGCTGGCAGCGGTTGAGGGCTGTCAGCGCAGGCTCTCGCAGGCCTCCCCATCGCCGTTGCTGTCGAGATAGGTGTGTCCCTGGCGCAGCAACTCCTGAGCCCTGGCGTAGGAGCCGATCTCCTGGCAGCGATAGCGGCGTCCCCCGGGGGTGGTGCCATCGGGAATCACAGCGTTGCGGCGCCCACGGCGGAAGTCCCAGGGACGGGTGATGCCGCCCGGCACCTGCCACACCCCATAGCGATGTCGGCTGGCCCGGTACTCGGCATCGAGGTACTCCTTGGCCTTACAACCACCGAGGTACTGCCGGTAGGCAAAGGCCTGGCCGTCTTCCACCAGCACCAGGTTGATGTTGATGTCACTGATCACCTCGGCCACGGTGCGGCCGTAGCGGTCTGTCGTGTGGGGAAGGATCGTGACCTCCCGCCCCTTGGCCAGACGAGTCTGCAGATAGCTGCGGGACTGCTGCCCGTAAGGGCTCTGGGCCATCTCCGGCGCGTCGATGCAGGCCAGGCGGATGGTGATCGGCAGGCCCTGGCGGCTGACGCGCAGGGTGTCGCCGTCGCCGATCGAGAGGACGGTGGCGCGGAATTCGGTGGCTGGCGCTGCTGCTGCGCTCAGCTGGCTGGCGCTGGGGATGCTGGCGGCGATCGCCAGCACCAGCAGGAGCTGCGGTTTCAGGGTTGGGGCATGGGGACACCCCAGGGCAGGCAACCAACAAGCCTGACAGCCCTGCACCTTGGCGGATTTTTCTATGCGATGCCTGCATGGATGGGCTGCCAGCCACCAAGGCAGGGCACTCTGGAAGGGGCGATGGAGGGGGTTGCTCGTGCGCTGGTTCCAACTGAGTTTGGCGTTGACTGCTGCGGTGACCGTTGTGGCCAGTGGTGGCGCCCTGGCCCAGCAACCGGTGCGTCCTCTGCCCAGGGATAGTGGCTGCCCACTGGGGTACTACGCCTCCGGCAGCTATTGCGTCCCCTCCAAGAGCGGCAACACCCGCGGTGCCATTGAGAAGGCTGGCAACAGCTGTCCCTTGGGTTTCTTTAGCTCAGGCAGCTACTGCCTCAGCGGCCCCAGCAATGAGCGGGAGGCCATCCAGAAATCAGGCAACTCCTGCCCGTTGGGCTGGTTCAGCTCCGGTTCCTACTGCCTCAAAAATCGCTGATCGCCATGGCTTTTCGTTTCCGCCGTTCTGCCCGTCTGGGCCCGCTGCGCTTCAACTTCGGCAAGGGCGGGCTGAGTTCCATTTCCGTGGGTGGTCGCGGGGCGTCGTTCAACATTCCGGTGGCCCGCAGCGGCGGCCCTCGCACCACGGTGGGCCTGCCGGGCACTGGCCTGAGCTGGAGCATGGAGAACCCGCCCGATCGGCTCGTGGCGATTCCGGCGGGTGCGGCCCAGGGGCTGCCCAACAGCCGCCGCCTGCGGCCGGGCCAGCTCGAAAGTCTCAAAACTGAACTGCTGGCGGTGCTGCACCAGCAACTGTTTTCGCCCGGTTCGACCGGCCAGCAGCTCTGGGAGCTGGGCTTGGTGAGCCGCCTGCTCGCCGATGGTTCCCTTGGTGCGCGGACCGCTGGCCTGCTGGCGCTGATCGAAACACCGGAAGCAATGGAGGGCTACGTGCTGCGGGCCCAGGGCCAGGACGATGCCAAGCGCCGGGCTCAGCGCTGCATTGAGGCGGCAACGGAGGCCTCACGGCTCGCGGCTGGGCGGGGGTGGCTCTCCTGAGACTGCAGCGACAGGTGCCCGCAGGGCCGGTTCCCCGTATCCGGCTGCACCTGCAAGAACGCCTCGGCAGGCCAAGGATGGAGCCGGAAAGAAGGAGATACCCCCGCATGCGTGAGGTCGTGTTCCGCAAAGACCAGACCCTCGAGGACAAGGTGGCCAGTGTGCCGGCGCTGCTCTGATGTCAGGCCAGGGAGAACAAGCCAGCCAGGTTCTGGCCTTCTGGTTCTGCGAAACCCTGCCGCGCCAGTGGTTCGGCAAGGATCCAGCCTTTGACGCCCAGGTGGGCGAACGCTTCCTCGGGTTGACCCGGCGGTCGATCGCCGGCGAGCTCGACGCCTGGAGCGCTGAGCCGACCGGCGCCCTGGCGCTGGTGCTGCTGCTCGATCAGTTCCCGCGGCAGATCTGGCGCGACACCTCAAACCCCCTGGAGCCTGATGGCCATGAACAATGAACCAATCCGCTCACCGATGGGGCCGCTTACGACCGCTTCATGGGGGTCGCCTCGCTGGCGGAGCGATTCCTGGAAGCTGCTGGTCTGATGAGCGAGGCACGGGAGGACGCACTCATGCAGGCCGGTCTCAACAGAGGCTCTACACACAGTCAGTGTGAAGCTTGCACACACCACGAGCCACCAGTAGCCAATCTGAGAAAAGCTGGCGACGTTGGAACCTGTTGCAACAAACTTTCTGCCCATGTCAACACAAGTCTCAGGTGCGCTGCCAACCGCTTTGGGATGCCTTGCTGCTTCAGCAGCAAGGCGAGGGGAAAATTTCTTGGGCAGGCTTAAGTGCCATGCTCAAACATGCCGAGAAAACAAGATGAAACTCCTCGACAGAAGTGTACCAACCAAGATATAATCGTTAAGCCCAGGTATTCAGAAGATAAGATCTTAAATCACGATATTCAAGGCAAGACAAACGGCCGACAGATTGCTAAAACTATCGCACCGAAGCTGAAGCGACCATCCGAGGAATCACCAAGTATTGGCGAGGCAAAAACTGAAGAGAAGAAGTGCGAATCGCTGATTGTTACAGATCATGAATATTGGAGAGAGCAAAAATCATGAGGAGTAAAATGAAGTATAAAGAAATCAAAATGAAAAAATACAGTGCTCCGTTAATTTTAGAATTAGCAGCGAACGGATTCTTTGTTGCAAGAAATAAAAGGCACCAAGGAAAACTAGAGCAAACAAGGTTCCACATTCACACTGCTGCCTCACTAATTCCGACCCGGAGCCTGGACGGGCTGGTCAATGAATTGCTTAAAGTTGAAAAAGAAGCATGGTCACCTACCATGCGAACATCTATCTTAGACATTAAGTCAAGAATTAGACGCTATCCAGAGGGGCAATATATAGCCACTCTAGACGAAAAAATCGTAGGCGTACTCTACACACAGCGTATTGCTTCGCGAACTCTACTAACGGAAAATCAACAAGGAAGTACATGTGCAATGACTTATGAACGGCAAGGAGATCTTCACGAGCCGAGTGGACTGGTATTGCAGCTACTCAGCGTGGCTGTTGTGGAAGTGGTTTCAACATATCAGATTGGATCAACGATTCGGGATTTAGCAATTAACTACGCGTACGCTTCTGGCATAAACGAAGTGATTGCCATGACACGCTGCTCAGGTTTTTCAGGCAAGGGAACCGAAGAAGATTATTACAAGTATATCAAGTCGCACTGCGATCAAACACTTAGATTTCATGAGATTGGTGGGGCCAAGGTGATCCTGGCAATAAGAAATTTTCGGAGAAAGGACACCACTAATCTCGGCCATGCTGTACTGGTGAGCTATGACTTACCAACACTTGCCAAATCCGAATCACACAAAGCAGTCGCCAGCATAAAGATACCAGTACTTAACGAATATATCCTATGGAATATAATAACGTCATTAGCAGATCCAAAGGTTTTGGGCAAAGACTTAGCCGTTGTGATGACTACAACATTTCTCGATATGAGCTTCATGGACATGGGCCTAGACTCGCTAAACATACTAGATCTAAGGGCAAAACTAGATACGTATCTAGACAAAACATTATCGACATCGCCATTGCTCCTGTTCGAATATCCAACACCCAGATTACTTCTGAAGTTTATTAGTACGGGGGGAGATAAAAATCAGAATGACACAACCAAACGGAAAGACGAGATAATAGAGATTGGCAAACAATTGCACCGAAGCGATGATCTAGCAGTTATCGGAATGAGCTGCCGTTTCCCGGGAGGAAACAACTCACCAGAAGAATTTTTCAAATACCTTGAAACGAGTGGAAACGCTGTAACAAATGTTCCTCTAGCATGGGATTCATCTGGGAGGAAGTACGGAGCCTTTCTTGACGCAGAAGACGCAGAAACGTTTGTACCTGGGGCCTACGGACTAACATCCACTGAAGCCGAACAAATGGATCCACATCAACGTATTGTGATGCAAGTGACGTACGAAGCACTTGCCAAGGCGAATTTAATGCTCCAAGAAAAAGGAAACAAGACAATTGACAAAGTGGGAGTATTTGTGGGTCTTTGCAATAATGAATGGAATCGGAGATTAATAGAGTACGAGAGTCCTCATTCCTCAGCAACGAGTGCTTACACTGGCGTTGGAATAGCAGCGGCATCAGTTGCGAATCGCATTAGCTTTCTGCTGGGCTTCACTGGACCATCACTTATAATTGACAGTGCGTGCTCGTCTTCGTTGACAGCGTTGCATGCTGCCTGCCAAGGAATTCAGAATAAAGACTGTAGTGTTGCCGTCATTGCAGCGGCTGATCTACTTATATCTCCTTTCTCCCTAGATATTAGATCAGCAGCAGGCATGTTGTCACCGAATGGAATGACTCGTTCGTTTGATGCTGCAGCAAACGGGTACGTAAGGGGTGAAGGTGCTGGAGCTGTTGTAATTAAAAGGTTACTAGATGCCGAGGCTGATGAGCAAAACGGCGGGCCACCAGTATTAGCAGTCATACGCGCAACAGCAATCAATCAAAATGGTCGAAGTGCAACTTTGACTGCACCTAACATAGCTGCACAGCGATCTGTGATGGAGGAAGCTCTACAACGGGCAGCAATCAGAGATAGGGACGTTGATTATATTGAAGCCCACGGCTCAGGTACGTCACTCGGTGATCCAATTGAGTGGCAGGCAATTAGAGATGTGTACCTAAGGTCAAATAATCCCAGCTCGCCGATGATAATCGGGGCGGTAAAAACAAATATAGGGCATCTAGAAGGTGCATCAGGAATGGCAGGACTGATTAAAGCAATACTTTGCCTGAGAAACAAGAAAGTTCCGGGCAATCTTCATATGGACAAAGTAAATCCACTGATTAACGGAAAGACTGAGCGAAACTTTGTCCTACCAACGGCAACAATTCAGCTTGAAAGCAATAAAACAACCTATTTCGCGGCGGTAAGCTCATTCGGATCAGGTGGGTCGAACGCACATATTATTCTACAAGATTACCAAAAAAATAGGCTTATTATTGACGAAACGGATAGTACGATAGGTGATAAAACTAGTAAAACAAAAAAGTATTTCTCCCAATTACACACAGAGCAAGACTCCAAGGCTGAAAGAAGAATTTCATGGCGTGGATACGTTCGGAGCCAAGCAGTGATTGATAATAAACAACAGGAGTTGCAAGCAATAAAAGATAAACCGCATCTCCAGGTTGAACGCATAAAGCGAATAGTTTTAGAGACAGTTCGAGAAACTATTCGTGATCTAAGCATTGATATTTCGAACTTGGATTCGCTAATAAGTATAGAGATGAATACACCCCTGGATTCGCTTGGAATCGATTCTTTAGCTATGATTGAGATACGAAATCGATTGGCATCGAGTTTCGAATTGACAGAGGAGTTCCTACCGTCAACACTTTTATTTATGTTGCCAAGTGCATCGAAAATAACTAAGTTGATAGTCGAGACCTTAGCCAACCAATCTAGTAAAATAGTCAAACACAAGAAATCGAGGCTATCATGTGACACGGATAAACATCCCAAGGGAGTGGAAAAAGCATCAATTACTTCAAAAATGCAGCAAACGATGCTTTTTCATAATCTCCTTAATCCAGAAAGTCGTACCTATGTAGAAACCTTTATCTGGCAAACGAGTGGAAGTTTAGACTATGAAGACTTTAGGAACGCATGGATATCTGTTATTTGTTCAGAGGAGATTCTACGAGCAAGCTTCGCAACTGAAGCCGTCCCTGTCGCTAAACAGTATACCTGGTCTGCCAAAGTACTCAGTCTTGAAAGTGAATGTATCGATGGTGGTAACCCAGCATGGTTTAATATTAAACAACCTGTTGCTATTTCTGAAAAGTTATTAGCAATTGAAAGTCTAGTGAGGGAGGAAAGGCTAACCGGTTTAGATATTACCAAGCCACCATTGCTAAGAATTAGCGTACTGCCATTTACTGACTCTGCGCAAAACATTTCAGGTAATGCTGTAATACTTAATATTCACCATTTGCTTATAGATGGTTGGTCAATGAAGACTTTATTAGAATCCTTGGCTTCTGCATACGGAAGCCGAAAGGATTTTAACGGCTTAAAGAAGGTTAGCCTTAGCAAAATAATCTCCTCAGGATTTGAATCATTTTCAGAACTAGAATATACAATGTATGAAGAAGACAATACAAGCCAAGTGCGCATGGATGCCGAAAACCACTGGCGTTACTTATTCGCAGATTGGCAAAGACCGGTTCATTATAAAGGGTTCAAAGATATGAAATGCGATTTAAACGATAGTGAAATCGTGCGTTACGGAGTTCACCTTAAAGACAATGAAATAGAACCACTTAGAGCAATCGCTAGATTACTTAGAGTCACAGTCGCATCGGTCCTCCAAACCATTTGGAGTATGACACTATCCACAATAGTAGATGTTGAAGCGAAAGAAACTTTTGATCTTGTGTATGGTTGTACAGTATCTGGTCGTTCCATTCCGCTCGCAGGAATTAATACAATTATTGGACCAGTAGTTAACACAATCCCTGTGCGCATTAAGCTGCCAGCATCAATTGGTGATGAACAGGACTTCAACTCTTATTCTATGATAATACAATCTTTGCATGCTCAATTGATGGGCAGTCTAGTACACGAGTCCTACCCTTTGGCCAGGATAAAAAAGTTAATTATCGGCGCTCAGGGTGTTCACTTATTTAGTGGGATCTTTGATTATCAACGTCAAGATTGGAGTACTTCAATCCTTTCATCATCTGTAAAACTAGAACATGGAAGGCTTGTTGATAGTATAGGGTGTCCCCTTTCCATGCGTGTGCTTGATGGAACAGATGGAATGCAAATCAATATTACATCAGAAAGTAGTTGCATGCGATTAGATAAACTTCAAGAGTTTGCAACACGATACTTATCAACCTTAAATCAGATTATCTTAGCGTATCACAAGGGTAAACAATTCAATTGCACACCACAGCCAATTGATCATTGTTCATTCAAAAATGGAGGCAACCCGTGAGTAACTGCTTCATCCTGAACTCAACCTTGCTTGCCTGTGATTTAATCAATCAAGAGGGCAAATGTGATCATGACTATTTTGTCTATGGTGGCTATGTAAGCTTCGATCGATGGTCATGCGTCGCAAGACAGTTTAACTCACTGCGGCAATCATTTAATCTTACTGACGCCTGCGTTGGATTGCTGGCAATTGCGATAGCGCGATATTCAATCAACGAGGTACTACTGGATGTTACAAACGGCAGCTTTTGCCAATCTTTTCTATTGTCAGTCGGAAAAGAAAATATACACAACTATAGCATTTCCGAAATTAGTAAATCCGTTGCGGATGCGACAAAAGTCATTCGCCCTGAGTCAATAGTAAGAGCTGGGGCTGAAGTCAAATATCTCAGTCTTGGCAATTTGGTTAAAAAAAATCTGCAAAATTATACCAATACCAACACAACATTCCTGGAAAAGCTGCATAACCCAAGACATATTGACTTGTCGTTTGAAGAACAACTTAAGTTTAAGATTACATGGGAAGACTGTGATATACCAGAAGAAGTCGTAGTCGGACTTTATGAATGTTATGCCTCTCTACTCGACCTGCTCTGTGATCCGACACCGGGAGCATGGGACATGCCAGTGTCGTCATGGTTGCCGAATATTGAACCTGTATCGCCAATCGTTCCACAGGAAGGACTGAATGCACAATTACTACACGAGCCATTTTTCGTACAAGCCCAACACCGGAGCATAACTCCTGCAATCATCAGTTTCCCAGATGGTGTCGACAGTGCTGAATTCCGATTGAATTACGCAGAGCTTGCCTCTCAATCACGCAAGCTTGCTGAGCAATTGGCCACTTACCTGCCGATCACACCCAAATCACCCGTCGAGTCTCCCGTCGTAGCGGTAATCATGCACAAGGGATGGGAGCAGGTTGTTTCCGTTCTCGCGGTCCACCTTGCCAATGCTGCCTATCTGCCGATTGATGTTGCGCATTGGCCTGAAGACCGCATTCGCAAAGTTCTTGCACTAAGTGGAACTATTTGTATTCTTTCACAGCCCAGCCTGCGTGAAAGTGAGGGGCATGCTTGGCTAGAATCAGTTGGTATCCCAATCATCGACGTTCACTCAGATGACAGAATCAGAAAAGACGAAGAAATACTCCGTGATTCAATAGAAGAATTCCAACTTTATGTGACACCAAATTCACTGGCTTATCTGATCTATACTTCAGGCTCAACCGGGGCCCCTAAGGGTGTCTGTGCCCATCACCAAGGTGCACGGAACACGATTGACGATCTAAGTGAACGCTATCATCTAGCTGCAAGCGATCGAATCCTTGCGCTTTCATCTCTAAGTTTTGATCTCTCCGTCTTTGACATCTTCGGCCTTCTCTCGGTAGGGGGAACCATCGTAATACCACCAGCCGAAACAGTGATCACTCCTAATCCAGCTCAATGGATTCGGCTGCTAATCAGTCATCAAGTAACTGTATGGAACACTGTCCCTGCTTTCCTCGAGCTTCTTGTCACCCACCTTGAAATTAGCGGCGAGCAACTTCCAGCGTCCCTGCGACTCGTTTTTATGAGCGGAGACTGGCTTCCTCTCAATCTCACACCTCGACTCCTTGCCCTGAGTCCGAACAGTACTCTCCAGGTTGTCAGCCTGGGTGGTGCCACTGAAGCGTCTATCTGGTCAAATCAATATGAGCTTCCGCGAGATGGAAGCGTGCCTGCTGGCTGGACCAGCGTGCCCTACGGTCAGCCGCTACGGAATCAACAATTGTACGTGCTCGATGAACAACTAATGCATTGTCCAACCTGGGTCACTGGACAGCTCTATATCGGTGGAGCCGGAATCGCCAACGGTTATTTTCGAGATTCCGAGGGTACAGACGCCCACTTTCTGCCCCACCCGATCACAGGTCTGCCTCTGTTCCGAACCGGAGACCTGGCGCGTGTGCGGCCTGGAGATGAGGACACACAATTGGTCGAAATACTGGGTCGAAATGATGCTCAGATAAAAATACAAGGTTTCCGCATTGAACTTGGGGAAATCGAACGAGTCCTCTACTCAGACTATCGTGTAACAGCTGCGGCTCTGGCCGTACACGACAGCATTCTTTGCGCCTACATTGTTACCAGGCCTGAAGACCAGAATGCTAGCGATTTGATAACTAAAGCTCTTTTAAGTCAGTGCAAACAAGTCCTACCGAAGTATATGGTGCCCCGGCATCTATTGCACCTTGAGAAGCTTCCATTATCACCCAATGGCAAGTTACTACGCGGTGAGTTACCTAAGCCGGGGCTTTCAAGTAATCCGGCACATAATCAGGACGGGGAACCGTCACCAATGCAAACTCAGTTGCTTGAGGCATGGAGCGAACTTCTTCAAATTCCGGTCGGTGAACTGTGCATTGATGATAATTTCTTCGCAATCGGTGGCGACTCCCTAAGCAGCATACAGTTAGTTGCTATTTGCCTTAAGAAGAGTATCACTATTAGCGTACCAATGATATTTGAGTTTCCTACAGTTCGAATGTTGTCTGAAGTCGCCAGATTGGCGCCCTCGAGCGAGTGCACAGCCGCCAGCTCAGTTGGCATCAATACCAATTACTTGGCAAAAATACAAATCCAGGATAGCTTTGATAAGGCTGGGGATTCATACCCTCTGACCGAAGTCAATCAGGCGCATTGGGTAGGCTTGTTTTCATCTTCTTATTCTCTCAGCGGTGTTACACCACAGATCTATTTCGAATGGGTAATTGAGTCTGGCCTAAGAGGAATGCCCTTATCAAAAGAGAGTGCCAGTGTCGACGTCTGCCGCCTAGAGAATGCACTAAATATATTCATCAAGCGACACTCAATATTCCGAACTGTAGTGGAGATCTCGGGAAGAATGGAGGTCGTACGACAACCCAAGCGATTTTCGATAACTAATATTGATGAATTTAATGGCGACCACGAAGGTATGGGAGCTATTGCCGACTCGACGAGAAGGCTGATGATGAAATCCTCAATTGATGTTCACAAATGGCCTTTATTTGAGGTGAGGATCACTGAAATAGGCCCGACTACTGCCGTGATTCATATCTCTATATCATTATTTTTAATGGATGCGATGAGCGATCTGATTCTTCGGCAAGAACTATCTGATTTATATCGTGCTGGTATTGACCAGCATGCTGAGAACGTTTTGCCTCCTGCTCCTAGCTTATCATTCGGTCGCTACTGTACTGTACTAAAATCTGAATTACCTAAGACGAAGGAATACGTAGAAGCACGCAACTTCTGGTTCTCGCGAATTGACCACCTAGCCGAAGGCCCCAAACTACCGAGTCTTGCATCAAAAATTTCGGGTTTGAAGCTCACTGAGGGTTCGCACGTAACAATCAAGGGAGATGGGGGCTTTCGTAATCAGCAGCGACTATTATCCCGTGAGCGGTGGGATCAGGCAAAATCTAATTGTTCCTTATATGGTTTCACACTACCAGCGGCATTGCTTGCAGCCTATGCGTTGTCAATTGGAAAATGGAATCATGAAAAACGTTTTCTATTAAATATTTTACACATGCTAAGACATCAAGTTCACAAGGATATCAATAGGATGGTTGGGAATTGCAGCTCGACAATCTTATGCGAGGTCGACCTAGCAACCACTTCCGATCAATCGTTGACTTTTGGTGATATTGTCCGGCGCTTAACCAAAGAGTTGTCACAAAATCTTGCTTATTCCGAGATAAACGGTATTGAAATCATGCAAGAGATAAATCATCGCCGCGGAAGAACATTCCAAACAGTTGCTCCGTTTATATTTACCTCCCCAGTAGGCGTCGAAAAACTCAATAGCAAAGTTCAATCACGTGACTGGATCTTTGAAGAACGTTTCTATTCAGAAAAAGTCCCGCATGCAGCCTGCGTCAATGCGGTTAAAGAAAATCCTAATGGCACTGCTTGTGCGTCACTTGACATTGTAGAAGGTGCTTTTCCAGAAGAAGTCGTAGTCGGACTTTATGAATGTTATGCCTCTCTACTCGACCTGCTCTGTGATCCGACACCGGGAGCATGGGACATGCCAGTGTCGTCATGGTTGCCGAATATTGAACCTGTATCGCCAATCGTTCCACAGGAAGGACTGAATGCACAATTACTACACGAGCCATTTTTCGTACAAGCCCAACACCGGAGCATAACTCCTGCAATCATCAGTTTCCCAGATGGTGTCGACAGTGCTGAATTCCGATTGAATTACGCAGAGCTTGCCTCTCAATCACGCAAGCTTGCTGAGCAATTGGCCACTTACCTGCCGATCACACCCAAATCACCCGTCGAGTCTCCCGTCGTAGCGGTAATCATGCACAAGGGATGGGAGCAGGTTGTTTCCGTTCTCGCGGTCCACCTTGCCAATGCTGCCTATCTGCCGATTGATGTTGCGCATTGGCCTGAAGACCGCATTCGCAAAGTTCTTGCACTAAGTGGAACTATTTGTATTCTTTCACAGCCCAGCCTGCGTGAAAGTGAGGGGCATGCTTGGCTAGAATCAGTTGGTATCCCAATCATCGACGTTCACTCAGATGACAGAATCAGAAAAGACGAAGAAATACTCCGTGATTCAATAGAAGAATTCCAACTTTATGTGACACCAAATTCACTGGCTTATCTGATCTATACTTCAGGCTCAACCGGGGCCCCTAAGGGTGTCTGTGCCCATCACCAAGGTGCACGGAACACGATTGACGATCTAAGTGAACGCTATCATCTAGCTGCAAGCGATCGAATCCTTGCGCTTTCATCTCTAAGTTTTGATCTCTCCGTCTTTGACATCTTCGGCCTTCTCTCGGTAGGGGGAACCATCGTAATACCACCAGCCGAAACAGTGATCACTCCTAATCCAGCTCAATGGATTCGGCTGCTAATCAGTCATCAAGTAACTGTATGGAACACTGTCCCTGCTTTCCTCGAGCTTCTTGTCACCCACCTTGAAATTAGCGGCGAGCAACTTCCAGCGTCCCTGCGACTCGTTTTTATGAGCGGAGACTGGCTTCCTCTCAATCTCACACCTCGACTCCTTGCCCTGAGTCCGAACAGTACTCTCCAGGTTGTCAGCCTGGGTGGTGCCACTGAAGCGTCTATCTGGTCAAATCAATATGAGCTTCCGCGAGATGGAAGCGTGCCTGCTGGCTGGACCAGCGTGCCCTACGGTCAGCCGCTACGGAATCAACAATTGTACGTGCTCGATGAACAACTAATGCATTGTCCAACCTGGGTCACTGGACAGCTCTATATCGGTGGAGCCGGAATCGCCAACGGTTATTTTCGAGATTCCGAGGGTACAGACGCCCACTTTCTGCCCCACCCGATCACAGGTCTGCCTCTGTTCCGAACCGGAGACCTGGCGCGTGTGCGGCCTGGAGATGAGGACACACAATTGGTCGAAATACTGGGTCGAAATGATGCTCAGATAAAAATACAAGGTTTCCGCATTGAACTTGGGGAAATCGAACGAGTCCTCTACTCAGACTATCGTGTAACAGCTGCGGCTCTGGCCGTACACGACAGCATTCTTTGCGCCTACATTGTTACCAGGCCTGAAGACCAGAAT
>Ga0194063_10000887_pt1 | contig 20478 bp, 18 predicted proteins | sample SepL3720m_MetaG_FD_155459 | JGI IMG/M metagenome (GOLD analysis project Ga0194063, IMG submission 155459) | Anoxic zone freshwater microbial communities from boreal shield lake in IISD Experimental Lakes Area, Ontario, Canada - Sep2016-L373-20m | ecosystem: Environmental > Aquatic > Freshwater...
TCGATGTCGCCATCGCAAGGCTCGGATCGGACGTTCCCGTGCAGGGGAACATCGACCCAGCACTTCTGCTCGCGCCGTGGCCCGTGCTGAGCGCTCACGTCCTCGACGTCATCGAGAAGGGCAAGGGCGCCCGCAGCCACGTCCTGAACCTCGGCCACGGCGTGCCGCCCGAGGCCGACCCTGAGATCATCACCCGTGTCGTATCGCTCGCCCACGGCGAGCTCGACGCCTGACCGCCGCATCCGGCACGAGGAGAACAGATGACCGACGCGACCACCGCGGACGAGGCGAAGCGCGTCACGGCCCGCGAGATCAACGAGACCATCCGCTACACCGTCTGGACGGTCTTCGCCCGCAGCGGCGGGCTCGACGCTGATCCCGACGTGGCTGCCAAGGAACTCCAGGGCTGGGCCGACGCACTCGCGGAGCAAGACATCGTCCTTCGGGGGGCCTACGACGTCTCGGGCCTGCGCGACAACGCCGACCTCATGCTCTGGTTGCACGGTCCCACCGCTGAAGGCCTCCAGCACGCATTGCGCGACTTCCGCCGCACTGCGGCCGGGGCATCGACGTCCATGGTCTGGTCCGGCATGGCGATGCATCGGCCCGCGGAATTCAACCGCGGCCACGTCCCCGCATTCATGTCGGGGAAGGACCCGCTCGACTGGCTGTGCGTGTACCCGTTCGTGCGCTCCTACGAGTGGTATCTGCTGCCGGAGGACGAGCGTCGCCGCATGCTCACCGAGCATGGGATGAAGGGTCGGGACTACACAGAGGTCCAGTCGAACACCGTGGCATCGTTCGCACTCGGCGACTACGAGTGGGTGCTCGCGCTCGAGTCACCCGTGCTGCACGACCTCGTCGACATGATGCGCGACATGCGCTACACCGATGCCCGACGCCACGTGCGCGAGGAGATCCCCTTCTACACCGGTCGTCGCATCCCGATCACCGGTGCGGCCGACGTCATCCGATGACGTTCGACGCCCTTCTCCTCGCGTGCTTCGGCGGGCCGGAAGGGGTCGATGACGTCGTTCCCTTTCTTGAGCGCGTCACCGCAGGCCGCGGCATCCCGCCCGAGCGACTCCTCGAGGTCGGGCAGCACTACCTGACCCTCGGCGGTGTCAGTCCCATCAATGCCCAGAACCGCGCTCTCGCGGAGGCCCTGCGAGCCGAACTCTCGGCACGGGAGCTCGACCTCCCTCTCTACCTGGGCAATCGGAACTCACCGCCGTACTTCGCCGACGTCCTGAGCGAGATCCACGAGGACGGGCACCAGCGCGTTCTCGCGATCCCCACGAGCGCCTACTCGTCCTACTCCGGCTGCCGGCAGTATCGCGAGGATCTCGCGAGGGCGTTGAGTCAGACGCAGCTCAACCAGGTTCTTGCCGTCGAGAAGATCTCGCCGGTCGGCGACCTACCCGGGTTCGCGGAGGCGATGGCGCCCGGACTCGTCGACGCACTTGCGATGGTCGTGGAGCAGCGCGGCTCCCTCCACGGACTGCACGTGTTCTTCACCACCCACTCGATCCCCGATTCGATGGTGGCCGCATCCGGACCTCAGACCGGCGCGTCGACGCAGCAGTACGTGGACCAGCACCTCGAAGTGGCTGCCGACTTGATGGCTGCCGTCGCCGCCCGCTTCGATCCGACTCCCCCGTGGTCGCTCGTCTACCAGTCGCGCTCGGGACCGCCGACGATGCCTTGGCTCGAGCCCGACATCAACGACGCCCTCCGCGTCGCCGCCGCTGACGGCGTCGCGTCCGTCGTCCTCGTGCCCATCGGCTTCATCTCCGATCACATCGAGGTGATCTGGGACCTCGACACGCAGGCGCGCCAGACCGCGGCCGAACTCGGCCTCGACTTCACCCGGGTGCCGACGGCCGGCACGTCGCCGCCCTTCGTCGCGGGCCTTGTCGACGTCGTCGAGAACGCGATCAAGGAACGATCCTCCACTCGTGGACCGCTGTGGACAGGACTGTGCTCCCCCGAGTGCTGCGTGAACGCACGGGCCGCACTCGATGTCGTTCCTGGCTGCAGTTGATTCCAGATAATCCCTTTGTGGATAAGGGTTTTCTAGCCGTCTGGATGTCAGACCCCCTCCCTAGAGTGAGGGCATGTCGATAGCGGCACTGCAAGACATCGAGCGGCAACTGGCTGGGCTCTACGCCCGCCAGGCCGAGGTGCTCGTCGACGTCGCCTCGTCCAAGCCCCACGTGGACGAGTACCTGATTCTGGGCACCGACCGCGACGACGAGCGAAGCATCAGGATCGAGGACGCGGTCAGGGAGGAAGTCGCGGCTGCACTGCGGTGGGCGCCCCCAACGGCGCAGGCACGAATCGACGACGCCCGTCTTCTCGTCGGCCCACTTCGCGCAGTCCTCGACTGCCTGCGGAGCGGGGAGATCACCGCGCAGCATGCCCGCATCTTGACCGAGGTAGCTCAGCGACTCCCCGGCCGTTGGGCGGAGGCGGGTGAAGACGCCGAGACGTTCGCCACGGCATGCGCCGAACTAATGCGGCGAGTGCTCCCCGTCGCCCGGCGGGGAACCCTGTCGATGACCCGCCAGGCCGCCAAGCGCGCGGTCCTCGCCATCGACGCCGCGGGCGAACAGCGGCGGCGGGAGCGCGCCCGATGCACTCGCGATGTGTGGGTCGTCGACGAGCTCGACGGCATCTCGACCCTCTCGGCGCGCATGACCACCGAGCACGCCCACGCTGTCATGGCTGAGATCATGAGGGCCGCCAAGACAACCAGGTCCGCAGCCGCCGCCACGCCGGAGTCAGGGTCGTGGACGATCGGCGAGCATCGGGTCCACGCCTTGGCTGCGGCAGTGCTGGGTGGCGCGACGTCGCCCGACGCCACGATCCAGGCTCATATCGATGTCGTGATCGACCTGCCCACGCTCGCTGCCCTGCGCGACGCGAGCATTGACAGCTCACCTGCCGACTCTGGCATCGCCGAGTTGCGCGGGTCCGGGCCAGTTTCGGCCGCAGCGGTGCGCGACCTGCTCGCCGATCCGGACGTCGCGGTGACGATGCGCCGCCTGGTCACCGATCCGCTTTCCGGGCACCTGCTGGACTACGGCCGCCGAACCTACGCGGTACCTCAAGCCCTGCGCGATTTCGTCGTCGCACGCGACAAGGTGTGCCGCTTTCCCGGCTGTCGGCGCCGAGCCGACCGGTGCCAGATCGATCACGCCATCGCGTGGGACGACGGCGGCCACACCAGCCCGCTGAACCTCGGCGCACTGTGCACCCGACACCATCAACTCAAGAGCCATGGCAGCTGGGAGATCACCGTGAGTCGGGCCGACGGCAGTTGTACGTGGCGCTCCCCGCAGGGCCGCCGATACGACCACGACCCGCCGCCTTTCTAAGAAGTCATTGGGCGGGCACGTCCGGCGAATCGATGCCCTTCACGATCCACACGACCACCGGTGCTGTTGCGACGACCCCAACGCCGAGCAAGGTCACGCCGAGGGCCCTTCGCGTCCCGCCATCCAATCGATCGGCAATGAGCAGGCCGACTCCAAGACCCAGTGCCGCTCGCGTCATCGCCAGGGCCCCGACTTTGATCAGGCTCAACCTCGTCGTGGGCACGGGCTTGCTGCCTTCCTTCTGGAGGCGATCGCCGCACATTCCTACTCGTTGACACCTGCAAGCTTCGCGGGCGGCTGGTAGGCGCAGGCCTGGTCCTCAGCTAGCGGGTCGCCCGTCGACGCGAACGCGCGCGCACGCGATCCACCGCACAGGTCCGCGAAGTCGCAGTAACCGCAACGGCCGCCGAACTCCATCGAGCGAATCCTGCGCAGCACGGGGTTGTCGCGATAGATGTCTGCCAGCGGCAGGTCGCGCACGGAGCCGAGCGACAGCGGCAGGAACCCAGCCGGGTACACCTGTCCGTCATGCGCCACGAAGACGATGCCTTTGCCGTCACGCGTTGCCGCCGTGTGGGCCGACGACTTCACGTTGGGCTCACCCAGTTCGGCCTCCAACTGAGCGACCAGAGAGCGGTAGAGGGCGCCGTCGGGCTTGCGGTCAGGATGCTCGCGACGCTCGACGACGACACGGCGGAAGAACGGCGCCTCGACGGTGCGCACGATGAAGTTGTAGTGAGAGGCATCGACGAGGAAGTGGCACATCTCCTCGTGCTCGTCGGGAGTCATGGAGTCGGTGTCCTCACCGCGGCCGACGTGCACCAGGAAGAACACCTCCCAGATATCGGCGCCGGTGTCCTGGACGATCGCCGCGATGTCGGCCATCTCGCTCTTGTTGCGGCTCATCACCGTGGTGTTGATCTGGACGGTGAGTCCGGCATCCACGAGCGCGCGAATGGCAGGGATGGTCTTGTCGAAGTGGCCGGGGATGCCGCGGACTCCGTCGTGGGTCGCCGCGTTGGCTCCGTCGAGGCTCAACGACACAGCCTTCACGCCGCTGTCGACCATGTGCTGAATGGCCTCGGGGGTCAGCTGCGGCGTGACCGACGGCGACATGGCAACCGGGATGCCCTGGCCGTTTGCGTACTCGACGAGCTCGAAGATGTCCTGGCGCAGGAGGCAGTCACCACCCGTCAGCACGAGGATCGGGTACGGCCGACCGAAGCCCGCGACCTGGTCGATCAGGTCCCGGCCCTCCGCCAGGTTCAACTCGCCGGGGAGTGCCCCGGGCGTGGCTGACGCGCGGCAGTGGTGACAGGCCAGCAGGCAGGCCCGAGTGACCTCCCAGAACACCAGCATGGGCCGTTGGTTGTAGTCGAGGACCCGAGGACGGGTCACGCTGGTGGAGGTCATCGTTGGCTTCCTTCCGAAATCGATCCAGACGCGTCCGCAATCGATTCCTGGGCGATTGCTGTCGCCAGTGCGTGGCCCTGTGCCACGCAGCCGGCCAGCCCGACACCGCGGTAGGCGGCCCCGGTGAGATGGAGTCCTGGGTGCTGCTCGAGCGCAGCGTCGATCCGCTCGAGGCGGTCGGCGTGGCCGACCACGTATTGAGGCATCGCGGCGGGCCAGCGCTGCACGAGCCGCTCGATCGGAGCGGCCTCGATGCCGACGGTGCGACCGAGTGCCTCGCGCACGGCGTCGACGAGCTCCTCGTCGGTCATCGTCATGAAGCGGGTGTCGCCGTAGCGGCCGACCAGGCTGCGGATGACCACGACGTCGTCGTTGACCAGGTAGGGCCACTTGCTGGTCAGCCATGTGCTGCCGACGATGAGCTCGCCCTCGATCGGCGGCACCAGGTATCCGGTGCCCTCCGGGAGCGCGGGGATCTCCGAGCGACGGAATGCCAGCACCACGCCCGCCGTGCCGCCATAGGGGATCGACCGGAGCAGGCCGGGCAGCGCGGCATCGAGTGGAGCAACGAGGTCAGCGGCGGCATACGCAGGCGTCGCGAGGACGACATGGTCTGCGATGAGCCGGCCGCTGTCGGTGACGATCGTCCATCCGTCGCCGTCGCGAGGCGACAGGCCAGTGACCCGCACGCCCGACAGGACGTTCTCCGGTCCGATCGCGGCGACCAGCGCCTCCGTGAGACGCGTCATCCCGCCGGAGACGGTGACCAGCGGAGGAGTCGGCTTGGTGCCGGGCACGGGCGGCGGAGGCTTCTTGCGACCGCGCATCGCCATGATGATGCTGCGCTTGCCGCTCGTCATCGCCACGATCTCCGGCACCGTGCTCTTCGCGCTGAGCACCGTGGCACTCCCGGCGTGCACCCCGCCGAGCAGGGGCTCGACCATGCGGTCGAAGACCTCGCTGCCCAGTCGAGGGCTCACGAGCTCCTCCACCGTCGGGTCGTCGGACCGCTTCGTGCGCGGCAGGACGACGTCCATCGCGGCGCGCAGGGCGCCGGGCATCGAGATCAGACCGCTGCGCACCAGGGGCAGGAACTTCTCCGGCAGGCCGAAGGTGGCACCCGAAGGCAGCGGACGCAGTGCGCCCTTGGACCAGATGAACGCTCCGCTGGCCGCCGGGCCGACGACCTGGTCGGACAGCCCGAGGGACTCGATGAGCGCCTTGAGCTGCGGCGCGCGGGAGAGAAAGGCGTCGGGACCGGTGTCGACCGGAAGGCCGGCGAGGGTCCGCGTCCGGATCTTGCCGCCCGGGGTCGGGGCCTGATCGAGCACGGTGACCGCCGCATCGTCGCCGAGCAGTTCGCGCAGGTAGTAGGCCGTGGAGAGGCCACTGATGCCGCTGCCCACGACTACGACGGAGAGTGTCACCGGAACATCCTCGCATCTGCCCCAAATGCCCTCATCGGGCGTTTGTCCCCAGTCCCGGGACCTTAGGCCACCAATCGAGCGCTGGAAGGCCCGGCCTTATAGGTTTCCGCCATGGCAGACCTGACGATCGGCGGGCCGCTCGACGCGGCGACGAAGGAGCGGGCCGACGGGGCGACCGTCATCGGCTCTTCGGACCTCACGACCCACGGGGTCATCGTCGGCATGACCGGCTCGGGCAAGACCGGCCTGGGCGTCGTGCTTATCGAGGAGTGCCTGGCAGCCGGGGTGCCGACGCTGCTCATCGACCCCAAGGGCGACCTGACGAACCTGTGCCTGACCTTCCCCGCCCTGGCGCCTACCGACTTCGAGCCATGGGTGAACGAGAGCGACGTGACGAAGGCGGGGGTCAGCGCGGCGGAGTACGCCGGCCAGCAGGCCACGACCTGGCGCGACGGCCTGGCCGGGTGGGGCGTCGGACCCGAGCGCATCGGTGCCTTGCGCGAGGGGGTCGAGTTCTGCGTCTATACGCCCGGGTCGGCCGCCGGACGCCAGCTGAACCTCGTCGGCTCCCTCAAGGCGCCCAAGGACGGCGGCGACCCCGAGGACACTGCGGACGAGATCGAGAGCTACGTCACGACCCTGCTCGGGATGATGGGCATCGACGCCGACCCACTCTCCTCGCGCGAGCACGTCCTGCTGTCGTCGCTGATCCAGAACTCGTGGAGTCAGGGCCGCGACCTCGACCTCGCCACACTGCTGGCCCAGGTCCAGCAGCCGCCCATCCGCAAACTCGGTGTCCTCGAGCTCGACCAGTTCTACCCGGCCAAGGATCGCGAGGCGTTCGCGATTCGCATGAACAGCCTGCTGGCCTCGCCCGGCTTCGCCACGTGGATGGCCGGTGACCCGGTCGACATCGAGGCGATGCTCCACACCGCCGATGGCCGACCGCGCTGCGCCATCATCACCACCTCGCACCTGTCCGACGAGCAGCGGCAGTCGGTCACCGCACTCGTCCTCGCGAAGTTCGTCACGTGGACGCGTCGCCAGAGCGGCAGCTCCGAGCTGCGCGCCCTCCTGTACATGGACGAGGTCGCTGGCTACCTCCCGCCGACGGCGAACCCGCCGACCAAGAAGCCGATCATGACGCTGCTGAAGCAGGCCCGCGCCTTCGGTGTCGGCGTCGTGCTGTCGACGCAGAACCCGGTCGACGTGGACTACAAGGCGCTGTCGAACGCGGGCACCTGGCTGATCGGCCGGCTCCAGACCGAGCGCGACAAGTCCCGCCTCATGGACGGGCTGAAGAGCGCCGCCGGAAACGTCGACCTGTCGGCGCTCGGCGACACCATCTCCTCCCTCGGCAAGCGCCAGTTCGTGCTGAAGAAGGCGGGCTCCGACACACCTTCGCTCACCACGACCCGCTGGGCGATGAGCTACCTGCGCGGCCCGCTGATGAAGGGCGAGATCGGCAAGCTCGCGGAGATCGGGCTGGTCGCCCCTGAGGCTGCAACGCCCACTCCCGCAGCAGCCGCGCCCGCGGCCGCTCCAGCACCGACACCGGCACCCGCGGCACCGGAGACACCGGAGACACCGGCCGCGCCTGCACCGACCGCCGAGCCGGCGGCCGCGGCAGCGAGCAGTGCGCTGCCGGTCGCGGGCGATGACGAGTCGCCCGTTGCTCCCGTCATCGCTCCGGGGATCCCGGTCTCCTTCCTGGACCCGGCCGCCAACTGGTCGTCGACGATCGGAGCAGCGCCGGGCGCGCACGTCAAGCCGGGCGTGGTTGCACGCGTCGTCCTTCGCTACGACGACACGAAGGCCGGCATCATGCACAACGAGGAGTACGAGGCCGTGCTCTTCCCGATCACTCCCCTGCCGAACCCGGCGGAGTTCATCGCCGTCGACTACGACGATCGCGATCTCAAGGACGAACCCAGCGGACCGCTCGCCTACGGACTGGTGAAGGCCGAGATCTCCAAGAAGACGTGGTGGACCGCGCTGCAGAAGGGACTGGCCGACCACCTGGTCCGCACCAAGTCCGTCGAGGTCCTGACCAACCCCGACCTGAAGGTCTACTCGCGGATCGGCGAGACGCCGGAGGAGTTCACCGCTCGATGCACTGAGGCCGCGGGAACGAAGGCGGACGAGCAGATCGCGGCGCTGCAGAAGAAGTACGAGACGAAGCTGCGGGCGGCCAAGGCCAAGTTCGACACAGCGGCGAGCGCAAGCCAGCAGCAGTCCGCACGGCACGAGGCCGAGCACGGCACGGGCGCTCAGGTGGCCAACATGCTCGGCGGACTCTTCAGCGGTCGACGAAGCCGCACGTCGATCTCCAGCGAATACAAGAAGGCCGCCACGTCACAGGCCCGCGTCGACGCTGCCAATCAGAAGGTGACGGCAGCGCAGCAGGCTGTCCTCGATCTCGAGGCGGAGTTGCAGGCGGAGGTCGCCGAGATCGACGCGAAGTGGAACGGCCTGGCCGGCAACGTCCAGCCGATGCAGATCCCCTTGGCGAAGTCCGACGTCGCCGTCACCGACTTCAGGCTCGTGTGGGTGCCGGTCGGCTGAGCCGGGCGGCCGACAGGCTGGACTCGCGGCGCCGCTCGTAGAAGTAGAAGCCGCTCTGCACGATCAGCAGCAGGGCGATCGGCGCCAGCACGAGGAACTCGAACGTGGCCCGGTCACCTGCGAAGCCGGCAGGCAGCGCCAGGTCGGGATCGGGCGTCCCGAACCCGGGCCACAGCAGGCACACGGCAGCCAGCAATGACCACGCCGTCGTGACGATCGTGATTGCCCAGGCGACCCCTCTTCCGCCGGGAACTCGGAAGGGTCGCTCCAGTCCCGGCTCCTTGATCCGCAGGGCTACGAAGCTCGGGAAGATGAACAGGTACGCGAGCACGATGAGGGCGACGGCAAGGGTCAGCGCGACGGAGAAGTACTTCTGGCCGTCACCTCCGGTGAACGCGAGGTCAGCCATCATCGTCGCGAGCGCCACCCCTCCCGAGACAAGCCCCATGATCACGGGCACGCCCGAGCGATCGGAGATACGGCCGAGTACTGCGGGTCCTGCGCCGTCGAGGCACGCGGCGGCCTGCGCGCGTCCTGCACCCATGATCCAGGCCGATCCGCTGGCGAGCAGGATCACGATGAACGCGGCAGCGCAGACGGTCCCGACCACCGACCCGGCGCCGCTCAGCGTCACCGAACCGTCAGCGCCGAGGCTGCCGCCGTACACCGTGAAGACCGTCTTCATGGCATCCATGAGTCCACCCAAAGAGGTGATCCGATCGGTCGGGAGCACGAAGAGAACCGCGAGGATGGGGATCGCATACATGAGGATCTGCCCGACGCCGGCCCTAGCGATGGCAGCGGGGATGTCCCTACGCGGGTCGACCATCTCCTCGGCGGCCGACGTGGGCAACTCGATGCCCACGAACGAGTACAACAGGATCGGTGCAACCGCGATGAAGACGAGGTACGAGGGTGAGAAGTCACCCCACACCAGTCCGTGGATGCCGTGGCGCTGGCCGTAGACGACCACGGTCCCGGTGAAGAACACCAGAAGGGCTATCTGCGTCATCGCGCCGGCATTCGGAATCCACTTGCCGTAGCGCAGGGGGATGATCGCGCCGATCGTCGACGCCACGACGAAGACCGTCCCGAACACGAACATTCCTGGGACGGACAGGTCCACGAAGAAGCGCTCGAACACGGCGATGGCGACCACCGTCACCGAGCCGCCGAGCCACATCGGGGTGCCCGCCCAGTACAGCAGCGATGTGAGGCCGGCCGGGTAGCGACCGAAGGCGCGTCGCACCCACACATAGGCACCGCCCTCCTCCGGAAGCGCAGCACCGAGTTCGGCGCTGGCGAGGGCGGACGGCACGAAGAAGAAGACGAACAGGACCAGCAGCCAGGTGAACGCCTGCGCACCGCCGATGGCGATGGCTCCGATGGTGTCGACGACCACCATCGCGGAGATCAGGAAGAAGATCGTGTCGAGCCGACGCAACTCGCGCCGCAACTTCGCCCGCTCAAGAATCGAGCGCTCGGCCCTGTCCGACATAGGCCCTCCCCCGGCCTCGTGCTCGTGTCAGCAGGCTAATGCGAATCATGCCAAAAGGGAACAATCGGATACCGCCAAAGCGAGCCCGGTCAATCGAAGGCGGGCAGCACCTCGGCCGCAAAGAGCTCGTCGGATCGCTGACGCACGGCCGGATCCGTGTCACGGCCACCACCGACGATGACCACGTGGTCAAGGCCGAGTGAGACAAGTCCGCGCAGGCGCGCCACGCATGCCTCCGGTGGACCGATCACGCAGAACCGGTCGAGGAAGTCCTCAGGCGGCGGCCTCAACCTCGTCCGGGAACGCATACGTCCGCAGGAAGAATCGCGTCATCGCTGACGAACCTAGCCGACGACGGAGATCAGGTCCCGGTGAGTTCGCGGACCTCCGCTACGACATGACCGACCAAACGTGGCAGGTCGGGCACAAGGGCCGAGTCGCCGGCGAAGCCGATCGTCACATTCCCGTCGTACGTGAAGATCGTGGCCGTCAGCGGCTGATTGCCCGAGCACGGCGCGAAGCCCATGACCTGCACGACGTCGGCGCCCGCGAAGGCCATGCGCCCGGTCGGGCCGGGGACATTGGTCAGCACGCCGATCGCCTTGTTGGCGAAGAAGTTCGTCACGAACGCCGCCATGACCATCGGCGACATCGACATCGACCGTTGGACCCCGAAGGTGATGACCGCCTCGTCGGAGTTCTTGATGCGCTGCATGCGGCGGTGGATCTCGGCGAGCCGAGCCTCCGAGGACTCGTGATCGAGTGGCATGCCCAGCATCACCAACGCGAAGTGATTGCCGAGGTCCTCGGGGATCTCGTCCTCGAACGGCTTGAGGTTGACCGGCACCATCCAGACGACTTCGCTCACCGCCGCACCCTCGTCGGCGAGGTAGCGGCGCAGCCCACCAGCGACAGCCGCCACGAGCGTGTCGTTGACCGTTGCTCCGTGCTCCTTGGCGGCGCGCTTGACGTCGGCCAGCGGCAGCGGCGGAGACCACGACACCGACTTCTCCAGGCCTGGCAGGCCGGTCCACACGGTGGCCTCGCTGCCACCGAACGCCAGTTTGGTGAGCGTGCTCATATCGTTGATCGACCGGTGTGCGGGACCCCCCGCGTCCTCGAACGCGTTCAGCACGTGGTCGGGGTGGCGCACGAGGGAAATGCCGGAATCGATCCTTGTCTTGAGTGCGCGCGGGATTGCCCCGGCCGTCGCGAGGGCGTCACCGGGTGACGACACCTGCCGTGCCGTGGTCGTTGCGCTTCCGACCATCGACCACGTCGACTGGGCGGCAGCGACCGACAGTCGCGAGATACCTGCGACGGTGCCCGTCGCCGCCTGGATCGGGCTCAGCGCATCACCCTTGACGCCGCTGCGGGCGATGAGCGGGACCATCGTGCCGTCGACGGCCTCGCACATCCCCAGGAGGATCTGGGTGAGCCGAACCCCGTCGGCGATGGCGTGATGGAACCGCGTGACGATCGCCGAGCCGACCCTGCCGTCGGGCAGGTGCACCGGAGAAACAAGGAACGCCGCCCACAGCGGCCCGTCCTTGTCGAGCGGCACCGACCGCTGCTCGCCAACGAAGTGCTGCAGCGACTGCGTCGTCGCGCTCGCGGGAAGCGTCACGGCAGACACGTGCTGGGTGATCTCGAAGTCCGGATCGGGCTCCCAGCACCAGTTGCCACGATGTCGCACCGGCCGCTTCGACAGCACCGGGAATCGCGCAACCATCTCGTCGAACTTCACCAGGAAGGCATCGAAGTCCAGGTCGTCACCGAGGACCACGACGCCGTCCACGACCATCAGGTTGTTGGGTCGGTCCATGGTCAGCCAAAGCGCGTCCTGCGCGCTCATGCGGACCATGGCCATGCTGGGAATCCCCTCAAGAATCACTGCGAGCAGGACTCAGTCTGGCACGGCCGCGCGACCATCTTCTCGCTACGTCTTGCCGAGCATCTTCCTGATCGTCATGCGAGGGATCTCGGTCAACTGGGCAACCTTGTTCTCGGTGAGAATCCCCTTGCCGACAGCCTGGCGAACGACCACGGCCAGCGCATCACGCGCGGCGCGTTCCTGCTTCTTCGCCTCGCGCCATTGCTTGGCTGCCGAAACAACGTCCTTGCTGGCCTTGTCCTTGTCAGTGGGCGGCATGGATGCCGATCACCGGTCCGCGGCCGCGAGCTGGTCCTCCAGCGGCGCGAGGGTCAGGTGCAGCTCGCGCCACTCCAACGCCTCGTCGATGTAGTTCGTGTCGAACAGGGCCCCACATGAGCACACGAGCACGAATCGGCACAGCGACGTCGAGAAATCCGATGTGACGACATGCGCAGCGTCCACTCGGCACGGCAGGACCGCGGCACGTGACTTCTTGCCGATCCGTCGAAACATGTCATCCACCTCCTTGCACTATCGGTCTTGTGTCTATGTCTAGACCAATACAAAGACCATAACCGACGATCCCGGAAATGTCCATTACTAGACATATCCGCGTGTCGCGACCGCGATTGTCCTACTTGACCGAGAGGCGAGAGAGCCGCTTCTGCGTCTTCTTCATGGAGCCATAGAGGCGGCGGAACTCCTCGTAGAGGTCGGCATAGGCGGCCGCGTCGGGGCCGTCCGGACGGAAGGTGTCCGTGACCACGGCACGCTGTCCTGCCTCCTCGATCGTCATCTCCCCTAAGCAGATCCGAGCCCACAGGGCCGCGCCCTTCAACTGTGCATCGCGTGGATTCGAGGGCCGTTCAACGGGCACGCCCAGGACGTAGGCGTGCATCTGGCACCACAGGTCCGACTGTGCTCCGCCGCCGATGATCCGCACGTATGGGGGCTGCTTCCCGAGGAACTTCACGTAGTAGTCGAACAGCCACCGTGCATTGAGGGACACCCCCTCCATCACGCCGCGGATCATCGTCGCGCGGTCGGTGCGCAACGAAACGTTGAGGAACGACGCACGTAGGATTCGGTCCTCGACGGGGCTGCGTTCGCCGTTGAGCCAGGGCGTGAAGATGAGGCCTTCGCAGCCGGCCGGAGCCTGGGCAGCGAGCGCAGTGAGCTCGGCGTAGTCCAGTTCGGGGAATACCTGCTCCTTGAGCCAGCGCAGTGCCGCGCCACCGGTCTCGACGTTGTTCGCGACGACCCGGTGCCCGTGGTCGAGACCCGGAACCGTGGCGATCATGTGCAGGATGTCGGTCTTCTTGAATGGCACCCGAGTGCCGAACCATGCGGTCGTCGAGATCGCCAGATGTGTTGCGTACGGCTCCACCGCCCCGCTGCCGAGCACGGCGGCGTGCAGGTCGGGAATGCCAGTGACGACGGGGGCCCCGGCGCGCACCCCCAGTTCTGCCGCGACGGTCGAAGTGACAGGACCGAGCACGGAACCGGTCGGCACGAGCGGTGGCAGTTTCGACGGATCGCGCTTGGAGTGCGACAGCAGCCAACTGTCGTACTCCGGCTCCCGACCGAGCCGGTTGTCGGTCAGCCAGCTGGCCGTCATCGAGGCGGGCGTGGCAGCGGCCCGCCCGGTGAAGCGCATGCCCAGGTAGTCCAGCGGCTCCATCAGGTGGGCCGCGCGGGCGTGGATCTCAGGGAACTCGTGCTGCAGGAGCAGCGAGTGACCGGTCGGGTCGGCTCCGCTGGGCGTCGGCGCACCACCCGTCTTGCGGATCCACGGGAGCACGCGCTGCGGGGCGAACCCCTGATAGGCGATCGGGCCGCCGATCACCTCATGGGTGTACTTCGCGGCCCGCGTGTCGGCCCACAGCAGGACCTCGCCCACCGGGTTGCCCTCGGCGTCGACGGGAACGGTCGACGCCCACTGGCCGGTCAGCGCGACAGCGTGCAGGGCATCACCGTCCACCCCGGAGAGCGCGACCGCCTCGCGCACGGCGTCGACGAGCGACGTCCACCACTCCACGGCATCTTGCGTGGCGGCCCCGTCCATGCCGATGTGCACCGCCACTGCTCGAATGACGACCGCCTTGAACCGGTCGTCCCGATCGATGATTCCGACCTTCGGGCCGCCGTTGCCCAAATCGATCGCCAGGATCCAGTCGTCCGCGTTCATCGGATCACTAGACCGTCGGCGCCGGATCGTGCATCGCGTCGAGGTAGGCACCCATCAGGGCGTTGACGCTCTCGTTGCCCTGCGGCGTGCCGCCCAGGCCGTACATGGCGCCGCTCTCGGCGGGTGTCCCGGCGCTCGCCTTGGCATAGTCGACAGCAGCGCGCAGATCCGCAAGGAATACGTCGACGAGTCCCGGCGCAGTGTTCGGGCGCGTCACGCAGAAGTGCAGTGCCGGTGGCAGTTGCAGCGCATTCATGCGCCAGCCGCGCCGCTTGAGGTCATCGTTGACGAGGTACACGTCGACCTCGTCAGACACGAACGCGAACAGGAAGGTGGGCTCCCCGATGATCGTCAGCTCCGGGATGTCGGCGCGGATTCCGGCCACCATCGCCTGTGCCGTGTCATAGATCTCCTGCGCCTTCTGCAGGTATCCCTCGCGGCCGGTGATCACCAGCGATGCCCATGTCGAGGCGATCAGACCGCCACTGCGCGAACCGGCAAGACCCGGTGACAGGTACAGGCCGCCCGGCCAATCCGGGTAGGTGAACCACTGGTGTGCGCGGAGCGCCTTCGAACGGTAGATGAGCGACGACGTGCCCTTCAGCGCGTAGCCGTACTTATGGGTGTCGCAACTGATACTCGTCACGCCGGGAACGCGGAAGTCCCACAGCGGCACGTCGACGCCGTTGGCCTCGATCCACGGCAGGAGGAAACCGCCAAGACAGCCGTCCACGTGAAACCCGACGCCGCGACTGAGCGCGAGCTCGGACAGCTCCTCGATCGGATCGATGAGGCCGTGCGCGTAGTTGCCAGCCGAGCCCACGATGGCGATCGTGTTCTCGTCGATCAAGGCAGCCATGGCGTCGACATCGACGACGAACTCGTCAGTGAGCGGGGCGTGACGCACCTCGATGCCCAGCCAGTGCGCGCCCTTGTCCAGCGCGACGTGCGCCGTCGTGGGGATCACGATGTTGGGCTTCGTTATTCCGCGCTCGGCCCTCCCCTGCTCGCGGTAGGTGTATAGCGCGGTGACCAGGCTCTCGCTACCTCCACTGGTGACGACCCCGCAGGCATCGACGCCGTCCTCGGCGCCATGCAGCATGTCGGCGACCATCGCGACGATCTCCGCCTCGAACTTCGTCGCCGACGGGTACATGTCGCGCTGGAGGACGTTGACGTGCGCGAACTCCTCGAAGACCTCGGACAGCACGTGGTAGTGGTCATGATCGCCGCAGTAGAGGGAGCCCGAGACGCGTCCGTCGTCGCCCATGCGGTCCTCACGCTCGGCGTAGCCGCGCACCTCGGCGATCACGTCCTGCGCGGGTCGGCCACGCTGAGGGATCGCTCGGTTCGTCTCACTCTCGAAGCGGTAGGGGTACAGCTCGTTGAGAAAGGACTCGACCGCCTCGTCATCCATGCAAGATCTCCGCTTCCGTCGTCGCCCCGTCGTCCGTACTTTGGCACACTGCTCGCGTGGTCGCCGCCGTCGCGGTTGCGGAGTAGCGTCGCCACCAGATCCGCTCGACCAGGACGCCGCCTATGAAGCCCTTCACGCGCCACGCCGGACCGTGGACCATCGTGCACAGCCCCGCGGGGCACAGCGCATACGACCGTGTCCTCGGCCGTATCTCTGCGTGGTCGCTCGAGGTCGCGCACGAGACGGGCTGGCGCATCGTCGAGCACGAGGGTGAGCACACGGCGACGGTCTACACCCCCGGCGGACTCCTGGTCGGCGTGATCGATCCTGACGTGATCGCGCACGACCATCGACCCACGATGACGTCCGGTCGTTCGGGCCTGCTCGCCGATGCGCTGACCCGCTGGGTGCATGACCATGCGGACGAATTCGACGAATCGGACATCGTCGACCTCTAGACAACCCCAACTACGCCATCGACCCTGCAACGACGGCAAATGCACCCGGCAGCCGATGCCGGAGGGGTAGCGTCACGCCCATCGCCCCGCCAGGGGCCGATATGCGAACGGACTCGACCTCGGACGGAGTCGCCATGGCGCAGCAGGAGACCCAGGCCCCCATCGGCTTCCCGGAGGTGGCCGGCGAGAAGGGACTCAAGACCGGGGCCTTGGGGCTGGTGTCGAGCATCGTCGTCGGCATGGCCTCGACCGCGCCCGCCTACAGCCTCGCCGCGAGCCTCGGGTTCGTCGTCGCGACGCAGAACGGCGACGGCATCGTCGGAGTCAAGGCCCCGTCGATCATGCTGCTCGCCTTCGTGCCGATGTTCTTCATCGCCATCGCCTACCAGCAGTTGAACAGGGCCGAGCCGGACTGCGGCACGACATTCACGTGGGCGACGCGCGCGTTCGGCCCGTGGGCCGGGTGGATAGGCGGCTGGGGCATCATCGCGGCCGACGTCATCGTCATGGCGAACCTCGCGCAGATCGCCGGGTCATACGGCTTCCAGCTCTTCGGCCTGGACGGGCTCGCTGCATCGACGTTCTGGAGCATGGTCGCCGGAGTCGCCTGGATCATCGTCATGACCTATATCTGCTACCGCGGCATCGAGGTCTCGGCTCGGCTGCAGTACGCACTACTGGGCATCGAGATCGTGGTCCTCGTGATCTTCTCCGTGATCGCACTCACCAAGGTCTACAGCGGCAATGCGACCCCCGAGTCGCTGACGCCGGAGCTGTCCTGGCTGTGGCCGTCCGGGATCTCGCTGAGCGCCCTGGTCACGGCCACGCTGATCGCCGTCTTCATCTACTGGGGCTGGGACACCGCCGTCAGCATCAACGAGGAGACCTCGAACCCGGAGAAGACCCCCGGGCGAGCGGCCATCATCTCGACCCTGTTGCTGCTCCTCACCTACGCGATCGTCAGCGTCGCCACCGTAGCCTTCGCGGGCGTGGGCGAGGCCGATCTCGGTCTGGCGAACCCGGAGAACTCCAGCGACGTCTTCAACGCACTCGGACCGTCCGTCTTCGGAGACTCCGGCATCGGCAAGATCCTCGAAACTCTGCTCATCCTGTCCGTCCTCTCGTCCGCATCGGCCTCGACGCAGACGACCATCCTGCCGACGGCGCGGACGGCGCTGGCCATGGGCGCCTACAAGGCGATCCCGCCCTACTTCGCGCGTATCCATCCCCGGTACCTGACACCGACGACTGCCACCGTCTGGATGGGCCTGGTGTCGATCATCTTCTACGTCGGACTGACCCTGGTCAGCGAGAACGTGCTGGGCGACTCCATCGCCGCCGTTGGCCTGATGATCGCCTTCTACTACGGACTCACGGGCTTCGCCGCGGTCTGGTTCTACCGCCACTCGGCGTTCAAGAGCGTCGACGGCTTCTTCATGAAGTTCCTGTTCCCGCTGCTGGGCGGAGCCATGCTGCTCGGTGCGTTCGTCATCGCCTGCTACCAGTACGCCCAGCCCGACTACGGCAGCACGACGCTGTGGGGCGTGGGAGGAGTGTTCGTCATCGGTATCGGCACGCTGCTGGTGGGAGCCATCCTGATGATCGTCTGGTCGCGCATCGCGCCGGCCTTCTTCCGCGGCGAGACGCTTTCCCAGCGCTCCCACTCCGAGCTGATCCTTGCGGGCTCGGTGTTCGAGGAGGAGACGGTCCGTATGCCGGACGCGGGCCTTCCTGACCTGGTCATCGCACCCGACCTGTCGAACCTGCCCCCCGGCATGTCCGCACTCGACCTGGAGAGCGGCGAGGAGGTCGACTCCACCAGCCAGCTGCGCGCACTGCGCAGCGATCAGGACCTCGAGCGGGCCAAGGAGGCCTTCGACGCGGAGCAGGACACCGACGACAAGTAGCCCGAAGGGTCAGGTGACCGCCCGGCACCGGGTCGCCAGTGCCGCGGAGCCCAGGTGGCCGCAGACGTCGCTGGGCGGCTTCTGGCCCTTGAAGTGCACCGACCAGTACGACCCCATGCCCGACAGGCACGGGTCGGTGAGGTCCCCGGACGCCGCGCAGACGGCCGCGCCGATGCGCGGGTCGTCCGGGTGGTACTTGATCGTTCGGCTGCCGACTCCCTTGGCGCACAGCTGGGCGCCAAGGGTGCTTCCCGCGGCCGAGCACCAGCCCATCGCCCCGGTGAAGTCGTCGGGGCGGGCGGCGAGCCAGACCGTGGGGGCGTAGAACCAGCAGTTCGCCGCATACCGGGCGCGCGTTCCGCGGCACGTCGTACGGGCGCTGGCGAGAGTGGGCGGGCTCGCGCCGCCGAGATGCGCGGTACTGGCGTCCGCGCCGAACAACTGCATGAAGACGCCCTCGCCGCATCGTGCCACGAGCATCGAGGTCGGCGACTTGTCGCACAGTCGCAGTGAGCGCGCCAGGTCCATTCCCGTCGCGAACATCAGTCCGTGCCCGACGCCGTGGAAGCAGGATCCGTCCTGCTTGGGAGCGCAGACCACGAGCAGGTCCTTGGCCGGATGCTTCGACGAGCCGAGGGCCACCTCGATGATGCCGTGCGTGTAGCCGCCGCCGCACACGTCATTGCGGCTCGCGAGCGCCTTGCTGACGTCGCCGTCGGCCTCGCTCAGCGCCTCGTGGCCGATGTCGTGTGCGATGGCGTGGCACATTCCGCCGAGTCGGCCGTCCTTGGCTATCCGACGCTCCAACTCCCTGAGCGCTGAAGCCGGCCCCTTGCGACGCTCGAGCAGGATCACGTCCATGCTCGTCGTCGAGTAGAGCCCGGCGAGAGTGTCCGGGGCGGGGGCCTGGGCCAGCGCCGCTCCGCCATCAGAAGGCGACACCGGCGGGACGGGCTGGCCCGGACGTGCCACGGCGGGCGCAATAGCCAAGAGGCCAAGCACCGCAGTCAGAATGACGACCAGGCCGAACGGTCGTGCGTGCCTGCTCATCGCTTCATCGTAGGTCCGTAAAGAGCGCTGGGTGCCGGCCCGCCAGCAACGGCGGATCGGCACCCAGTACACGTAGGGTCAGCGAACCTTGCGGTAGTAGTCCCGCCAGATCAGGCGATGGATCGGAATCCATCGCGGGATCGAACGAAGACCGGGGATGAACGGCAGGAGCATCAAGATGAGCGAGAGCAGCCCCATGACCACCCAGATATACGCATCGGCGTTGGGCCGAACGGCTGCTGCTCTTCATCGCTGAAGGGCGGGATCTGGTACCAGAACGAGTACAGCCACAGCCATGCCTGGCCCGGGAACGGTCCCGTCTCGTTCATCATGCCCCACTGGCCGCCGCCGAGGTGGTTGGCCACGGCCGCGTCCTCGAGGTAGGTGCCATCACCCAGGAACATCAACTGGTTTGTCGTATCGGTGGCGAAGAACGTGTCACCCGACTTCAGTACGCCGTCGAGAGCGCCGGACTTAGCCATTGCGAGCAGTCCTGCGGCCAGGACCGGCACCGGACCGTAGTCGCCCGCGGCGACCGTGGACATGTCGATGCTGCCGTCCTCGGCAGTAGCATCGGCGATCGCTGTGTCCAGGGCGGTCGCCCAAGCGGCCTGCTGGTCAGGTGTCGCCTTGTCCCACGCCGCCAGTGCCGCAGTGACGTCCGTAGACGGTGGCAGCGACCGAAGCGGCTCGATGACGAACGAGTTCACCGGGTCGAGCGGGTGGCTCACGCCAGCCCACTTCTGCAGGTACAGCGGTCCGACGTTGAGACCGTCGCTGGCGGAGTTGTACGGCGGGCCGTAGGTGGCCGACCCACTCGTCCCGGCAAGCTCCTGCACCGCGGTGGCCGCGAAGGCCTCCGGGGATGCGGTCGCCCATTCCTTGAAGGTGATCGCCTTCGAGTCAGGGGAGCTGAAGATCGCCGCGAGGAGTGCCGTGAGGATGCTGATGATCACTATCGCGGCGACACCCTCCTTGATGATGTCGTACCTGCGCCATGGCCCCTTCCACGGCAGGGCGTCGACGTTCACGGTGGACGTGTGCGTCGCCATCAGTTGCTCACCTCCGCGTTCGCGGCCGCAGCGGCCTCTTGACCGGCCGCTGATTCCGCATAGTCGAGCGGCGGCACGACGCCATGCTTACGGACGAGCAGGACGTGGATGATGACGATGAAGCCGACGACCAGCGGCAGGAAGGCCACATGCAGGAGGAGTGCCTGGCCGTAGTTCTCGGTGTCGAAGAAGGCGCCGATACCAACCGCGTTCAGGCCGTCCTTGGCCTCGCTGGCGATCCACTGGG
>Ga0194063_10000888_pt1 | contig 20448 bp, 24 predicted proteins | sample SepL3720m_MetaG_FD_155459 | JGI IMG/M metagenome (GOLD analysis project Ga0194063, IMG submission 155459) | Anoxic zone freshwater microbial communities from boreal shield lake in IISD Experimental Lakes Area, Ontario, Canada - Sep2016-L373-20m | ecosystem: Environmental > Aquatic > Freshwater...
GATTAATAATAGACCAATGGAAGTACTAGACTTCAAGACACCTAATGAAGCATATTATGAAGAATTATCTATGCTTAACTAATATCTCTTATAAAAATTGCACTTGATATTTGAAACTAGGGCTGTAATCAAATAGAAAGGGCAAGTAAATAAATAACAAATCAGAGATTGTAAAATTATTATATTATCTCCATCGTAATTGATCAAAATAAGTGGTATAGCAAAGGACAAATCTATTAATTACAATTATATAAAAAAGTCAACAACACAAAGATATAATTAAAAAAAAACATATATTATACAACAAAAAAAATAAAAAACGAGGAAAAGTGACCTACTAGCGCTTGTATCAAACAAACATATAGTTATTTACGTTCTGATATGTTTTAATTTTTTAAAAACAAAAGTATGTATAAAAAGATTGTTTTATGATGTTTGTTGTTGGGGGTTGTTTTTGTTTATAGCAAAACATACGCTGCTGATGGTGATATTCAATGAACATATGTGGGTAGTTGTCAACAGGGTGAAGATATAACAAAAACTATTTTCATAGAATGAGGGCAAGAAAAGGAAATTTGTATACAATTTACAACAATATCTGAAGAACCCGTAAACGTTGCATATGGATTTGTCAATAAAGATCTTGGTGGGGATGGCAACCCTGTATGTGCCGTAGAACTAAATCCCAATGATGTATTTAATAAGATTTTCATTAATGAGGGAAATATGAAGATTACCGTAACAAAAGATGCCCCTGGTATTATTAAAAAGAACATAAGAGTACCTATATGAGCCAACGGAACAGTGGCAGGATGTATAACTTATACAACAGAAAAATTATATGCAACCTGAATAGGTTGAATGTTGAATTTAGTTGTACGTAAAGTATTGCCTATAAATTTATTTGTTGGTTCTGGTGGAAGTATCAAAAATAGTATAGAAATAGTAAATAATCCATGAGGGGCATATTCTACCAATGCCAAGGTACAGGCTACAGTAGATGCATCAAACAATTTAAATCTTGGCTTTCTCATAAAAAACAATGGTAATATAGGACAGGATATAGCAATAACAGGCAAAATATCCAATTTTTTTGGATTTGAAAAAGAGTTTTCTATAGAAAAAACAATTAATCCATGAGACACAGTCAATGTATGAGCTAACGCATGATTGTTACCTGGATACAAATGATTTTTTACTATAATATATAACATAAATAATACACCAAAATTTGATTTTGATGCATCATCGATAGATGGAAAATATAAACAATGAGGATACGTTTCAGGAAAGGCTCAGATCTATATTTTTTCTTGGATTACGTTAATCATTATTATTGCCGTGCTTTTGATTATTATAAAGTTTTTTTGGCCTAAAAAAAAACAACAACAAATTAAACAATAGATAACAAAAAAACACAAACATATACAATATTTTATTTCTTTTGTGACAAAAATACATGCATATATATAAGAAGCTACTAGTGTGTCTTATTTCTTTATCGTGTTTGTCGGTTTTATATGCTGAAAATGTTCAAGAAAACATAACAAAAAATGGCTCTACAGAAGCCATCATACAGCCGAGTATAAATCAAGCCAATGTTAATGATCTGTATAAAATACGTATGTTTTTTTGTAATGATGGCATAGACGCAACAAAATTAACATTAGAAGAACACTTACAAGCTAGACCAGGAGAAACAAAAAACATTTGTTTTTTAGCATACAATCAATTAAAAAATAAAGTAAACATAAGTATTTCTTTCAATGAAGGAAAAAAAGATGGAAAGCTGGTTACCTGTTGAGATACACCAGAAGCTGATAAGTTTTTAAAACTTATAAAAAATATACCTGGATGAGTATTCCCATTGTCTTTATCTCCTGAGGAACAAGTTGTAAAGAAATTTAGAATCAAAATCCCTAAAGATAGTACAGAAAACATATATTGATGTGTGTATTTTTCAATAGATGGTGCATCTACCAGATGAACATGAGATATTTTTGCTATTGTCGTTCGTAAATCTATGCCCATAACAGTTATGGTTACCTGAGATATCTACAATTTCTGACGACGAGATGATATCAATGATACATATGGAACCACTATACTCAAGGTCATTATCGCCATCTTAGCACTATTGCTTATAGTAACGATATTCAAAACAGAAAAAAGGGGGAAGTCCCACAAAAAAAAGTAAATTTTGAAACACAAAAAAAACAATACAATCGTATTGATTTTACTACCTCATTGGGTAGAATTAGAATAATCATTTCAGATGTATTGTGATGACAATCACCTGAAGTCAAAGTACTATTGATATATTATATAGTCTAGGACTATACAAAACGGGGAGTTTTGCGTTCTAGACTAGTTTTTTTATTAAATGAATTTAGACTATAAAGAAGGTACGTTAATAGTTAAAGTACCAGAATATTGACCGATTGCTTGTGATCCAGTGAAAAGAACACTAAGATCAACATTAGTAGTGGAAACATCACAAGCTTCACCTTGTGCAGAAGTTTTTCCTAGAATAAGTACAGTATTATTAATTGCTATAGATGTACCATCTGAAGCTCAATCATTAATTGTACAAGATCCATTATCACGTACAGCTGAAGGACTTTTAATACTTACGCTAGTAGCAGGTATTGTATGAGCACTATTAGTAGTAGTAGTATTGAATACGTCACTTGATTTAACTGTAAGTCCCCAAGTTGCTACTCCTTTGGAATCATGACAAGCCCAACCAGTACCGATAACACCAGTAGTTGTAAGGAACGCTCCAGTAACAGAATGTGAAGCATATTGGAATGCAAAGTCACCTAAGTCAAGATGTGTTCCATAATCACAAGATCAAGTCGTACCAGTAATTCTTAAGTTAAGAGCACCTATATCATCTACTTGTGCATTAGTATTCATCATAAATACAACAGCAACAAGAGCAAGACTCAAAGCTCAAATTTTTAATAAGTTTTTCATTTGTGTTTTACAATAAAATATAAAATTTTTACTACCAAAGTTTAGTAGTAAAAAAGTCCTAGACTATATAATATATCATGTTTTTACATATGTTAATGAACGAATATTTCTTCTTGTGTGAGTAAAGTATAATCAGAAATGTTTATTTGTCAAATTTTGGAGGATATTTTTATGTAGATGAAAATTTAATAAATTCTTCAACATAAAATGTTATATATTTTATAGACTAAAGAAATGTCAATTATGTATATGTAAAATACAGGTATTATCAGCATATCAGATAATAAAAAAACAAAAAAACGATAGAAAGTATGATAATAACACTTGTATGTAGTCCAAAGAAAGCTACCTATATCATCGATTTCTATTTTGTTGTATTTTAATTTTTTAAAAACAAAAGTATGTATAAAAAATTACGATTATCTTTGTTGATAGTGTGAATAATGTTCTGTATCCCAGTGGCAAAGGCGGATGTCCAGGATGTGTCTTTTAGATTCTGTGAAGATACAGGTAACAAGACATTTATGGCCTGAAAAAAAACTATTTTTGTAACTCCAGGCAAGGAGACAGAAATTTGTATAAATTTTACTACAACCTCAAATACACCAAGAAAGGTGGTGTATGGATTTACCAAATGAGTCTTATCAGCAGGTATGCAAGTATGTGATTCTGATAAATGACCCAACAATGAGTTTAGTAAATATTTTACAACGAGTGGAGAAAGGGAATTTATTATAACAAACAATCAGCCACAAACTATAAGAGAAAAGATAATGCTTCCCATAGGGATGAGTGGTGTACAATATGGCTGTTTAGCCTACAGCCTTGGAGTGTTGGAGGGAACTGGTTTATGATGAATGTTTAATTTAGTAGTTAATAAAGTATTTCCTATAAGTTTATTTGTAGGGAGTTCTGCTGATATAAACAACAATCTTATATTACTCAAAAATAGTGGAGGTAGTTATACTACAAATACACTAGTAAAGGCCAATATCGATAACGCAAACAATCTCAAGCTTAGTTTCTTAGTAAAAAATAATGGAAATATTGGGCAGCAAATTCAGATTACAGGTAAAGTAAATAATGTGCTATGATTTGAAAAAGATTTTTCTATACAAGTAAATAACCTGGCTCCAGGAGCACAGCAAGAAGTTGTGGCAGACGTAGGTCTTGTGCCTTCGTATAAATGATTTTTTGGTATAAATTTTAATGTATATCATGAACCAAAATTTGAATTTGACATATCAACTTTAGGTGAAACAATAAAAAAATGAGCGACCATTGTGGGATCAGCACAAATATACATATTTTCATGGATAACATTGGCAATAATTATTGTAATACTCGCCATCATTATCAAGCTTTTTTGGCCTAGAAAAAAAATAATAGTAAGAGCATAGTATTTTTTTTATTTCTATATACGAAGAAATATATGTACAAAAAAATAATAATAGGTATATGTGCATTATGTGTCGTTTCTACAGGAGTATATGCAACAGGAGATTTGACTAGTAGACAGATAAAAGAACAACCAAATATCGATCAGCAAGCTATGGGTAATCTCAATAGTACTAATCTACGTTTTTGTAATGACAATGGCAAATCGGTAGCTGACAATTTAAGACTATATCTTACTTCAAGACCATGAGGGTCGCAAAAAATATGTACAGTATTCTTTAATAATATGGATCAAGATACAAATTTTTATATCTGATTTACCCAAGCTACACAAACTACAGATGGGTTACCACTGTGTGACAGTAGCACAACAAAGAACGAATTTTCGAAACTTATAATGGAAGACTATACTATCAAAATACCAATAAAAGCACATATGCAGATAGAGAAGATATTTACTGTGACTATACCCAAAACTAGCACAGGAGATGTTTTAGGATGTTTGGCATATTCAATAGACTGATCATCGAGCCACCAGACATGAGAAGTGTTTGGTATGATCATACGCAAGGTAGCTCCTATAAATATTACGGTAACCTGAGCAGTCTACAATTTCTGACGGCGAGACGATACAAAAGATGCATATACCGCAAACAAATCAATTATTCTCAAAATAGTCGTAGCTATTCTTGGGATTTGGATTATAGTGAGTATTGTTCAGACCGTCAAGAAAAAAGAAAAAAAACATCACAAGAAAAAATAAGAAAACAAGAGAAAACAGAAAAGAACCTGCGAAAGCGGGTTTTTTTAAAAATCAAATATGGTAAATTTAGTCATTGAAAAAAACGACAAAAACACTACATTGTTCCTACATTCTACATTTTACATTCTCTACCATATAATGACACGAATTACTTTATGTATACGATATCTGCTCATAATCAACCTAATTACCTTTATCATCCGATGAATAGATAAATACAAGGCCGCTACTCACAAACGAAGAATTTCAGAAAAGAATTTGCTTCGATGTACAGTATGTGGATGACGATTGGGAGCAGTGCTCGGTATGCAGGCATTTCACCACAAAACTATCAAAGGGAAATTTCTTACCAAATTTCGATTAGTTGCTGGTATATGGATTATCATTACTATTTTGCTTCTTTTTGCTCTATAATATATGAACCAAAACATAAAAACTACACAACAAAACATCCTTGCCTGGTATACGAAGAACGGAAGAAAGCTTCCACGAAGACAGACTAGAGATCCTTATGCAATTCACATATCTGAAGTTATGCTTCAACAAACTCAGGTAGATAGAGTAGTTCCGTATTTTTACCAACGAATGAAAGATTTTCCTGATTATACAACGTTGGCTAAAGCGACCAAAACAGACCTTCTGAAACATCGATCAGGACTTGGATTCAATAGCAGAGCCCTCAGACTTCAAACATGTGCAGGAAATATTATTGAGAAATGGAGAATCTGAGAGTGGAAAGAAGGAACCATACCCAAAGACAGAGAAGAATTACAAAAACTACCTTGAATAGGCCCATATACCTCAGCAGCTATCATGGCATTTTCACGAAATTTACCCATATCAGTGATTGATACCAATATTAGAAGAGTACTCATGTTCCTCTTTAAATTACCTGAAACCATTACTCCCAAAGCACTTGAAATATTCGCAGAAACGATTATCCCACAATGAAAATCTCGTGATCGACACAATGCACTTATGGACCAATGAGCATTGCTCCTTACCGCTCGTAAAACAAAGATTAAGCCACTGAGCAAACAATCAAAGTTTGAAGGTTCTGATAGACAAGTACGTGGATGGACCATGAAACAACTGGTAAAAAAGAAAACAATAAATATTATAAATATTGAAGAAGAGTTCCCGCACAAAGAGGTAAAAAAGATAATAAAGGAACTACAGAAAGAAGGTTTGATTCAGATAAAAAAATGAATAATCACTATAGCTAATTAATGTCATTGTGAGGTACAAAGCAATCTATTTATATATAAATATATCCAATAAAGTATGATATGTATATATACTAAGCAATAAAAAAAATTGAACTTTGTATGTTGGAGTAACTAGTGATATAATAAAAAGAGTATATGAGCATAAAAATAAGACTATACCTTGATTTTCTAGTCAATATTGATTAGATAAATTGGTATATTATGAAGAATGCTGAGATATAAAAAATGCTATAGCAAGAGAAAAATAGCTTAAATGATGAAATAGAAAAAACAAATTACAACTTATTGAAAATACAAATCCACAATGGAATGATTTAAGTGAATGACGAAAAGAATCAATTCTGGATCGCCACGCTACGCTCGCGATGACTAAAACACCAGTCATTGCGAGGTACGAAGCAATCCAGCAACTAGAATAATACCATCATCTTTATTACATATAAAACACCAGTCATTGCGAGGCACAAAGCAATCCAGCAACTAGAATAATACCATCATCTTTATTACATATAAAACACCAGTCATTGCGAGGCACGAAGCAATCCAGCAACTAGAATAATACAATCTCTTTATTACATATAAAGTAATCATGCTCTATTTCATCCCAACGCCTATAGGAAACAAGGACGATATAACCATTCGTGCAATTAAGCTTTTCCAATCGCTTGAGTTTTTTGTTTGTGAAGACACGAGAACCACGATGAAACTGATGAAAATGTATGATATTCCATACAAAGTCAAAACATTTTTTTCGCTAACAAGCTTCACGTCTAATCATCAATTGACTCGTTATGTAGATATTCTCAAGATAAGCGATATTGGACTTGTGTCTGAAGCAGGAACCCCGTGACTTTCTGATCCAGGAAAATCAATGATACAATTATGTAATGAACATCATATTCCGTATACGATTTTACCATGAGCTAATGCACTTGTTCCAGCTATTGTAGGAGCTTGATTTGATACGTCTGAATTTATATATCTTTGATTTCTTCCTACCAAGAAAGGGAGACAAACTAAGATCAAAGAGATATTAGCATCTAAAATACCCGTCTTTGTATATGAATCTGTGCATAGGATAGAAAAATTATTACAAGAATTATCTCAGGCATGATTTCATGGTCAGATTTCTATTGCGAGAGAATTGAGTAAGATGTTCGAACAACATTTCACGTGAACGGTAGAGGAAGCAATGGTTTTGATTAAAGAAAAAAAACTCCCCATCAAGGGAGAATTTGTTGTTGGATTAAAAAGTTAAAAATAACAATAAATAAGCTGGTTGAGTTATTTAGTAGTCTCTCTAACTTTGATATATACTATATCTCATTTTTTTATGTTATCAGCAGTTTTTCAATTACGTTTTATGATATTTAATTTTCATGTATTTTTATATTGATCTCAGTTTTGTTTGTCCCGCTCGTCAAATTTATTACTAATGGTCGTTAGAATATCTCATTCCTTTACTTTATAACGATATAATAAAAATCATTGAGAATTGTGTTGTTTAGTATCAACGAATTCAGATAAAATCATAGTGTTTTTGATTTTTTCTCATCTTTTATCTGATTCTTCTTTGGGAGTATCTATTGTTTTTACTTTGCTAGTTTTGTATGCACCAAGTGCTACATATTTTTCTAATTCAAAATTCTGTACTGATTCTTCAAAATAAGCTAAATATTCTTCATACGAAGCTTCTTTTCAGTCTATAGTACATTTTATATTTTTCAAACTTTGTTTTATAGAAGAGTTTGTTTTTTTTGCTCATGCAATATCATTATATATGTTCTTTGAAAAATTTTGGGGAAATCCATCTCAAGTAATATCGTTTATAATTGATCGATATTTTATTATCAGGAGTCAATATCATCTCTCTTGTCTCTCTCATTTTCTGTTGGTTACGATATTACTATAAGGTCTTCAAGAATATCAGGCTAAAGCGTGAATTCGGTCATCTGTTCATTGTCCTTTTCGTGTTTTACAATCTATAAGAAATCTTGCTGCACAATCTATTGCCATGACAGGATGAAATCTATCATCATACTCTACAAGTTTTGGCATATTATAATTGCAAGATTTTAGTGTGTCAACAATATTTTTTGCATGTTTATCATCACAATATTCGTTTGTATACCTAGGAAGCGTGTTAAGACCAAACTTATGTGCATTAACTGCCTGAATATGTATAAGACCCAATCAACCATCGCCATATATATGTTTTCATCGTGGAAGATTTGGCATTGTTGGATCTCACATTCACTCTTGAGCCATCATTGCCATCAAGAGTCAACGTGGAATATTATATCTATCTTCAACAGCATCAGTGACTGGTTTTCGTCTGAGACATCTAGAGATTCTAGAAAGCGTACTAAACATACCTCAAGTGGAATTTACAAAAGCAACATCTTTATCTGCCACTATTTCTTGATATCATAAATCTATAGGTTTATCCCTAATGGAATTAACTTTATGTTCTACAGTATCTTTGGGTTTGCTTTGGTTATCATCTTTATCATTGAAAAAATTCCATGCCAGTTTTCCAAGTGTTCAAGCAGCTACTGCTCATGCTCATCAAAGAAACATATTTTTAAGAAATCTTCTTCTTGATGGATCATATTGATCTAATTTTTTTGTCATAATCATTATTGAAAAACTAAAGCAATTTGTTATAATATATTATAACTATTTTTATATATTTGTCAAAAAACAAAATATATTACATTTTAGATATATGAAAGAGTTTTGATGAAGAAAAAATTAATAGTCCGAGGAGTGATAATAGCGATAATTATTCTTGGCTTCATCCTTGGAGATATACAACTACAAATAGGCACCTATTCAACCCAAGCGAGCACAAAAACAGTTCGTACACAATTAACCAAACTACAAAATATCAGCTGATCTTTTTTTCGTTCGCCAGGAGAAAGTCTACATAAAGAGCTATCAAGTTTCGGAGCAGCAAAACAAAATTTGGATCTACGAACCTATGAGTTCACTCATAAAGAATTTAAAACAACGCTAAAAGCATTAGCACAAAACAACGTACATATAAGGATAATCGTCGAAGATAAAAAGTTTCAACAATTTCAAAATACACTCAAGGTATTGAGTCAGTATTTTAGTTGATATAAAAATATTCAGCTCAAATCTGACAAGCAGATGGGGACAGAATATGTACATGCAAAAGTAAATCTCATAGATAGTGGATTTATTATTCAAACGGCAAACCTTACCAATAGCTCATTCGCCAGCAATCGCGAACATTTTTTCCAAAGTACTGATACATGAGTACGAAATAGCCTACATATACTGTTTGAAAAAGACTGGGCATGAGACAAAATTACGATGAAAGATATCCATCCAAATCTCGTAGTCTGTAATATCAACTGCAGGGGAGTGATCGAGCAATTACTCAGTTCTGCGCAGAAATCTATCATGATTCAGACCCAATATATAACTGATGATGCATTACGAACCATTCTCAAATCCAAGAAAGCGCTTCCTGAATTCAAACTTCTCGTGGCTGATACTGATGACAATGATCAACTTATTCGTTATTTTGGGAATACGTACGCAAGAAAGTTTAAGCAACAGTACAATCATACCAAGATGATACTTATAGATCATACAACGCTATTATTGTGAAGTATGAACCTATCAGCAACCTCTTTGGACAAAAATAGAGAAATAGGAATTATTATACTAGATACATGAATTATACATCAATTTTCTGATCAATTTATCCAGGATTGGACTGTTTTGACCAAGTAAGTTGAATATTTCACATGAGAATTGACTTCTATAGAGAAATATATATTATAAGTAAAAACAAAAAAACAAGGCCATGAAAAAAACAATTATTATCATTCTTTGCTATCTTGCGGGATATCAGGGATATGCTCAAAACAAATCAGTTACCTTATTAGCATTCTATCCCAAGGTCCCTGATACGTTAGAGTGGACCGAACAAGAAATTATCGATATCATCGAAGAGGGGAAGACTCTATATTGTAAAATCGATATGTTTGTAGAGAGGAACGACACCAACTTCTATGCCAAAAATATGGAAATTTTGTTTCCAGAAAATTCTGTATTCGATGCGGTATATTTGGAATCATCAGTATTCTACGGATCAAGTAAAAAGGATCAAATAAACATGCATTGTGATTATCTCATTATAAATATCAAAAACAGTAAACAATGGGAAATTACAGAGGAGGAAGTAGCATCCTTAGCAAAACTATCCAAATATTTGGATGAGAAAATAAAGAAAGAAAAACTCAAGGAGTGTGATGAAAAACATTCACCTTTGGATTAAGGATTAGCTCCTCTAGATTTGAGGAGTTTTTTTTATTGATAAACGGATATATAAAAATATAAGCAACTAGTCCTATTGTTTTTTTTATTTTCTATGTACATATAATGGCAGAAATTATTATCCCATTTCAAAAACTTTCCGATAAAGCAAAAATACCATCACAGGCGACATTTTCTGATGCGGGATATGATTTATTTTCTACAGAAACATATACACTAAAGCCAGGAGAGAGGAAATTATATAAAACGAACATATCTACAGCAATACCTCACGGATACTATGGGAGGATAGCTCCACGTTCAGGGTTAGCATACAAACATGGAATAGATGTGTTGGCTGGAGTGATAGATTCTGGATATAGAGGTGATATTGGTATCATTCTTATCAACTTTGGACAAGAAGATTTTGCAGTCAACGAAGGAGATAAAATAGCTCAATTTATTATAGAAAAGTGTCATTATGTAGAACGACAAGAAGTTCAAGAATTGCCTGAAAGTCAAAGAGGGGAATGAGCACGAGGAAGTACAGGAAAAAATTAATGATCAGAAATAAGTGTTTTCCGATTTTGTTTATACCACGCATATTTTTGGGTAAATTCTTCTTTGGGGGTGATAATTATTTCTAGTTCAGCAAATTTTTCACGGAGGATGTGTATATTAGCATCCTTTTCTAGATCCGTAGAAAGGATTTCTAATTCTATGATGTATCCATATCATTTAGTATAATCCAAACTTACATCGATACCATTCCAGTCAAACTGTAAACGTTTTCTCATCCAGGTAATTTCAGTCTCATATCACAAACTCAGGAAGAGCTGTTGTAATTTTTCAAAATCTTCTTTATCAAATTTAATTTCTATCTCTTCTCTATGATCATCATGAATTTGTCATTTTTTCATCCATATTTTGGAAAAATAGTTGTTTTTTTGGATTCTCAAATCATGGGCTCATGTAAAATAATGAGTGATTTGACTATCTTCTTTGATGAATTTTGCTTTATGGTCAAAAAAATTTATAAGCTGATGATATCTCTCTTCATCTATAAAAGATCTGAGTTCTACTTCGATATTTTTCATTGCTATTGCCATATAATTAAATATAAAAAACCAAATTTATTATACTAATATTTTACAGCTATGCAAAAGGAAATACTCATCAAAAACCAAAAACAAATCGAGAATATTAGGACGTCAGGAAAGCATCTCACTGCACTATTGCATCTATTATATACCAAGGCAAAAGCTGGCATTGCCTTGATAGAGTTAGAATTTATTGCAGAACATTATATCAAAATAAATAATCTCAAATGAGCATTTAAAGGGTATGAATGATTTCCTGCCAATTTGTGTTTGTCCGTAAATGATTGTGTCGTTCATGGGATTCCTGATGCTTATGTGCTCAAGAATGGAGACGTACTCAAAATTGATTGTGGGATAACATACAAAGGATGAATTACCGATTCAGCTATTACTATCATCATTTGAGGCAAGCTGGCCAATCCATTGTGATATCAATTAGCAAAAACCACAAAAAAATCACTGGATGAAGCAATAAAACATATCTGACCAGGCAAGGCAATCTATGAATATTCTCATCGTGTATATCAGATTATTACTGGTGCGTGATTTTCCGTATTAGGAAAACTTACGGGACACGGAGTAGGTAATAAGGTCCATGAAAAGCCTCATATATATAATACACCCAACCCAGAAATGAAACACATTATGTTTCAACCTGGCATGGTTTTAGCATTCGAACCTATTACTGCAGTGAGCTCGATTGATTTTGTGCATAGACCAGGAAACGATTGGAATCTTTATTGTAAAGGCAAAGATCTCTGAGCACAACGAGAATATACTATTTTAATAACTGACAAAGGATATGAAATTCTCTCATGAATAACCGAAGATCTATTTTAAATCGTATAAGTTTTAGATGATATTGTGAATAGATCCTGGTGTGAGAAAATTATGATATGCATTAATAAAAAGAGATCTCAATATAGTCGATTCTGGTATTTTGTTATTGGAGGAAAAGCACCCAACAAGAGATGATCAGTTTTTGAGGATCCAGAAAATATATGATTTTTTTGAAACATTTCTCAAGGAGCATAAGGTTTCTATTGTAAGCATAGAAAAATTATTTTTCACGAAATTTAATCAATCCAATGCTGAATTCGTTTATGGAGTCAGATGAGCATTGATTAGTTTGTTTCTCAGGCATCATATTCAAATCAAAGAATATACTCCTATTCAACTCAAAAAATTTATCACCGGCAATGGTAAAGCAGAAAAGAAGCTAGTCCAAAACTGTATTATGAAACTATATAGACTCAAAGAATTTCCAGAATTTAATGATGCAGCTGATGCCTTGGCATTAGCATATATAGCCATGAAGACTAAATAAGAAAGACGAATTAGATTTTTAACTAATCTGCCCATTCCATCTAATCTATCTTATATATTACATATTATTTCGTTTCCATTTCTTCTTCTATTTTTTTGATCTTTTTGTTTTGTTTTTTATTCTGTTGAGTTAATGCAAGTTCTAATTTTTCAGCTTCTTTTGCTTCTTTATGATATGCATGAATGCTTTTCTGAAGCATTTTTTGAAGTTTAGATTGGAAGAATATTCAAGTAAGACCAACAAATAACGGAGCACCCATAAAGCCATAAAGCATAGCGACTAATTTACCTGTATGAGTAATAGGAACCACATCACCGTATCCTATAGTAGACATAGTAACTGAGGTAAAATAAAGCGAATTAAAAAACGACCATCATTCTATATTATAAAAAGCGATAGAACCAATCAGAATGACAACGATTACAATCAAAAGAAAAAAGGGTAATGTGTATTTTGCGATAAACTCATTAAGATATTTTTTGATAATATGCATATTTGTCCATAATATATAAATAAATATACACTAATTGTATCCGAAAATAAAAAAAAAGCAAATTTCTCAAATAACAAAATTACAAGAAAAAATTTATAAATTTGACAAAACACATTGTTATGGATACAATAGAAGACGAATATTTATACGCTTATATAAAAAGATGTTTAACACTAAAAAAGCAATAACAGAGTTTACTTCCTTGGCTCATGCTAAAAAGCTAAAAAAAGTAAAAGAGATGCTTAAAATATTGAGCAAAAAATCTTCATTTTTTGCAGATATACAGAATCATTTTAATACACAAAAAGATATTCAAGAAAATGCTTTGGATGCTCTCTATAGTATGGTTATGAATATAGCATATCAACAAAATACATAATTTTTAGTTTTTTTTACAAAAAACATCATGGTAGAAGTTCCTAAAATAGATACAATAGAAGTAGGTAATGCATTAGAAAAGTCAGAATCTGATGTAATAAATAGTCTAAAATTGGAGGCTTTTGATGTAGATGCAAAAAAAGAGAATGTTGATGAGATGAAAGATGTTTTTAAAACGACAAAAATAAATGTCATTACATCAGCTGTTGGTGTGACGCCAGAAGTTAAAAATGCATTATCATTATGAGAAATTGCCACAGAGTTTGATACATACGTAGAAAAGGGTGAGGGACGGAAATTAAAAATAAAAGAAAAGGATGGAACAGGTACTGCATTAGTTACACCTGAATGGATAAAATATATCGTAGATAATCCACAAAACAACGATCTAGCGTATCTTGTCCAGAAACTGGCTGGACTTATAGAATATCAAACTGCTAAAGCATACACAGACACAGAGGTCGCTGCAGTAGAGGTAGGAGTCGATAAAACATTTGGTAATCAAACAAGAAGAGCATTAGCTGGGCTAAAGAATTGGATAGAAAGTGATGCAACATCTACAGAAAAAATAACTTTTTTGTCAAAAAGCAAAATAAATGATTTGATAACCGCGAATACAAAAAATTGAACAATTGATAAGGTAACATTAAATACAGCATTGGTTGGGTATAATCTTATTTTCGATGATGATAAACGAATTAAACCAGTATCGTGATATGAATTTAGAGATCCTAATAGCAATAATTACGCAGTAATAAAAGAAGGTACGGTAAAAAAAGGTACGACAATAGAGGCTGCTGTAAATACATGAGAGAAGGATAGTTACTGAAACACTATCATGATGATAAAAAACACAAATCAATTACCAATAGATTATAAACGAACAGAAAAAACAACGTACATGTTAAAAATCAATAATATAGAGTACAAATTTTATGGAAATGGTAAGGTTGATCCATGAGTTGGTACAAAAACACCAATGAAAGATTCAAAAGACATGGTCGTAGAAATAAACACAACAAACAAACCAAAAGAAGAGGCAAAGGTTAATTCCACATGGACTAGTGAGGATATAACACAACAATTACAAGCATACAACTTAGAAGCTAGTGAGTTAAGTGATATAACAAAGATGATCCTTCAAAAGAAAAAAGATTTAGATTATGGAGAATCCGGAAAAATATATTTTATTATAAAAGAAGGAAAGATTAATATATATGCCAAAATAGATTATACAAAAAAAATAGAAGAAGTTAAAAAACAACTAAGATTAAATAAGATAGAAGAGATTAAAAAAGCACTACCAAGTGAAAATAATCTTGTTGAATATCCTGATGGTAAATTTTGATTATCATTGCCTATGTTAAGAGGCGTGGTATTTGATAGTATGGATCAATGGACTAAATTTAAAAATGGTATAAAATCATTACTAGATAGGTATGCATACAATATACAAGACACGAAGCCAGAAACATTTACTGTTTCAAAAAAATGAAATATATCATTTAAACCAAGTGGATCAGAAACATTTATTGAAGATAATTATATTACAGAACTAAAACAGATTGAAGATTATAAATGAGATTCAACAGACTATAGAGACGAAATTGTATCAATAGCAAGTTATCTAAATAGTCTTGCTTGTTGGGAGAAAGATTCTGACGTAGCATAAACAGATAAAAGTAAAGTTCTTGTAATTTTCCACTAAATCCCTATATCAAAAGAGATCACTTTATTTGGTCTTGTTTTTTTATGAATCTAGAGAAGCTCTTTGGTAGTAAGACAAAAGTAGATATCCTCAAATATCTCTTGTTCAAAAGACAAGGAATCTCTATGAGAGCCCTCGAAAGCGAAATCGAGCGAACCTTTCCCGCTATCAAAAAACAAGTCGATTCCCTATTGGAAGCCCAAGTAATCAATGTCAACAAAGAGGGGCAATGACGATCAATTACTATCAAACCAGAATTTCATGACAACATCAAAAATATATTTTATTTCTGACTAAAAAGCGACTTGATCAACCTTTTTACGACCTACGAGGTGATGATTGATCAGTATTATTTCGGGAAGAAATTTAATATAGATCTAGAGATGGATCTTGTTGTTATTTACAAAAATTGTGAAAAACCACAGATAGATATGATCAAAGAAAATATTAACGAAATATTTAGAAAATATTTTATCGAAATCGTTTCCGTAGTATTTATGAATGTCGAAGAACGACACAAACGTGATAGATTGGCAGATAGGTTTGTTATTCAGATCAAAAAAAGTCTTATTCCCAAAAAATAACCATAAACAATTATTTAGTTTTTCTAAATTTTAAATTATAAATTATAAATTCCACACATATGTCTTTAGCGCCAGAAGTACTAGCAGAGCAAATTATGGGGTATGTGGTATGAGCATCAGAACTTATACCAACACTAAAGTCCTTTGCAAACAAATCATATTCTGTAGCAATTATTCCCCAATGACCACATTTTTACACTGGTTTATTGCAAGCAGCAGGATATCTTTTACTTGATAGTCAAAAGAAAAAAATATTGGTCATCTCTCAGCTACATGATTCTAAAAGTATAGTAGTAGATACTACCATATACGGGCCTATATTTTGAAAGACTCGAGAAACCTCTATGAAGGTATTGTCTAAGATTAAGACAAGCATAGGTGCCTTATATTCTAGCAAGGAAGATAAGCAATTGATTGAAGTATTACATGCACAAACACCATTTTTGAGGGTCATTACAGACATCAAACAGATAATTCACGTGGGAGTAGGTAATAAAATATCTCCAAATCAAAATAAAAAATTATATACATGGATACAAAAAAACATACAAGAATACAATATAGTGCTACTTACCAATATAGAAATCTCTCTATCGTCAAAATCCCCAAAACATGATGAACAAAAGCAAATAGAAAAACTTATACAGACATGATCCACTTCACTGCTTGGATTATTTCATACCATACTCGATAAACAAAAGAAAAGGCCAGAAATTGTCGCATATGTCAATCCATGAGATTTTGGCAAGACGGCCTCATTAACAACAAGATATATCTGTGCTATGGGGTAATAGCCAAAGAATAACATAAGACACCAAAAATGCTGAAAGAAGTATAACGTGGTTTTATCTATAGGAATGGTTGTATATCATCCCTCAAAAATATCTATTATACATAGTTTTCAAAAGGGACAATCATTCGATGGGAAAACTAGAAATTCCTATATGACAAAGATAAATAAACAAATATTTGACATAAATATTCGTTTTATCCCAAATGGCACATTCTCGTTGTTTTTTAGTATTTTCCCTTGAAAACACCTGGAATTTTGGTACAAGTAGGTCACCAAACTTTTTTTTTATTGTTGAAAAAAAGCAACATGATGAAATTTATCTATGATAGTCTAGAAACTGTCAAGAAATTGAAACACCCTACGCAAAAAGATTTTATCAATCTTACGATTGCAATTTTTGTTGCTATTGTGGTTGCAGGAGTCTACTTTATTGCAGCAGACACAATATTTTCTGGTATATATAAATGGTTTTATGGTATCATGAAATAATAAAAAACTAAATGACTAAACGCTTAAGCGTTTAAACGTTTTATCATTTTACTGTGTATTAGTATGCAAAAGTCAGACACAAATACGGGAGAGATCAAAAGACAGATTGAAGATAATACCTTCAAACGATATGTTTTGAGTGTGGTATCTGGTCAAGAAGAACTTGTGATGGAAAACCTCAAAGAAAGAGTCAAAAAGCAAGAATTAGGAGATACGGTAGAGGATTATATGTCACCTATGATCAATGAATCATCGCTCAAAAAGTGAGAAAAAATAATAAAGCAAAAAAAACTTTATCCTGGATACGTGTTTATCAAATCTCAAATGAACGATAAAATCTGGTACGTTATCAGAAACACTCCAGGAGTGAGATTGATTGTGGGAGCAGAAACACGCCCCATTCCATTGACCGAAGATGAATATATAAAGATCGTAGAACAAATAAAAAAATCACAAGAAAGATCAGAACTCAAAATACCATTCAAAGAAGGTGATGTGGTTTTACTCAAAACAGGAGACTTTAAATGAATGAAGGGTAGTGTAAGAAATATAGATGCAGAAAAGGGGACAGCAGTTGTAAATATTGAAATGTTAGGAAGACTTACCCCAGTAGTAATCGATTTAGACAAAGTTGAGCTCATGAGTTAATATCATATATATTTTACAGAATACAAAAAATGCACGATGCTAAATGCATAATGCTAGATGCACAATAAGACACCAAGAAATGCATCAAGTCTTAGGCTTTAAGTTTCAAACTGAAGTTGTATTGCTTCTCTGTAAAAGGCTTTTATTTGCTGATCGTTAGAATGTATACCAAAGAGCAAAAGATTCTGAGATTCTCGATGATGTTACTCTTTTTGGCACTAATGATTGTATATATTGTGTGGTATCAAGTAAAATGAAATGAATTAAAAAAAATCACACAACAACAAAATTCATGATCTAACATCCAAATCCTTAGCAAAAGTGGAGATCTTATACCATCTATTAGTTCAATTGTAGATACAGATAGTTTTGGAACGATAGGAAATGTATCAAACAAAACATGATCCACACCAACAAACAAAACATGAGTCATTATTTCTGTACCCAAAAACAGCACAGGAACAATGAATAAAAGTAGCACCATCAAATTGCTTTCTGGGACAAGTATTTATTACTGATCGATAGCAGTTATAGAAAAATTAGGAATCAAATATCAGTACGCATTGGCTGATGAAAAAGGAATATGGTATATCTATCTGGGCACACCAAGTTATGACTTTGCTAGTATAGCAAGGGCACTCAAAGGAGACTTATATACATTGGCCACAGAACAAGACATACTCCAAAATAAATTATTTGGGAACAAGGTAGTCTTTATAAACCTTCCTGAATACAAAGATAAACAAGTGGTTATCCTGTTCTATCTCAATGATGGCATATGGCTGGTACAGATGGAATATAGCGTATATCACAAATCCAAATCATATATCAAATCTTTATTTATTGATTAAATACCAATGGCAGGAAAAATTACTAACATTCTCAATCTCGAAATACCAGCGGGAAAAGCACAACCATCACCTCCATTAGGGCCTATGCTCTGAGCGAATGGAGTAAATATCGGACAATTCATCAAGGAATTTAACGAAAAGACCATGGATCTTATGAAACAATTTAGTGGTGTGGACGTAAAAGTAAAAGCAGAATTGACTATTTATGCAGATAGATCCTTTGACCTCAAAATCGGAAATCCAGTAACGTCAAATTTAATTCTTTGGAAGCTCAATCTCAAAGCGTGATCAGGAGAGCCAAACAAGACTAAAATCTGAAAACTTACGAGGAAAGATTTGGAAGAAATTGCTCAGCTCAAGAAATGAGATATGAATTCTGAAAACATCGAATCAATGATAAAATCTATAACAGGAACAGCGAAAAATATGTGAGTAGATGTTGAAAAATAAGACAGAAAGACAGATTAGACGGAATAGATAGAAAATAAGATAGATTCTAATCCATCCAATCCATCTGGTTAATTCAATTCATCAGTCATATAGTCCATACGGGAGAACTCTTGTTCGTTATGACCGTTTTTATTATTTATATAGCAAAGAAATGAAAAAACATGGCAAAAAGTATCGTGAATCTGCTAAAGCAATAGATTCTACCAAAGTGTATTCTATCAGTGAAGCAGTAGTTTTGCTCAAGAAATCTGGATACACAAAATTTGATGGATCAGTAGAAATTGCCGTCAAAACCAATGCAGATGCAAAATACAATGATCAGATGATGAGAGGAACAACAATTCTTCCTCATGGGACAGGAAAGAGTAAAAGAATCGCAGTATTTACGGCAGATGAAGCTGAAGCAAAAAAAGCTTGAGCAGATATAGCTGGCACAGAAACATTACTCACGGATATCAAAGCAGGAAAATTTGATTTTGATATATTACTTACTACACCTGAACATATTAGAGATTTGGCTCCCGTAGCTAAACAACTTGGACCAAAAGGACTGATGCCATCTCCCAAAGCAGGGACAGTAGTGGCTAATATTCCACAAGCCGTAGAAGAATTTAAAAAGGGAAAGATGGAATTTAAACTTGATAAAACAGGAAATATCAACGCTGCAGTAGGAAGAATATCATTTACGGAAGTACAGATTGAAGAAAACATCAAAGCATTTCTTAAAGCCTTGGAAGACAACAAGCCTACAGGAGTAAAAGGGAAATTAATCAAGAAAGTATTTATTGCTCCTACTATGGGACCTGGAATACAGATAGACGCTTAGATCTTAGATAAAATTTTTACTAAAAAACAGACGTGCGTGATAGCTTGTCTGTTTTTTTATAACTCATAAACTTGTGAATATACTGTAAATTACCATATAACATTGACATTAAATGTAGAATAGTTATATACTATATAAT